>Ga0335082_10007241_pt1 | contig 12064 bp, 10 predicted proteins | sample Lox_Sample_41_FD_206718 | JGI IMG/M metagenome (GOLD analysis project Ga0335082, IMG submission 206718) | Soil microbial communities from Loxahatchee National Wildlife Refuge, Florida, United States - Lox_Sample_4.1 | ecosystem: Environmental > Terrestrial > Soil > Wetlands | place: USA...
TAACGGGTGCCGCGTCATGGTTATGCTGCATCTGCCATGTGGATCCTCCTCCTCGCCGTCGCCGCAGGTGCGGTCGGCGCGCTCCCCGCGCTGCTCGTCCGACGCTTCGGCCTCGCCGCGGTGGTTGCCGTCGTCGGCACCCTCGTCGGCGAGATCATGTTCTACGCGCAGCCGCCGTCGCTCGCGTCGCCGTTCTGGGGCGTGGTCGGCGTCTTCGTCGTCACGCTCTGGATCACGTGCGGCATCGCGGCCGCGCGGCTCGCGCCCGAGACGCGATCGCGGGCGCTCCTGCTCGGCGCGCTCGGCGTCCTCGCCATCGGCGCGCGCGCGTGCGGCGGATCGTCGGCGTTTCGCGCCCGCGAGTACGCGGCGCTCCTCGGTCCCGTCCACGCGACGAGCTGGACCGACGCGACGCAGCCGAAGGATCCGAAGCACAAGCGCCTCGTCCCGCTCGACCTCGCGCGCTGGATGGCCGACAAGCAGCTCGGCGAAGCGCCCGGCGCGATCGGCAGCCAGTTCCACGTCGACGACGAGCACATGACCCTCCAGCTCGTGCACGACGAGCTCTGGTACGTCGCGCCGCTCGACTTCAGCGGCTACTCGGTCTGGAGCAGCGTCGGCCACACGCCGGGCTACGTCATGGTGAGCGGCGAGGATCCGAACCGGCAGCCGAAGGTCGTCACCGGCCTCTCGTTCCGCTACATGCCCGACGCGTTCTTCGGCGACGAGCTCGGTCGCCATCTCTGGACGCACGGCTACGCGAGCTACGATCTCGGCGACTACACGTTCGAGATCGACGAGCAGGGCGCGCCGTGGTGGGTCGTGACGCTCACGAAGCCGAGCGTCGCGTGGTGGGGCGACCGCGTGGCGGGCGTCGCCGTGCTCGATCCCACGACCGGCGCGACGCGCTTCTACCCGATGGGTCAGGTGCCCGCGTGGATCGATCGGGTGATGCCCGCCGACGTCGTGGAGCGATACATCGACGATCGCGGGCGCCTCTCGGGCGGCTGGGTGAACACGTGGTGGGGCCGGCGCGATCTCACGACCGGACAGCCGCCGAGCTTCATCCACGGCTCGGACGGTCAGCCTTACTGGGTGAGCGAGATCACGTCGGCGAGCGATCGCGACTCGTCGCTGCTCGGGCTCATGTACACGAACGCGCGCACCGGCGCGGTGACCTACTACAAGGCGAAGGGCGCGCTCGATCGCGGCGTGCTCAGCGCGGTCGACGGCAAGGTCTCGTACCGCAAGTGGCACGGCGACAGCCCCGTCATCTACAACCTCTACGGCACGATGGGATCGATCGTGCCGCTCTTGTCGGACGGCAGCAACGTCTTCCAGGGCATCGCGATCGTCGACATCTCGAAGCCGACCGAGGTCGCCGTCGGCGAAGACTTCGACTCGGCGCTGCGCGAGTACCAGAAGCTCCTCGGCCAGAGCGGAAACGCGGCGACGCCGGAGCTCGCCAAGGCGACGAAGACGATCGAGGGCACCGTCGAGCGCTTCGCTCCCGCGACCGCGCCGGAGGGCACGACGTATTACCTCGTCGTCGAGGGCGCGCACGTCGTCTTCACGGGCGGCATCGCTCTTTCGCCGAAGCTCGCGCTCGTCAAGACGGGTGACCGCGTGCGCGTCACGTACATCGACTCGACCCAGACGGTGGTCCCGATGCAGAAATTCGACGACCTGTCCCTCCCGCTCGGGCCGTGAGAGACGGGCCGATTGCGCCCGACGCCGAGACGTCCTATTGGGCTCGGGCATGCGAATCGGGTTACGGCTAGCGGTCGGCGCGGCGCTCGGGCTCGCCGCGGCGCTCGGCGGTGTGCTCCTCTACGCGCGTCGCGGGGCCGCGGAGCGCCGCGCCCTCTTCGAGGCGCTCCGGCCGGTGCGACTCTCCAACTGCACGTTCAAGCGCGTCGGTCACCCGAACGACGGCGGCTACGTCATGTGCGAGAACCTCCTCGACGAGCCGACGGTCGCGTACTCGTACGGCATCGAGAATCGCGACGACTGGGGATGCGAGATCTCGCGCACGCACCACGTCGCGGTCCACGAGTACGACTGCTTCGACACGCGCCACCCGGCGTGCGACGGCGGTCAGCTCGTCTTCCACCCGGAGTGCGTCGGGCCCAAGGCCGAGACGATCGAGGGCCGGCCGTACGACAGCGTGACGAGCCAGATCGACAAGAACGGCGACCACGGCAAGCACATGGTCATGAAGATGGACGTCGAGGGCTCCGAGTGGGACTCGCTGCTCGCCACGCCCGACGAGGTGTTGGACCGGATCGAGCAGCTCGCGATCGAGCTCCATGGGATCGACGAACCGAAATTCCTCGAAGTCGTCCAGAAGCTGAAGAAGACCTTCTACGTCGTGAACGTCCACGCCAACAACAACTCGTGCAAGCCGTGGCCGACGCCGTGGTACTCGCCGTTCCCCGGCTGGGCGTACGAGGTGCTCTTCGTGAATCGCCGCGTCGCCAAGCTCTCGCCGGACACGAGCCTCCCGCCCATCCCGAACCCGCTCGACGCGCCGAACCGCACGGACAAGCACGACTGCGCGTTCCACTGGGACTGACTCCATTCGGCTGCGGAGCGGCGTCGGACGCCGCCGATCGCACCGGGTGTCGCGATCAGTTGCAGGACGACGCGAACCCGGCGGTCGTGCTGTCGACGCAGAACGTGAGCATTTGATTGCCGTCCTGGAAGGTGCAGCACATCGGGTCGTTCTGCTCCGCGCAATCGGCGATCGTCGTGCAAAGACGAACCTGCTCGGTCGCGTTGCACGAAAACTGGAGCTGCGTCGCGCACGACGCGCTGCTCGCGCACGAGGAGGACACCGAGCCGATGTGGCAGCTCGGCGGCGTGCCGCCGTCCGCGACGATCGTTCCGCAGCAAACCGGCGTCGTTCCGCCCTCGCAGTCCGCGGGGCTCTGGCACGCGACCGTCGCGGCGTCGCTCGCGTCGCTTCCGTTCACGTCCGCGGGCGCGTCCGCGACGACCACGTCCTTCGTGCTCGCGTCACTCGCGTCCGGCCCGGGCGCGGCGTCGGTCGTCGCGTCGCTGCCCGCGTCGGTGGTCGTGTTGTCGCCGCCGCCGCTGCACGCGAAGAGAACGATCGACGGGACGAAGGAAGCGACAACGAGGAGGCCTTTGTGCATGCAAATCGATCATAGTCCGACGACGTCCTTGTGTCGCTTGATCGCGTAGCGGAGCTCGAGCTCCTTGCGGCCGCTCGCGGGGAGCTCGACGTTCCAGCGGACGAAGCCGTCGTCGTCGGCGCGCGACTTGCCCGTCGTCTCGGCGACGTCTTGCGCGACTTGCACCTTCTCGATCTCGGAGACCGGGATGCGGAGCGTGAGCGCGAACGTCCGCTTGGTGCCGTCGAGCGCCGAGATGCGAACGCGCTCGCGCACGCTCCGGACGACCCAGCCGGAGAGCATGCCGGGCTCCTCTTCGACTTGCTCGACCTCGTGGTGGACGCGCACGCCCGGGTCGGGTCCCCAGCCGAGCTCGAAGGTCTCGCCGGGCGCGACGAACGGAATCTTGGTGCGGCCGACGAAGCCGCCGCGGCGTACGAGGTCGACCGGGCCGGCGAGGAGCGGGACGGAGCCGGCGTTCTTCTGCTCGGTGCGGAGCACGACGGCGCTCGCGAGCTGCGGGAGGCAGATCGACTCGGCCTTCGCGGACGTCTCGAACGAGCCGACCGCGACGCGGTGTGGGCGGCCGTCGGTCGGGACGCGCGCGCGGTCGCGCGAGACGAGGACGCGCACCTCGCCGCCGTCGTCGATGCCGGGGACGCGGTCGCGTACGACGCCGCCGACGCCGGCGTGCTCGATGCGCTCGTCGCGCGCTTCGACGTGCACGGTCTCTTGTTTCCGCTGCACGAAGAGGAGATCGTCGGCGAGCCGCGGCGGCTCGCGCCCCAGCGACGGGCGCTCGGTCGAGAGACGGAGCTCGACGTCGTCCCAGGATTCGCCCGTATTCTGCCAGACGCAGGCGTCGGTCGCGATCGTGAGCTTCCCGTCGAGGAGCGTCGCGACGTGCTGGGGCCTCCAGCACGCGCCGGGGACCACGTATTCGATCGCGATCCGCGCGTCGCCCGCCGCGTCGGCGGAGACGACGAGCTCGAGCGCGGCGCGCGCGCGCGTCGACGGATGATCGGCGGCCGCGCGGCGCGCGCGGAGGCGCTCGTAGGTCTCGCGCGTGTCGCGGTGCTCGAAGGAGAGGCGCACGATTTCGGCGCCGAGCTCTTTCTCGCGCGCCTCGAACGCGCGGAGGCCGGCGTCGCCCGGGGTCGCGCCGTGCGCCGCGTCCCACGAGACGTCGCCGAGCGAAGCGCGCGCCGCCGCTTCGAGCACGGCGAGCTCGGCGCGCGCGCGCGCGTCGGCCGCCGCGAGCGCCTCGAGCGCGTCGAAGGTCGCGTCGATCTCGGCGTCGAGCTTCTGCGTCTCGCTGCGCGCGGCGGGGTCGTCCGGCAGCGTCGCGCGCTTCTCGCGTAGGACGCGGGCCTCGCCGACCTTCGCGGCGCCGGACACGACGGTCGCGCGCACGCTCTTGTCGACGAGCGCGGGCGCCACGTCCTCGATGCGGATGCTCTGCGTCCCCTTCACGAGCGCGATCGTGCCCTCGCGGACGACGAGCGCGCGGTCTTCGGTCACGGTCACGCGTGCGATGCCGAGGCTCACGACTCCCTCCGATTCCCGCCCACGAGCTGGTGCTTGCCCGCGATGCGCACCGTCCAGCGCGCCTTGAGCGATTTCTCCGCGCCGGCGCCGAGCACCAGCGTCCAGACGCGCCCGCCCGCGAGCGAGTCCTCTTGGTGCCACTCCTTCCACGCGGGCTCGACGGCGCCGATCACGATCTCGACCGTGTCGTCGTCCTCGCGCTTGATGGGCACGCGCTCGCGCACCTCGATCTCGGCGTCGCGCCGGAGGTTGTTGCGGAGGTCGATGGCGACGTCGTGCACGAGCGCGAGGCCGCCGCCGAGGAGACCGGTCGACTCCTCGGTGAAGGTCACGTTGCGCGCGACCTTGATCGCTTGCTCGACGCCGAGCCCGAGGTCGACGCGCGCCTTCGGCGGGGTCGGCGCGACGCGGCCGGTGAGCAAATACGTGTATTCTGCACCGTTCTTCTCGTAGACGTCGGCAGGTCCCGCGAGGAGCGCGGCGTCCGGGCACTCGAGCTCGACGAGGCGGAAGACGTCGCTCGCCTCGCGCGGCACGGCGACGTGGCGGAGCTTGGCCGGAACCTCCCACGCGACCACCGGGACGACGTGGAACGCGCCGTCGCTCGGCACGTCGGCGGCGACGTCGGCGGCGTACGCGTAGTCGAACGCATCGGGCGGCGCGGGCGCGACGTGACCTGGCGGGAGCGCGGCCGACACTTCGGCGCGTTCGATCGCGACGCGGATCGCGACGGCGACGTCGATCGAGATCGCGAGTCCCTCCGCGTACACCTCGGCGGCCGCGATCGCGGCGAGCTCGCCGCGCCGCGACGAGTCGGGGCCGAACATGCGGAGGCGTCCGTACGACATCGCCTCGACGTCGAGATCGAACGACGGCGGGCCCGCCGGCTCTTCGGCGGGCGATTGGGGAGGACCGGCGTAGCCTTCGCTCCGCGCGCGCAGGGCGCCGGCGACGAGCGCGGCGGGCGCGAGCGCGACGGCGGTCGCCGCGCCGAGGAGCGCGCCTGCCGCGCCGGCCTTTCGCGGCATCGCCGCCTGCGCGACCCTCATCGGAGCGGGCGCCGCGCGCATCGGCGAACCGCCAGCCGGCGGGCTCTCCGCGAGCTCGGCGAGCGCGTCGAGCTGGTTCATCGGCGTGACCTCTTCCAGCGTCGACGAGGCCGGCGGTGGCGGCGGCGCGGCCTCACCGAACGCGCGATCGTAATCCGCGTAGAGCGCGCTCGCGCCTTCGGGCGGCTCGCGCCACGCACGCTTCGGCTTCGCGGGCTGCGCGCGCCCGATGCGGAGCTTCGCGAGCTCGGGGAGCTCGGTCCACGCCTGCGGATCCGCGGTCGAGAGGACGAGCTTCGCGCCCTTCCAGTCCTCGCCGGTGCGTTGCGCGACGACGGCGCGCATCGCGAGGCGCGCGCGCCCGCCGCCCTCGAGCGACACGGTGTACGACGGGCTCCAGCACGCGCCCGGCACCGCGTACTCGAAGAAGAGCTTCGCGCCGTCCGCGCGGCCCTCGAGCCGCACGATCGCGTGTTTCTTCAGCTCGTGCTCGCGCGCGTTGCGGGCGGTGGTCGCGCGTCGCGCGCGATCCGCGAGCTCGGCGTGCTTTCGCTCCGCGGCGCGGAGATCGGCTTTGCGCGCGGCGAGCTCGGTCGCGAGACGCTCGGCCTCCGCGCTGCGCAAGCGCGCGAGCTTCGCGCGCGCGTCGCTCGGGACCTCGGCCGGTTTCTCGCCGCGTCGCGGGCGAGGGCGCGGGCGAACGACGAGCGCGTCGAGCCGCGCTTGCGCCTTGCCGACGCGGTCCACCTCGGCGCGCGCGAGCGCGACGGCGCGCGCGGCCGCGCGGAGCTCTTCGTCGCGCGGCGGCGCGAGCGCGGGATCCTCCGGCGGCACTTCCACGCCGACGCGCACGTCGACGGCGCGCACGCCGGCGCCTTCGACGAACGCGCGAACGGAGTGGTCGTCGAGCGCGAGCGGCAGCCCCGCGAGCTTCACCTCGGAGGCGCCCGGTTCGATGGCGACGGCGCGCCGCACGCGCGCGCCTCGCCGATGGACGGTGACGGTTTCGATCATCTGTGGGTCAACGAGCCTACTCGCGTCGTGGTGACAAAAAAAATGGAGGCCCGTACGATTTGCGAATGCGCCGGTGGGCCCTCGTCGCGGTCTTGGTCGCCGCCTCTTGCCGCTCTCGGCCGGAGAGCGCGACCGCCGACCCGCGCGCCGTGGCGGCGGCGCCGTCCGCCACGCCGGGAAAGCCGCGGATATGCGAGCCGACGGTCACCTGCGGCGTCTGGTCGCCGTGCGCCTGGCTCGAGCTCGATCACGTCGAGCCCGCCGGGTACGAGGTCTTCCACGTCGCGGGGAGCGACGCGGGCGGCTTCGGCTCGCATTTCTGGCGCATGCATCAGTGCTGGCCGGCGGACGCGGGCCGCGACGGCTGCGCGCTCTACTGCGACGCGTCCGGCACGTGCCTCGACGCGATGACGTCCGACGGCGCGTGCACCGCGACCGCGCCTCCGCGCCCTTCGCCTTACGTGTGCGAGGTGCGCGGCGCCGAGTGCACGACGCGCCGCGATCCGTGAGCTTCACGGCGCGACGGCGGCGGCGTCCCCCGCGTCGGGCTGCGACGCGTCGTCGCTCGAGCACGCCCACGCGCCGAGCGCCGCGAGGCCGAGCGGGAGCCAGAGGAGCCTTCTCGTCGTCACTGCGATTCAGCGTCGCAGAAAACGTTTGAGCCGCAAATGCTCCTCGCGCTCACGCTCTTCGAGCGTGCCCTGCATCGTCTGGGCGTCGCGCGCGAGCGAGACGGCGACGCGCTGCTCGAGCGTGTTGACGAGTCGCGTGACGCGCCCGAGCGCGTGACCGATGCGACGCATGAAGAGCTCCTCGGGCGCCGCCGCCAAAAGCAGCTCGAGGAGGCGCTCGAAGCGCTCGGCGGTGTCCTCGGCGGGCGCGTCGTTCGGCCCCTCGGCGACGCCTCGCGCGGCGAGGGTCCGCACGACGACCGGCTGCTTCTGCAGCGCGACGCCGCGGATGCCCCACACGTCGCGCGGCTCCACCTCGATGCGCACCTCGCGCTCGGGCTCGCCGAGCGCGCGCAAGTCGGTGCTCGCCGCGCCGGCCAACGCCTCGAGCAGCGCGCGATACGCGCTGATCGACTCGGCCTCGATCGCGCGCCGCGAGGTGACGGCCGGCTTCGCGCGCTCGAAGAGCTCGGCGACGAGCGACTCGCGCTTGCGGCGGAGGAGCGCCGCGCCGCGGTCGACCTGCTCACGCCGCCGGCGCAGGCGCACGAGGTTCGATCGCGTCGCGGCGGTCTTGCCGAGCGCGCTCATTTCGCCGCCGCCTTCCGCTTCGCGAGGATCTCGTCGGTGAGCTTGAGCAGATCCTCGCGCGGGAGCTCGTCGAGGAGCTGGAACCCAGCCTCGATCGTCTCGGCGAGCGTGCGGCGCGACTTGCCCTGGCCGACGAAGCGCTTCTCGAACGCGTCCGCGAACGCGAGCGCGCGCCGATCGGCCGGCGCGAGGCCCGCCTCGCCGACGATCGCGACCATCATCCGCGCCTCGCGGCCGCGCGCGTAGATCGCGTAGAGCTGATCCGCCCAGCGCCGGTGCTCGGGCACCGTGCGTCCCTCGCCGATGCCCGCGTTCATCAATCGCGAGAGGGAAGGGAGCACGTCCACCGGCGGAAACACGCCGCGCCGGTGCAGGTCGCGGCTCAGGACGACCTGGCCTTCGGTGATGTAGCCGGTGAGGTCCGGGATCGGGTGCGTGATGTCGTCGTCGGGCATCGTCAGCACGGGCACCTGCGTCACCGAGCCGGGCTTGCCGTCGATGACGCCCGCGCGCTCGAAGATCGAAGCGAGGTCGGTGTACATGTAACCGGGGTAGCCGCGGCGGCCGGGGACCTCCTCGCGCGCGGCGGCGATCTCGCGGAGCGCGTCGCAGTAGTGCGTGATGTCGGCGAGCACGACGAGCACGTGCATGCCGTGGGTGAACGCGAGGTGCTCGGCGCACGCGAGCGCGCTCCGCGGCGCGAGCAGGCGCTCGATGGTCGGGTCGCGGGCCTGGCTCAAGAAGACGACGCTGCGCTCCAGCGCCGAGCTCGCGGCGAAGCGGTCGACGAACGTCCGCGTGTCGCGCTCGGTGATGCCGATGGCGACGAACACGACGGCGAACGGCTCGCCGCGCGGCGCCCGCGCGTTCTCGACGATCGACGCGGCGAGCTCGAGCGCCGGCAGGCCGGGTCCGGAGAAGACGGGGAGCTTCTGTCCGCGCACGAGCGTGTTCATGCCGTCGATCGCCGAGATGCCCGTCTCCACGAAGTCGCGCGGCGGGAGCCGGCGCACCGCGTTGATCGGCGAGCCCCACAGCGGGCGGAACGCTTCGCCGATCGGCGGCGGCAGCCCGTCGCGCGGCTCGCCCGTGCCGCTCAAGACGCGCCCGAGGAGATCGCGGCCGACGCGAGCGCGCGCGAGCTCGCCGGTGAGCGTGACCTCGGCGGCCGCGGGCGAGAGGCCGAGCGTCTCCTCGAGGAGCTGCACCACGGTGACGTCGGCGCCGACGTCGATCACCTGACCGCGGAGGTTTTGCCCCGGCGCGCGCACCGTGACCCACTCGCCGAGCGCGGCGCGGCGCGCGTTCTCGACGAACAGCAGGGGACCTGCCGCAGCGTGCGCGCCGGCGTACGTTCGCGCGACGCTCACGGCGCGCCTCCATGAGGGGACATGGCGGCGATCTTCGCGGCGAGCTCGGCGGCGCGCGCGTCGATCTCCGCGGCGGGCGCGTCGCGCAGCGCGGCGAACGCGCGCCGCACGGGATCGAGCGCGAGCGTCTCGAAGGTCGCACCCGCCGCGAGCGCGCTCTTGCCGCGCGCGTGGACGTCGAGCGCGGCGCGCGCCAAGCGGTGCGTCTTCGCCGGCGGCGAATACGCGTCGTTCGGATCGTAGGCGCTCTGGCCGAGCACCATCTCGCGCGCCATCGCCGCGCTCGCGAGGAGCAAGCGGTCGCCGTCCTCGAGCGCCTCTTGGCCGACGACCGCGGCGACCTCGCGGAGCTCGCCGTCGCGCTCGAGGAGCGAGAGGAGCTCTCGTCGCGTGTCGGGCCAGCGCGCGTCGACGTGCGCGGCGAACCAAGCCTCGGTCGCGTCGGCGTAGAGGCTGTAGCTCGCGCTCGCGTCGACCGCGGGGAACTGACGCTGGTGCGCGAGCGCCGGGTCGAGCGCCCAGAGCGCGCCGGCGACCGCGAGGCACGCCTGCGTGACCGGCTCGGAAAAATCGCCGCTCGGCGGCGAGACCGCGGAGAAGAGCGTGACCGATCCGTGCCTCTCCGGCGCGCCGAGGCAGCGGACGCGGCCCGCGCGCTCGTGGACCTTCGCCGTGCGGCTCGCGAGGTAGGTCGGGTAGCCCTCTTCGCCGGGCATCTCCTGCATTCGCCCGCCGATCTCGCGGAGCGCTTCGGCCCAGCGCGAGAGCGAGTCGGCCATGACCGCCACGCGCAGGCCCTGATCGCGGAAGTACTCGGCGACCGTCAGGCCCACGTCCACCGACGCCTCGCGCGCGCCGACCGGCATGTTGGACGTGTTGACGACGAGCACGGTGCGGTCGAGCACGGGGCACCCGGTGCGCGGATCGCAAAGGCTGCGGAAGTCGTGGAGCACCTCGGCCATCTCGTTTCCGCGCTCGCCGCAGCCGACGTACACGACGACGTCCGCCTCGGCATATTTCGCGAGCGATTGTTCGATCACGGTCTTTCCAGTCCCGAACCCGCCGGGCACCGCGACGGCGCCGCCCTCGGCGACCGGGAAGAGGAAGTCGAAGATGCGCTGTCCAGTGAGGAGCGGGCTCGCCGACCCGATGCGCTCGCGGGCCGGGCGCGGACGCCGGACGGGCCAGCGTTGGACGAGCCCGAGCTTCGTCCCGTCGTCGAGCTCGCCTATTGGCTCCGCGCACGACACCTCTCCGCTTCGGATGGCGCGGAGCACGCCGCCCTTTCCCGGCGGGACGAGGATGCGGTGCTCGAAGCCGCGCCGCTCCTCCACCGCGCCGAGCACGTCGCCCTCGCTCACGCGCTCGCCCGGCGCGCGCGTCGCGCGGAACACGAAGCGTCGCGCCGGATCGATCGCGGGGGCCTCCACGCCTGGCGCGATGAAGTCGCCGCCGCGCGCGACGAGCGCGCCGAGCGGGCGCCCGATGCCGTCGAGCACCGAACCGAGCAGCCCCGGCCCGAGGTCGATCGCGAGCGGAAGGCCTTGCGGCCGGACCGGCTGCTCGAGGGCGAGGCCGCTCGTGTCCTCGAAGACCTGGAGCGTCGCGTCGTCGCCCGTGATGCGCAGCACCTCGGCGAGCAAGTTGCGATCGCCGACGCGCACGAGCTCGTTGAGGACGGCGTCGCGCATGCCGCTCGCGTGCGCGAGCGAACCGACCACGCGCGTGAGCTTGGCCGCGCTCACGGCGCCCTCACGCGGTAACCGACGGCCTGCCGGAGGATCTCGAGCACGTACTGCTCGGCGAGCCCGCGCTTCTCCCACGCGGGCGAAGGGAACGGAATCACGACCGGCATGCCCGCGCGATCGATCCGCGCGACGAGCTCGCCCGGCAGGGCCCGGTGGAGCGCCTCTTCGACGAGCACGACGCACGGCCGCTGCTCGTCGGCGCGGCGGCGCAAGAGCTCGATCGCGCCGGCTTCGTCGGCCTCCTCGACCTCGACGCCCGCGAGCGCGAACCCTGCCGCGACGCGCGGCGTGCAGACGACCTCGACGTTCAGCTCCATGGCGTCACGAGCTCCGTGCGAGCGAGCGCGGCCGGCACGTCGAGCGACGCGCTCCACGCGAGGAGGCGAACGTCGGCGCTCTGCGCGTCGAGGGCCAGAAGAAACGAGACGAGCGGCGCGCTCGACAGCGGCTCGAGCTTGGCGACGCGCTTCTGTCGCGCGAGGAGCGCGGCCAGCGAGGCGTGCTCGAACCGCGTCGGGTCTCCCTCGGCGTCGCGCAGCGCGCGCGCGAGCGGCGACTTGCCGAGCGCCGCGGCGAGCTCGGTGACGCACGGCGCGCGCGAGGTCGCGGCGCACGCGCGAACGAAGGCCTTCTTGGAGAGCGCCGCGCCGCCGGCCAAAAAGCACGCCTCGGGCTCGAGGTCGCGAGGGCTCGACGCGAGCGCGAGCGCGGTGACGACGTTCGCGGTGTCGATGCGCCAGGCGACGACGTCGCGCAGGTTTCGATCGCCGCGCCGCGCGCTGCTCGCCACGCGCCCGACGAACGCGCGAAGCAGCGCCAGATCCAGATCGAACGTGATCGGCTGCGCGCGCGTCGCGAGCTCGAGGAGGTCGCTCGCGCCCGGACACGAGAGCTGGTCGTGGTGCGCGGCGACCCGCGCCGGCGTGGGCTCGCGCG
>Ga0335082_10007242_pt1 | contig 12063 bp, 13 predicted proteins | sample Lox_Sample_41_FD_206718 | JGI IMG/M metagenome (GOLD analysis project Ga0335082, IMG submission 206718) | Soil microbial communities from Loxahatchee National Wildlife Refuge, Florida, United States - Lox_Sample_4.1 | ecosystem: Environmental > Terrestrial > Soil > Wetlands | place: USA...
TTGCCGGTAGGGAAATCGGGCACAGATCGGAACTGTCCTCCAATTCTATTCACACCGGCTTCCGCACCAAGAGTAGGGGCAACGGCACTTTCCGATGTCGGACGTGTGCATCACGAGCTAACTGGAGGTTATTGCGGGCCAGAAGTCTCGATCTGGGAAGTGAGAGATTCGCCGGACTCCCGGGAAACACATCCCTCAATAACTCCGCTGGGTTTCTTGATTTTCGCGAACCAGATTCTCAGTTCTTCCGTTACAGGCGGAAGGCTCAGTGGGGCGAAATAACTTCTTGAAACCATTCGGTCACAGACCGAATGCTCAGCGACCTGAACGAACTGCCCGGACCTTTCGGAAATGACAGCCTTGAAACCAAATTCATCACAACTTGCCGGAGCCGAGACAAATCGAGGGGACCCAACAAGTTCCGACAACACGGGGCAAATCAGATTCACCTCTCTTTTCAGTCTTTGTTCGCTTCTTGCCGCCATTTACCATGAATCGCATGACACTGACATGACACCGGCCGTAAGCGCGTTTGCTTGCAAAGCTAGGGCTACTCCAAACAGTGCTATCTGATTTACTTCGGGCTCTTTATTGGCTCGCAAGTTTTGTGGCTCCCAGCGAGCATTGGCCTTGTGACGACATCTCTTCTCAGTATTTCAAAAGATCTTGGACAGTGCAGTCATTTCGCCATACTGCCAAGTGCGCGAGGAATTTCTTCCAAAAGCTCTTGCTTGCTGCTCCACCCCGCGCTTGCGGGGAGTCACAAGTCTGGCATTTCGCATTCAGAGACCAAACTCCGAACTCTTTACTCTGGATACCGTACGGTTTTGTTGAAAGGACCGCAGAGAGAATCGCACTTTTTCATTACCAGGCCCGTGGGCATAGCGTGAATCTGCGAATTCGGCTCGACGCTACCGCATTCGTTGCCGAAACCTGGTTTGGATCCGGCTCCGCCGACTTTCGCGTCGCGAGTTTGCATGAGTTCAAGCTTGCTCTTAGCAACGAAGCTGATTTAACGACTCCCTGTGTGCGTTTCCCGTAGAGGCGCTACATCTCACGCTAAGCCAATGCATTGCTTCAAGCAGCAATGGATTTTCGTCCGTTTCGCTTCGCTGCCAACTTCTGAGCCAGAGACATCAGGAGTTTCCTGTCGCGTTCTTCCGCACGCCCCAAAAACCTTCGCAGATTCGAGAGAAATCGCGCGTCCTTGCCAGAACTTCCCCACACAAAGTCGTCCGCAGTGGAGGGAGTGGCCAAGAAGGGGAAGGATGATGGCACAATGCCTATATAAACGCTGGCTGGACTTTATCCCACCCGACTGTAATTCGCCTAGGAACCTGGCCCGCGGCTGCGGTCGGCGACGACTGTGACCTGAAGGTCTTGTGCCAGGCGGACGATATCCTCGGTGAAGTTCCTGCCACGTAGCCGCGCCAGAAGTCCGACCACCGAGTGCGCCACGAAGATTTGCGTGACCTGATTGCGGCGGGCGAATTCCACCACCGCCTTGGCGATGCCGTTGCTGCCGCCAACAATCCGGGTTGCGATCTGCAGACTCCGAGCGAAGCGAAGGTGCTTCTCCACTGCCTGTCGTTCCTCGGCTGGGAGTTGCGCGAATTCAGGAGTCTGGTGCACGAAGAGAGCCGTGCAATCGGCATGGAGGTAGTCAGCGACGCGCCGTCCTCGACGAATGAGCATGGCCGTTGAAGGATCGGGGGTGATATGGATGAGAATCCGCTCCTTCGGCTGGTTATGGGTTGTTCCGCTGGCGCGCGCTTCGGAGACCCGAGGGAGCCGAAATCCGCGCATTTCATCGTAAGCGGACTGCCGGAGGTCGACTTCGTGGGCGGCCTGGCGAAGCGTCAACTCGCGGAGTGCGCCTAAATTCGAACCTTTGAAAAATCCTGTCAGCGCCTTCTCCACCATTTCCGGCTTGTAAATCGCTCCCCGTTTCAAGCGATTGAGCAGCGCGTCAGGAGTGACATCGACAGCTACGATCTCTGCGGCCCGCCGGACGATCCCATCCGGGACGGTTTCGCGCACTTGAATGCCCGTGATCTGCCGCACCTGGTCATTGAGGCTTTCGATGTGTTGCACGTTCATTGTGGTCCACACTTCGATGCCAGCATCCAGCAGGACTTGAACATCTTCCCAACGCTTGCTCCGAATCGAGCCAGGAATATTGGTATGCGCTAATTCATCGACCAGCGCGATGGTTGGCCGACGACGCAAGACCGCCTCAGTGTCCATTTCCTCAAATATTTTGCCGCGGTATTCGACCTTGCGATGCGGCACGGCCTCGAGCGCCTGCGCTTGCGCCATGGTGTCGGGACGAGAATGGGGCTCAAAGTAAGCGAGGACGACATTCCCTCGCTGTTGCACGGCCGCCTGCCCGTCCGCAAGCATCTGGAAGGTCTTTCCGACGCCTGCCGCATACCCCAAATAAACTTTTAGGCTACCGCGTGAACTGTCCGCAGACATGGGCATAAGCGGAGTTAGTGAGGGAAGACCCGGACATCGATACCTTCTGCCTCGCGAATGAGGCGGAGCACCGGATCGCCGAATACGCGGTCCCGCCACGTGTTGTGGGTGCTGTGCCCGATGAAAATCTGCGTAATACGTTTCTCGCGCGCATATTCGACAATCGCCGATATGGGATCGTCGCTTTCCAGGATTTCGGTTGCGGCACCGGCCTTCTGAGCGGCATCGAAATATTTTCGAATCATTACTCGGTCTCGTTTAGACCGACCGGGTTCGCACACATACACAGTGTAAAGTTCGCCTTGAAATCGCTCTTTGTTTCGTTCACCGCTTTCAATCATGGCCGGTGCGTTGGAATGCGGCGTAAGGCACAAAAGGAAACGCTCGTGAGCCCCAAATACCGGCTCAATTCCGTGCGCATGAACATAGGACTCGAGCTGTGCATCGACCACTTCGGCCGTTAGCAACAGCGCCAGTTCGCGGAGTTCTGAGAGTTGGCGCTCCTGCGAATTGCTGATTCCCGTCGACGTGAGCTTTTCGCCCTGGCGCCACAGGCACAAGTCCGGTGGTACATCGACGATGACGATGTCATCTGCAGCCAGGAGGAAGGATTTTGGAATTGTTTGGGTGGTGTCCTTACCGGTAATCGCTTGAACCTTGTTTTTGTACTCCTCGACATGAAGCAAGTTGACGCTCGACAGGACCGATATCCCGTTCCGCAAAAGTTCCTGGACATCCTGCCAACGATAAGCGTGCCGGCTTCCAGAAGGATTCCGGGCAGCGAGCGGGTCAATGACGCAGACCTGCGGCGCGCGGCCAAGGATAGCATTGAGATCGATGGCTTCTCCCTCGGGCGTCTGGAATGGAGGAATTATCTCCAGTCTGCGCAGAAGTGCCTGAACTTCCTCGGACTGCTGTCCCTGAACAACGCCCACAACAACGTCTTCACCACGCTCGTGTCGGCGCCGCGCTTCATCGAGCATGCGATAGGACTTCCCTACGCCGGGCGCATAGCCTAGAAAAATCTTGAGTTTCGCACCCCAGCGCTTGCTTTCCTCCGCTTGCACCTGCTTGAGGAGCCGTTCAGGACTCGGTCGTGGGAGCTCCGATAAGCGCATTTTCTGGCTGCCAGTGAAAGTGTAGCCCGTCATCGCGACATGACGCAACGCGTGCCTACCTAAAGAGTATGGAAAGAACGACGGCTACTACTGCGGCAAAGGGTGTGTGCGATCCAGTTCGAGATTCAGTTCCAGCAGGTTGACGCGAGGCTCTCCAAAAATCCCGAATTGCCGCCCCTCTGTGAATTTGTGAACGAGTGCACGCAGGTCTGCCTCACCGATTTTTCTTTCCCGCGCCACTCGGGGAATTTGAAATTCGGCGGCAGCCGGTGAAATTTGCGGATCGAGTCCCGAACCGGAAGCAGTAACCAAGTCGATGGGAACCGGAGCAGTTGAGTCTTCCGCCTTGGCCTTTTCTACGTCTGCTTTCACTCGGTCAAGCAATGCCTTGTTTGTAGGGCCAAGGTTAGAGCCGCTGCTCGAAGTTGCATCGTATCCAGTCCCGGCAGCGGATGGCCGCGAATGGAAATAGCCCGGCCCGGTAAACAATTGTCCGATGATTCGCGAGCCAACGAGTTTGCCGTTCCTCTCAATGAGCTGTCCGTTGGCTTTCGAAGGAAACAGCACCTGGGCCAGACCCGTGATAGCGAGCGGATATAGAATGCCAAACATCACTGTCGTAACTAGAGTGAACCACAGAGCGATCAGGAAATTCTTTTTCATAAGCTCCTCAAACAATCCGAAGGTACGTAAGCAATACGTCGATGAACTTGATGCCGATAAACGGCGCGATGATCCCACCGACTCCGTAAATTAGCAGGTTGCGTTTAAGCAGCGCCGCCGCGCCGAGCGGACGATACCTCACTCCACGCAAAGCTAACGGGATCAGGGCGATGATGATCAGGGCGTTGAAAACTACTGCGGAGAGAATTGCCGACTCTGGCGTATGTAAATGCATGACATTGAGAATACCGAGGACGGGAAAGGCACCTGCGAACATCGCGGGAATAATGGCGAAGTATTTGGCGACGTCATTCGCGACGGAGAAGGTCGTTAGCGCGCCCCGAGTGATGAGAAGCTGTTTGCCGATTTCGACGATTTCGATCAGTTTGGTCGGATTTGAGTCGAGGTCCACCATGTTTCCGGCTTCCTTGGCCGCTTGTGTGCCCGTGTTCATTGCTACTCCGACATCAGCCTGAGCGAGGGCGGGAGCATCGTTCGTGCCGTCGCCAGTCATGGCCACCAGCTTTCCCTTCGCCTGTTCACTCTTGATAAGTGCCATCTTGTCTTCCGGCTTGGCTTCTGCGAGGAAATCATCCACTCCGGCTTGGCGGGCTATCGCTGCCGCTGTGAGTGGGTTGTCGCCCGTGATCATCATGGTGCGAATCCCCATAGCCCGAAGGTGATCGAATCGCTCCTTCATGCCTCCCTTGACGATATCCGTAAGAGCGATCGCGCCCAGCACGCGGCCGTTCTCCGCAACTAGCAGTGGGGTGCCGCCGGAATTGGAGATTTCTCGCACGCAAACTTGTAGTTCGACGGGAACGCTGTTACCGCAGCTCGCGGTCAAGCGGCTGATCGCTTCCAGAGAGCCTTTGCGGATTTCCCGATGGTCCATATCAACCCCAGACATCCTTGTTTGCGCAGAAAAGGGGATGAAATTCGCCGTGTGCAAGGCAAGATCCCGCCCACGCAGGTTGTAGCGCTCCTTTGCCAGCACCACGATAGAGCGCCCTTCAGGAGTTTCGTCCGCCAGAGACGAGAGCTGCGCGGCATCGGCGAGATAGGTCTCTTCTATGCCAGGCGCAGGAAAGAATTGGGTGGCGGCGCGGTTTCCGAGCGTGATTGTTCCCGTTTTGTCCAGCAACAAGACATCCACGTCACCTGACGCTTCCACAGCACGCCCGGACATCGCGATTACGTTTCGTTGAATCATCCGATCCATCCCAGCAATGCCGATGGCAGACAGCAGCCCGCCGATCGTCGTCGGGATCAGGCAAACGAGAAGAGAGACTAAAACGAAGATGTTCTGCGGGGCCCCCGAGTAGATCGCAAAGGGCTGAAGTGTAACGACAGCGAGCAGGAAGATGATCGTGAGACCCGCCAATAGAATATTTAGCGCAATCTCGTTCGGTGTCTTTTGACGTGAGGCCCCCTCAACGAGCTTGATCATGCGGTCGAGAAACGTTTCTCCGGGATTCGATGTAATGCGCACTTTAATTTCATCGGATAGAACGCGCGTACCACCGGTTACAGCAGACCGGTCTCCGCCCGATTCGCGGATGACAGGCGCAGACTCACCCGTGATCGCGGATTCGTCGACCGATGCTACGCCCTCGATGACCTCGCCATCTCCAGGAATGAACTCGCCTGCGACGACGACGACGATGTCTCCAGAGCGTAGTTTGGAACTGACGACAACCTCCGTGCTGCCATTACTGCGCAGGCGGTGGGCTTCCGTTTCTGCCCGCGCTTTTCGCAAAGTGTCGGCTTGCGCTTTGCCGCGGCCCTCGGCCATGGCCTCTGCAAAGTTCGCAAACAAAACCGTAAACCACAACCAGACCGTGATCTGCAGTCCGAAGCCGAACTGTCCCGCATGATGCGAGGCGTTCCAAACTAGCTGCATCGTCGTCAGGACCGCCCCCACTTCCACCACGAACATGACCGGGTTCTTGACCATCGTCCGCGGATGCAATTTGCCGACGGAGTCCAGCACTGCTCTCCAAAGAATTCTCTTGTCTGCGAGCGATTTCACTTTCACCGGATGATGAAGTTGTACCTGATCCATACGCATCTCAAAAAACCTTTCCTGCTTGCATGAGCAAGTGTTCGAGAATCGGCCCAAGGCTCAAGGCCGGAAAAAACGTGAGCGAACCCACGATCACAATTGTGGACACCAACAAACCTGCAAAGAGGCCACCGGTTACAGGAAAGGTGCCCGCGGATTCCGGGACGGTCTTCTTTTTGGCCAGGCTGCCGGCGATGGCCATGATCGGAATGATCATGAAGAACCGGCCAAGCAGCTGCGCAACAGCCGTAGTCGTGTTGTACCAGTTAGTATTCGCGTTCAGGCCAGCGAACGCCGAGCCGTTGTTTCCGGTCGACGAAGTGTATGCGTACAAAATCTGGGACAGCCCGTGCGGCCCCGGATTGCTAATGCTAGAGGTCCCATAGGGTTTGACGACCGCGATCGCTGAAAAAGTAAGGATCGTGAAAGTCAGGATGAGCACGGCGAGCATCGCCATCTTCACATCGTAGGCTTCGATTTTCTTGCCGAGGTATTCTGGCGTTCGGCCGACCATGAGCCCGGCGATGAATACGGCCAGGACCACAAAAACGAATATGCCATATAGTCCTGCGCCAACTCCGCCAAAAACGACTTCGCCGAGCATGATGTTGATGAGAGGCACCATTCCGCCGAGCGGTGTAAACGAATCGTGCATGCCATTCACCGCGCCACAACTGGCGTCGGTGGTCACGGTTGCGAACAGAGCGGTGTTCGCAATGCCGAACCGAACCTCTTTGCTCTCCATGTTTCCGCCAGGCTGTAGTGCACTTGCCCGCTGGTCGGTTCCTGACAAAAGCGGGTTGCCTCGCGCCTCCGCCCAATAGGCGGTGGACACACCCGCCAGGAAGAGGAAAGCCATCGCGGCCCAAACCGCCCAACCGTGACGCAGTGATCCTGTCATTCGACCGAGCGTGTACGTCAGTCCGGAGGGAATCGCAAAGATCAGGACCATCTCGAAGAAATTCGAAAACGGAGTCGGATTCTCAAAAGGATGGGCGCTATTAGCGTTGAAGAATCCTCCGCCGTTGGTACCGAATTCCTTGATTACTTCCTGAGAGGCGACGGGGCCTTGGGCAATCACCTGCTGAGTGATCGTCTGTGTGGTGGTCTTACCGTCTGCGCCCGTGGCCTGCGCTACGTACGGCTGAATTAAATCGACTGTCGTGTACGGCCTAAAATTCTGAACCACTCCCTGCGAGATCAGAACCATCGACCCGACCAAGCAAACTGGTAGCAGAACCCAGAGGAGACAACGCGTCGTATCGACCCAGAAGTTCCCGAGTTTCTCAGTTTCCTTTCGCGCTATGCCGCGGATGACAACGATGGCGAGAACAATGCCGACGGCGGCGGATGCAAAATTATGATAGGCCAAACCCGCCATCTGTGTGAGATAGCTCATCGTCGACTCGCCGGTATAAGCCTGCCAGTTCGTATTGGTGGTGAACGACGCGGCCGTGCCAAAAGCCAAGGCTGGATCCACATTTGGAAGTTTCTGTGGATTGAGCGGCAGCCATCTCTGTGTGCGCTCGATCAGATACAAAAGAGCCATCGAAACGCCGCTAAAGAGCAGCATGGAAATGGTGTACTCCGTCCAACGCATTTCTCGTCGCTCGTCGACTCGCGTCAATCGATATACAGCCTTCTCGATTGGTCTGAGCAGAGGATCGAGAAATGTCTTCTCTCGGTTGAAAACCCTTGTCATGAAAATGCCCATGGGCTTCGTGACCAGGAAGATCACAAAGAGATATAATCCAATTTGGAACCAACCATTCGCCGTCATTGTTAAAACTCCTCAGCCTTCAGCAAGGCGTAGAGCAGGTATCCACATAAAAGAGCACAGATCACCAGTAGCGCTGCATTACCTAGAGACATGGCATTACTCCTTTTTCAGGCGTTCGCAGCCGCGAACGTAGAAAATTCCTACTGCGAAAAACACTGCCGTTGCTGCAAGAAAAACTATGTCCAGCATCATCGTTTTACTCCTTCCGCGAAACTGTTGGCATTTACCACGAGCCTTGCTTTTGGCCCCACCACCAGATCATCCCCAGCTCCAGAGTGTTCTGATCCTTTTTTAATTCTCCGGGCGTCTGTGTGCGGAAGAATGCCTGATTTGAGAAATCCCTCCGCCACTCCAATCGTGTCAAGAATCCGTCCCCGAATTTGTACTCCGTTGTAACTGTGGTTTCTTTCAAAGCCTGGGTTGCACCGCTGAAGAGTCCGCCCCGGTCAGACAAATACTCCGCACGCCCAGCGACTGCGAACTTGGGAGTTAGTTGATACCGCGCATACGCGGCGCCGCCGCTGACGTGTGCAGGAGCAGAATTTGAGAACACTCGATTAATTACGTAGTCTCCTTCGGCCACTAGAGTTAGCTTCGGCGTTGCGTTCCAGGCTACATAGGTGTCGAAAATATGTTCCCGGCCGTTAGGCGTGGGAACCACGGGTGTGGTCGGCAAGCCCGGCTGGGTGGGCCCAGCGGGAAATTCCGGATTCAAGACTGGAACGACGTCAGGTTGCTCCTGGCCGAAATAGTAGTTCACGTTCCATGACACCGTCGAGATTGGTTTCAACGTAAAGATGAACGCCTGTGACTTGAACCCATTAAAGTCCTCAGTCTGCTGGGCACCATTCACGATCCAGTACGCCACGTTCACCTTCTGTGTAAGGTTGTAGCTGGTACGGAATCCCATGTGATAGAACGGCAAGAAGTCGAACCAATAGGATCGCGAATAGTTGATTTGGTCTTTGTTGTAGTTGCCTTCCACACCCAGAGAGCTGGCCCACTTGCCAAAATCGACCGTCAGCCCGCTTCCCACAGGCGCGATGTACGTGCCGTAGGCCTGGAAAACCGGTCTATAGGTCTGGGGACGCAATTCGTTCGAAGCACTTCCTTGGACCGTTTCCGTCGCTTGACCGTACTGCAAGTCCACTCGCGCACCAAATCGGCGACCCACAGAGACATCCGGTGCGCGCTCAAGCACCACGGTCGCCTGATTCAAGCTGAAGCTATTGCTGCTCACATCGTACGCTCGGAGCAAATTCACCCGGCCAACGGGCGAATTAAAGTTGTAGCCGTAATACCCGTCCAGCATGAGATTAAGAGTCGTGCCCCGGAGAAAGTCGGTCGCACCATGCTCGCCCGATGGCGGAGCGCCTGATGTGGATTGTATAGTCTGTGCGACTGGTTGCCCTCCGACTCCGGCAATCACGGTCGTGCTCTCTGGGGCGATTTCCGCGCTCGCTCCCTTGGCTGTAGGCCGCCCTTCGAGACTCTCGACTCGTTTCGAAAGCTGTGCCACCAAACTTCGCAATTCCTCAACCTGCTTTTCAAGAGCTTCTTGGTTTCCTGGCGCTGCCGAGGGTGCGTCTTGCGCGATTGCGGCGCCCGACCACATGACCATTAACGTTAATACTGCGAACCGAAATCTCCCCGTCACCATGACTCCATCCTTTCATACCCATCTACACGGAACCGTTCCCGTCACCCTGCTTCGAATTCATATGCAACAATTGCATTTCGCCCGCAGAATCAGGCTTCGCATCCGTCCCTGGACGCGGTCGAGGCCTGTGCCTCTCGGTTTCGGCATGGAACCGGACGAGCGTGTACAACATGAACACCAGACCGAGACCGACAAGCGTAAGGAAAATCCACATCTCTGTCGCCGTTTCCAACCGTGTCGTTCTATACGCTGTCTGCAAAGCAGGATCGCGCTTGACAATCAACGCGATAATGGCAACCGGGAGTTAAGGAAGTCGTGCAGATGCTATAAGAATTTCATAAGGTCTGATTTTGGTGACAGACGATCCGGAGTGAAGGCCTGCGACGCTGTAAGGCGGGGTACTTCGGCCGGAGTGGAGTTAGGGACAGCGTGGTCGGTGCGGCCCGGCTCGCCGGTCTTGGGAATCTCGCCTGTATCCCCAGTGAGTATGGACTGTATCGCGACCGGGAATGTTGAGCCATTCGCCTCGAGCCCATATCACTGAGCTAAGAACGACCCGCAGACGACTCTAATCTTCTGTAATCTCTTCCGCTGGCGCTTTCAGAACGGCCTGCTCTCCCGAGCCGATTCTTGCTTAATCCAGTAGGCTGCCTCTTTCTGCCGCTCACTTTTCTGGGCACTGCTTCGGGCTAATTCCTGCGCCCTGCACCTTCCCGTTTTCTGCTTTCCCGGTTCCGCCCTTACCCCGTTGGGTTCCCTCCGATAAAGCAGCCGCTCGCTTTTCGGTGCCCCAAGAAAATGGGTCAAGAAAAAGGACAAACTTTAGCTACGTCTTACCTCAACTCTATGACTCCCGTCGGGTTCGTTGGGTTTGACCCGTAGCAACGTCAAGCGAAAGGCAACCGGTCGAAATTCACCGTGCCGTCAGTCACCACACATCGCTCTCGGAAGAACGCAAACGTGCCATCAAGAACAACAAGCTACTCGAGGAATACCGCGACCAGCACCAGCAACAGCCTTCGATTCGCTGCAGGGGTCGCACATTAAAGGGTGCGACCGTCAATCGCGAGCTCGAATGCCTCACGTGCGTGATGGACCTTGCAACACGCCGCCAATACATCCCAGAAAATCCGGCTCGTGGAGTGAAGCACTTTAACGAACTCCGCGAGCGGCCAGACAAGCAAATGCTCACCTTCGATCAAGAGAACCGCATTTTGAAAGCGGCCCCTCCGCATCTTCGCGTGGGCATTTTTCTGCTCGTCCAAACGGGAGGAAGGACTTACAGCGAAGGATTTCGGCTGCGTTGGAACCAAGTGGATTGGGAGCATCGTCTCATCCGTTTGGGAAACGACGTGAAGACGCCGGGCTCTTCCGAACCACTTCCGCTAACTGATTTGGCTTATCGGGTGTTGAGCGAATGGAAAAAGGAATCAGGGTCAGATTCTCCATTCGTTTTTCCCCGTCCGTGTAACCCGGTTCGGCCATAGAGTTCGAATCTGGATTCCGAAATGGGTGCAAGGTGTGGCGTTGAAACTCTTTGGGGAGCGGCACGAGTTCGCCCGCGTCCTTGCAACGAGAGGCCCAGTCGACCAGAGCCTGATATTGCTGGAACTCAGAGATTTGGCCGAGCCAGAGGGTGCTGGCTTCGTTAGAGATGGTGACGACGTTGGGAACATCGCAGGGCCCGAAGCAGCCGCTGATGCTCAGTTGGACGCGTTTGAGAAGCCTCGCGCGCCCCATTCTTTCTTAAGCCACTCCACCGGGACGGGCGGGCGGCCATTTTCAGTATTGCCACAGCAACAAGCTTGGCAGACGGTAAGATGCCCGATAACAATGCGCTTGGTCGTGAGTGAGAAATTGTCCATGGGCTCGAATTGGATGAGGGATGAGCGAGTCTAGTCTGCGTCAGCGGAACTTACGCTGTGCCCCCGGTGTGCTGGAGGGGCAGAGTGCAAAAGAATACCGCGGACGAATTGGTTGGCGGAGCGCACCGATGGTAGCAGTGTGGCGGAGTTGAGGATGAAGGCCAGTTCCGAGGTGACGTGAATGAAGGCGGCGAGCAAAGGGTTAAGGAAGCCGAAGGCGGCGAGGCCGACGCCAATGCTGTCGACGACAAGCGTGCCGACAAAGTTTTGTAGGATGATGCGACGGCAGCGGCGGGCCGTGTGGAGCGTCTCGACGAGCTTGGAGAGATCACTGCCGATGAGGACAACGTCAGCGCTTTCGCGGGCAACATCGGTGCCAGAGCCCATGGCGACGCCGACGGAGGCCTGCATCAACGCAGGCGCATCGTTGACAC
>Ga0335082_10007244_pt1 | contig 12061 bp, 11 predicted proteins | sample Lox_Sample_41_FD_206718 | JGI IMG/M metagenome (GOLD analysis project Ga0335082, IMG submission 206718) | Soil microbial communities from Loxahatchee National Wildlife Refuge, Florida, United States - Lox_Sample_4.1 | ecosystem: Environmental > Terrestrial > Soil > Wetlands | place: USA...
GGAGGTGGAGAAACTCGGCAGGTCGTCGGCGCGCGGCACGCAGTAATCGAGGAACGTGCCGGTGATGAGCTGACCGCTCTGCGCGTCGTAGCGCGCGTCTTCGAGCATCGCCTGCCCGACCGCTTGTGCGATGCCGCCATGCACCTGGCCAGCGACGATCAGTGGATTGACCACCCGGCCGACGTCGTCGACGGTGGTGTAGCGCACGATCTGGGTGACGCCGGTCTCCGGATCGATCTCGACTTCGCACACGTGGCAGCTGTTGGGCCACGACACGCCTCCCACCTTCTGGTTCGTCACAATTGCGATGCGGCTTTGCGGCTGCCGGCCCGCTAGCTCGAACAGATCGATGCCGAGGTCGGTGCCGGCGACCGAGAAGCGCCCGGACTTGTAGACCACGTCGGGTCCCGCCACCTCCAGCGTTTCGGCGGCGAGCTGACGGCCCTTCTCGATGGTCTCGTTCGATGCAGTGAGCATCGCCGAGCCGCCGATGTAGAGCGAGCGGCTGCCCATGCTGCCCAGGCCCTGCGCGACATCGCTATCGCCTTGCACAATGACGATCCGCGCCGGATCCACATCCAGCGTTTCGGCCAGAATCTGCACATAGCTGGTCTCGATGCCCTGACCCATCGCCTGCATTGCGGTGTACACGAGGATGCGGCCGTCGGCTTCGACGTGCAGCTCGATCGTTTCCTCGTGCACCACACCGGTCCACTCGAGGAACGAAGACAGCGCGCGCCCGCGCAGCCGGCCGCGGGCCTTGGATTCCGCCCGGCGCTTGTCGAACCCGCTCCAGTCCGCAGCCTGCAGAATGCGACGCAGCATGTTCGGAAAGTCGCCGCTGTCGAACACTTCGCCCATCGGTGTGGTGTAGGGCATCGCGGTGGGTGGGATGAGGTTGCGCTTGCGCAGCTCCGCTGGATCCATGCGCAGATCGGCGGCCGCCTGGTCCATCAGCCGCTCGAGCAGGTAGATTGCTTCCGGCCGCCCCGCGCCGCGGTATGCGGAGACGATGTTGGTGTTGGTCAGCAGGGCCTGTGCGCGCAAATCGAGCGCGGGGACGTGATAGACGCCGGTGATCACCTTGGGTCCGACCGCCACCACGATGATGGCACCCGGGCTCGAACCATAGGCGCCGACATTGCCGACGATGCGGATGCGCATGCCGAGGATCTTGCCGTCGGCGTCGAGCGCGAGCTCGGCATCGTTCACCTGATCGCGACCGTGCGAGCCGGCGAGGAACTCTTCGCTGCGGGTTGCGCGCCAGTGCACCGGCCGGCCGAGTTTGCGCGCGGCGTAGGCGCAGATGCAATCTTCCGGATAAAGCATGGTCTTCATGCCGAAGCCGCCGCCCACGTCGTAGACGCGCACGCGCACTTTGTCCGCCGGCACGTTGAGAATCGATTCGGCCAGTGTCTTCTGCAGCCCGGCCGGATTCTGGCAGCTGGTATGCAGAGTGTAACGGCCGCTGGCCGTGTCGAACTCGCCGATGGAGCCACGTGGCTCCATCGTCACAGGGATCAGACGCTGATTGATCAAGCGCACTTTGGCAATGTGCTTGGCGCGTGCGAACGCCTCGTCGCACGCCTGCTGGTTGCCGAACCGCATTTCCGCGGCGATGTTGCGCGGAGCATCGGCCCAGACTTGCGGTGCACCGGGAGCGAGCGCGGCATCTATCGTGGTCACCGGCGGTAGGTCCTCGTAGTCCACCGTCACCTGCTCCGCGGCATCCTCGGCCTGGGCGCGTGTTTCGGCGATTACTGCGGCGACCGCCTCCCCGACGAAGCGTGCCTCGTCCACCGCCAGCGGGTAGTAAGGTGGCGCGGTCATCGGCTTGCCGTCAGCGCGCTGGAGCCCGGGTGGGATCGGGAGGGCGCCGATGCGATCGGCGGCGAGCTCCTTGCCGGTCAGCACGCTCAATACGCCCGGCGCCGAACGCGCAGCCGACGTGTCGATCGATTTGATTCGCGCGCGGGCATGAGGTGAGCGGACGAACACCACGTGCACTTCGTTGGGCAGCGACACGTCGTCGATGTACTTTCCCTGGCCGGTGAGCAGCCGCTGGTCTTCGCGCCGGGTGATAGCCTGGCCGATGCCGAACTTGGTCATTACGCTAATCCTCGAGTAGTCGACGGGGTGATACGGAGTGTGGAGGGGAATTGTACGTTAGCGGGCCGAGGCTGGCTCGGGCTAAACCCTAAACCCACATCCAACGCAGAGGCGCAGAGAGGGCAGAGAACGCAGAGAAAACCGGAGATAAATGATGTCGGGTGTATTGAGCAATCAGAGGGTCAGGGAGAGTATGGAGCTCAGTTCAGCTTGTTGTCTTTCTCTGCGGTCTCTGCCCTCTCTGCGCCTCTGCGTTGGATTTTAGCTTTAGTGTCGACGTGCGTAACGCACAGCCACCACCAGACACCCCAATGCAGCCGCGATCGTCCCCGCCGCAACAGCGATCACCAACTGGGGCGAGCCCGACATGAGCAGTCCAGCCACGGCGGCGGGTGCGATGGCCTGTGCCACAAAGCTGGGTCGCGCAAGCCACCCGAGCAATTGGCCCAGGCGGTCGCGCCCGAACAGCGCCGCAGGTAGTACGCCGCGGACGATGGTGACGATGCCATTCGCGCAGCCGTAACCGATCACGAATAGGAAGGCGACAGCGCCCGGCCCGTGCACGAACAATAACAACACCAGCGCGCTTGCGAGCAGCGCCAATGCGAACACACCGACGCGTGCGACCGGGAAGCGCGCACCGAACGCCATCTCCAGAATGCGGCCGATGACCTGCATCGGCCCGACCAGGCTCAACACGCCTACCGCCTGCGAGGTCGTGAGTCCTTTCAGCTCGAGCACGCCGACCAGATGGGCCGACATGCTGGAAAACACGAAGGCAACGAGCGCGAAGCAACTCGCAAGCCAAAGCTGCGCCGGGGGCGGGCGACCGGGTGCAGTCTGCATTGCAGTCGGCGCAGCCACCGGCTGCGCGCTGCGCGCGGGCCGCGGTACGAATACAGCGAGCACCGGAAGAGCCACCGCGATATGCAGTCCGGCGAAGATCAGCAGCGTGCTGCGCCAGCCAGCGGTTTGCACCAGCGCGTGCGTGAGCGGCCAGAAAACGGTGCTGGCGAAGCCGGCAATCAAGGTTAGCCCGGTGAGCGCACGACGGTACCGCTCTGCGGCCAATTGTCCGAGTGTTGCGAAAGCCGGGTCGTACAACGTCATCGACATCGCCACACCGGCTGCGCACCAGCCGAGAAGCAAGGTCGCATAGTGCTGCGCGGTGGCCAGAATGACGAGCGCGGCGGCGGCGACCAGGACCCCGCGGCACAGGACGAAGCGGCCGTCGCGTGCATCGATCAGGCGGCCGACCCGGGGACTCAACAGCCCGGAGATGGCGAGCGCGAGTGAGAAGCCGGCGAAGATCTGCACGCGCGTGAGGTGCAGCTCCGCTCCCATCGGCTGCGCCAGCACGGCGATGGCATAGAACAGTGAGCCCCAGGAGATGATCTGCGCGATGCCCAGCGCGGGCACGACTATGGCGAGCTTCTTGTTATCCATTGCTCAATCTCAACACAGAGGTACAGAGAGCACAGAGGACACGGAGTAACAACGAGATATTTCGAAACGTAGAAGGGCCAGACGTCGTAGTCGTCCAGCGGATTTCGGTCTGCTTTTGATCGTCCTCTGTGCCTCTGTGTTGAGGTCTACTCCTTACTCCAGCCCCAGCAACCGCGCTGGATTCTTCCGCATCATGCGATCGATGTCCGCATCGCTCACGCCTTCCTGCTTGAGGCCTTGCACCAGCAGCATCATGCCGTCGGGATGAGTGGGATTGCCGGTCTGGCCCAGGTCGGTCGCGATCAGGATATGCGCCGCGCCCAGCTCTTTGATGGCCTCCGCCATATCCTTGACCGACACGCGATGCCAATGTCGCATCCATGGCAGATGCGCCTGCGGACCCATCAAATGATTCACGAAGTCGAGCTCGATGGTGGCGCCGAGCGCGGCAAGCTCCTTCATCTGCGCCATGCTGAGGTTGGGCACCTCGGCCATCGCGTGGGTGATCACGACGTTGCTCGCTCCGAGCTCCACGGCGCGCCGGGTTACCGCAAGCACCTCAGGCGGAGAGACGTGACCGGTGCAAAGCACCAGCTTTTCGCGGGCGATGATCTTCAACACCGCTTCAGTTTCGGCAGTCACTTTACCGTCGATCGCGACCTTCAGTCCATCGCCCGGCTCGTGAAACGTCTTCAGATGGTAGTCCGCATCGATGGTCGGCAGCCACACCACTTTCCCGTAGCGGCCCGACATACGCGCCATCCACTCCACCGCGTGCGGATTGACGCCGCCCACCGCCATATTGAGCACGATGCCGCCGAACACTTCCAGGCCTGGCACCACTTCACGCACGATCGCCGCGCGATCGGCGGTGCTGGTGACGTGATTCTTGAGCACGATGCCACGCAGCCCCATGCGCCTGGCGAGCGTGGCTGCTTCGATGTCGGTCACGCTGCGGCCAAATACATCCGGCGCAGAATGCACGTGGAAATCGATCGCGCCCTGTATCGGGCTCACCACCGGCGCAGGCGGCGGGAATACGCGCAGCTCCTGTGCGTACGGCAGCGCCGGTGCCAGCGCGATGATGGCGGCAAGGAGCCTCATACTCTTCTGCACGTGTATCCTCCGTGGATGAGCGCACGACGGCAAGGCGGGCGTGGCGCAGGTTATGATAGGCGCAATTGAGCCGCCGAGGGAGCGCTGACATGACAGGCCCAAGCACGCTGATGCCAACACGAATCGGCGCCGTCCCTGCAGCAATCGTCGGCTGCGTGATGATGCTGCTGGCTGCGCATGCAGCGTGCGAGGACAGTCCGGACCAGCGTCTGATGGAAGCGCTGCTGCAGGAAGGCACGCTGCTGCAGCAGGAGGTGCTCAAGCTGCAGCCGGTAGGGCTCGAGCTCGACCAGGAACGCAAGCGGCTGCTGGTCGAAGAGAAGCAGCTCACCGACGACGCCGCGCAAGTGACCAGGAGCTTCGAGCAGTTCAACACCGCGGCCGATCAGCTCAACGCAGCGACGCAGCAGCAGCGCGAAGAGTGCGCAGCCGGCAGCTCGAAGCTGCAGTCGGAAGTCGAGTCTTGCAACAGCCGCTCCGAGGCGCTGCGCGCGCAGGCGGGCGCACTGTCGGCGCAAGGCGCAGAGCTCGACAAGCGACAGCAGGACGTGAACCAGCGCATCGTGCAGCACAACGCCGCAGGCCGTGAATGGAACGCGCGCAGCAAGGCGCACCAGCAACGGTGGATGCCTCGCATAGAGCAGGTGCGGAGCTGGCTCGGACGCTTCAAGGACTTCGTCGATTCCGAAACCTTCAGCCAGTTCGCTCTCTCGGCGGGTGATCCGTCGGACTGTGCACAGGAGCGCGTCGGTGCATTGAATCCGCTCGACTCGTTGCCGTCGCTCGCGCGCGCGCTGCAATGTCTGAAAGCGCTCAAGGCAGGCACCCGCTGACGTCCGCAACTGTGACAGGAGAATCGCATGAACCGCTATATCGAAACGCTGCCGCCCTGGCTGTGGTCCGTCGTTGTGCTTGCGGGCATGGCCGTTATCGGGCTGATTGTGCAATGGCTGCTGTTCGCACTCGTTGAACGTGTCGCGGCGCGGACACGGCGCCTGTCGCAAGGCTTTCTGATCAAGCGTGCGCGTGCGCCGGCGCGGCTGCTGATCCCGCTGTTGCTGATTTCCATGATGCTGCCTGACCTGGCGCTGCCTGCGCGCCTCACGGATCCCCTGGAGCGCCTGGTCGCGATGGGATTCATCGCCGGCATGGCGTGGCTGGTGATTGCACTGCTCGAGGGTGTCGAGGACACCATCGCGATGCGCTATCCTACGGATGTCGCCGACAATCTCGCGGCCCGACGCATCCGCACTCAGGCGCATCTGCTTCAGCGGATCGCCGTCACGATTGTCATCATTATCGCCGCAGCGCTGATTCTGATGAAGTTTCCCAGCATCGCGCACCTGGGTACGAGCCTGCTTGCATCGGCCGGCCTCGCAGGCCTGGCCGCCGGGATCGCGGCGCGCCCCATGCTGTCCAACCTGATTGCAGGCATCCAGCTTGCGCTCACAGAGCCGATTCGCATCGACGACGCGGTGATCGTTGAAGGCGAGTTCGGCAACGTCGAGGAAATCACTACCACCTACGTTGTGGTGCGTATCTGGGACAAGCGTCGCATGGTGCTGCCACTCACCTATTTCATCGAGCATCCATTCCAGAACTGGACGCTGAGCTCGTCCGATTTGCTGGGCACGGTGCGCTTGCACGTCGACTACAATGTGCCGGTGAATGAAATCAGGCAGGAGCTCGAGCGTATTGTAGAGGCCACACCGCTCTGGGACCGCCGTGTATGGAATCTGCAGGTGACAGAAGCTACCGAGAGGAGCGTAGAGTTGAGTGCGATGGTCAGTGCCGCCAATGCGGGGCAGCTGGGAGACTTGCGTGTGCATGTTCGCGAGAGGCTGCTCGCGTTTCTGCAGGCGCGCTATCCGCAGAGCTTGCCGCGTGTTCGCGCGGAATTTTCCAGAGCGCCGCGCGGCGAGCAGGCACAGCACGTGGCGGCGTGAGGACGCATTACGCGAGCCCCGGCAGCAGCAGCGTGACCGCCGCTCCACCGAGCGCGCTCGCTCCGATGACGATCTCTCCGTCATACGCCTCGACGATATCGCGCGTGACGGCGAGACCGATGCCCTGGCCCGGTACGGATTGATCGGCGCGCACGCCGCGCTGTAACACGCGCTGTGCGTCGGACGGTGCGATCCCGGCGCCATCATCCTCTACGCAAAGCGACAGCCGTGAGCCGCTGGCTTGCGCGCTCACGCGCACCTGGCTTCTGCACCACTTGCACGCGTTGTCCAGCACATTGCCGAGCATCTCGAGGAGATCGGCCTCGTCGCCGCGAAAGCGCAATGCCGGATCGACATCGATCTCGATGTCGATGTGTTTTTCGGCGTAGACCTTAGAGAGCGCATTCACCATGCGCTCGACCGGCGTGCGCACCGCCTGCGGCGCCAGCAATCCGCCGCGTCCCGAGGCGGCGGCGCGCTGCAGGTGGTAGCCGACGATGCGATCCATATGGTCGACCTGCTCCTGCAACGTGCTCGCCAGCGCAGGCTCGGGCGTGGTTTGGTTGAGTGCACCACGCACCAGCGCGAGCGGGGTCTTCAGGCTGTGCGCAAGATCGGCGAGCGCGTCGCGGTAACGTTTCTGGCGCGCGCGCTCGTGCATGAGCAGCGTGTTCAGGTTGGCGGTGAGGCCTTTGACTTCTTCCGGGTAGTCCCCGGCGATCTGCTGCTGCTCGCCGTGCTCGAGCCGGGAGACCTCATCGGCGAGCCGCCGCAGCGGACGCAGACCCCAGCGCAATGTGCACCATTGCGCGATGAGCAAAAGCAGCGCCGTGCCGCCGAGCCAGCCCCACAGATTCTTGCGGTAAGCGCTGAGCTGCTGCGCGAAGGGCTGCAGATCTTCGGCGACGCTGAAGGTGAACGGAAAACTGCCGCCGGAGGTGGCCCAGCTCACACCGAAGCTCTGCAGAAAGTACCCGTGCCCCGCGCGATCGGTGACCTGTTCGAAGGTGTGAACGCCTGCGGGAATGCGGGTGCCGTAGGGAACATCGACGTTGAGCGCGGAGCGCGAGCGCCACACGACATTGCCCTCTGCATTGGTGACGATTGCATAGAGCCCCGATTGCGGCATGTCGAAGCGCGGCTCGAGCGGCCCGCTGGCGATGGTCACCGTGCCATGCGCATCGACCTCGGCAGCGGACATGAGCAGATAAACCTGCGCGAGCAGGCGTTCTTCGCGAGCGCTGCGCGCGCTGTCGCGAAATGCCTGGTCGAGCGCAAAAGCGGCCAATGCAATGAACACCGCGAGCACCATACCGGCGCTCAGTGCTACGCGTGCATTGAGGGAACGCATGGTCGACCCGCTGCTGGAGACGCGTGATGAATTTGCACACTAACCGTCGCCCAGCGTGAACCGATAACCGCGTCCGCGCAGCGTTTCCAACGGCTGCAGCGAGCCTGCGGGGTCGAGCTTGCGACGCAGTCGGCCGATCAGCACTTCGATCACATTGCTGTCGCGCTCCTCATCGTGCGGATACAGATGCGCCGCGAGCTCATCCTTCGACACCACGCGCTGCCGATTGCGCACCAGATGCTCGAGCAGCCGGTACTCGTACGAGGTGAGCTCCACCTCAGCGCCATTGAGCTTCACCGCCTGCGCGGCAAGATCGAGCTCGAGCGGTCCGCAGCTCACGCGATCCTGCGCGGCGCCAGCTGCGCGACGCAGCAACGCTTTGATGCGTGCATGCAGCTCTTCCGGCTGAAACGGCTTGGTGAGGTAATCGTCGGCGCCGGCCTCGAGACCTTCCACCTTGTTCTCCCAGCGCCCGCGTGCAGTGAGAATCAGAATCGGCAGCCGGCTGCCCTTCTCGCGCAGGCGGCGGATGATGTCCAGCCCGGACAGTCCAGGCAGACCCAGATCGACGATGGCGGCATCGTACGGATACTCGGTGGCGAAGTAGAGCGCTTCCTTGCCCTCGCCGGTGGCTTCGACCGTATAGCCTTGCGTCTGCAGGTCGCTTTTCAGCTGCTGCTGCAGCGTCTGCTCGTCTTCAACCAGCAGGATGCGCATCGCGTTGAGTGGTGCACGTCGTCACATCGGCGGGCACTCCGAGGCTCTGAGGCACGGGGGACAAGAGTATGAATGCAGCGTTCAATGAATTACTCACGCATCGCACCGGTTTCGGCATCGACGTAGTAGACGCGCACCTCCCCGCGTCGGGTCAAAACTTTGATGCGGTACTCCCGGCCTACTGCTTTGGCGTCGAGAATCCTTCCACCCGTGGCGCGCGCCACGGTATCGGCCGCCTGCTCCAGGGTGATGCGCGCCCGCTGCGCGGTGGCGGGTGCGAAGCTCTGCGGCGTGGAGCCGAACGTATCGTGGCCCGCATGCGCCGCCCGCGGCACACTCGCGAGGACCGCGAGCAGCAGGCCGACCAGCACCCATCTCATGCTCTGCATGTTCATCGGTTCGGTGTCGGTGCCGCGACCGCCTGGCCGCCCACGAAGGTGATGGTTGTGACGCAAGAGCCTCCTCGATCCAGCCACTGTCAGGCGGATCATCGCCCATGAGGGCCACAACCGCAACCGGCGCGGCCCTTACCTCGGCACCGTTACCGCGGCCAGCGACCATAGTCCGGGCCCGGATTACTGATCGGCGCCACGTCGACGTGCACCGGCAACCGCGGACCTGGATCGTAAGGCAGCGTCGTGACATAGCTGCGACCCTGATACTCGTACGCAACCCGATAGCCGGTGAGCCGATCTTCGATATCATCGACGTTGCGGCAGCGACGCACTTCACGCTCATAGTATTCGTCATGATCGCCGCGCGACCCCAGCCGGTCACCCACGATGGCGCCGATCGCGGCCCCGGTGGCGGAAGCCGCTACACGGCCGTTGCCGGCTCCCACCTGTGCGCCCAGCAGACCGCCGGTCACCCCGCCGATGATACTTCCGGCGAGCGAGCTGCCACGATGACTCTGGCGCTCCGGCACGTACTCCGAATAACATTCCTGCCGCGGGCTGTTCACCCGCTGATATTCCGGTGTCACCTGGGTGACGCGCGCATAGTCGTCGAAATTGGGGCCGGCAAAGGCGCTCGGCATGCCCACGGCGGCCAGCACGGCTGCTGCGATTGCGGTCTTGCTCATGGTCCTCTCCTCGAAGCGTTTTCAGTGCGCCGCTGTCAATCGATCGCAATCAATTGAAGTGGCCGCGTAAGATGATCGAGACGCCGTCGTGATCGTATCCATAGGGATAACCCGAGCGATAGCGCCAATCCGGTGCGGGCACGAAGTAGCGCTCCGCGGGCGGCTGGTAGTGATAGAAATCGCGATGCCAGTACGGCTGGTGATGCTCGCGGAATTCGTGTTCGCGCCATTCATGCCGGCGCCAGGCGCCGTCGTGGCGAGCGTCCTGGTCGTGAGCCATGGCGAGCGTACCGGTGGTCAGCATCGCCGCACCGAGTGCAACTGTGATCAGCTTCGTTTTCATGTTGAGCTCCTCGTTTTCAAGTGAACCCAGGGGCTGCCTGGTTGAGCGTAGATTACGCAAGGCGTGCTGAACCGTTGCTGAATGCCGGAACGTTTTGTAAACAACCTTCAGGAGGAGATTGACTCATGGTCTACAGCCACTACCAGAGTCTTGGCTTCGAACGGCCGCAACCGGGGATTCTCGAGATCGTGATGGGACGTGAGGGCAAGCTCGCCGTCGCCGACGCGCAGATGCATCGCGAGCTCGCCGAAGTTTGGCGCGACGTGGACGCTGATCCCGAAACTTCGGTCGCCATCATTCGCGGCGTGGGCAAAGGATTCTCCGGCGGTGGGAGCCTGGATCTCGTGGAGGAGATGACACAGGACTTCGAGACGCGCGCGCGTGTCTGGCGGGAGGCGCGCGATCTGGTTTACAACCTGATCAACTGTTCGAAGATCGTAATCTCGGCGATGCATGGTCCCGCGGTGGGCGCGGGCCTGGTCACCGGGCTGCTCGCCGATATCTCCATTGCCGCCCGCAATGCGCGCATCATCGATGGTCACACCCGGCTGGGTGTGGCCGCAGGCGATCACGCTGCGATCGTGTGGCCGCTGTTGTGCGGCATGGCGAAGGCGAAGTACTACCTGTTGCTGTGCGAGGAGATGAGCGGCGAGGAGGCCGAGCGCATCGGTCTCATATCGCTCTGTGTCGAAGAGGCACAACTGGTGGACAAGGCGCGCGAGGTGGCGCAGCGTCTGTTGCATGGCTCCCAATCGGCGATACGTTGGACCAAGTACAGCCTCAACAACTGGCTGCGCATGGCGGGCCCGACGTTCGATACGTCATTGGCGTTGGAGATGCTCGGGTTCTCGGGGCCGGATGTGCGCGAAGGCGCGGCCTCGCATCGTGAAAAGCGGGCGCCGAAGTTTTCCGGGGGGAGTCCGTTTTGAATGCAGGTGAAGAGGTGAAAAGGTGAAGAGGTGAAGGAGTGAGTTTCATGTTCCTCCCCCTTCAAGGGGGAGGTTAGGAGGGGGATGGGGTGGGATGGGGGACGTGGCCTCATGCACCCTCGTCCCTCACTCCGCCCGCGTTACCACCCCCGATGATCGTATCGATACCCTGCGCGCACCGCATGATGGTAACCGTATGAGCCGCCATCGTACCAGCCCCGATGGTGGTCGTGTCCTTCGGGGACGATGACACATCCGCCGAGCAGGCTGGCGGCGATCGCTGCGATGATCCATTTGCTTTTCATGTTCGCTTTCCTCGCTCGAAGTTGCGGGTTGCGTACAGGTTACGCGACTGCTGCTGAACCAAGGCTGAACGTTGGACGAGGATGGAGCAACGAGTGTGAGCGCGGCTCACAGCACTCGGGGTTTCAAATCAGGGCTGCGAAATCGGTGATGATGTGCGCGGAGATCACCGGCCACAGAGTCCGGTAGCGCCAGTAGAAGCCGGTAAGCAGAAGGCCGAACATCATCACGGTGATCGCACCGAGCGGGCCCTGATAGAGATGATAGGTCGTGCGCACCAATGCGCTCACGCCGAGCGCGGCGCTGGCACCGGCCGGGCGCAAAGCCTTCAGCAGGTAGCCGGTCAGAAAGAATTCCTCGAACGTACCGTTGATCATCGAAACGAGCAGTACCACCGGCATAGTCGCCGTCTTGGTGCGCGCGATGTCCTCGATGATGGCGCGGGCGGCGCTGTGATCGGCAAACAGATCCCAGATCACCGCGTCGGCAAGCAAGGAAAGTCCGAACAGCAGCGCGCCGGCGAAGAAGCCCAGCCAGGTGAGCTGGATGTTGAAGTGGCTGATACGCCAGCCGCGCACGCGCAGGAACATCCATGCAAAGCAGAACACGATGACCTCGAAGACGGCGAGCGACAACAGCCCCGAATCTTCGAACTCAGGTGCGGGAAAGCCGCTGAGTACCGCCTGAATCGAGGCGTAGACGAACCATCCGGCGAAGATC
>Ga0335082_10007247_pt1 | contig 12061 bp, 11 predicted proteins | sample Lox_Sample_41_FD_206718 | JGI IMG/M metagenome (GOLD analysis project Ga0335082, IMG submission 206718) | Soil microbial communities from Loxahatchee National Wildlife Refuge, Florida, United States - Lox_Sample_4.1 | ecosystem: Environmental > Terrestrial > Soil > Wetlands | place: USA...
TACGGCGAGCACGACAATGACTGCAACTCCCACGAAACAGGTTAGCTCGAATGCCGCTACCGGCGCTTCGCCAAACCCCGGCGCTGCGGTCATGTCCAGTGGCCGCGCAACGCTTCGGCCGCAATAGTTTAAGGCCTAGCGTTCAAGACAAAACCACGGCGCGCGCGTTCGCGCGGCCGCCGCCTCACGTCCGCGGCAGCTGCGTCACTTCCACTTTCACCGTGCCGTTCGCTTCGGCAATTATGCGCAATGTGCGCGCGTCGAACTCGATGCCGGTGAGACGCAGGTCCTGCACCGCGGCATCAACGCGCACGCCGTTGCCGACCTGCTCAAATTCCGTGAGCGCAGCGCCAATCTTTGCCCTTGCATCCTTGGCGAACGGCTTGAGATCGATCGCAGCCTTGTCGGCGAGCGCCTTCTGCAAATAGGGCATGGCCGCGCGGGCGGCGGTGCCGAGCAGACCAAAGGCGGCTTCCGACTCGACCGCAAGCGACATATCGGTGAGGCGCAGCAGCTGGTTCTGCGTGTCGAGCAGCGGCTTTCCCCAGATCTGCACGGTGGCTTCGGTGCCGAAGCCGAACCAGCTTTTCTTTTCGCGCGCCTTCACACGCAACGAAATCAGCAAGCGGTCGCCCGCGGCCGCGAGGCTCGCGCGCAACACCTCGACATCGACCGGCCCGCTGCCATCTTCGGGAAAATGCCGGCCCTTCATTTGCGGATCGAGCAGCTTGTTGAGCTCGGTGAAGGGCATGTCGATCGGCACGCCGACGGCGAGCACGCCATCCTGCATCGGCGGCACCAGCTCGAGCTGGGCGGGGAACGGGCAATTCGGCTTGGTCTCGCTCGGCAAAATGCGGGTTTCCGCCTGCACGCCGATGGTGATCGTGACATTGCGGGCATCGACCTGCGGCTGCGCCGCGGCCGCGCGGACCGGCCGCATTTCCAGCCACAACGGCGGCAGCCCGGTTTTCTCGCCGCCAAGCGGGATCGACCGGCACATCTTGGCCCATTGCTCGCGCGCGGTCCGCTCGATCGTCGGATCGTTGCGCAGACGTGATTGCAGCGCTGCAATCTGACTATTCACGATCGGGTCGAGCACCGATTTGATCTCACCGGCGAGGTTGACCTTGATGCCGGCAATATTGGTGCCGGTGTCGCCGAAATCGAGCCGGCCGGTGAGGTTGGGCTCGATCCGCCATGACGGCGTGATCTGCGGCCGCGATGTCACCACCACATTGCCGCGGAAATCGCTGCGCTGGTCGAGGGACTTGACGGCGAGATCCTCGATTTGCTTGCCGACCGCGCTGCCGCCAAGCAAACCCCCGATGGCCCCGCCGATCCCGCCCGCGGTCTTGCCGGCGGTGTTACCGACTTGCCCCGTAATGCGGATGCTACCGTTCAGTGGCGTCGTGATCGTGAGCGTGCCGGGCTGGCCTGAGGCGGCCATGGTTCCGCGCGCCACCGTCAGGCCGATCTCGGCTTTGCCAAGCAACTGCGTAACCGGGTTGTCGTTTTTGCCGGCGAATTCACGCGGGGCGGTGGCATCGAGCGATTGGCCGATGGCGGTGAGCGTGACGGCGACCGGCGCAATCACGTGCGAGGCGCGCGTCACGGGCTGCAACGGTTTTGTCGGCTGCAGAATCGCAAGCGCCTCCGGCAGCCCGCTATCGGCTGGAACCAACCGGTTAAGCGCCCAGAGGGTCACGCTGAAGAACAGCGCAACCACGCAGGCAGCGGCGACGCCCCAGCGGACGTAGCGTGAGCGGCCAAAGGCGCGGATCGGCGCCGTCGCGTAATAGATAATTGTGTCGACGCCGCTCATGGACGTTCCACTTGATTCGCCGCGGAGCGAATCTTAGGCGGCTGCCCGCGCTTGCGCCAGCGCGCGTACACGTTTCGCAAAGGATGCGCCACACCCTCTGCGTCATGCCCGGGCTTGACACTGCAAATCGGGTTTACCCGACTTGCAACGGCCCAGTATTGCCGAACTCGGGCAAGCCCGAGTTCGATGGCATCCATGATGCCGCGCAGCGAATGACTTAAGTCTAACGTCGTTGAGGTTCATCATGGATTTCCGGGTCAAGCCCGGCAATGACATTCGAGAGGCATCATTCGATCTTGATTCGATCTTGCCCGTCAGCCAGAGAGACGCCGCGCAAGCGTTATTTGATCGACAAATTCAGCGCCTTGACCATCTCGCCCCATTTGGTCACTTCGGCCTTGAACATGGTCTCGGCCTGCGCCGGCGACCCCTGGATCGGATCGAAGCCAATGGTCGCGAGCTTCTGCTGCACGTCGGGATTTTTGATCGTGTCGTTGATTGCCGTGTTCAGCGCCGCGATGATCTGCGGGTCGGTCTTGGCCGGCGCGAAGAAGCCGACCCATGAGGCAGCGAAGAACCCGGGGAAGCCCGCCTCTGCATAAGTCGGCACGTTCGGCGTCACCGACGCCCGCTTGTCGGCCGCGACGCCGAGTCCCTTGAGCTTCCCGGCCGCGATCTGCGCCGCCGCGCCGCCACCCAAGGTCGTCGCGAGCAGGTCGATCTGGTTACCGAGCGTTGCGTTGATCGCTGGCGCGCCGCCCTGAAACGGCACATGCGTCGCCTCGATATTGGCGATCTTCTTGAAGAAATATTCGGCCTCGATGTGCGAGCCGCTGCCAACGCCGGCCGAGCCGAAATTGATCGATTTGCCCTTCGCCGCCTTGACGAAATCGGCAAGGTTGTTGGCCGGATTGCTCGGGCTCGTCACCAGGGCCTCGGGACTGGAAGCAACGATTGCCACGGTCTTGAAATCGGTCGCCGCGAACGTCTTGGTTTCGCGCAATGTTTCGTTGATGGCGAGCGCGGTCGTGGTCACCAGCAGCGTGTAGCCATCCGGCGCGGCATGCGCGACCACACCGGCTGCGATATTGCCGCCGGCGCCGCCGCGGTTCTCAACCACGACCGGTTGATGCAGGCGCTCACTCAGCCCTTGCCCGACCATGCGTGCCAGCGTGTCGGCAACGCCGCCTGCGGCAAAGGCGACGACGAGCGTGATCTTGTTCGACGGATAGGTTTCGGCGGTGGCGCGCCCGCCGAGTGCGAGCGTTGATACGGCTAGCACGGCCAAGATCTGCCGGAGACAACGTGGCATGAACACTCCCCCTGGATGCTCGCGTTCTTGTTGTGTGTCGATGTGCGAGCCGTGCGGATTATTCCATCCCGCCGCTTTGCTGACAAGGAAGGCGGTACCCGCCCAATGACAGCCGGAAGGCCACATCACAGGCTGGGCCTGTCGGTGATGCGAATTTTATTGCAGCGCTTGCCACTTGCTTCGCTCGCGCCCGCGTTTCGTCTGACGGACGCTAGGCTGTTTTAGGCAGCGGGATCGGCGCCAGTGCCTGCGGCTGGTAGTGTGCGAGCGCATGGATCGCGCCCGTGTCTATGAACTCGATCTGCCGCTCGCTCACGGCAATCAGTTTTTCAGACCGCAGCTGCTGCATCATGCGGTTGAGGTGCGGGACGCTCAGCCCGAGCACGTCAGCCATGACCTCCTGTGAAAACGGCAATGTGAAGCCCGCCGGCTCTGCGCGCTGCACCGCACGTAACCGCGCGTGCAACTCAAGAAGAAAATGCGACAGGCGCTCGATCGGCGTGCGGCGTCCGACATCGATGATATGTTCGGCATAGGTCGTCGCCTCCTGCACCGCGATCCAGCTCAGGGCCAGGCCGAATTGCGGCCGCCGGTAACAAAGCTGGACGTAAGCATCGAGCGCGCAGACGTTCATCGTGAGATCGGTAATGGCGCTGACCGAATAGACGGCGCGTTCATAGAAGCTTCCCGGCAGCCCCACAATGTCGCCGGGCAGGACGACGTTCAAAATTTGCCGCTTGCCGTTACGCAGCAGCTTGTAGCGCACGGCGAAGCCATCCTTCACGAAGCAGAGTTTGCGATACTCGTAGCCATCGACAATGAGATCGCGCCGCCGGCGGATGGACAACTCACCGTCGATAATCTCGTCGAGGCTTTTCAGGTCGTCCGCATCGAGATCGACATGCTGCAGGAGCCTGGCGACGAACGGGTGCTGATCCAGCACGTTGGTTGATGCTGTGAGGCCCATGAGAGGTAAGCTAATCCGGTTCATTAATCTGAATCAATGTTCCTGACAAAAGCGCGCTTGCGCAAAAGCCTGTGGGATACAGCACCACTCTCTTCCCCTCTGAACCGAGTGGTCATGAAGCAACTACTGGTCTTATTCAAATGGCCGCGCCGCGTATGTGCGGCCATTTTTTAGGTGGATGCCGCGATCGCGGACAAAAACGAACAAGGCATCGTGCAGGGAGACAATGCCGCGAAAGCGATCGCGCCGATTATCATCGCCGGCATCCTGCTGATGTTCAGCTACCGGTTACTTCACCGGACCATCTTTGAATAAAGCCGGTGGAGCGCGGGCGCGCCGGTGATCAAATGCCGGGACGGCTGGTTTGGTTGCCCCTTTCCAGCCGTTACGTGCGGGGAGCCCCGGCCGCGCGCCGGGGCTTCTTCTGCGCCCGTCTTCCCAAAGAGAGCTATTTCATCTCGGCCATGCACTTCTTGACGAAGGCGGCCTTCTGCTCCATCGGGATATTTTCGCGCATCGCCCGGTCGTCGCACGTGCGCATTTTTTTGGCGTCGGTGCGTGGCAGCATCTTTTCTGGGGCGGTCGATTTCATGCTTGTCGCCTGCGCGGGCGGAGAGAGCCAGAGCGTGCACAGAAACAGGCTGAGGACGATCACTATCGCGGGACGCATGGTGGCCTCCCAAGACGGATGGGAACCATGATCGCGCGTCTGCTAAGGCCGATGCAAGGGGCCCGGCGTTAGCGACAAATCGCCGGCAGATCCGTCACTGACCTTTACCCATGCGATGCAGCTTGAGCACGGTATAGACCGTATCGCTCGCCGGCGTCGGAATGCCGAACTCGCGGCCGAGCGCGCGCACCTTGCCGGCGAGCCAATCGAGTTCAAGCCGGTTCCCGCGTTCGAGATCGTGCGCCATCGACGCTTTCATTCCGGGCTCAACTTTATTGAGCAGGAAGTTCATGCGTTCATCGATATAAGCGGGATCCAGGGCGACACCCTTGGCTTTCCCTACCGCGAAGGCTTCTTCCATGAGCGCGCGGAAGAAGCCCCGCAGTTCCGGATCCGCGGCAATGGGACCGACCGGGGAACGCAGGCTCGCGGTCGAACCCGCCATGGCGGTGAGAAAGATGAATTTCTGCCATAGCTCCCGGTTGATGTCGTCGGATAATGCAATGTCGAGCTTGGCGGCCTTGCCGGCGTCCACAAACGCCGTGAGTTTGTTGTCAGGTCGCTTGTCGGCGCGCCCAAAACGCATCATCGCGAAATTGCTGGTGTGCTTGATCAGGCCCGGGGCAGCGATCGTGGTTGCGATGTAAGCGGCGCCGCCGACGACGCGATCGGCGCCTAGCACGGCTGAAATGCGATCGACGCTGTCGATGCCATTTTGAAAAGTAATCAACCGGCTGTCGGGGCCGAGAAGGGGACGGGCAGACGCTGCCGCAGTTTCGGTATCCCATAGCTTGACCGCGAACAGCACGATGTCGACAGGGCCGACCTTGGCCGGATCATCGGTGACGTTGGGCTTCGGCAGATGCAGGTCGCCGTGCACGCTCTCGATCCTGAGGCCATGCCGGGCGATGGCGTCGCGGTGGGCGCCGCGCGCGATGAAGAATACGTCATGGCCCGCAGCGGCCATGCGTGCACCGAAATATCCGCCAACAGCACCGGCCGCCATAGCTGCAATACGCATGATCGACCCCCGATGAACCGGTCGACATATAACGGTACGGGCCACGTTGACCAATCAACAATTATTCATTGACCGCATCAAAAAAATTGCCCGGCTCAAGGCCGGGCAAGTGCGGGGAGGTTCGCGGAAATTCAATAAAGACCGGAGGGACGGATCCTGCTCCAGGTCCGTTGCGCGGGGCTTTGCCGTTGGGCCGCAAAGGATTGCGTCATGGAAACTTCCTGCGGCTGCAAAGACTTTCTTTGTGCGACCGACGTTTGCGGCAGCACGATCACCTTCGCGCCGATCTGCACGCGGCTATAGAGATCCTTGACGTCTTCATTGGTCAGGCGAATGCACCCGCTCGACACGTGTTTGCCGATCGATGTGGGATCGTTGGTGCCGTGGATGCGATATTCGGTGCCGCCGATATACATGGCGCGCGCGCCGAGCGGATTGCCGGGGCCGCCTGCCACCATGCGCGGCAGATAAGGCTGGCGCGCGATCATCTCCGCAGGCGGATGCCAGTCCGGCCATTCGGTCTTGCGCTCAATGGATTTGGTGCCCGACCAGGTGAAGCCCTCGCGGCCGACACCGATGCCGTAGCGGATCGCCTTGCCGTTGCCGAGCACGTAATAAAGGAAGGTGTGCGGCGTATCGATGATGACCGTGCCGGCTGCCTCCTTGCTCGGATAGTCGACGAGCTGCCGTTGCAGACGTGGCGCGGGTTGAATGTCCTGGCTTTCATCGGCCGGGGCCGGCTCGAACGTTTGCGGGGCGATCTGCGGCTGAGGGGAGAGAAAGGCAAATAGCGGTTCGGCGTTCGCGGCTCCGCACGACAGCGCAGCGGCGCCGATCAGTGCCGCAAAAGTGAAAGACCTGGGCAAGAACCTGAACATGGCACCCTCGTCGGTTCCTCCCCGTCCTTTGGTTGGAGAAATGACCGAGAAGGTTCAAAGGTTCCCTGAAGTGCGATGCGTAAAAGTCCTTAAAAGACAGGAACGAATTAGCAAAAATTGCGTTTGGGGCCGACATTCGGCCCAAACCCCTTCAATAACCGGCAAACGCCGCTCCGTAGGCGGCCCGCATGAGGCTTTGAACCTGCGGGCGTCTGGCGATGACTAACAAGCAGTGAACCGCACCACCGCATCCGACCGGCGCTTTGCACGAACGAAGGAGATTGCCATGCAACTGGCCGACAATCTGCAGCAAAGGTTTGCGCCAACGCAGTGTGTCGGCGCAGCTATCCAGGCAACCATTTATTTTTTGCCCATCGCAAAAGGCGTGCTTCTTCTGGCGCAAGACGTGGGTTTGAGCCGGCTTGGCGACAATGTGACTTCAGTGTTGATCGTCGCATGTGTCTGCTGGCTTTTCCTTTTCTTTCAGTTCCTCCCGAGTGTGACGCCAAAGTCATGGCAAAGAATTCCGCGATGGCCGAAAATCGCGCGTATATTGGCGGACCCGACCGTATCGATCGGCGAAAAGGTCAAGGCAACTTTCAGAGATTGGTTCAGTCTGTTCATCATCACAACAATGCTTGTCTGGATCACGAGCTCTGTTTTCAACGGCGTTCCCGTATTGCCATAACGGAGGCCAGCTTGGGTGCCAGGCATCTTTCGTTCTTTCATTTGACTGTGGTCGCCGTGTTGATATCAGGCTCCTCGATACAGAGTGCGGAGGCGGCGCAAGCCACCTGCAAACCCGAACTGCGCGCCGAGGGCCGGCGCAGTGACCCTGGTTCGGCTGAAGAAAAAGCGGGTGACGCGCTCAAGTTTTCCATCAGCAAATGGGGACATCTGGCGCAGAGGCTCTACGGGAGCCAGTTTGCCAATTGGGAATTCGCCAAAGAACGAAAAATCGAATGCGAGCACTATGACGAACCTGCGCTCAATGGACGGGTTTCCTGTGTTGCCATCGCGCTGCCGTGCGAGAAGCGCTGATGCGCTGACATTCAAATGGCCGGCATCCGCTGCAAGGCAATAGACCTGCAACCTAGTCCTTTTGCTTGTGCCAGCCGACCACGGCATCCGGCACGCTATCGGTCGAGGCAAAGTAAGGCTTGATGTCGATGAGCGGCGTGCCGTCGAGGCAATCAAGCCCGACCACCGTCAACCGGGTGCCCTCAACGCGCAGCAGTCTGACCACGCTTACAGCGACCGGGTTGGGCCGGGCAGGCGATCGCAGGGCGAAGGTGCCGTGCTGCACGCCGTAGTGGCCCGGCACCTGCAGCACCAGATTACGCGGAGATTTGTCCATCCAGTAGAGCAGCATGAGATGGGTGCAGGTCTCGACGTCCTTGAGGCCGTCGCGCCAGCGGGGATCAACGTCGACGATACAAACCGCCTCGGACTCCCGGGCATTCTTTGGGCAATCCTTGCGCTCCTTCCAGGGCGTGTGGATGCGGCCGATGAAGTAAAGGCCCGCATCCGGTTGGCCGGGGAGCTCGACCGCCTTTTCGCCTGCGCGAATGCCGAAATCTTTGCCGGGGCTCATAATCTGTTCTTTAGCGCGACTAACTCGCGCTTTCAGCCGAGAACAGTAGCGATATGGGCCCGGAACGTAGACCCCTCCGGCGCAAACCGATCGCTAACCAGCGCACGAGAAGCCTGGCATATGGGCTTGCCGAAAGGCGTTTCAACGTATAAACATATCTTTATATTGTGGGAAACGGCCCATAAACGGCCTATGTCCAGGGTCTAATGAGCAATAGCGGCAAGCTCGGCTTCGACGCCCTCAATTCCGCGCTTAAGGCAGCGGGCGAGGAGACACGCCTGCGCGTACTGGCGCTCCTCGCCGAGGCCGAACTGACGGTTTCCGACCTCACCGACATTCTGCGCCAGTCGCAGCCGCGTATTTCCCGCCACCTCAAGTTGCTGGCCGAGGCCGGCCTGGTCGAGCGTTTCCGCGAGGGCACCTGGGCCTTCTTCCGGCTCGCCGAGCACGGTGGTGGCGCCGAGGTGGCGCGCGCGTTGATCGAACGCCTCAATCCGGCCGACCAGACGATCGCTCGCGATCGCGACCGGCTCGCTTCGGTGCGGCAGGCGCGCGCCGCCGCCGCGCAAGCATATTTCCGCGCGCACGCCGCCGAATGGGACCGCATTCGCAAACTGCACGTCGCCGACGAGGCGGTAGAAGCAGCGATCCGCGCCGCGCTCGCCGACAAGCCGTTCCGGTCATTGCTCGATCTCGGCACGGGAACAGGCCGCATGCTCGAAATGTTCGGCGCTCACATTGAGCGCGGTCTCGGTCTCGATCTTTCACTCGACATGCTGCTGCTCGCGCGCGACCGGCTCGAGCGTGCGGGCCTGAGGAATTGCAGCGTGCGACAGGGCGACATTTACGATCTGCCGCTGGCGAATGATTCCTTCGACGTCGTCATCCTGCACCAGGTGCTTCACTTCCTCGACGATGGTGCGCGTGCAATCCGCGAAGCGGCGCGCGTGTTGCGCCCGGGCGGGCGGCTATTGGTGGTCGACTTCGCGCCGCACGAACAGGAATTCCTGCGCGAGCAATTTGCGCACCGCCGGCTCGGCTTTGCACCCGAGACGGTGACGCAATGGATGACCGCGTCGGGCCTCGAACCGGTGCTTCACAAGTCGCTCGCACCCGAACCCGGCTCCGACGGCAAGATTGCGGTCTCGTTGTGGCTTGCGCGCGATACGCGCGCCCTGATGGCGGCGTCGCTACGGCGGGAGGTGGCGTGATGAATAGCTCCGTCCGCCTGAGCCGTTTCGCGCGCGGTGAGGGCCGCCGCATCGCGGTTTCTTTCGAGTTCTTCCCGCCCAACAGCGAGGAGATGGACAAGATTCTCTGGGAGTCGATCGAACGGCTGGCCCCGCTAGCACCCAATTTTGTTTCGGTCACTTACGGCGCTGGTGGCACCACGCGCGAGCGCACCCACGCCACCGTCAAACGAATTCTGGCCGAGACGCCGCTGACGCCGGCCGCGCACCTCACTTGCGTTGCCGCCACGCGCGACGAAATCGACGGGATCGTGCGCAGCTATCATGACGCGGGCGTGCGCCACATCGTGGCGCTGCGCGGCGATCCCGCGGGCGGGGCAGGAACCAAATATACGCCGCATCCCGGCGGTTACCAGAATGCCGCCGATCTCACCGCCGGCATCAAGCGTATTGCGTCCGATTTTGAAATATCGGTCTCGGCCTATCCGGAGAAACATCCGGATAGTCCGACGGTGGAGGCCGATATCGACATGCTCAAGGCCAAGGTCGATGCCGGCGCCAGCCGCGCGATTACCCAGTTCTTCTTCGAAAATGACCTTTATTTCCGCTACCTGGACCGCGTCCGCGCGCGCGGCATCCAGATCCCGATCGTGCCCGGCATCCTGCCGGTCCAGAATTTCAAGGCGACAACTGGCTTCGCCAAGCGTTGCGGCGCTTCTATACCGGTGTGGCTCGCCGAGCGGTTCCACGGCCTCGACCATGATGCGGCCACGCGCAAGTTGATTGCGGCCGCAGTTGCGGCCGAGCAGGTGATAGACCTCGTCGATCGCGGCGTCACCACGTTTCACTTCTACACAATGAATCGCGCCGACCTTGTCTTCGCGATTTGCCACCTGCTGGGTTTAAGGCCCGCCCTTTCTTCTTCCCTCTCCCAAGAGGAGAGGGTGCCCGAGCGGGGCGAGGGCGGGTGAGGGGTTATGGCGTTGCGAGTATCAACAGCGAGGAGACTACGGCGCGATCATACGGACGCCGAGCGCACGCTTTGGTTTCGTTTGCGAGATCGGAGGTTGGGCGGATTGAAATTTCGTAGGCAAATGCCCGTAGATCGATATGTGGTCGATTTCTGCTGTGAAGCTCAGAAGCTCATCGTTGAAATTGACGGTGGGCACCATGACGACCGTCATGAAGCGGATGCCGCACGAACAGCTGCACTCGAAGCACACGGTTATTTAGTGCTGCGCTTCTGGAACAATGACGTGCTTCACAACATCAATGGTGTTTTTGAAACGATTGTCGATACCTTGAAGCCGGTCCCCCTTCACCGTAACCCTCTCCCCAACGGGGAGAGGGAACAAGCCTAAGCGAGCCGCGCCCTTATGCCCAATTCATCCCACACCAGCGCCCGATCTGCTTTCCTTGCACGACTCAAGGAACGCATCCTGGTGCTCGACGGCGCGATGGGCACCATGATTCAGGGGCTCAAGCTCGACGAGGAAGGCTACCGCGGCGCGCGCTTCGACGCCTGGAACCGCGAGGTGCGAGGCAATAACGACCTGCTCAATCTCAGCCGGCCCGAAGCGGTGCGTGACATCCATCTGGCTTATTTCCGGGCCGGCGCCGATATCGTGTCGACCAATACCTTCTCCTCCACCAAGATCGCGCAGGCCGACTACGGCATGGAGGGCATCGCCTACGAACTCAATCAGGCCGGCAGCAAGTTGGCGCGCGAGGCCGCGGTGCTTGCAGAAAAAGAAGACGGCAAGCGCCGCTTTGTCGCCGGCGCGCTTGGTCCGACCAACCGTACCGCATCGATTTCGCCCGACGTCGCCAATCCAGGCTTCCGCGCCATCACCTTCGATCAGTTGCGCGAGGCCTATGGCGAACAGGTGCGCGGGTTGATCGACGGTGGCGCCGACCTGCTGTTGATCGAAACGATCTTCGACACGCTCAACGCCAAGGCTGCGATCTACGCAATCGCCGAAATCTGCGAGGAGCGCGGCATCGACGTGCCGGTGATGATTTCCGGCACCATCACGGATCGTTCCGGCCGCCTGCTATCGGGGCAGACTCCGGGTGGATTCTGGAACTCGGTCAAGCACGCCAATCCGGTGACCATCGGGCTCAACTGCGCGCTGGGCGCCCAGGAGATGCGTGCGCACATCGCCGAACTCGGGCGGCTGGCCGATACCTTCGTCTGCGCCTATCCGAATGCCGGTCTTCCCAACGAGTTTGGCTACTACGACGAGAGCCCCGAATTCATGGCCGAACTGCTCGGCGAATTTGCCGAAGCCGGCCTCGTCAATGTGGTAGGCGGCTGCTGCGGCACGACGCCCGAGCATATCGCCGCCATCGCCAAGGCAGTTGCGGGAAAGCGCCCGCGCGCCATTCCGGACATACCGCCGCAGTTGCGGCTGTCGGGGCTTGAAAGCTTTGCGCTCACGCCGGAAATACCCTTCGTGAATGTCGGCGAGCGCACCAACGTCACCGGCTCGGCCAAATTCCGCAAGCTGGTGACCGCCGGCGACTACGCGGCGGCGCTGTCCATCGCGCGCGAGCAAGTGGAGAACGGCGCGCTGGTGATCGACGTCAACATGGATGAGGGCTTGC
>Ga0335082_10007248_pt1 | contig 12060 bp, 9 predicted proteins | sample Lox_Sample_41_FD_206718 | JGI IMG/M metagenome (GOLD analysis project Ga0335082, IMG submission 206718) | Soil microbial communities from Loxahatchee National Wildlife Refuge, Florida, United States - Lox_Sample_4.1 | ecosystem: Environmental > Terrestrial > Soil > Wetlands | place: USA: Florida...
CGCATCAGGGTGGAGATGGGCTTCATCGCGGCCCGCAGCACCAGCGGCTCGCCGGTCGTCATCCCTCCCTCGAGGCCGCCGGCGCGGTTGGTGCGCCGGGCGAAGCCGCCGCCCCCGGCGCCGGCGGGACCGTCGGCGCGCAGGATCTCGTCGTGCGCCTCCGAGCCCGGGAGCGCGCCGAGCGCGAAGCCGAGCCCCACCTCGACGCCCTTCACCGCCTGGATGGACATCAGGGCGGCCGCGAGCCGGCCGTCGAGGCGGCGGTCCCACGCCACGTGGCTGCCGAGCCCGACCACGACGCCGCGCGCGACGACCTCCACGACGCCGCCCAGCGTGTCGCCCGCCTCCGCGGCGGCGTCGATCCGCGCGATCATCGCCCGCTCGGCCTCCGGGTCGAGGCAGCGCACGGGCGAGCGGTCGGCCGCGGGGCCCAGGGGCACCGGCAGCGCCTCCGGCGCCGCGGCCACGACGCCGCCCAGGGCGACGACGTGACTGCCGATCTCGACCCCCAGCTCGGCCAGCAGCCGGCGGCACACCGCGCCCGCCGCGACCCGGGCCACCGTCTCGCGGGCCGACGCCCGCTCCAGGATGTCGCGCGCATCGGCCCGGTCGTACTTGAGCGCGCCCGCCAGGTCGGCGTGGCCGGGGCGCGGCCGGGTGACCTGCCGGCGCGGCGGCTCGGGCGCCGGCTCGGGCGCCATCACGTCGCGCCAGTGCTCGAAGTCCCGGTTCTCGACCAGCAGGGTGATGGGCGAGCCGAGGGTCGCGCCGGCGCGCACCCCCGAGAGCAACTGCACCCGGTCCGTCTCGATCTTCATGCGGGCGCCGCGTCCGTAGCCCCTCATCCGGCGCGCGAGGTCCGCGTCCACGTCGCCCGCGAGGAGCGGCAGCCCGGCCGGCACGCCCTCCACGACGGCCAGGACGGCGCGCCCGTGCGACTCGCCTGCCGTGGTGAAGCGGATCGCGCTCACGCCGAATCCTCCCGAGAGAACGCGAGCCCGACCACGCGGCCGGGCTCTGACGTTCCTGCGCTCGTGGCGGCGGGGCGCGGCGCTACGGCCGGCCTCCCGGCCGGCTGAGCGTTCCAGCCGGCGCCGCCTGGACGGCCGGCACCCGGAGCGGCGTGGGTCGTCGGACCGGCAGCGGGTTGGTGAAGTTCGGCAGCGAGACGACCACCACTCCCTTGGAGGTCACGCCCGCGAGGATCAGCGTCGCGCCGACCGCCGCGACCCGGATCGGGCCGACGATCGTGTCCCGGATGGGCACCGTCGCGATGCGCTGGTACCAGTAGGTGTCGAAGACGTCGATGGCCGCATCCGGACGCGCGGCGAACACCAGCCGGTCGTTCTTGTTCAGCACGCCCGAGGTGCGCGTGTTGGCGTCGAACGCGTTGTTCGGGTCGAAGTCCATGCCCGGGAACCCGGTGCCCGGCTGCATCGAGCCGACCAGCTTCAGGGTGAAGTCGAACGCGTAGATCGAGTCGGCTCGGACCAGGTTGGTGCGGCCGTTGAAGTTGGTCGCCACCGACAGCACCGGCGCCGCGCGGTTCACCAGGAAGTCGCGGACCTCGACGCCCGGCGACATGCCGGGGTCGATGGTGGCCGTGCAGTTGAGCGAGCCGATGGGCGTGGTGCCACCCGGCGCGAACAGCGGACAGACGCCGGTCCCGACCACCACCCGCTGGACCGGGACGCGCGCGTCGAACGTCACCGCGCGCGCGTTGCCCTGGTTGAAGCCGCCCTCGCCGACGACGGCGTGGTTGAAATCGCCGGAATTGCGGACGAAGGTGGAATCCTGGAACGCCACCGTGCCGAGCGTCACCTCGCGGCCCATGCCGGCGCCGAGGATGGTGTCCCGGATCGGCTGGCCGGGGATGGTGTCGCGCACCGCGATCACCTGCAGGGTGTCGGTGCCGGCGTCGGCCAGCTCGTAGAACAGGTGCCCGCTGCGGGCGGCGACCGGCGACGACAGGTTTTCCGACGCCAGGTAGCCGCGGGTCGTGAACGGCCCGGGCTGCGCGCCGGTGGGCGTGGTCGAGTAGATCGCGACCACGCTGTCGCACACCGCGCCCGCCAGGTGGCGGCAGGTCGCGGCGACGTACTGCGGGCGGTCGGAGAAGTCGTACTCGGTCACCAGGATCTGGATGCCGCCGGCCGGCGTGGGCTGCGTCTTGACCGTCTGGACCATGAAGTTCGCCAGCCGGTGCCGCTGGATCTCGGTTCGCGCCGTCATGTCGACGACGGACAGGTTGGTGCCGCCCGAGTTCGCCACGATCACGGTGTCGCGGTTGTGGCCCAGGGTGTCCCTCGGCCACAGCGCGATGCCCACGGGGCTCGCCCCGACCGGGATCGGCGCGGCGAAGGTCTTGGTGGTGAGGTTGAAGACCTCCAGCTCGTCGAGCGCCGTGTTGGTGAAGTAGATCTCGCTGCGGTTCGGGTTCACGATCGCGTCGCCGATCGACCCGCCCCTGGGCAGCGCGATGGTGTTGCCCGCGACCACCGTGAGGGTGTCCTGGTCCGCCGCAGGCCACCGCTTGGGCGTGCCGGTGAAGCTCGACCCGCCGCGGTTCGGCGCGGCGGCCTGGTCGACGCCGAAGGCCTCGACGGTGACCGTCCGTGGGAACGTGGTGAGGGTGTCCAGGCCGAGCCGGAACCGCTGGGTCACGTTGGTGCTGGTGCCGGCGAAGATCACCGAGTCGCCGTGCAGGATGGTGCCCGCGGTGTCACGCACCAGGAAGCCGACCTTGGTGATGCCGCTGGGGTCCGTGGCGTTGATGGTGAGACTGTCGCCCACCTCGACCCGGAGCGGCATCGTGTCCACCACCAGCGGCGGGACGGTGTCGCCCACGACCGTCTGGACGGCCACGGTGACGCCGGGCGAGACCCCGGACGGGTCGTTCAGCGAGTCGGTCGCGAACGGCACGATGGTGACGTTGCCGACCGGGGTGCCGGCCGGGATGGCCAGCTGGCTCGTGAACGTCTGGGTGTCGGCGAGCACGCCGCCCACCGGCCCGAAGACCGTCGAATCGTTCTTGGTGACGACGCCGGTGGCGCGCCAGCCGAGCACTTTCACGCCGATCGGGTGGATGCCCCGCACCTGCACGGTGACGGACTTGCCGATCGCCGTGACCGCGCCGCTCACCGGCTGCAGCACCGAAACCCGCGGCCCGTTCACCACCCGCACCACCGAGGTGTCGAAGCTGGTGTCGTTGGCGGCGTCCACCGCCGTGGCCGTGATGGTCACGAACTCCGACGTGGAGTCGGTGTTCACGGCGCGCAGGTAACGGGTGATCGTCGTGTCGGTGACCTTCGACAGGGTGACCGACCGCGACGTGTACCGCGTCACGGTGCTGTCCGTGCCGAGGTTCCGGTCGCCGCGGATGCTGGTGCCGGTCAGGACCAGGCCGGTGATGCCCCGCGTGTCGCTGAGCTGCACCTGCACGAACACGCTGTCGCCGACCGAGATCGGCACGGTCGCCGTCTTCGACGGCTGCTGAATCGTCACGGCACCCGCTCCGGCGGTGCCCCCGCCTCCGCCCCCGCCCCCGCCCCCGCCGCCACCGCCACCCCCGCCGCCGCCCGTCGGGAAACGCCCCTGCTCGCCGCACACCGTCACGGCGAACACGCAGCCCGCGAGGGCCGCCACGCGCGCCACGAGGCGCGGCACGGATCTATCGGTTGTCGGTCGCACCGGTCCCCAGGTCGTCGATGATGTGTGGCGTCACGAGGATCAGCAGATCGCGGCGCTCCTCCTGGCTGGTCCGGAACCCGAACAGGCGGCCCAGGACCGGCAGGTCCACGAGGAACGGAATGCCCTGGCTGGCCACCGTGATGTTGGTCACGGTCAGCCCGCCGATGACGGCCGTCTCGCCGTCGCGCACCAGCAGCTGGGTCGTGCCTTCCTGCGAGGCGAACACGAAGCCGGCCTCGGCGATGGTCGACGCCTGCAGCGCCGAGTTCTCGGCGTGCAGCTCCATCAGCACCTCCCGGGTGCCCGCCACCACGTGCGGCGTGACGGTCAGCCGGATGCCGGTGGGCTGGAGCTGCGTCGTGGCGCGGGCCACCGCGCCGCCCGTGGCCGTGGCGCCCGCCGTCGCCACGTCGATCTGGCGGATCGGCGTCCGCTCGCCGACGAACAGGTCGGCCTGGCGGTTGTCGGCCACCGTCACCTGCGGCTCGGCCTGGATGTCGGACAGCTGCACCGACTGGAGCGCTTCCAGGAAGCTGGACAGGGCGAAGTTGCCGATCACCGTCGAGTAGACGAGGCGCAGCGCCGGGTTCTGCTGGAACTGCGCCGACGCGTTGGCGACCGCCGCCACCGCGTTCCCGCCGATGTTCACGACCAGCGGCGTCCGGGTGGGATCGAACGGCGTGTTGCCGGTCGTGTCCTGCGGGTTGGGCCGCGAGATCAGGGTGTTGAAGAACTGGCTCGAGGTACCGAGGTCGTACCGCATCCCGATCTCTTCGAGCTCGGTCCGGTCCACGAAGATGATCTTCGCCTGGATCGCCACCTGCGGGGTGCGCTGGTCGAGCGCGTGGATGAACGCCGCGATGGTGTCGATCTGCGACGCGATGTCGGTGACGATGATCGAGTTGGTGGTCGTGTCCGGGGCCACCTTGCCGCGGCGCGACAGCATCGGCTGCACCGACGGCGAGAGCACCGACGCCCGGGCGTAGTTGACGTGCACGATGGTGGTCGCCAGCTGCTCGGTCGAGTCCTGCGCCGCGAGGTTGGCGCGGCTGTCGACCCGGATGATGCCGCCCGGCAGCTCCGTGGCGGCCAGGCCCTGGCCCGCCAGGATGGCGTTGAAGGCGAGGTCCCAGGGCTGGTCCTTCACCTCCGCGGTCACCGTGCCCGAGATGTCCTTGCCGGCGATGATGGACCGGCCGGAGAACGCGGCGAAGTTGGCGAGGACTTCCTGGATGCTGGCCCGGTCGAAGGTGACGCTGATCCGCGGCTGCTGCGAGGGCGAGCGGCGCTGGTTCCGCAGCACCGCGTTCTCCACCTCGGCCGCCGCCGCGCGCGGGGCCGGAGCGGCCTCGGGCGCCGGCGCCGCGGGCCGGGCCGGGATGGCGGCGGGGAGCGCGGCCGTGCCGTTGCGCGCGCCGTCGCTCGACCAGGCCGCGAACGCCTCGGCCGCCGCGAAGGTCACGTGCACCCCGCTGCTGTCCTGGTGCACCTGGTAGTCGCGCGCCTGGTCCAGCTGCACGACCACCCGCACCACGTCGGAGCGGAACTGCGAGTAGCGCACGTCGCGGATGCCGCCGCGCGCCACGCCGTCGTACTGGATCGTCGGCGCCACCAGGTGCGCGCCCACCAGGTCGAGCACCAGCCGCGCCGGATCGCGCAGCACGAAGTCCGACACGTGCACGACGCCCTGGACGTCGATCGCGACTTCCGCCCGCCCCGGGCTCGGCAGCACGCTCACGGCCGTGACGTCGCCCGGTCCGAGCCGTGGCGGCGGGCCGGAAAGCACGGCGGCGAGCCGTGGCGCCCCGCCGGCCCCGAGGGCCAGGCCGACGCACGCGATGAAGAGGGCTCGCTTCATGGATTAGCCTCCGCTTGCCGTTGGAGCGACAGCACCTCCTGCCGCTCGAATCCGAATTCCTCGATCTGGAAGACCACCTCGTACTGCCGGATCTGGAGCACCTTCAGGCGGCCCACGGTGTCGCCCCGCTTGAGGCGATGGATCTTGTCGCCCGGGCTCTCGCGGACCACGGCCACGCTCCGCCCGTAGTGCGGGTCGTAGATGACCGACACCAGCCGCAGGTCCGTGATCATCGGACGCACGTCGCTCGAGCTGATCAGCGTCTCGAACGGATCGCGGGAGCCGCCGCGGTAGTGGAACACCTCGCGCCGGTACTCGACCTTGCCGCCGGTGGTGTCGATGCCCACCAGCGACGTGTCGCGCCGCATGGTCGGACGACCCGCCTTGGCCGCCGCGGCGCCGCCGGCCGGCGCCTGCTGCGCCGCCACCGGCGCCGCCGCGAACGACGCGAGGGCGGCGACCCCGATCCACAACGCGCGCCTAGTCATTGCCACCTCGTGGCGCCGCGGCCGCCGCCGAATCCCCCGGCGCCATCGGCTTCACGTACGTGCGGACGGCGAACGACGCCTGCAGCAGCGACCGGCCCTTGCTGGTGTCGGCGACCGGGCCCTGCACCCGCTGGAAGTGCACGTCGTACGGCACGATGATCCGCGGCAGGCTCGCGATGTCCGTCAGGAACTCCGACACCTGGTCGTACTGACCGGCGGCCGAGAGACGGTAGCGCTGGGTGTCGAATGGCGACCCCGACTCGACCGTCTGCGGGGTGAAGCCCGCGAACGTGGCGCCGCGCATCTTGGCGCGGCTCGCGATGTCGTCGAGCAGGTTCGGCACCTCGGCCGACGTCGGCACCAGCTGCCGCATCAGGTTCAGGCTGGTCTGGAACTCGCTGAGCCGCTGCTCCATCTGCGTCAGCGCCCCTTCGGCCACGTCGCGCTTCGCCCGGCCGACCTGGGCCGTGATCGCCTCCAGCTCCGCCTGCACGGAGTCGCGGTGCTGTCCCATCGGTCCGATGCCGCGCAGCCCGACCAGCGACAGCCCGGACCAGCCGAAGTAGCCGACGACCAGCGCCACTACCGTGATGAGCAGCAGCGACTGGCCGCGTCGATCCTGCGGAATGAGGGCCATGGCCTATCGCCTCGCGCCGCCGCCGGAGCGCACGCCCGACACCACCGACGCCGCCAGCGGCTCCATCGTCAGGATCGTGGGGGACGGCATCTGGTAATGGGCATTGAGCGTGAAGCTGGTGACGTCCCGCCCCTGCTCGTTGACCATCGCGCTCGACACCAGGGTGACGCCCTGGACGAACGGCGATTCCTCGAGATTGCGCATGAACCGCGTGACCGCCTGCGCCTCGCCGGCCGTCTTGCCCTGGATGGTGAACGACGCCCCGCTGCCGACGACCGTGTCGCCCTCGGCGGTGCGCCCGGAGAGGTCGTCCAGCCAGGTGTAGTCCGGCAGGGCCTTGGTCACCGCGTCCAGGATGTGCGGCCACACGTAGCGGTCCCGGTCGATGTCCCGGATGACCTGGATCTCCGCCAGCAGGGAGTCGCGGCGCACCTCCAGCAGGTGGCGGCGCCCCAGGATCCCCGCCAGCCGGATGCTGTCGCGCTTCGCGGCCTCGAGCTTGGGCTCCAGCGTGCGGATCTGCCCCGCGCGCCGCAGGTAGAACGGCGTGCCCAGCCCGGCGACCACCACCCATGCGCCGATGGCCGCCACCAGCCAGGGATCTTTGACCGCCGAAAGGAGCGCCCCGACGTTGGGCAGCGTGAAGCCGGCCCCCTTGGCCCGCTTCCGCTTGGCACCCGGAAGTAGATTGATCGCGATCATGGCCGTCGCCGCCCGTGTCCTATGCGGCTCGAAGCGCCAGACCCACCGGCAACATCAGCAGGGGTCCGACTTCCTCGACCGAGAGGGTGTCGAAGACGCCCTCGCGCACCGTGACGTTCTTGATGGGGTCCGCCTTCTCGACGGTCACCCGCAGCCGGTCCGCGAGCACCTCGCCCAGGCCGGGGATGCGCGAGCCGCCCCCGGACATGTAGATCCTGCCCATCGCCACCCCGCTGCGGCTCGCCGTCTGGAGGAACGCCGCCGCCCGCTCGATCCCGACCGCCATCTCCTCGCCGCGGCTCTCCACGTACGGGTCCACCGCCGGGTTGCGCTCCGGCGCCTGCAGCAGCGCGTCCGCCTCCTCCGCCCCCATCCCCCGCTCGCGCTGCAGATCCTCGCGGAACCGCCGCGTCCCGATCGCCAGATCGCGGGTCAGGATCGGCACGCCGTCCTCGAGGATGTTGATGTTGGTGACTTCGTGCCCGATGTTGAGCAGCCCCACCATCCCGGCCTGCTCGTCCGGATAGTTGAGCTCGAACGCGTTGTGCAGGGCGAACGCGTCCACGTCGATGATCTCCGGCGTCAGCCCCGCGTCGGTCAGCAGCGAGACCTTGTTCTCCACCAGCTCCCGCTTGGCCGCGACCAGCAGCACGTTCATCTGGAGCCCTTCGCCCTCCGGATCCAGGATCTGGAAGTCGAGCTCCACGTTCTCCATGTCGAACGGCACGTGCTGCTCCGCCTCCCAGCGGATGACTTCGCGCGCGTCCGACTCCTTCATCCGGTCCATCTGGATCTTCTTGACGATCACGTCGCGGCCGCCCACGGCCGTCACCACGCCCTTCTGCTTGATGGCGGCGGTGACGAACAGCCCGCGGATCGCGTCGGCCACAATCCCGGGGTCCATCACCTCCCCCTCGACGATCGCGTCCGCCAGGACCGGCGTCAGGGCGACCTTGACCAGCTCGGGCTGTGACTTGCTGTGGTCGATGACCACGAGCTTGATCAGCCCGCTGCCAATGTCCAGGCCTACCGTCCGCTTCTTCCGTCCGAAAGGTGCCATATCTGTTTAGGGTGCAAGAGGATAGAAGAAGATACGGGATGACGCCCCACTAGGATAGCGTCGCGCCCGGAGGTTTGTCAAGATACTTTAGCCAACGCGGCGAAAGTTTATTCTTTCTAGTCACTTACGCGGAAGGGGTCACTGGTAGACCTCCGCCCAGGCCCGCTCGGGCAGGGGCCTCGCCGGGGCCACGGCCAGAAGGGCTCGCCGCACGGCGCAGGGCGAGTAGACCACCGCAGCCTCGGCCCCGGGAAGGCCGCTTCCCAGCTCGACTCCTCCCGCGAGCACGGCCCCCGAAACCCGTCCTCCCGCACCCCCAATACTCAGCCGCCCCCGCACCACGACCAGCCCGGAGAGCCGCGCCCCGCCGTCGATCCGCAAATCGCCGTCCACCAGCATGACGCCCGGCCACGAGCCCCCGTCGACGAGCAGGTCGCCCGTGGCGTGGACCACGAGCGCGGAATCGGCCGCGGATGGCAACGCCCGGGAGGCGCCCGGCGGGAGGACGAGGCTCGCCAGCCCCGCCAGGCGCACCAGGCCGGAGTCGCCGAGCACCGGGACGGTCCCGGCGAGCGCCGGATCGGCGAGGACCGGCGGCGCGCCGCGCACGCAGCCGCTGCCGCACGCTTCGGCGGAGACCGACGCCGGATCCGCGACGGCGATGCCTGCCGCGGTGTCCGGTGTGGCGCAGTCAGGCCCGCCGTCGGCGGCGGCTCCATCGACGAGGCCGCCGGCGCCGACCGTCACCGCTCCGCTGGCGGCGATGGCTCCGGGCAGGCTCAGCTCCAGCGGCGTCAGGCGGGCGACGACGGCCATGGTCCGCCACGCTGCTCCGCCCCTGGCCGTTCCGGTCGAGCGCACGAGGAACTCGCGCGCAGTGAGGCGCTGGATGCTCGCGACCCAGGTGCCGGTGCCCGCCGGAAGCGCGCCCGAGGACACGCTCGCCTCGCCCGCGCCGAGCAGGTTCAGCCTGGCGGCGTCCCAGCCGGCGAGCGTGGCATCGAGCCCGGACTGCGCCGCCTGGAGCGCGCGCAGGGCGCCGACGTCGTTCCGGCCGATGCGATACTCCTGGAGCGCCGCGTAGAACATCGCCCCGACCAGAGCCGACACCACCATCAGGACGAAGAGGGCGGCCGGCAGGGCGATGGCGCGCTCGCGCCGGGGAGACCGGGTCACGGCGCCGCCGCGCGGCCGTTGCGCGGCCGGACCACGGTCAGCAGCGAGTCGGCGAACCGGACCTGATGCCCGCCGCTCCCCGGCACCGGCGCGCTGCTCAGGCCCCGGATCGCGATGGAGATGCGGGCGACCGCGCGCGGATCGGCGGTCGGCGTTCCCGCCGAGTCGAGGTACGCGAACCGCACCCCGGTTCGCGCCTGGAGCGGTCCGGCGACCGGCGAGATCGCCGCCCACCCCCCGTCCGTGAACGCGCGCTCCCCCAGCCACCAGCTGCCGCCGTCGTCGGCGTACAGCCGGTACACCTCGCGCTCGTAGGTGCGCACCGGCGAGCCGTCCGGCACCGAGTCCAGCGCCCCCGGCGGCGCGGCGACGACCAGGGCCGTGCCGGCCGCGCCGTCGTCGCACCGGGCGCCCGCGGTCGCCGACGTCACGGCGACGTCGAGCCACCCGGGCTCCGCGGCCGCGGCGCCGCCGTCGCACAGCACCAGGGCGCGGTCGCGCGCCGGATCCACGGCGCGGAACCCGTAGCTCAGGGTGTCGCGGACCACGAGCCGGCCGCCGGTCCGCGGGTTCGCGCACACGAACGCCAGCCGGCGTGGCGCGTGGATCGAGATCGAGTCCGGCCCGATCGCGACGATGTCGCCGCCGCCCGGGTCGAGGTCCCTGAGCTCCGCGACCAGGACCTGGACCGCGGCGCGAACGCCCTGATGTACCTCGAGGATGGCGGCCTGCGCGCGGTAGAACCGCTGGCTGCTGAGCAGGACGCCATACGCGCCGGCCAGGACCACTCCGCCGAGCACCAGGCCCACCAGCAGCTCCACCAGCGTGAAGCCGCGACCCGGCCGGCCGTCCGTCACGGCCCGCACGCCACCGCCGTCTCGAGCGTGTCGGCCCGCGGCGCCGTGCCCGACGCATACACCACCGTGAGCCGCACCGCGCGGAGCGCGCCCTCCGCGGCCGCGCTCCAGCTCACGTGGTAGCGCCCGGCGACGATCGTGTCGCCGGACACCAGCCGGGCGCACCCGCCCGAACGCAGCGTCTCCAGCGTCGCGGAGGCCGCCGCCGCCGCCCCGGACTCGGCGCCGCCCCAGCGGACCAGCCGCCCCACCGGCGCGGCGGAGGACGCGGCCGCCAGTACGCCCACGGCCACGACCGTCACCGCGACGATCAGCTCCACGAGCGTGTAGCCTCTCGCGCGCACGGCGCCGAAGATGCGCAACCGCCCGCGACGCCCGCAGTCGGACGATTGCGGCGCGGAGCCGTTGCTGGCATCCGACGCCGCGCCGGCCGAGGGCGGGCCGGCTGCCGGGCGGCCGGTCGCCAAGGATCTGCTGCGCCGCGAAGGATGACGAAGCGTCCAGCAGCGACTAGGAGATCCCGAGCTGCTTGAGCTTGTAGAAGAGGCTGCGCACCGAGATCCCGAGCAGCGCGGCCGCCTCTTTCCGGTTGCCGCCGGTCCGCTCGAGCGCCTGCCGGATCGTGCTCGCCTCGGTCTGGCCCTGGCGCGCCCGGAGCGTCAGCTCCCCGGCCGGCCGGGCGGTCGCGGCCGGCGACGGCGCGTTGGTCTGGACGGACGGCGGGAGGTCCGTCTTCACGATCGCCCCGCCGCGCGCCAGCACCAGCGCGCGCTCGATGGCGTTCGACAGCTCCCGCACGTTGCCCGGCCACGCGTAGTCCAGCAGCGCGCGCATGGCGTCCGGATCGATCTCCGGCTTCGGCGTGCCCAGGCGCGCGGTGTGGCGCGCCAGCATCGCCGCGATCAGCGGCGGCACGTCCTCCGGCCGATCGGCGAGGGGCGGCAGGGCGATCGCCACCACGTTGAGGCGGTAGAACAGGTCCTCGCGGAACCGGCCCTCGGCGACCTCCGACGCGAGATCGCGGGCGGTGGCCGCCACGACGCGGACGTCGAACCGCCGCGCGTTCCGGTCGCCCACGCGGCGCACCTCGCCGTCCTGCAGGGCGCGCAGCAGCTTGGCCTGGAGCGAGCCCGGCAGCTCGCCGATCTCGTCGAGGAACAGCGTGCCCCCGGCGGCGTTCTCGAACAGGCCGCGGTGATCGCTGACGGCGCCCGTGAACGCCCCGCGGACGTGGCCGAACAGCTCCGACTCCAGCAGCGCCTCCGGGATCGCCGCGCAGTTGACGGCCACGAACGGCTGGTCCGCGCGCGGGGACAGCCGGTGCAGCTCGCGCGCGAGCACTTCCTTGCCGGTCCCGCTGGGGCCGGTGAACAGGACGGTGGTCGAGTGCGGCGCCACCTTGGTCACGACGTCGAGCGCGGCACGCATCGCCGCCGAGGCGGCGACGATGTCCGGCGAGGCCGCGCCGGCGCCGAGCGCGGAGCGCAGCGACTCCACCTCGCGCCGCAGCCGCTCCCGCTCCTCGGCCTTCCGCAGGACCAGGACCACCTCGTCGGCCCGGAACGGCTTCTGGACGTAGTCGTACGCGCCCT
>Ga0335082_10007249_pt1 | contig 12060 bp, 9 predicted proteins | sample Lox_Sample_41_FD_206718 | JGI IMG/M metagenome (GOLD analysis project Ga0335082, IMG submission 206718) | Soil microbial communities from Loxahatchee National Wildlife Refuge, Florida, United States - Lox_Sample_4.1 | ecosystem: Environmental > Terrestrial > Soil > Wetlands | place: USA: Florida...
GGAGCCTGTGGCCGAGACCAGCGGGACCAGCGGCGAGTCGACGAGCGCCTGTCCAACACCGGCGTCGCCGATCAGCAACGTCGAGAGGCCACGGGGGACGTTGCCGAATTTTTGCGCCGCACGCTCGAAGATCGCCTGTGTCGCGAGCGCCGTCAGCGGAGTCTTCTCCGACGGCTTCCACGCCACGGAGTTCCCGCAGACCAGTGCCAGCGCGGCGTTCCAGCTCCAGACGGCGACGGGGAAGTTGAAGGCCGAGATGACGCCGACGACGCCGAGCGGATGCCAGGTCTCCATCATGCGGTGGTACGGCCGCTCGGAGGGCAGCGTCATGCCTGCGAGCTGGCGCGAGAGACCGGCGGCGAAGGTGCAGATGTCAATCATCTCCTGCACCTCGCCGAGTCCTTCGGAGGTGATCTTGCCGGCCTCGAGCGTCACCAGGCGGCCCAGCGTCTCGCGTTCGGCGCGAAGCTCCTCGGCCAGCAGCCGCACCAGCTCTCCGCGGCGTGGGGCTGGAACTTCGCGCCACGCGAGGAAGGCGCGGTGCGCCTCGGCGAGTGCGTCATCGGGCGCAATGGTTGCGGGCACCGCGGCGATGGTCTCTCCCGTGATGGGGGAGTGCACAGCGAGCGAACCGCCGGTGAAGGCCGCAACAGGGAGGTTGAGGCCGGTCAGGAGCTTTTCGACTTCGTGTTGGATCGTCATGCGTCTCGATTAAGCGTAGGACCTGGACGGCGAAGTGGCAAACGCACGACCATTTTGACCTCGCTGAGCGCCCTGACTACTCGGCTGCTGCGGCTTTGGGCGAGGCGGCAGAACCCGCCAGTAAACCGCCGTCGATGTTCAGTTCCGTGCCGGTGATGTAAGTGGCCTCGTCGGAGGCGAGCAATACCGCCAAGGCTGCCACCTCCTCGACAGTGCCGAACCGATGCAGAGGCGTGTCCTTGAGGATGGCCTGCATACGGCGCTCGCGATCTTCGCCATGGCCCAGCATTGGCTCCCACATCGGGGTAAGAATGGCGGCGGGATGGATCGAGTTGCAACGAACCTTCCATCCCTGCTCGGCGGCGTAAAGGGCGACGGACTTGGTGTGGTTACGAATTGCAGCTTTGCTCGCGGCATAGGCTGCGGCGCCCGGGATGCCAACCAGGCCGGAACGCGAGGAGATATTGATGATCGACCCGGCCTGCTGCGAACGCATCGCACGCAGAGCATGTTTGCAACCCAGGAAGGTTCCATCGAGGTTGGTCGCAAGAACAGAGTGCCAGTCCGCCAGGGCTGCGTGCTCGGGATCGTGCGGCACGGCCTTGCCTTCAAGACCAGTGATTCCGGCGTTGTTCACAACAACGTCGAGCCTGCCGTGATCCTGCAGAACGCCGTCGATCACGGTGGACCACTGCGTTTCGTCCCGCACATCCAGGTGATGGTACCCGGAAGAATCTTTGAAGGAAGCGACAAGCTCGCGGCCACGCTCGTCGTCGATGTCTGTTACTGCCACCCATGCTCCTTCAGAGACAAACGCACGTGCTATGCCGGCGCCAATGCCGCTGGCGGCGCCTGTAACCAATGCGATTTTTCCTCGTAACCGGTCCACATAACTATTCTTTCATCGACGGGTTCACTCTGTCGTGGATTTCAATCCAGCGGTCTGACGGAACCGCCGCTCTTCAGGTGAAAGCGAGTTTTCCGATAGAATTTGCGTTGGCGCAACAGCGCATAAGGACGGCAGCATTATGGCATCGTTTATGGCAGGCATTGTAGCGTTGAAGGGTACCCACCAGGAGTTGAAGTCGAAGATGGAGAAGTCGGTGGAGGACTTCCGCGGGCATCTCGCCTCGGCACGGACTGGCCGCGCCAACGTACATATGCTCGACCAGATCAAGGTGGACTACTACGGCACGGACACGCCCGTCGCGCAGCTAGGACAGGTGAGCACGCCTGAGCCCACGATGATTCTGGTGCAGCCCTACGACAAGGCGATGGTTTCGGCGATCGAGAAGGCGATCCGTACGTCGGGAACCGGTCTGAATCCGATGTCGGATGGAACCATCGTGCGCGTTCCGGTGCCGCCCATGACCGAGGAGCGCCGCAAGGATGTGGTCAAGCAGCTGAACAAGACCCTCGAGGACCATAAGACGGCGATCCGCAACATCCGCCGCGACGGCAATGACCAGATCAAGAAGGCGGCGAAGGACAAGCTGATCTCCGCCGATGACGAGAAGCGCGCCAGCGAAGAGGTGCAGCAGCTTACCGACGCAGAGATCAAACGGGTTGAAGATCTCTTCAAAGCGAAAGAGAAGGAAGTGATGACCGTCTGAGTCCTTCGGATGGCAATGAGCCTTCGGGCGAAGTGAAAGTTTGTTTTGTACTGAATCTTTGCGAACAGCCGCCGATAACGAATTCGGCGGCTGTCGCATTTCAAGTGCGTATCTGCCGGTGTACGAGGGCTCGCGGCGCATGAGGGAGTTCAGCGAAAACCAGTTCGGGGCCGACCGGGGAGGGCTCCCGGAGACCGATGCGGCCGCTCCGCCTCATTCTGTGGAGCGCCGCCGCCACCGCCGCTACGCCGTCGAGGGCGATGCCGAGGTGGTGCTGGCCGACGGCTCGCAGTTCTTCCGCGGACGCATTCTCGACATCAGCCTCTCAGGATGTTTCATCGAGACAAGGGCACGGCTCAACCTGCCCGCAGGGGCGCCGGTTTCGATGATCTTTCGCGCCAACGGGACCATGCTGCGCACCGCCGCCACCGTCCGGGCGCTCAGGCCCGGTCAAGGTGCGGGATTTCAGTTCGATGGGCTGAGCGCTCACTCGCGAGACGGGCTCGAGTATCTGATCGCGACGCTTGAAGGCGTGCCCGGGAGAGATGCCTGACTGAAGAGCCGCCCTTTGCTTCAGCCAGTGGTGTGATCGACAATGATCTTCCAGCCCTTGTCCGTCTTCTCGAGCACCAGCGAGAAGAGGCCTGTCGCATTGCCGCCCTCTTTTTTGCTGCGCTCCAGTGTGTAACGTCCGATGACGACGGCGAAGCGCTCGTCCAGCAGATGCGCCTCCAACTCGGAGAATCCCAGTGTTCCCATCGAGGCCCTTGTCGGGTAGTCGCGCTTGTAGGAATCCACCATGCCCGCGAAGCCGCGGTTGACTATGTTGGTAATGAAGAGCGTGTCCGTCGAGTCTTTGTAGCTCTCGGCAAATCCCACCAGGTCGCCGCGGTTCCAGGCAGCCTCCTGCGCGATCAGTACCTTGATCACATCAAGCTGTGCCTGCGGCACTGTCGTGAGCGGCGTTTGCGCCACCGCGGAAGAGACGGCCAGTGCAGCAGCGACGAGGACGGACAGCAGACGCAAACGAAGCAGCACGGGTCACCTCAGCAAAGGAAAGTTGAGATCAAATTTAGCAAAAGCGAGCGGCGCTCAACGCGCCCGGTCGTTGTGTATCGGTGCGGCGGCCGTCGGCGTGACCCAGATAATGGTGACCAGCGTGATGATTCCCAGGGCGATGTAGGAGTGATAATGCGCCAGCGGCATGGAGATCATGTAGAGGAGGAGGCTGGCTACGTGTTTGCGCTGGACGCCCTCATCTTCAACGTTCAGATCTCCTGCGCGCCTCAGAAGCCTCTCGATGGCCATGCGGAGCAGCAGAAACGTAAAGCCGGTAAAGATCATTGACGCGGCATAGAGGGCAACAGAGAAAGCATCAGAGTGTTTCTCGATCACATAGGCAGTAAAGAAGGGCAGCAGCGATACCGCAAAGAGATAGAAGAGATTGGCGTAGAGCACGCGATGATCGCACTGTTCGACGCGATCGACCAGATGATGATGGTTCACCCAGTAGATCGCAATGAAGGTGAACGAGAGGAGATAGATAAAGAGCGTGGGCGCGATCGTGAGCAGGCCCGCAATGCCATCTTCATGCGGGATCTTCAGCTCCAGCACCATGATGGTGATCACCACCGCCAGCACGCCGTCTGAGAAGGCCTCAAGCCGCGTCGTTGGAAAGGTCTTCTCGGGCATGAGGTCACCATATCGCAGGATACGCGGGAATCCTAGCAGGCTTAGAATAAGGCCATGAGCAAAGAGCTGGCATCGACACGCGTGGTGCATACGGTCTGCTCGCACGACTGCCCGGACTCATGCGGCGTTCTCGTCACCGTCGACGAGCTGACCGGACGCGCCATCAAGGTGCAGGGCGATCCCTCGCACCCGGTCACGCGCGGCTTTCTCTGCGGCAAGGTGGCGAAGTATCTCGACCGCGTCTACTCGCCCGATCGCCTGCTCTATCCCATGCGCCGCAAGGCAGGCGTTCCAAAAGGAGCGCTGCCACAGGGCCGCGAGGCCGAGGCCTTCGAACGCATCTCCTGGGACGAGGCGCTGGACGAGATCGCTGCGCGGCTCAAGAAGATCTCCGACGAGCATGGCCCCGAGAGCATCCTGCCCTACAGCTACGCCGGAACCATCGGCCAGCTGGGCTACGCCTCGATGGACCGCCGTTTTTTTCATCGGCTGGGAGCTTCGCAGCTCGACCGCACCATCTGCGCTTCGGCTGGTGGAGCGGCGCTGACCAGCGTCTACGGTATTCGCCTTGGCACTGCGCCGGAAGACTTCGCATATGCCGGCCTCGTCATCGCGTGGGGCGCGAACATTCACGGCAACAATATTCACCTCTGGCCCTTCATTGAAGAGGCCCGTCGGCACGGTGCACGGCTGATCGTCATCGACCCATACAAGACGCGGACTGCAGCGCTCGCCGACGAGCATCTCGTCATCCATCCGGGAACCGACACTGCACTCGCCCTCGGCATGATGCACGTCATTCTGCGCGATGGCCTGGAAGATCGCGCATACGTCGATAGCTGCACGCACGGCTTCGCCGAGCTGAAGGCGCATGCGTTGAAGCCTGAGCACGCGCCGGAATCCGTCGCAACGGTGACCGGTATCGACGCCGCTACAATCGAACGTCTGGCGCGAGCTTACGCAACCGCAGGCCGCAAAGGAAGCAGACCTGCTGCCATCCGGCTGAACTATGGCATTCAGCGCAGCGAGAACGGTGGTACGGCAGCGCGCGCTGTTGCGATGCTTCCTCTGCTGACCGGCGCGTGGCAGTACAAAGGCGGCGGCCTGCAGCTCTCGACCTCAGGCTCGTTCCCCTTTCGCTCTGCCGTACTGCAGATGCCGGAGCTGATGGAGGCGAGTCCCCTCGGCCGTGCTGCCCGCGTCGTGAACATGAGCCAGCTCGGCGAAGCACTGACCGCGCCCGATGCAGGTGTCGGCGGTCCGCCGGTAAAGGCGCTCTTCGTCTACAACTCGAACCCGGCGGCCATCGCGCCGAATCAGAACGATGTTCTCCGCGGAATGCGACGCGACGATCTCTTCACCGTCGTCCACGAGCAGTTCTTCACCGACACGGCGGATCACGCCGATATCGTCCTCCCCGCGCCGACCTTCCTCGAGACCAGGGACGTGCAGGGAGCGTACGGGCATCAGTACGCGCAGGTCTCTCAGCAGGCGATTGATCCGGTAGGCGAGGCGCGCAACAACGTCCGCCTCTTCGGCGAACTGGGTCGCAGGATGGGCTTCGCCGAAGCCTGCTTCGACGACCGCGAGGACGAGCTGATCGATCAGGCTCTCGGCGAGGGCATTCCGTGGTTCGCGGGCATCACCCGTGAGACGCTTGAGCGCGAAGGCCACATACGACTCGCGATGCCCAAAGATGCCAACGGTGACACGCTGCCCTTCTCAACGCCCGAGTGGTTCAAGAGCCCAAGCGGCCGCGGCGAACTGGTGCCGGTTCCTGTCTTCACAGCTCCAACGGAGTCGCGTGCCCACGCTACCGAATACCCGCTCGAGTTCCTTCCTCGCAAGGCGGACAATTATATGAACTCGACCTTCGCGAACATTCCGGTCCACCAGCGAATGGAGGCGAAGACCTCCGGCATCCTCGAAATGCACGCCTCCGACGCCGTCCCGCGTGGCATTCAGAGCGGCGATGAGGTGGAGATCTTCAACGCTCGCGGTAATATCAAGCTTCACGCACTCATCAACGGCCACGTGGGTGCCGGCGTCGTTGCGGCGCGGCTGGAGTGGAACAAGCTTACCAGCGGCGGTCTGAATATCAACGCGCTGACCAGCGAGCGGCTCACGGATATCGGCGGCGGCGCGACCTTCTACTCAACACTCGTCGAGGTCCGTAAGGTTCCGCACGAGCTTCCGTAGAAAAAAATAAGCAGTTCGTCCCTTTTCGAAACCGAGCGGGCTGATGCGCCGTCCGATCTTACCGGGCCCTGCTCAAGGAGGGAGACGGCACAGTCCTCGGCGGAGGAAACGTCGACAGCGCGGTCTTTGCCAGTGTGCTTGGAGCGTCCACGTGATTCTTTTCCGGACATGGTAACGATTCTTTTCGCCGCGGAGTCAAAAAAAGCGCTGCATTTCTGAAAATTTCACTGCCGAACCCATCTGATGACCTGTTTTTTGTGTGATGTAACAGCCTGGCGAACTCGCTAACCTCGGGTGCGCTCCCATATAATCGAGACTCCCCTACAGGAACCGGCGGGGCTGATTCTAGAGCAGTGAGGGTGTGCGTATCTTTACCGTAGATCGAGAGAGCGGAAGCTCCCTGAAGAGCAAGACCAGGCCTGTGTGCACTCGCTCCAGTTGCTCCCGCATCGTTTCAGCTGTGTCGTTTCTGGCGGTTGCTCTGGCGATTGTTCCGTCGCTCAGGGCCCAAAGCGCTGGCACGACGCAGACGCTTTGCCAGCCTCAGGTTGTCGGGAACCGCAGAATTCCGAAGGAATCCGTGCTCGCGCGCCTGTTCTCGCACCAGGGCGACCTGTACGACCCCCAGGTTGTCGAGCGCGACTTCAACTCATTGTGGAACACTGGTTACTTCGATGACGTCCGCATCGAGCGCGTCGACTCTGCCAAGTGCGTCCAGCTTGTGGTCTACGTCCGCGAGAAGCCGACCATCCGCGAGATTAACTACAAGGGCGTCAATGCTGTCTCGCAGTCCGACATCATGGACGCGCTGAAGAAGGCCAAGGTTGGCCTTTCGGTCGAAAGCCAGTACGACCCCACCAAGATCAAGCGGGCCGAGGTCGTCCTTAAAGAGCTGCTCTCCATGCACGGCCACCAGTTCGCCACGGTCAAGACCGAGGTCAAGACGATTCCGCCGGCCGCCGTCGCCCTGACCTTCACCGTCAAGGAAGGCCCGACCGTCAAGGTCGGCAAGATCGGCTTCGACGGCAACCTCAGCGTTCCGGATCGCACGCTGCGCGCGTCGATGAAGAACCTGAAGCCGATCGGCATTCCGCACTCGATCATCCTCGAGAACCTCTTCGCTCGCACCTTCGACGCCTCCAAGCTCGATGAAGATACGGAGCGCGTGCGCCAGGCCTATCGCGACCGCGGCTATTTCAAGGCGCTCACCAGTGAACCTGCGACGCATGTCCGTGATGCCGGCGGCCTGAACCCCTTTACGCTGCGGCCGTCGACCGGCAAGCGCATCGACATCCTCATGCCGGTTGAAGAGGGCGCCCGCTACAGGCTGGGCGGCATCACCTTTACCGGCAACAAGAACTACCCGAACGTGAAGGCCCTTCGCGCGCAGTTTACGCAAAAGGACGGCGAATACTTCAACGCCACTCAGTTCGGCAAGGGTCTGGAGCAGCTGCGCAAGGCCTACGGGCAGGGCGGCTATATCAACTTTGTCGGAACCCCGGTCCCGCGCGTGGACGAGGCGAAGAAGCTGATCTACCTCGATATCGACATCGACGAGGGCAAGCCCTTCTACGTCTCTCGCATTGAGTTCTCGGGCAACTCCATTACCCGCGACAAGGTCATCCGCCGCGAGCTTCTGCTTGACGAAGGCCAGGTCTATAACTCCCAGCTCTGGGATCTGTCGATCATGCGCCTTAACCAGCTGAACTACTTCGAGCCTCTCAAGGCCGAACAGGACTCTGAGAGCCGCCAGAACGCCGAGGACAACACGGTCGATCTTCTGCTCAAGCTCAAGGAGAAGGGCAAGAACTCGATCGGATTGAACGGCGGAATCAGCGGTCTGTCAGGAACCTTCATCGGCCTGAACTACGAGACCAACAACTTCCTCGGTCTCGGCGAGACGCTTTCGGTGCAGGCCAACATCGGCGACCTCTCTCGCAATCTGAGCTTTGGCTTCACCGAGCCCTACTTCCGCAACAAGCCGATCTCCCTCGGCCTGCAGGTCTTTACCAGCAAGTACGACTTCAATCCGGCAAAGAGCTATGCCATCACCAGCGGCCAGAGTCAGAACCTTTCGACGGCGCAGCAGTCGCTGCTGACCAATTACAACCAGTCCTCAACGGGCTTGACGCTCTCGGTCAGCTCTCCGTTGCGTCATCTGTTTGCGCGTACCGGCGTCACCCGCGTCGGCGTCTCCTATGCTCTCTCGCGTTCGTCGGTGACCACCTTCAACCAGAACACGCGTAATGTCTTCCAGAACCTGGCCTTCCGTTCGGGTGTTCAGGGGCAGAACCAGCTCAACGGCATTATCTCGTCGGCGATCACGCCGAGCTTTAGCTATTCCAGCATCGATCGCGCCGTTGGCCCGCACTCCGGGCGCGACATCAATGTCGCACTGCAGATTGCAGGCGTCGGCGGCAATATCAAGTACATTCAGCCTATCGCCACCTATCGCCAGTTCTATCCTATGAAGGGGTTGAAGATTAATCGCGAAGGCCATAACGTGCTGGCCTATCGTGCGCAGTTGTCTTACATTACCGGTTATGCCGGCGATGTTGCTCCTCCAACAAGCCGTGTCTATTCCGGTGGTGAATCCGACATCCGCGGCTTTGACGTGCGCTCGGCTTCGCCCTACACCTTCATCCCGAACCGGCTCCTGTTCAACCTCACTAATCCCGACGGAACAACCGTTCCGCGCGACCCCTCGAACCCCGCGCTGGGCAACGTGCAGATTCCCCTGCCCGTCTACCGGATGGTCTCCATCGGCGGCGATACCAGCTTCACGGGGAACCTCGAGTACCGCATTCCGATCATCAACCAGGTCACGTTCGCCTTCTTCACCGACTTCAACATGACCTTCGACGCCCGCGCCAGCCAGCTCCGGCAGAGCGTCGCCGGTCAGCAGTCGATCTCCAGCGGGCTCTATGGCTGCCCGAACTTTATCAACGGCGCCTGCTTCGGCGGCCAACAGGTTTCGTTCCCCAACCCGCTGCGGGTGGTCCCGGGAACGAATTACGTTCCGCGTATGTCCAACGGCGCCGAGCTGCAGGTCATCCTGCCCATCGTCAACGCGCCGTTCCGCATCTACTACGCTTACAACCCGCTTCGCCTGTACAAGGACGTTCCGCAGGCCCTGGCAACGGACAGCGCGACCTTCCGCAGCTTCTTCCCGAACTCAGGTGCCGGCCAGTACAGCTATCTGCAGGCGATCCAGTACTATGGAGCGGACTACACTCTGCGCGAGCCCAGGAAGACGCTTCGCCTGACGGTGAGCACGACCTTCTAACAGGGCAACAGGCAATCCGGCCCGGCCAGACGCCATTCTGGCCGGGCCTTACCTTTGCTCCAGGTATCTTTCTACGGAACGCGCGAGATCAGGGAAGGAGATTCAGTGTCGACAGCTACAACGGTCAGCCCGTTTCTGATGTTCGAAGGCCGCGCCGAAGAGGCGATGAACTTCTACGTCTCGCTCTTTGAGGACGGCAAGGTGCTTGAGGTCCTCCGCTACGGAGCGGGTGAGCCGGGCAAAGAGGGATCGGTGAAGCGGGCGAGCTTCTCCGTCTCCGGCCTGACCGTCATGTGCATCGACAGCCCGATAAAGCATGGCTTCACCTTCACGCCGGCCATCTCGCTGTTCGTCACCTGCAGATCCGACGATCAGATTGAGCGGCTGAGTGCGGCATTCTCCGATGGCGGCAGCATCTTGATGCCTCTCGGTGACTACGGCTTCAGCCGAAGGTTCGCCTGGGTCTCCGACCGTTTCGGAGTCTCCTGGCAGCTCAACCTCGAATAGGTTCAGGCAATCGTCTTAGTAGCTGCGCTGGTACATGCGCGAGATGCGGTCGTGCCAGCTCAGGCGGTCATCGTCCAGAAAAGACCACAGCAGGCCCAGCCCCATCGGAGCAGCCGACAGCACCAGGGCAAAGATGCGCCGCCGCATCTCAGCGCGTGTGGGATTGTCGTCCGAGAAGCTGCATAACCCGATGCGCGCGTAGCGCATTCCCGGTGTCGCGTCAGCAAGCGTGAAGAAGAGGAGCTGGTAGGCGAAGCCGAGCACGACAAGCGTGGCGGCCGCTGCCAGCGCTGCCGTTGGAAGGCTCATGTGCAGGCCGCCCGGAGCGAAGTGCGAGGCCGTCAGCACGACGCCGGCGACAAAGACAAGGAACGCGGCCAGCACGGCGCAGCAGTCGACCGCCGCCGACATGGCGCGCAGTCCCAAGGGCGCTACTTCAAAGTGGACGGCGTACAGATGGCGCGTCTCGGCTGTCGGCTTGAGGTGCTGCGCGGCTCGCGGCTCGGCGGGGCTGTAGTCGATCGGCTCATGGACCGGCCCATAGTCTACGGCAGCAGCTCCACGCGGCTGGGCATCGAGGAGAATCGAGGTCCACTCGGGCGCGACCGCCTCGACTACAGGCGCAGAGGAGATCTGCTCTGCTTCAACCTCAAAGATACGAAGCTGGGAGACTTCATGCGGGGTTTCGCCCTCCTCCCGCAGAGGCCCCTCAGCCAGCCGCGGCCGTGCGCGGCGCGGGGCCACCAGTTGACGCGGGAACTCGATCAGGTTGGCGGGAATTGCGACAGGGGGCTCGACCGGTTCAAAGACCGGGGCCTGTCGGAAGGCGATCTCTTCGTCGAGGAAGAGCGTCTCTGAGGGATCGACGGAGCGCGTGGCAGCGTCTGCTACATCGCGCGCGTGCGCTCTGTGGGAGCGATGAGCCTCGGGCAGACGGATCTCTTCCGCGAGCCGGACCGTAAACGAAGCAGAGGTGTACTGAGGCGCTGGATTGAGATCAAGCTGGGTCGCAACAGGCTGTGGCTGCGCCGGGGTAATCGCTGTCTCGACTGCACGGGGTGCGGCAATCACCGTCGGTGAGGGTGCTTCGGCGGCGTAGTTGTCGAGTTGGTCCAGCAGATCGTACTGTGCCTGCGCAACGGCCCGGGCGTTCAGGGCTGCGACCTCGGCAGCGGCCTCGGCCTGGCGAATAGCTCGCTCCGCCTCCTCCGCGAGAAAGGCACGGTAGCTCTTGGACTGAGCGTAGCGTTCTGCGACGGCTGCTGCGATCCGCGCCGTCCGCTCACGTGCGGGAGCCGCTGGCGCTGTCTGCTCAGGTCCGGAAGCTGCCTGCCGGCCGCGGCGATTGCGATGCGCGGCCAGGCGCTCGGCCACCTGCTGCTTCAGGGCAAAGGGCTCAAGCGGCGCTTCGGCTCCTGCAACAACTTCGTGTTTCGGGTGGATCTTTCGCTCTGCGCTCATGGTGCGTGTGAAAACCTCGAACCCGCTCGGGGTGAAATTCGGTTAGCCTGAAAGAGTGGTGCCAAGTTCTACATGTTTGGATGCAAAGACCCGGGGGCGGTGCTGCCAGTCTGGCGGCAGCATAGTGAAAATCGCTGAGCAGCCTGATCGTCGCAGGAAAAGCCTGCGCATGATTTGCTTCCTGATAACTATCACGGTGGCGTCGGCAAATCATCCACAGTTGGGAGCGCAACAGGTGTCTAATCAGGCACCTGTTCCCGCGCCGGCGAATTCACTGCCGGAAAGCCCTGACGGGAACCGGCTGCGCTACCCGGAGGCGATCATCGTGCCCGCGCCGGACGATGGATCGACGGTGGTGATTGAGAGCTCCGGTCCGCAGACCAAGACCGGCAGCCACTATACTCTCGACCGCGACGTGGTGATCACCTATAAAGACCGCCGCGTCGAGGCCGATCACATCGATTACGACAGTGACACCGGCGAACTGAACGCCAAAGGCCACTTGAAGGTGACGGGCGGCCTGAACCACGAGGTGATCAACGCCAGCCACGGCTCCATGAACCTGAAGACGCAGACGGGCCGCTTCTTCGATGTCACCGG
>Ga0335082_10007254_pt1 | contig 12054 bp, 13 predicted proteins | sample Lox_Sample_41_FD_206718 | JGI IMG/M metagenome (GOLD analysis project Ga0335082, IMG submission 206718) | Soil microbial communities from Loxahatchee National Wildlife Refuge, Florida, United States - Lox_Sample_4.1 | ecosystem: Environmental > Terrestrial > Soil > Wetlands | place: USA...
TGCGGTCAAAGAACGTCGACGTCATCGTTTCCGGCCTCTTCTATTCGTCGGAGCGCGATCGGGAGTTCGATTTCTCCTATCCGATCATGGAGGCGGGCCTGCAGGTGATGGTGCGGGACGAAGGCGGCGGGGCGGTGCCGACGCCGCTGAAGGACGTCTTCAATCTGCTGTTTTCCCGCTCGGCCCTGGTCTGGCTCGGCGTGGCCGTCATCATCGTCATCCTCCCGGCGCACCTGCTCTGGCTGCTCGACCGCGGCAACGAAGACGGCGCCAGTCCTGCCAGGGGCTACTTCCCGGGCATTTTCCACGCCCTCAACTGGGCGATCACGGCGCTGGTCTCGCAGGTGCAGACGCTGCCGCACCAATGGCTGGCGCGCATCATCGGACTGGTCTGGATGTTCGCGGGCGTCGTCTTCATCGCGCTCTACACGGCCGAACTGACGGCCACGCTGACCGTCGAGCAGATTCGCGGCGCCATCAACGGGCCCGGCGACCTGCCGGGGAAAAAGGTCGCTACGATCAAAGAGAGCACCGCCGCAAGCTATCTTCGCGGCATCAAGGCGGAGGTACAGGAGTACCCGACGGCGGAGGAGATGTATCAGGCCCTGCTCGACCGGAAGGCCGATGCCGTTCTCCTGGGCGCTGCCGGGCTCCGCTACTACGCGTCACATGACGGGACCGGGCGCGTGAAAGTGGTCGGTCCCGAATTCAACCGCAACGACGTCGGCTTCGTCTTCCAGCTCGGCGATCCGCTTCGCCGCCGCGTCAGCAGCGTCATCGTCGCCATGCGCGAGGACGGCAGCTACCAGAAGTACTACGAGAAGTGGTTCGGCAGCGAGTAGCCAGTACCCGGCACCAGGAGAACCAGCCTGCGCGCCATGCGATTCCTAGCCGATCCGGGTGGCCGAAAGACGGGCCTCGTCGATCTCGAAGCCAAGACCCGGGCTGTCGTCGAGATGGAGAAGGCCCGACGCATTGGTCCTGATGGGCTTCGTCAGCATGAAGTCGCGGGCCTCGATGCCGAAGTAGGGCGGATCGCACGCAAACTCGATATAGGGAGCGCCACCGGTTCCAGCGGTGAGGTGGAGAGCGGCGGCAAGCATCACGCCGTTGCCCCAGGTGTGCGGCGTGAAGGTGACGCCGCGCTCCCGGCAATGGCGGGCGATCGGCGCGAGGCCGGATATGCCGCCCGCCAGGGCAGCATCCGCCTGCAAGACGTCGTAGCAGCCATGGTCGACCATGAACGCGGCTTCGTGGGGTTCGCGGGTAAGCTCGCCGCCGGCGATCGGAATGCGCCCGTCGCGGCGCAGCCGCTTCAGGCCCTCATAGTCGCCGCGGAAGACCGGCTCCTCGATCCAGGTCAGGTCGAGCGGCTCCAGCGCCTTGATGATCGCCAGCGCGTCCGCGGCACTCCGCGAGGGCGCCGTATCCCAGGGCATGCGCCAAGCCTGGTTGCAGTCGACCATGAGCGCGATGCGGTCGCCATGGGCGCGGCGGACGGCCTCGACGGTGCGGACCTCTTCGCGCCAGTCCTCGCGGTAGAAGCGCAGCTTCACCGCCTGAAACCCCTCCTCGATCCTGCGGCCGACGGCCTCCACCGTCTCTATGCAGTCGCGGCGCTGACCGAGCGAGGCATAGGCGCGCAGGCGCGACTCCATGCCGCCGAGCAGCCGCCAGACCGGCTTGCCGGCGGCCTTGCCGATGATGTCCCACAGCGCCAGGTCGAGCGGCCAATGCTTGCCGTAGTGGAAGCTCAGGTTGTGAATGACGCTGTAGTGACGGTCGATGTCCCGGGGATCGCGGCCGAGGAAGAGGTCCTCGTGCCCGGCGAAACCCGGCATCGTATCGCCCGAACCGAAGCCGGTGATTCCAGCGTCGGTCTCCACGCGCACGATCGTTGCACCGAAGCGCGGCCGGGGCCGACCATCCCAGGTCGGGTAAAACACAGGATCGAGCGGTATGTCGTGATGCGTGACGGCGATGCGGGTGATCTTCATGATGGATACTCCGGGGGAGCCGAGGGGCGGCCGAGGATGAGATCGCTCGCCAGCGCCGCGCGGCGCGAGCCTAGCACACGCTGGGAAGCGGTCTGTCCTGTCTGCGCCGAGCTGTGCCGGAGACCGTGCGGCCAATGACGCCGGACGCGATATTGGACAAAGGCCCTATCGCGGCGAAGCCAGGCGGGTGGCGGCGGCGATGGCCTCGGCGATGCGGGCGCCGCCTTCGTTGGAGGGCTCTATCGGGTTGGCGAAGTGGGCCCGCTCGGTGCAGATCAGGCGCAGGTCGATCATGGGGACGCGGCGGCGGACCGCCTCCTGCATGATGACGTCGTTGAAGATCGAGAGCGCGGCCTCGGCCGTGTGCTGCAGCAGCTCCTCGTCGAATTGCGGGTTGTAGACGGTGCAGACGACCGCCGGGCGCCCGTAGGAAAGAAGCGCGTCGAGCGTCGCGGCGTAGGCGGCGCGGAACGACTCCTTCACCGTGTAGAGGTGGGCCAAGACCTGGGAGATCGTGTAGGCCGCAGGATCCGACAGCAGCGAGATGCTGGCGAGGGCATCGTTGCCGCCCGCGCTCATGACGAGGACGTCAGACGGGCCGATCGCCGCGGCCGCCAGCTGGGCCGGCACCTGGCTGACGATCGATCCGTCCACCGCCCGCAATTCGACGGTCCAGTCGGCCGCCGGCAGACGGGCGCGCAGGTGGGCGGCAACATCGGGCTCGCCCGGCCCGACGTAGGCGCCGTTATCGAAGATGGAGTCGCCGAGGAGGATGAGCCTGCGCGTCATGGGAGTGCGTGCCGAGGGAGGGCGCGAGGGATCGCCACCGTACAGCCATCCACGATCTCGACTCAACCTTCCGGGATCTCGAACCCGGCGTCGATGGGCCGGCGCAGCCGGGCAGCTATGTGCGCCCCTGGCGAGCGAGCAGCCGCCGGATGCGCTCGGATTGAGCGGTCGGTTCCGGCGCCGGCGCTGTCGCGACGGGCCTTTGCTCGACGACCGGCATCGGGGTCGCGACGGCATCCGGCGCCAGCGGGTGCGCGTCGGGAGTCTGCTCTGCCACCGGCATCGGGCTCACAATGGCGTCCTGTAGAGGCGGGTGCGCGATGGGAATCTTCTCCGCCTCCGCCTCCGCCTCCGCCTCCACCACCGCCATCGACGGCACGTCAGCGGCGGGCGCAGGCGGCGGTACGACGCGAGCTTGCTCATCCAATGCAGAAGCGTCGGCGGTGTCCGGCAACAGCGCCATGTCGAGCGACCAGACGGCCCCGACCTCACGTTTCGCCGAGATCTGCAGTCGCCTGGTTGTGCGGGGCGCCCCTTCGCTCCATGCCGACAGCGTTATCGCCCTGCCCTCGGCCAGTTCTCGCAGGCCGAAGCGGGGGGCTTCCTGGTTGTCGTGGCAACAGATGATGGCCGTTCCGTCATCCTGATCGGCCCTCTCGGCGATCCGCATGACGCAGAAGTACTCGGTCTCGCCGGGTTGCAGATCGGTCTTGTCGTCGGAGCCTCGAAAGATCGGGAGTGACGCAGCAATGGCCGGGCGCGGATGCCCGTCAACATCGTCGAGAGTCACGCGAGTGCTTCCGAGAGCAGTCTTCCCGTCGTTCCGCAGACCGATGCAATAGACGATCTTGGATGACAGGAGGTCTTCGCTCAGGCGAAGCGGCCCGTTTTCTCCCGTGAAGAAGCTGAGCCTCGAGGTCTGTGCGGACATCAGGACCTGGTACCTGCCGAAGCACCACCAGCCGGCCGGCCCGACAACGACGAGCGCGACGAGTGCCCGCCCCGGCACGCCGATCAAGACGGCGGACCCGAGATAGGCGAGCACGCCGTAGAGCAGACCCAACGCGACATAGGGGTGATCCGTCGACCAGAGCGCCGCGCCGCTGGCATGACGGCGCGCCGTGCCCCAGGACGTGCGCAACGTCCGTTCGATCGTCAGCATGTCGATCATCTCGAGCACCCGGGAGCTAAGTGGCTGAGGGCCGACGCTGCAGGCAGCGCTTAGCATCCCATTGCGGGGTTAAGCTTCACTGAAGGCGCGTTAACCATGTTCGCGATGGACGCGGTACCGAGTTGTCCGCGCCCAGCTTGGCGCACTTCGGGAGCTCTATTTCGGGAGCGCTACTCCGGCCGCGCCGCGGCGAGGCTGAGGCCGACAGGGGCGCTCGGCTGCGGTGTCTCCGCGGCCGCGGCGGCGACGTAGGCGGCGTGCGGCATCGGCCCGCCGAGAATGCCGGAGATGAGCCGGTACTTGACCTGGGTCACGGTCATCTCGCGGAAATAGTCGACGAGATCGCCCCAGGGATCGTTGATCTGCTTGAGCCCCGAGATGAAGGCAACCACAGTGCCGACTTCCAGCTGCCCGTGAAGGACGTACCAGCCCCCAACGAGCAGGACGCCAATGATCCCGAACTGGTGCGTCAGGTTCATCAGGAAGTTCATGGTGAACTTGAACCAGTAGATCTGCATGTTCAGGCCGAAGATGCGGTCGACACGCTCGCCAAAGGCATGCCAGCGAGCGACCGGCGTCGGGCCGGGGGCGAAATCGGCCACCATCGCGCCGCTGAGCTCGCGCATCACCTGGATGCGGGCAGCGGCGCGGCGGTTGATCGCGCGCTGGAGGCGGGGGATGAAGAAGGCCTGCACCGAAAACAGGACCAGGCTGAAGGCCGCCATCCACGGCTGCAGCACCGCCATGTAGGCAAAGACCGTGACGAGGGTGCCGATCTGCATGAGCGGTTCGGAGATGCTGAGCCCGACGAAGCCGCCTACAGGCTCCGCCTCCGAAAGGACGATCGACATGCCGACGCCTTCCTGCTTCGGGTCCTTGCAGTGTTCGCAGGCGGCGGCGTGGGCATAGACCCGCCGGCGCAGATCGCGGACCGCATTCTCGTTGATCCAGCCGCGGTAAATGTTGAAGCCGAGCTTGATGCCGCCGGTGCCGAGGACGAGGGCGGCATAGGCCAGGCAGAGCCACACGACTTGTCCGAGCGCGCCGCTCTCCAGTGCACTGTTGACGATGCGCCGCTGCAGCTCCAGCGGCCCCATGGTCAGGATGAACAGCACGGTCGCGAGCAAGGCGAGCCAGACCTGGCGGCGGGCGCTGGTCTGCCAGACGTATGTGAAGATCCCCGCCGGCATGGCGGCGAGGCCTTCCCTCAGAAGCAGTCTCGCCGAGGCAGCGGCCGGCTGTTGGAGATCTGAAGCGCTCATGGCGTGCCAAGCGTACGGACTTATACTGTCACACAATCGTCGATCTGCGCCAGCCGGCCATGACCTTCATCCATGTGCGCCTCGGTGCAACGGCATGCTCAGGAGCTCGGCTTCGGCTTCGAGCCCGCTCTCCCGGAGGGAGAGAGCCAGCCCGCCCTGATTGCGATTCACGCGCACCCGCGCGACCTCGCAATCGAGCCGGCGGGCGGTGGCCTGGATGACGGTCATCATGGCGCGGATCACGAACTTCACGTCGACCACGTCGAGGGCCGCGATGACGTCGACGATGAAGGCCCGCTCGTGCGCGAGATCCGACTCGACGCGATACACGAACAGGCCGCAGAGATAGCCTGCTTCATTGCGGATGCCGACCAGTCCGCTCCGCGCCAGCGGCTCCTGACTGACCAGCGGGACCGCGAAGCTGCGCCAATGCTCCAGGGTCAGGGCCGGATGCAAGGCCTGGATGAGCGCGAAGGCCGGCTCGATATCGGCAGCGTTCAGATTGGTCGCGTCCAGGGGCCGTCGCATCGGCGCAATCTCAACGAAACATCGGAGTCATTCCTTGAGATGGATCAAGGCGCACGGCGCCGGCTCCAGCGCCGCCCACTTCGCAACGAGCATCAGACGGCTCCTGGGCCGACCGCGCTGCGGATGGCGCTTTCAACCATTTCGCGGGAGACTGGCTTCAGCAGCACGGCATCCACGCCCCACGACGTCGAGCGCGCGAGATCGCGTGCGTCCGTGGTGAGAATGATGACAGGCGTCGATCCCATGGCCGGATTCGAGCGCAGCCACTGGATGACCTGCAATCCGGCACTGTCCCGCAGCTGCAAATCCATGATGATCAGGTCGGGCCGGTTCCGTCTCCCCCTGGCCACGGCCGCAACGCCGTTGTCGACGATGTCCACGGCCATGCCGCAGCGATGTATGGCCAGCTGCAGCACCCTTCTCGTCCCCGGATCCGCGACGCCAGCGAGGGCGCGGCGGGCCGCCTGCGAACGGGGCGCTCGCGGCCGCACCGCGGCCGCATCCTTGGCGCTTTCGTCCACGGCGGCACCCAGTTCCACGGTCGGCCTGACGCCCGGACGCGTGTCGGACCGCTTCATCGAGAAGTCCTCGGCAACGCGCACGACCTAGAGATCGCCGGCGAGTTCCCCGGCGCCCAACTCCTCGAGCCGCCCGGGATTGCGCAACTCGATGCAACAGGCGGACTGCAGCGCGATCACGCCATCCTGGCGAAGTCTCGTGAGCGTCCGGCTGACGGTCTCGACGGTCAGTCCGAGATAGTCGGCGATATCGGCGCGGGTCATGGGAATGTGGACTTCGCTGCGCTGGCCGCCGCGTCGCCCCGCCATCGTCAGGATGAAGCTCGCCACCTTCTCGACGGCCGATTTCCGGCCGAGCAGCAGCATCTGGTCCTGGGCGGCGCACAGCTCGTTGGACGTCACGTCCAGCAGCCGCCGCGCGAACCCCGGCACCTCATCGACCATGCGGACGAAGCGGGCGCGCGGATAGCGGCACAGCGTGACCTCGGTGATGGCCTCGGCCGTGTAGAGGTAGCAGTCCTCGTGGGCGAGGCCGAGCAAATGGCCGGCGGAGAGAAAGCCCGTGATCTGCCGCCGGCCATCGGGCAGCAACTTGTAGAGGCGCAGGGTGCCCCGTACCACTTCGTAGACGTTCTCGGCTGCGTCGCCCTCGGAAAACAGGGTCCTCCCGGGGCTCAGCTTCTGGACGACGCTGATCGCGGCGATATGACTGGTCGCGCGCTGTCCCAAGCCCTTGCAGATGAGACCCTCGAAATCGGCATTCGCGGACGTAACGGCGCTATGCGTGTACATGGTTTCGTTCCTCTCCCCTGGACAAGTTCGTCCGGCGCATTCACTGGCCGATAACTTAGGAGGGGAACGTCACGCCTTGATGGCGGCGACGCCGGTCTTGCGAAACGCTCAGTGGCGGATTGTGACGGTCTGTGACAGGGCGGCACGGCGCCGTCAGGCGTGCACGACCAGGAGATCGCAGGGCGGCCGGGCCAGCAGATCCTCGGGAATCTCGCCGATCAGGGTGCGGGTAAGGCCGGCGCGACGCTGGGCGCCGACCACGAGCAGGTCGGCCTCGGCGTCTTCCGCGGCATCGCGGATGACGGCGATCGGCGAGCCGTGGCGGATCAGCAGCTGCGGCGCCCCACCGCCGCCCGCCCGCAGTTCCGACCGCAACCCTTCCAGCTTCTCCACGGCCTTGACCTGACCGCCATCGCCGGTCATCGCGACAGCGTGCACCAACCGAATCTCGGACTTGGGCAGGAGGTCGCAGGCAAAGGCGGCGGCGCTCCGGGCCGATGCCGAGACGTCGGCGGCCACGACGGCCCGCTGATAGGGGCCGACAGGCGGCGTCTTCACGACCAACACGGGGCGGCTGCCGAATCCAATCAGGCGTTCGGCCGTGGTGCCCACGACGATGGACCGCAGCGCATCCGCGCGGTGGACGCCCAGCACGATGAGATCGGCGCCAGCCTTCTCCGCCCGGTTCAGGATATCCATGTAGTCCTTGCCGACGAGGACAATCGTCTCGACCGTGACCTTGGCAAGTTCCGTCAGCGCGGCGAGTTCGTCGCCCATGACGGCCCTTGCCTCCGCCTTTCGCCGGTCGATCACCGCGGCCGGCAGATCGTCTTCGACGACATGCAGGAGCTCCAACGCGGCGCCGGTCTGTCCGGCGAGCTGCGCGGCGCGCGCGAGCGCGACGCTCGACCGCCGAGAGAGGTCATGGGCTATCAGGATCTTCCTGACCATCGCAATTCCGAGTCGCATCGCGGGACGCCGCGACAACAAAGCAACATCGCATGGAGCCGCGTCGTCGGGCTTGATGCAGGTCATGCCCTGCTTCAAGGGAGCTGGGGGCGGGCATTCCCGGGCACGGCGCGCCGAACGGCGGCCCGTTGATTCAGGTCAAGGTGGGGCGTCCGCAGACCATGCACGCTGCCCATGCCGAACCATGGCTTGGAAGCGCCCTGTTTCGGCGCAATCCGACACAACATGCAGATGAAACGGGGCACGATCATGAAGACCGCACGGTCACAAGCTTCGCACCGGGGTCGCCGCCAGTGGGGCCGCGCTCAGCAGCCGGCGAGAGAGGATCCCTACGAGCTCGCGGGCAAGCCCGGGGAGCCGGCGCGCTGCCCGCAATGCGGCGCGTCCTTTCACGGCGGCCGATGGCAGTGGACTTCGGCCGGCGACGGGGGGCAGCACCTCTGTCCCGCATGCCGGCGCATCAACGACAAGCAGCCAGCGGGCATTCTGACGCTGAGCGGCACGTCGCTGGCCACTCACAAGGCCGAGATCCTGAATCTCGTGCGCCACAAGGAAGAGGCGGAGAAAGCCGACCACCCCCTGAACCGCATCATCGCCATCGACGAGCAGGATGGCACGGTCGTCATCACCACGACGGACATTCATCTGCCGCGCCGCATCGGCGAAGCGCTCAAGCGCGCCTTCCGCGGCCAGCTGGAACTCCACTACGAGGAGGACGCCTACTTCCTGCGAGCGACGTGGCGCCGAGACTGAGCGGCCGATCACTCGACCGTCGGGGCGGCAGCTACTGCGGCATGCGGCCAGTTGATATGGGTCAAGGCAACGGCCTCCAACCGCGACTATCAATCTCGAACATACTCATCGTCGTCTGATTGTCTCGGCCAATGGAGAATGATCATGCCTGAATCGGTGACGAAGCTTCCGCCGCAACAAGACGTAGCGCCGCCGTCCATCCGCCGGATGACCCTGTCCGAGCCCTTCGCAGCACTGCACAAGGAGGTGGACCGCATCTTCGACGAGTTCACCCGCGATTTCGGGCGCCGGCCGCTGAGCCGCCGCTTCTTCGAGGCTCAGCCGCTGATGCCTTACGAGAGCTCCTTCGGCATCGCGGCGCCGGTCGTCGACGTCGTTGAGAAGGAGGCGGAATACCAGATATCCGCCGAGCTGCCGGGGCTGGAGGAGAAGGATGTCGAGGTCGGCGTCGCCGACGACGTTCTGACCATCAAGGGCGAGAAGAAGGAGGAGAAGGAGGAGAAGACCAAGAACTACCACCTCTCCGAACGCCGCTATGGCGCATTCCAACGTTCCTTCCAGCTGCCGTCGGGCGTCGCCAAGGACAGGATCGAAGCCCGCTTCCAGAAGGGCGTCCTGACTGTGACGCTGCCGAAGACTCCCGAAGCCCAGAAGCGGGAACAGAAGATCGAAATCAAGACCAAGTGACGGCCGCGATTCCTCTAACGATCAGCAAAGGTGGCGCATGCCGGCAACGGAAGTGAGGTTCGGGACCGAAGCGCGGGATCGTTTGCTGCACGGCGTGGACATTCTTGCCGACGCCGTCAAGGCGACACTCGGCCCCAAGGGCCGCAACGTCCTGATCCAGAAATCGTTCGGCGCGCCGCGCGTGTGCGCCGACGGCGTCACCGTGGCGAAGTCGATCGAACTGCCGGACTATCCCGAAAACATGGGCGCGCAGATGGTGCGCGAAGTCGCCAGCAAGACCAGCGAGGTGGCCGGCGACGGCACGACGACCGCGACCGTTCTCGCCCGCGCGATCATCCATGAGGGCATTCGCGCGATCGCGGCCGGGCTCAATCCGATGGACCTGAAACGCGGGATCGACTTGGCCGTCGCCGCGGTCGTCGAGGATATCAAGCGCCGCTCCAAGCCGGTCTCGACGCGCGAAGAGATTGCGCAGATCGGCACCATCTCGGCCAACGGCGAGCGCGCCGTCGGCGATATGATGGCCGACGCGATGGAGAAGGTCGGCAAGGAAGGCGCAATCACGCTCGAAGAAGCGAAGTCGCTCGAGACCGAGCTGGAAGTCGTGGAGGGGATGCAGTTCGACCGTGGCTATCTCTCGCCCTACTTCATCACGAACGCCGAGAAGATGCTGTGCGAGCTCGATGACCCCTATATCCTGCTGCACGAGAAGAAGCTCTCGGGGCTGCAGCCCCTGCTGCCGCTGCTCGAGGCGGTCGTCCAATCCGGCAAGCCTCTCCTGGCGATCGCCGAAGACGTCGAGGGCGACGTGCTCGCCACCCTCGTCGTCAATCGTCTGCGCGGCGGCCTCAAGGTAGCGGCCGTCAAGGCGCCCGGCTTCGGCGACCGGCGCAAGGCCATTCTGGAGGACATCGCCATCGTCACGGGCGGTCAGCTGATCAGCGAAGAGCTCGGCGTCAAGCTGGAGAACGTGACTGTCGACATGCTCGGCAAGGCCAAGCGCGTGACGGTCGCGAAGGACGAGACGACGATCGTCGGCGGCGCCGGCAAGAAGCCCGACATCGACGCTCGCTGCGCGCAGATCCGCCAGCAGATCGGGGAAACGACATCGGACTACGACCGCGAGAAGCTGCAGGAGCGGCTCGCCAAGCTGTCGGGCGGCGTGGCCGTCATCCGGGTCGGCGGCGCCACGGAGATCGACGTGAAGGAGCACAAGGACCGGGTCGACGACGCCATGCACGCCACCCGCGCGGCCGTGGAGGAAGGCATCGTCGCCGGCGGGGGCGTCGCCCTGCTCTATGCGGCGCGGGCTCTCGACGCGCTCACGCCGGCCAATGACGACCAAAGGGTCGGCATCGAGATCGTGCGCCGCGCCCTGCAGTGGCCGACGCGCGAGATCGCCTCCAACGGCGGCTACGACGGCGCCATCGTCATCGGCCGGCTGATGGAGAGCAAGGATACGAACTTCGGCTTCAATGCGCAGACGGGCGAGTATGTCGACATGCTGAAGGCCGGCATCATCGACCCGACGAAGGTCATGCGGTCGGCGCTGCAGAACGCCGCGGCGGTCGCCGGATTGCTCATCACGACGGAAGTGCTGATTACCGACAAGCCGCAACCGAAAGCAGCGGGCCTGCACCCGCAGTTCGACGAAATGGCCGCTTGACGCCTGACCAGGTGCCGCGCGATCTGCGGCCAAGAGGCGCGGAGGCGCCGCATGCCGTATCTCGCGAACGTCGATCTCCCGCTGTCGCTGAGAAGGCGGCTCCCGGAGCATGCGCAGGATATCTACCGAAGCGCCTTCAACAATGCCTGGGAGCGCTACGGGGACGGCGGCGCTGAACGCCGCGAAGAAATCGCCCACCGCGTGGCCTGGAGCGCCGTGAAGAAGCGATACCGCAAGGTCGACGGCGCCTGGATCCCCAGGACGGTCGCCGCCCCGGCGTAAGCTCTCGGCCGGCCCGCACTCAGGCCGCTGCAGGTGCCTCGGGCGGCGGCGGCACCCTCTTCAGGAACTCCCGCACGAGGCGATCGCGCTTGAGGCTTGGCGCATCGGGCCGTCGCTCCCGCGCCGGATGATGCTCGACAAAGTGCTGCAATACGAGCTTCAGGGCGAGGACGTGCCGGCGATCGCCGCGGCGCTCGGCCGCCGCGATGTCGTCGGCAATCATCCGCTTGATCCGGGGCACGCCATCGGCGCCGTGAATCAGATAGTTGCCCAGCTCGGCCGCGACGGTCATCGGCAGATGTTCGTGCTCGGCGATGGCGGCGATTTCCTCGTCGGTCAGCTCGGATAGCGCGACACAGTCTTCGAACGTCAACATCGGCAGACTCCCTGTCAAAAAAGCCATTTCGCCCATCTCCGGCGCCGACACCTTGATTTGGCTCAATCCGCCGCTCCCGCCGGCTGTCGTACTCTTACGTCCGACTTGTCCCGGAGGGCACCATGGCAGCCGACGAAAAGCAGGACGACGTTCGCGCCCTGCGCGACGAAGTGGCGAGGCTCAGGGCCGATATCGCGGCCTTGGCCAAGGATCTGCGGAGCCTCGGAACAGCAGCCGCCGGCGCCGCCGAGCAGGCTGCACAGA
>Ga0335082_10007255_pt1 | contig 12053 bp, 8 predicted proteins | sample Lox_Sample_41_FD_206718 | JGI IMG/M metagenome (GOLD analysis project Ga0335082, IMG submission 206718) | Soil microbial communities from Loxahatchee National Wildlife Refuge, Florida, United States - Lox_Sample_4.1 | ecosystem: Environmental > Terrestrial > Soil > Wetlands | place: USA: Florida...
ACGCTCCCGTACTGCTCGACCTGGAGGTGGCCGTCCGGGCGCAGCCGGGCCCAGGAGCCGGCCGGGAGCTTGCGGACGCCCTCGATCGCGCAGAACTGCTCGGGCACCCAGTAGTAGAGCATCGACGCGACTAGCGCGCCCGGCTCGATCCGCAGTTCGGGTCCGACCGCGGCGGTCAGCGCCTTCAGCTCGGAGGCGAACAGCACGCCGTCGCCTCTGGGCAGGTAGAACAGGGGCTTGATGCCGAGCGGGTCGCGGGCCAGGAACAGCTCGCCGGTCTGCGTGTCGGCCAGCGCGAACGCGAACATGCCGCGGAACTTCCGCAGTGCCTCTGGTCCCCAGCAGCGCCAGGCCTCGACCACGACCTCGGTGTCGGAGTTCGTGACGAACCGGACGCCGCGGCCGGCCAGCTCCTGCCGTATTTCCTTGTAGTTGTACAGCTCGCCGTTGTAGACCATGACCAGGTTGTCCTTGATCATCGGCTGATCGGCGGCGGCGGACAGGTCGATGATCGACAGCCGCCGGTGGCCGAGGTTGACGCTAACCTGGTCGTTCTCGTGGGTCCAGACGCCGCCGGCGTCGGGGCCGCGGTGCGCGATCCGGTCGGTCATGATGTCGGCGAGCTTGTATCCGTCCGGCTGCTGGTAGCAGCCCGCGATGCCGCACATATCAGGCCCTCGTCCGCCGGCCGCGCCCGGCCTGGCCGAGCACGCGCTTGTAGACGCCGAGATAGGTGCTTTCCTGGTGGTCCCAGGCCAGCTCTTGCTCGACCCGTTCCCGGGCGAGTTTGCCCATGAGCTCGCGTCTCGGCTCGTCGTCCAGCAGGGCCACGATGGCCTCGGCGTACTGCTGCTCGTCGTTGGGCTGGACGTAGACCGCGGCGTCGCCCGCGGACACCCGCGTCTCCCGGAGGTCGAAGGCGACCACGGGAAGCCCGAAGACCATGTATTCCATCGTCTTGTTCATCGTCGACACGTCGTTGAGCGGGTTCTTGGGGTCCGGGGAGAGGCCGGCGTCAGCCGTGGACATGATGCGCATGACCTGCTCGTCCGGCGCCCGCCCGGTGAACTCCACGTGACCCGCCAGGCCGAGTCGGTCGCGCAGGGCCACCAGATCGTCGAAGCAATCCCCGGAACCGATCAGCGTGAAGGCGATGTCGTCCCGGCCGAGCTTGCTGACCACGATGTCGGCCGCCCGCACCACGATGTCCACGCCGTCCTGCGGGCCCATGACCCCGATGTAGGCGGCGAGGAAGCGACGAACCCGGCGCAGCTCGGGGTCGGCCTCGCCGGGCTTGAGCTGCCGCGGATCCGGACCGGTCCGGACGACCGTTACGTCGGCGCCCTGCTTGCCGCCGCGCGTCATCGCGATCTCCCGGTACGAGTCATTCGTGGCGATGACGTGATTCGCGGCCTGGTGCGTGCGGCGCTCCAGGGCGAGCAGCCCCTTGTACGGCAGCTTCGGACCGCTGGGGAAGCGTGACCGATAGAGCTCGGGGCAGAGGTCGTGGTGGTCGAACACGAAGCGTGCTCCGTCGAGCCCGCGGAAGGCCAGGGCCAGCGGCCAGAAGATGTCGGGCGGGTTGCAGGCCTGGATCACGGCGAAGCGGCCGGAACGCCTGGCCCTGAGCATTCCCCGCGCCGTCGCCAGGAACGAGTACACGTACTCGGCGATGAAGCTGACCTTGCTGCCGCCGGGCGCGTAAGGCCGGTACCTGTACAGCCGCACCGCGTCGATGACCTCGTAGGACGGCTCGCCGCGGCCCTTGGGGCACACCACAGACACCTGGTAGCCAGCCGAGGTCAGCGCCTGGCATTCCAGCCACACGCGCCGGTCGAAGGGCACCGGAAGGTTCTGGACGATAATGAGAATCCGGGTTTTCCGGGGCTTTCCCGGGCCGGGTCCGGTTCGCGCGCTCTGGGGCAGCATGTCCCATAAGATCACTCAGCGGGCGACGATGATACCCAGGACACAGCCCGGTTCTTCTGGCTGAGACGGGTCCAGCCCTGAACCAGCCGTAACTCGACGTTGACGGCAACGTCCGCTGCCGTGCGCCCGGCTGGACCGGATGATGGCCCGCCAGTCCCCTGGTCTCCGGCGGGAGGCCGAGATGGGGCGAAGATCTGCCGTCGCGCGAGGGGCGCGAGGAGCAACGACGCGGCCACGGTGAGATGGAGGAGATAGGTCGAGACGTTGGTGAAGGAATCCTCGGTGAATGAGGACAGCGTGCAATACGTCACGAGGAACAGGGCGAGTGCGCGCCGTACGCCACGTGGCTGGAAGAAGGAGGCCACGTACAGCCACACCAGGATTCCGGCACAGACGACCACCCCGAACAGGCCCTCCTGCATATAGGCGGACAGCCAGTTGCTGTCGATGGGGAGGCCTTTGATGCTCGCGTTGGACAAGCCGAAGCCGAATATCTGCTGGAACCTGGTGCGCGGCAACTCGAGCACGAGTTGCCAGAAGTCCGTCCGGCCGGTCAAGCCGGTCAGCCCGGCCGTGGTCTGGCCGCGCGCCAACCAGGTAATGATCACGCCGGACACCGTGATGACCGCGATCGACGCGGTGACCACGCCCACCGTGAAGAACTTGCGTACCCGCGCGCTGATGGTGAACAGGCTCAGGCCGGCCACCAGGATGCCCGCCACCATGGCCGCCAGCGCGGTCCTGGTGTGCGTGAGGAGCAGGATCGCCAGGCAGAGCCCGGTGCCGATCAGGGCGGGGCGTCCCTTCACCAGGCGGGCGAGCCAGAGCACGATCGTCAGCCCGCCTGCGACCGCGGCGTACTGGGCCACCTGCGTGGCCGCCATCGGCCAGACCACGCCGGAGAGCCTGCCGTCGAAGTGGAGGGCTTTCCCCGGGGCGGCCAGGAGGCCGAGCAGCACCGTGCCGAGCGCCACGTAGAGGCAGCGAAGCTGCAATCGCAGGAGGAGCATGTCACTTCGGCCCCACCAGGGCGTCAGCAGCCAGAGCGCGACCACGTACGCGTCGAGCCGGACGGTCCGGTAGATCTCACCGAAGTGCGGTGCTCCCGCGACGGTGATGGCCGTGTCCACCACGAGCAGGAGCATCAGGCAGAGGAACACGTTCGGGCGGATCCTGAGTTGGGGATTCACCGAGATCACCAGCAGGAGCGCCAGCGGCAGGGCGCCTTGCGGGAGTACCTTGCCGATGTGGGACGGCAGGTTTATCAGGCCGCCGGGGACGTAGGTGAGGGTGTTGAAGAACAGCAGCGCCCAGGCGATGCCGACCCGGCGCCGGACCAAGCGATCCCGCGCCTGCGGCGAGTTCCGTATTATCGCGCCCGGACGGGGCCGCACGATGGTGGCGGACATCAGCCTTGGTGTCACCTCGCTAACCGCCGCGCCCTTAAGGGAATCCCTCCATGAGATCACCGAACGTACCGTGATGATACGGCGAATGCCTCTCTAGCCGGAGGACCTGTCCTGCTGCCAGTCGGCATTCCAGGCTGACAAGTCCAGGATCCCGCAGGCGCCGGACGGCATGCTCTTCCCGGTGGCCGGGTCGGCCGGCAGCGGAGCACAGGCGCCGAACAGGTACGCGTACCAGCCCCACGGCCCGCTGTAGACGTTGTCCGACCAGACATTGTTAGCCGGCGCTGCGCGATTGCGCGGCGCTCCCGGCGGGCTGGCGAGAGCGTTCAGGTTGGACAGCGGATTCGTCGTGCAGCCGGAGTCCCATGATGGGCAACCGGTAAAGGACGAACTGCTCATCATCGCGTTCGCGCCGATCTGCGTACCGAACGGCGCCTCCCCGGATACCTGGTACGCCATGAAGTTGGTCCCGCAGGCGTCCTTGTGTGCCGCCGTGCACGTGGTGGTCTTCCCGCCACCGGCCAGGGGAGCGCTGGATGCGATGACTGACGGGTCGAACTGGAAGACGTTGCCGGTCACGGAGATGTTCCTGGCCCCCCACTGGCAGCCGTCCCAGTAGGAAGTGCCGTCGGGAGCGAGGGGTCCGGAGGGCAGCGCCGAGCTCGTGGCGTAGAGCTGGCAGGTCCCGGCATTGCTGACCTCAGCGCCGGCCACCTGCGGTGCGGCCAGCGGCGGAGAGATCGTGACGGCACAGTCGTTGGCGTAGCACTTCTCGGCGGTGACCTTGTAGGGCTGGACCTCCCGGATCGGGCCGGCCAGCGACCCGGAGCCCCGGACCAGCGAGACACCGGTGAAGCTCGACGGGGTGGTCCCCCGGTAGGAAAGGATGGCGCCGGTGTAGCTTCCGCCGCCGTCGGCCCAGGCCGCCGACGTCCCGACGCGAAGCTGGCCCGAAGACGGGAAGCCGGCGGTCGTGGCGTTGATGGTCCCCGCGCCGGTGAAGGTACTGACGCCCGTGCGGTCGGAGGTCTTCGTCGATCTGGGATCCGCGAAGCCGATCTGGTCGTCGATGGCAACGCTCCCGCCGACCAGGACCGTCGAGCTTCCCGCGGCGGCCGGCTGCGCCAGGGTGGTAACCCCGCCGTGGGCGCTGTCCCCCTCGTGGGAGAAGTAGTACTGCCCGCCCGCGGCCGTGGCCGTGCTGTTCGGGAAGCCGCCCGAGCAGTACGCGGTGTCGTTCGGCCAGCCCTCGCCGGAGTTCTCGCAGGAGCGGGCGCCGGCCTGCCAGATGTCGATGCCCTCCCAGTTGTTCACGAACTGGTTGCCGGAGACGAGGACCTCGTTCTGGTAGCGGCTGCCGGGAACCTTGAAGCCTCCCGAGCTATTGAGGTCCACCGCGCCGTTGCAGTTGTTCCCGCACGCGCCCGAGCCCTTTCCCCAGCCGCCGTTCACGAAAAGGTTGCCCGTGACGTGCAGGTTGAAGCCGGTCTCGCTGGCGACGGCCGAGCCGTAGCTCCGGTAGAAGTAATTGCCGGAGATGAGCGTGCCGGAATTCCCGTTGTCGAGCCAGATCGGGCTCCCGCCACCGGGGCTGTCGTCAACGAACGCGTTGGCGACGATGTCCGCGTTGAGCGTGCCCCACCATTTTCCGCCGCCTGAGCAGCCACAGCCTGGGTCGGGCTTGTAGTTCGACCGGTAGATCTCGTTGTGGTTGAAGCGGCTGTTGGAGCCGAAAAGGTTGACGCCGTAGGTACCCATCTTGGACAGGCAGTTGTACTCGATGGTCCCCTCGTCGCCGCCGTAGATGGCGACGCCGGAGCCGGGCTCCGAGTAGCTGTCGTGGATGTTGTTATGGGTGATCGTCCAGCCCGTGCCCGTGTAGATCGTGCCGGTGGTGTTGTGGAGGTCATGTGAGATGTCGAGGTACTCGACGCTGACGTTGGCGGCGGGACCGCTGTAGTAGACCGGGGTTCCGTCGGTGACAGGGAGGTCCAGCCCGCCTTTCAGGGTGAGGGAGTAGCCGCTCTGCCGGCCGGAAACAGCCTCGATCGTGTAGGAGTTTGCCCCGATGACCACGGCCGTGTAGCGCATGAGCGGGGTGGTGGCCGCACCGATCCGCACCGATGTCGCGCCCTGCCTGGCCGCCGCCGAAACGTGAGCGATCGGGTCTATCCGGTTGGCATACACCGCCTGACCGGCCCTCTCCGCGGTCGTCAGCCCGGATTCAAGCGTGATCTTGGTGCCCGAGACGCTCGAGATGGGGTAGGTCGTGCCGTCGGCAAAGGTCAGTGAGCTAATGTCGCCGCTGATGTGCGACCTCGTGGTGATCGTGGCCGTCCCGGCGGGCGCTGCGGACGCCAGCGTGCTGGCGCCGCCGGAGAAATCGTAGGTGTCGTTCTGGGCGCTGATTCCCGCGGCCTGACCGCGATCGTCGAAGGTTGGCTCGCGGTGCCCGGGGGCGGACCCGCCGATGAACTGGTCGCCGGGTACCGCCTCGAATCCGATCTGCCCGTACGCTCCTCCCTCGAAGAAGTGCAGCAGGGGCGTCTGAGGCAGGGCGTACGCCGGCTTGTTCACGGAACTGCCGGGCGCGTAGATCACGGCTGCCTTCGTCCCGGAGCCCTGGCCTGCGATGTAGGCCGGCAACGGGGGCAGGGTCTTCCCGTAACCGGGAAGACCCTGGTACTGCGAAACCGTGTAACTCCGGCTTCCCGACGCGAGCGCGTGGTACGTCCATGGGCTGGTCAGGTACTGCGACGGCTGAGTGCAGATCTGGTACTTCTGGCCGGGGACCGCGGTGACCGGGGGCGCGGCCGTGCGCGGCGAAGGAGAAGGAGAAGGAGAAGGAGAACCGCGGCCGACCGTGACCACCAGCAGTCCGGCCGCCAGCACGAGCCCGGCCGCCAGCGCGGGCCAGCGCAGCCGCGCGATTCGCTTGTTCATCGAGACCACCGTGCCACGGGCACCGAGCCACCAGGGCCGGATGCAACGGTCGTCATCGCGTCACCGTTACCTCACGCTTCGTTCTCACACGGGCTTCAGCCTTCCTGCACATGACCAGCCAGCGGGTGAGCGTGATACAAGAAGCGCGTTTTAATCCGGTTGGCGCCTACGAGGACGCGGTATCACCTTCGGCCGGGCGGGCCGGCCACAGCCACCTGGGTACGGGGACCTTGCCCGACACGCGCATCGCGTACCGGAACTGCCACCAGGACATCAGCGTGCTGATCAGCGCCGCGATCGCGATGAACTGCATCGAGCGGAGGGTGCCTCCGATCAGGGCTCCGACGACGGCGAAGATGACGCCGAGCGTCGCGCTGCGGAGCACGTAGCGCAGGCTCAGGCGCGCGGCGCCCAGGGCGTGCAGGCCCAGGAGCGCTCCGCTCGTGAGGCAACTGGCCATCATCGCGAGCGTGGCCGGGAGTACCAGCGGATAGGTCGGCCGCCATAGCTGGCCCAGCATCAGCTGCCCGAGCCCCCGGGGCAATCCGACCAGCAGCACCGCTCCCCACACCCCCGCTAGCAGGGAGAGCACAGCGCTGGAGGCCGCGCAGAAAATGGGCAGATGCCGTGGCGCGCGCCGCATGAGCTTGGCCGCTTCCGGCAGCGTGATCAGGCTGACCCCGGCCAGGATGATCACGAAGGGACCCATCAGGGTGTTGGCGGCCTGCATGTACCCGACGGCGGCGAGGCCCAGGATAGAAGAGACGGAAAAGGTTCGCAACGTGACGCTTAGGTTACCTCCAGTATTCTCCAGCAGGTAGCGGGGACCAAGGTCACGGTGCCGCGACAGCCATTTCGTCGCGCCCGCCAGGTTCGGCACGACCCGGGCCTGCAGCGGTGCGATGACGGCCGCGACGTTGGCGGCGGCGCCCCACGCGAGGACGAACCAGAATACGTTCATGTGGCCGGTAATCCGCAGGAGCACCAGTGCAGGCAGCAGGACCAGCGCCCAGACCGTGTCGTTGATGAACGCGTGGTGGCCGTGCCCCCGCGCGAAAAACGCGTACCGCCAGCTATCCTGCAGCATCAGTCCCGGCAGCGTGAGGCCGAGCGCGACGAAGGCCAGCCCGGTCGTGCCGCTGACAATCCGCGCTGCCCCGAGCGCGCAGCCTCCGAGGATCAGGCCGACGAGCAGCGCCGTGCCCGTGCTGAGCGCGGTGGCGCGCCGCCAGGTCGGCGGGGCCGTACCGCTGAACCTGATCAGGAGAGGTTCGATGGACAGGCCCCGGGACGCGTTGAGCGCCAGCCCGTACGTCACGTAGGCCAGGCTGAAGGCGCCGAATTGCACAGCGCCCAGCGAGCGGGCGACGAATATGCTCAGCAGGAAGTTCGTCAGGCTGGACATGGCCTGATCCGCGATACCCCAGGTGAGACGCAGACTCGCCCGTCGGATCGTGCGCCAGGACAGCGCCGCCGGGATCCTCCGGACCACTACGGCCACCAGCTAGCCCCTTGCGCCGTCTCGGATTTCATATCTCCTCAGGACCAGATGTCACGCTGCACGTTCAGTACGATGCGCGAGCCGAGGCGGTCCAGCTTCACCGGCAGTTCCTGCATGTCGTTCAGGCTCTCGCGCACAGCGCGCTGGTGCTCGGGCGGACAGATGACGAGCAGGAACCCGCCGCCGCCGGCCCCCGTCAGCTTAGCCCCGGTGGCGCCGGCGTCGAGCGCCCGGGTGACCGCGGCGTCGACCTCGTCGGTGGAGACCCCGGCCGCGAGCTTCCGCTTGGCCTCCCAGCTCTCGCGCATAGCCGGGCCGATCGCGTCCACGTCGCCGTGGCGCAGCCGGTCGGCGGCCAGGCCCGCGAGGTCACGCAGGAGGTCGAGTTGCGGGCGGGTCGAGGAGATGTTCGCGCGCTGCTTGACCAGGATCGAGTCCGCGCTCCGGGTCACGCCGGTGTAAAACAGCATGATCTGCTGCTGCAGCGCCCGGCGGTCAGCCGCGGACAGCCCTAGCTCCTGGGCCGCGACCTCGTCTCCTGGCCCGAACCGGATGTCGCGGATCCCGCCGAGCGCGGCAATGTACTGATCCTGCTTGCCGATGGGCTTCTGGCAGCGGTCGATCTCGATCGTGCAGGCCCGCTCGGCCAGCTCTTCCCCGGAGACCTGCCGTCCCTGGTAGGCGAACAACGCCTGCAGCAGGCCAACGGCGACCGCGGATGAGGACCCCAGGCCAGAGCCGCCTCCGGACGGGATGTCCGCCAAGGTGGTGATCTCGACCCCGTTCACCACGCCCGCCATGTGCATGGCTTCCCGGACCAGCTCGTGCTCGAGGTCGTCGACGCGCGAGACGATCTCCTTCTTGGAGTAGTTGACGTAGATGGAGTTGTCGAACCGCTGCTTGACAATCACGTAGACGTACTTGTCGATGGCGCAATTGATGACGCGGCCGCCGTGCTCGCGGTAGTAACCAGGCAGGTCGGTCCCCCCGCCGAGCAGTCCGATACGCAGTGGCGTCTGGCTGATGATCATCTCCAGGCCCGTGCGGGCCACTCCTCCCTAGCCCGTCGGTATGCGTCGGCCGTGCCGATGTCGCGGAAATACCCCTCCACCAGCACCGCTCGTGCCCGGCCGACCAGCCGGGGCAGCAAGTCAAAGCCGATATCTTTCGGCGGCACGCTACCGATCTCATCCAGCACCTTCGGGTGGAAGGCGTACATGCCGGCGTTGGTCAGGTCCGAGACCGGGTGGGCCGGTTTCTCCGCGAACCCGGTGACCTGGCCGGCGGCGTCTAGCTCGACGACACCCCCCGCCCACGGCCGTTCGGAATGAAATACCGTCAAAGTCGCGATCGCGTCGTGCTCCCGGTGGGCCTGGATCAGTGACCGCAGATCGAAATCTGTGAGGTTGTCGGCGTTGCACGCGAGAAACGGCTCGTCCGCGTCGACCCACTCCCGGTTGGCCATGAGCGTTCCGGCGCTGCCCAGTAGTTCCGGTTCGAATACCATGCGCACGGCGGGCGGGCCGGTCCGGGCGGCGATATGACGGCGTACCACGTCCGGCAGGTGGTGCAGGTTGACCGTGACCTCGTCGACGCCCGCCCGGTCGAACGCGTCAAGCCAGATATCGAGCAGCGGCTGCCCGTCGATAGCCACCATGCATTTCGGGATGGTGTCGGTGATCGGCCTCAGCCGGCTGCCCACTCCCGCGGCGAGCAGGAAGGCTTTCATCGCCTGGCCTTCCGGACCACGCCCAGGGAGCGCATCCGCGCGTTCGCCTCGGCGAGCACGCCATCGAGGCCGTCCATGCCCTTGAGCCAGGCGGCGTAGGCCGCAACCGAATCGGCCGGCGTGCGCCGGGGCTGCCACCCGAGCGCCCGGAGGGCGCTGATGTCCGAGAGGATGTGGCGCGTGTCGCCGAAACGGTACTCGCCTGTCACCAGTCCCGGCTCGGCAGACCCGTACTGGCGCATGACGATGTCCGAGAATTCCCTGGTCGTGACGGCCTGGCCACCGCCGACGTTGAAGACCCGCCCGGCGGCCCGCTCGTCGGTCAGGACGAGGACGTTGGCGCCCACCACGTCGTCGATGTTGACGTAATCCCGGATAGCCCCGCCGTCTTCGTAGAGGGTCGGCGCCATGCCCTGCAGGTAACTCAGGCAGAAGATGCGGCACGCGCCGGAGTAGGCGTTGTAGACAGACTGCCGCGGCCCCTGGACGATGCTGTAGCGCAGGGCCACGGTGGGGATGCCGTACCGGCGGCCCAGGTTGACGGCCACCATCTCCTGGCCGAACTTTGACATGCCGTACGCGTTCTGCGGGTTCGAGATCCGCTCGGGCGTGGCCCGCATCTCCAGCGGGCCGCCGCAGACAGGGCAGGGAATATCCCACTGACCCGCCGCCAGCGCGCTCTCCGGCCGCATCCCCGGTAGCTGCTCCCCGTCCGCGGGGCACCAGTAGAGCCCTTCACCCATCGCCGACTGCGACGACGCCACCACAACCCGGGCCACGTCTAGGCGCTCGGCCACGATGATCTCGTAGATCAGGGCGGTCGAGACCACGTTCACGTCGGAGAACCGGGAGAAGTCCGGCAAGTAGTCCTGGTAGGCGGCGAAGTGGTAGACCGCATCGGCCCGCCGGAGCAGGTTCACCAGCAGGTCCCGGTTGCGGGTGTCCCCCTGGTAGAACTCGGCGCCCTGGCTCAGGTACGCGGGTTTCCCCTCGCGGTGCACCGGGGACGTGATCGCGTCGAGGATCGTCACCTCGTGTCCGAGGGCGAGCAGCCGGTCGCAGGTGTGGGATCCGATGAACCCGGCTCCGCCGGTAACGAGGATCTTCATGCGCGCCGCCGCTCGGCGGCCTCGCGGTACACGTCCAGCGTGCCAGCGGCCGTCGCGCCCCAGGTGAACTGGGCCGCCCGGCGCAGGCCGAGGTCACGTAGCCGGTCCTGGTCCGGGCCTGCCGCCTCGACGATGGCCCGGGCGATCGAGGCCGGATCCTTCGGGTCGGACAGCACCGCCGCCTGTCCGGCGGTCTCCGGCATGGCGCTGGTGTTCGAGGTCACGACCGGGCAGCCGCACGCCATCGCCTCCAGGATGGGCAGGCCGAAGGTCTCGTTGAGCGACGGATAGACGAAGATGTCCGCGGCCCGGTAGAAGTCCACGGTCTGCTCGAGCGGGATCCCGCCCGTGAACACGACGTCCCCGGCGATGCCGAGCTCGTCCGCGAGCGAGCGCAGCGAAGCCAGGTACTTCTCGTCCCGCCCGGCGCCGACGACCGCCAGCTGCCGGTCCCCCAGCTCACCGCGGGCCAGGGCCCAGGCCCGCAACAGCCCGTCGCAGTTCTTGTACTGCCACAGCGACGACACGAAGAGCACGAAGGGCTTGGTGACACCGTAACCGGCGACCCGCGCCCGCGCCGCCCCGGCATCTCCCGGCTTGAACAGGTCATGGTCGACGGCTTCGTAGATCAGCCTCAGTTTGCGGTCGTCCACCTTCAGGTACCGCTGGATCTCGGAGCGCAGGCTCTCGGAGTTGATGATGATCGCGTCCGCGACCCGCGCCGAGCGCGGGTATTGCAGCTGCCGGTAGACGCGAGCCAGCGGGCTGATCGCCTCGGGCGCCGTGAACGCGTGCATCGTCTTCATGTGGATGACCAGCGACCACGGGGTATTGACCAGCGGCGCCATCAGGGTGTTGAAGACGTTGATGCGGCTGAGCGGCAGGCGCAGCGGCGAGTAGAGGTGCTCGCTCAGGGTGCGCGCGGTACGCCGTTCGTTCGACCACGGGTAGGTGATGTAGTGAACATCGGGACCGTATCCCTGGTACAGGTGCCGCGACTTCGGGCTGACCAGCAGGTGGAGCTCCTCGCCTGGGTCCAGCCGCCGGGCCATCTCGGGGATCACCCGGGTCCAGAACCAGTGGGCACCGGAAGGGCTCTCGGGATTCTCGGGCAGAAGGTTGATCGCCACGCGCATCCGTGGCTGCCGGCCTGGAGGCATCGGTCGGTCCTGCTTTCGTGTCACATCGGTGCTAGCCGCCATGGCTCAGAACACACTCGAGGAGATCGCGGCCGGCGTCATTCGCGACTGCCGGATGTACTGGGCCAGGGCGTGCATGATCATCTGGTGCATGTCCTCGATCACGCCGTAGTTCGTGCCGTCGACGTGAACGCACACGTCGGCGATGGTCCTGGCCTCGCCGCCGTCGAATCCGGTCAGCGAGATCGTGCCGAGGCCGTGGTCGCGCGCCCAGCGCAGGGCAGTCACGATATT
>Ga0335082_10007256_pt1 | contig 12052 bp, 6 predicted proteins | sample Lox_Sample_41_FD_206718 | JGI IMG/M metagenome (GOLD analysis project Ga0335082, IMG submission 206718) | Soil microbial communities from Loxahatchee National Wildlife Refuge, Florida, United States - Lox_Sample_4.1 | ecosystem: Environmental > Terrestrial > Soil > Wetlands | place: USA: Florida...
CAGCTATTCACAACGTGCGGGAGCAAATCTCCATCGTGGCGAATACGGACGCCAGCGTACTGCTCCATGGAGAGACGGGCACGGGGAAGGAGTTGGTCGCGCAGGCTATTCACAATCTCAGTTCCCGTCGCGAGCGCACCTTCGTGCGCATGAACTGCGCCGCCATTCCCTCGGGGTTGCTGGAGAGTGAACTGTTTGGGCACGAAAGGGGAGCGTTCACGGGTGCCCTCATTCAAAAAAAGGGCAGGTTCGAAGTTGCAGATGGAGGCTCGCTGTTTCTCGATGAGATCGGAGACATCAGCCTGGAACTGCAGCCCAAGTTGCTGCGTGCGGTCCAGGAGCAGGAGTTCGAACGCCTGGGAAGCGCCAAGACCATCCATGTGAATGTGCGGATGATTGCCGCGACCCACCGGGACCTAGCGGCGATGATCCGGGAGGAAAAGTTCCGCGAAGACCTGTTCTACAGACTGAACGTGTTCCCAATCGAGATTCCGCCACTTCGAGAACGGCGAGAGGATATTCCGCTGCTGGTGAACCATTTTGTTTCACAGCAGTGCAGACGAATGGGAAAACGGATTGAGTCGGTGCCCAGGCAGGCGATGCAGGTTCTAACGAACCATGCCTGGAGAGGAAATGTCCGCGAACTGGCGAACTTTCTCGAACGCGCCGTCATTCTCACGCGCGGTGACGAGTTGGAGGTGCCGATGGCGGAGCTTCGCACCTGTTCAACGATAGATTTGGCGACAGGCTCGGCCTCTACTCTTCGACAAGCGGAAACCAAAGTCATTCTCGAGGCATTGCGAGCCGCATCGGGACAGGTCGGCGGCAAGGGCGGAGCTGCGGAACGGTTGGGTTTGAAGCGTACCACTCTCCAGAACAAGATGCGCCGGCTAAACATCTCAGCCAAAGCCAGTCCCGCATAGTGATGTCTTGTGCTGCGGATGGCATGTCTGGCGCGTGAGAGCTCAAGGCAAGGGTGAAACGATGTACACCGGAACACTGATTGAAGACTTGATCGCTGCGGTCGAACGGGTCAACGCGCAAGCGGGCGACGTTGGGATGCGCAACTTACGGGCCGAGACCAGGGTAGAGGATAACGACACGGAAGTGATTCCTGCGGGCTCGCTCAACGTTGACCATCACCTCACCGATTCAGCTGGCAGCACCGCAACAGCCTCGGCGAGCGATGTCATCTCTCTACGGGGCACGCTCGATGACACAGTCTGTCGCGTTGCGGCTGAAGACTTCCCGCTGGCTAATGCCCACATGTGGGCAGTGCCATCTCCTGCGGCGGGGCGGTTTGGGCACCATGATTCGCTTGCATAGCCGGTTCAACAACTTGCAGGCGCCGCTAGGTTGGTCGGGCAATTGCACCTTGTGCTCTCGAGCGACAACGATGTAGTCACGCTGATCGCGCCGTCGGATCTCAACCAGGTTACAGGCAGAACAATCATGAAATCAAAATATCTCTCACTGGTTATCACGATCGCTATCGGATTGTCACCGATCCGATCGCTTGCTCAACAAGCCCCGGAGACTCCACTTCTTACGCTGGACGATGCCGTCTCCCTCGCTTTGAACAACAACCGGCTGGTGAAGAATTCGGCGCTTGAAGCGGAGAAGTTCGATTTTCGCGTAAATACCATGCGCAGCCGGAGGTTGCCCCAATTCCAGTTTGCCGTGCTCGGTGGCGAGTTATTGCATTCGTTCGATTTCACCTTCGATAAGGGCGCATTTGGAACTGATTCGAACGGCCGCCCGATCCCCAACGAAGAGACGAAGATCCGTAACCCCGCCCGGTTCACGACCTATGTCACTGGCGCATTCGATCAGCCGCTCACCCAGCAGTACAAGATCGGGTTGGGAATTCGTGCGACAGAACTTGGGCGCGACATCGCGAAAGAAGACGTAAGGGCTGAGCGTCAAAAGATTGCGGCGGAGGTTCGGAGTGCATATTTCGAGCTGGTGGCAACGCAGGCTGGCGTGGACGCTGCACGAGAGGCGGTGAAGACCATGGAAGAGGCAAAGCGAGTCACGGCCGAGCACGAAGCTCAAAAGACGGTGCTGCGGGCGGATGTGTTGGAGGTCGACGCCCGATTGTCCAAAGCTCAATATGACTTGTCGGTCGCCGAGAACGGACTTGCCACACAACACGAGCACTTAAACCAGCTTATGGGGAGAGACGTGACGACTCCATTTCGGGTTAATCCCCTGCCCGAAGAGGACGACACGACTCTGACTCTGGAAGCCGCACGGGAGCGAGCTGCATACGCCCGGCCCGAGATTCGCACCGCACAACTTAAGGAGCAACAGGCCAATTACGACCGCCGACTGGCCAAGTCGGAATACATACCGGACCTCAGTTTGTCGCTGAGATATCAGGGACTGGACAACGTCAAGGTGCTTCCTGCGAACGTGGCCACCGCCGGATTTTATCTCACCTGGGAACCGTTCGATTGGGGGCGCCGTCACAATCAAGTTGTCGAAAAGACGAAGACAGTCGAGCAAGCTCGCAATGGACTACGGGAAACCGAATCGCAGATCGCAGTAGAGATCGGCGCGAAGTATCGCAAGTGGAAAGAAGCCGCGTTGCTGCTGAAAGCCAGCCGCACGGGGCACGAAGCCGCGGCCGAGGAATTCCGCGTCACGAATAATAAATACAAAGAGCAAGCAGCTCTCATAAAAGATCTTTTGCAGGCCCAAGCGCGAAGTTCCGAAACAGAGTTTCAGTATCAGGAGGCACTCTCGTCCTACTGGAGTGCCCTGGCAGAGTTGCGAAAAGCGATGGGAGACGAATAAACGTGAAGAACACAATACCAATGGTCCTATTGATGCTGGCCCTGGCCGGCTGTAGCTCGAAGAAGCCGATTGAGCAACCTCCCCAGGGAGTCCAGGCCCAAGCCATCGATCGCCACGCAAACGTCAATGCCGACGGCTTGCGCTTTTCCGCCGTGGTGGCGCCGGATTCAGAAGTTCCGCTGGGCTTCAGAATTCCTGGATATGTCGTATCCCTTAAGCAGGTGCGTGGCCAGGACGGCAGGATGCGCGATATTGCTGAGGGTGACCGGGTGAGCCGCGGCACCGTGCTGGTTCGCATCCGGTCCGCGGAATACGAGGACAAGGTCCGACAGGCGTCGTCGCAGGCAGGGGCGGCGGAAGCAGTCGCATTGAAAGCACAGCTCGATTTTGACCGTGCCAAGCGCCTATACGACGGTCAGAGTATTACGAAGCCGGACTTCGATTCAGCGCGCGCGCAATACGACGCCACCCAGGAGCAGCTGAAATCCGCTCGTGCCCTCACAAGCGAGGCTGAAGTTGCTCTGCGCGATACGTCGTTGATTGCGCCCTTCGAGGGAGAGATCGTGAAGAAATCCGTGGAGTTGGGCGCATTTGTCGGTCCCGGGTCCCCATTATTTGCGGTAGCTAACACGGACACTGTGAAGATCGTAGTTGGAGTGCCGGACACAGTTGTGCGTTCCGTAAGAGTGGGCCAAAGCGTGGAAGTCGCGATCGACGCATTCCCTGCGCGGACATTTCGTGCCCGCATCAGCCGAATGTCTTCTGCGGCAGACGCGGTTACCCGTAACTTCGACGTCGAGGTTGCAATACCGAATCGCGACCACCTGTTGAAGGTGGGCATGATCGGTTCATTGCAGCTGTCAAATATGGAAACCACAAATCAAACTCCCACTCTGCTTGTACCGCTTTCGTCGATTGTGCAGGCCAAGGAAGGCAAATATGGCGTGTTCGTAGTCTCAAGCTCGAACTCGGGAGAAATAGCCCGGTTGCGCGGCGTGGAAGTCGGCGGAGTGAGCGGAACCCAGATCGCCATCAAGGGTGGGCTGGCTTCAGGAGAGCGCATTATCACTACCGGTGCGAATCTGCTTAAGGATGGACAGCGTGTAGAGGTGCTTCAATGAAGGCCGAGAAGTCCAACAATAACCGCAATGTCGCACGCTTTTTCGTCAACAACCGGCAGATTGCCTGGGTAGCACTTGGGGTGACTCTCGTCTGGGGTGTGTTCGGTTACATGAACATGCCTAAACGCAAGGACCCCGACATACCGGTGAGGATTGCTCTTGCCATCACTCCCTGGCCGGGTATTTCCGCGGACAAGGTCGAGCAGTTAGTCACGCGGAAAGTTGAACAAGCGGTGACCGGCAACAGCAAAGTAGACCGCGTGGAATCTACCACACAGAACAACATCTCCGTGGTGCAAGTCAGGTTGTTGGACAACATCAAGAACACGCAACAGGAATTCCAGGACATCGGACAACGGCTCAATCAGATTACTGACCTTCCCGACGGTGCAGGACCGATCACCTGGATCAGCGATTTCGGGGACACGGCCGCATTGATGTTGACCGTTACCAGTCCAGCCGTGCCGGAGCTCGAAATTGCGTTGCGCGCCCGCGGTGTGAGGGATGCAATAGAGAAGGAACGGCAAGGAGCGACAGGCGGGCGTGTCGCAGTCCTGTATTGTTACCCGGCATCGGTGTCGCCCGCGGTTGTTGAGCGGCCATTTGTGATTCTGTCTGGGCAGTTTCAGCACGATGGTGTTGCGCATGATGTCCATTCAGTGTCAGTGGGAAGCTGTTCGGGAATCGATTTTGCGACCGCGAAGTCGGATAACGAAATCCGTGCCTATGGGCGGCAGTTTATTGAGAAGAGGCTGCAGGAATACGACTTTCATCCCGACGCATGGGGTCCCATCATTATTCGCGATCCTCAAACCACCAAGGACCGGATCGCAGAGGTAGCCAGCAACCGCTATTCATATCGCCAGCTTGACGACTTCACCGATCTGATCCAACGCACCTTGCAGCGCGTACCCGAGGTAGCAAAGGTCCAGCGTGTGGGCGTTCTGCCCGAACAGATCTATCTGGAGTACTCCGACGAGCGGCTGGCAGCGTTGAAATTGCAGCCGACAAAGATCAAAGACATTCTGAGCGCGAGGAATGTGACGGCTCCGGGTGGAATCGTACAAACCCAGTCGCGGAACGTTCTGGTGGACGCGACCGCCGAGTTCAAGAGTACGAAGGATATTGGGAACGTGCTCCTGGCATCGTCGCCTTCTGGAGCGCCGCTGTACTTACGCGACCTTGTGGATATATCGAGGGCATATCAGACGCCCGCCCGGTACTTGAACTACATGGTCTCGCGGGATGCGAACGGAAGTTGGCATCGTAACCGTTCCATCACACTCGCTGTGCAGATGCGATCCGGCGAGCAGATCTTCAAGTTTGGCGAAGCAGTGGACAAGGCGCTTGCGACCGTGCGTCCCACGCTGCCCGCCGACCTTACTATCGCTCGTACTTCGGACCAGCCGCGGCAAGTCAAGGAGCTTGTCAGTCTGCTGATGGGCAGTCTCTATGAGGCGATTGCGCTCGTGGTGATCGTTGCCTTGGTCGGGTTCTGGGACTGGCGTGCCGCTGCACTGATGGCTGCTTCAATCCCTCTCACGCTGGCGATGACCTTCGGCATCATTCACATTCTCGACATCGACATTCAACAGGTTTCGATCGCAACCTTAATCATCGCACTCGGCTTGCTAGTAGACATGCCCGTGGTGGCGGGCGACGCGATCAAACGCGAGTTGGGGTCCGGCTCCCTGCGCGAACTCGCTTCCTGGCTTGGACCGACGAAACTGGCGAAGGCGATTGTGTTTGCCACCATCACGAACATCGTCGCGTACCTCCCGTTCCTGATGCTGACCGGCGACACAGGTTTCTTCCTTTACAGCCTGCCTGTGGTAATGACGTGCACGCTGGTGGCGTCCGTCATTGTCTCCTTCACATTTATTCCGTTAATTGCGTACTACCTGATCAAGCCCCCAAAGCGTCTGGAACCGCCCATGTCAGAACGGCGGCAGCACGGGTTCCCGGCAATCTACTATCGGGTAGGTGACTTCGCGCTCAGACATCGTTGGGGTACATTCGCCGGTTCTCTCATCGTACTTGTGTTGGGCGGCGTGTTTTTCTCCATGCTGAAGCCACAGTTCTTCCCCAAAGATCTCTCCTACCTGTCGTACGTGGATGTCTGGCTTCCACCCGATGCCCCGTTGGGTGCGACCGATGCGGTCGCACAACGGGCCGAAACGGTCATTCGGCAGGAGTGCGAGCGATTTGGGAACGAACATCATGACCAAGATGTTCTCAAGTCGATAACCACATTTGTTGGCGGTGGTGGGCCCAGGTTCTGGTTCTCGGTTGACCCCGAGCGACAACAGCTGAACTACGCGCAAATCCTGGTCGAGGTTTCGGACAAGCACTTCACAAATGAACTCGTCGGGCCCCTGCAGACCGCGCTGAGCCGGGAAGTCCCCGGTGCCCGGGTCGATGTGCGGCAACTGGAGACCGGCAAGCCGGTGGGTATTCCCGTTTCCATTCGAATTTCAGGTCCGGACATAGACGTACTGCACCGCCTCTCGAGCGAACTCCAGGGAGTCTTTCGGGCCCAGCCGAACGCGACTCGGGTACGGGACGACTGGGGCGAGCCGGCCATGAATGTTCGGCTGAAGGTGGACCCGGATCGCGCAAACCTTTCCGGCATCACGAATCTCGATATCGCCCTCTCTTCGGCCGCAGCCATGAGTGGATTACCGGTCTCCACTTACAGGGAAGCCGACAAACAAATACCGATCGCCGTACGCTTGCGAATGGAGGAGCGCGCTGGATTGTCTGACGTACAAAATGCGTACGTCTATTCGCTGACGAACAATCAAAAAGTACCTCTCCGGCAGGTATCGAACGTCACGACCGAAGTGGCGGTATCGAAAATCAAGCGCCGTAATCAGTTCCGCACGGTTACCGTCTCAGCCTTTCCGATCCCGGGTGTGTTGCCTTCTCAGGTTCTCACTCCGCTGCTGCCTAAGATCAAAGAGTTTCAGAAGAATTTGCCCCCGGGTTATTTCCTCGAGATCGGAGGCGAATACGATGAACAGCAGAAAGGCTTCAAGCAACTCAGCGTGGTGATGGCGATTTCCGTACTGATGATCTACATCGCCTTGGTTCTGCAGTTCCGAAATGCGGTCAAGCCACTTCTCGTGTTCGCAGCGATCCCCTACGGAATGACGGGAGCTTTCGCGGGCCTGGCGATCATGGGCCAGCCCTTCGGATTCATGGGGTTCCTGGGTGTCGCCAGTCTTGTCGGCGTAATTGTCAGTCACGTCATCGTGCTCTTCGACTTCATCGAAGAGGCACACGAACGAGGCGAGCCATTGCGAGAAGCGCTGCTGGATGCCGGCATTGTGCGATTGCGGCCCGTGATGATCACAGTCGGTGCGACGGTACTTGGACTGATACCGCTGGCCATACACGGTGGGCCGCTTTGGGAACCGCTCTGCTATGCGCAGATCGGAGGTCTGACCATCGCGACCTTTGTAACTCTGCTGCTGGTGCCGGTGCTGTATTCGATCTTCGTCTTGGATCTTAAGTGGATCAAATGGGACGTTTCGGAAGGCTCCTCGACGACCATGCCCGCTGACGTTCCCGAAGGGACAAACGTGGTGGTGACCGCTCAATAGTCAACGGTCACTGCCTGAGCCGATCTCGATATGAATGCGATCGTCCAATTCGTGGTGAAGCACGGCTACAGCATTCTGTTTGCCGCGATCTTTACGCACCAGATAGGTTTGCCTGTACCGGGACCGCTATTCCTTCTGGCCGCTGGGGCGCTCGCAGCGAGCGGGAAGTTGAGCATCATACTTGCCATTGGTCTGGCTGTGATTGCCACCGTGCTGGCTGACTGGCCATGGTATGAGGCAGGTCGGGGACGGCGAGGGATCAGGGTGCTGCACTTCATTCACCGCCTCTCGCGAGACCCTGACTACCACGATCGCAAGGCACAGGAGACCTTTGCCCGGTATGGGCCGTCGATTCTCCTGATCTCCAAGTTCGTGCCCGGACTGGACGCAGTAGCGCCTCCCCTGGCTGGGATATCCCGCACCAGCAGGCTGCGCTTTCTGGCCTTTGATGGGATTGGCGCCGCGCTCTATGCGTGTGCCTATTCCGGGCTGGGGTACGTCTTCAGCCATAAATTGGACCTAGCGGCTGTCTACGTTGGCCGTGCGGGATCAGTTTTGGGAGGGCTTGTGCTTGCTACAGTTTCTATCTACGCGCTGGGCAGGCTGGTCCAGCGGAAGCGCTCGATGCGTGACGCTGGACTCGCGGAGATGAAGCGGCCGGAATGTGAGTCTTTGGCCGATCCGTGCACAACCATGGAAGGAGCAGAAGGTGCCGACTGAGACTCCAGTAAACCGGCTGACGGCAGCGGATGCCGCCAGACTCATTAATACTCATTATGGGTGCGGTCCAGTCCAGTTCTCCGGAACGGACGAAGCATTGTATGAACGGCACCTGCTGTTTGACAGTGGTGTCGCTCTGGCGGATGCGACGGCGCGCGATCGCTTCGAAGCGCTGGCCCGTTCTGTACGCGACATCCTCTCTCAGCGTTGGCTTTTAACCGAGAAGACCTACGAACAACAGAACGTGAAGCGGCTGTACTACCTCTCGATGGAGTTCCTCATCGGCCGCTCGCTCGCGAATAACGTCACGAACCTTCTTCTCAATCCGATAGCTAGGCGGGTCATCGAGGAGAAGAAACTCGACCTGATCGAGATGCTGGAGCAGGAGCCCGATGCCGGCCTAGGCAACGGCGGTCTAGGTCGTTTGGCAGCGTGCTTCATGGAATCCGCTGCGAGCTTGCAGCTCCCCGCTATGGGTTACGGGCTGCGATACGAATATGGCATTTTCAGGCAGTTGATTCAAAATGGGTGGCAACGGGAGATGCCGGACAACTGGCTCCGTTCTCCGGACCCCTGGGAAGTGGCTCGCCCGAACGAAAGAGTCGAAATCAAATTAGCGTGCTCGTTCGAGCTCACTGGGGGCAGCCTACGGCCCGTACCGGGGCGTCCCTCTACGCTGTTCGGCATCCCATTTGACCGCCCGGTCATCGGCTACGGCGGTACCACCATCAACACGCTCCGTCTCTGGGCTGCGGCTGCGCCGGACTACTTCAACTTCGAAGAGTTTTCGCATGGCGATTTTGTTGAGGCATTTTCTCATAGCCTCACGGCTGAAACCCTGACGCGCGTCCTCTATCCGGATGATTCAGGATTCATGGGGCAAGGGCTACGACTGATGCAGGAGTACTTTCTTGTGGCCTGCTCGCTCTCAGATGCGGTGCTCCGCTTCCAACGCAGCAACTCAGATTGGAGCTTGTTCTCGAAGAAAGTCGCGATCCAGATGAACGATACGCATCCCGCGCTGGCGGTGCCGGAGCTCATGCGAATCCTCGTCGACCAGGTGCACCTCAGTTGGGATGAAGCATGGCACGTAACGCAGGACACGCTGGCATACACGAATCACACCCTATTGCCTGAAGCACTCGAAAAATGGCCGGTCAAGTTTTTCGAGGACATGCTCCCCAGGCAGCTCGATATCATCTATGAAATCAACCGCCGTTTCTTGGGCGATGTCCGCCGGCAATTCCCAGGCGATGAAGGCCGGGTTCAGCGTGTAAGTCTCATCGAAGAAGAGCCTGCCAAGAAAGTTCGAATGGCAAATCTGGCGGTCGTGGGCTCCCATAGTACAAACGGAGTGGCCGCGATCCACTCGAAACTGCTACGCGAGACGACACTCAAGGACCTGGCAGGCCTTTTCCCCAAACGTTTTAACAACAAGACGAACGGAGTCACGCCCCGGCGCTGGCTGCTGCTGTCCAATCCGAAGCTTTCCGACTTGATCACTGATGCCATCGGAGATGGCTGGATCCGCGACCTAAGCGAATTACGCATGCTGGAAGCCTTGGCGGCTGACAGAGGCTTCCGTGACGATTTCAGAAAGGCGAAGCGCAGCGCCAAGCAGAACTTCTGCGACTGGTACAAGTGGTCTGCTGGCCAAGTGCTTGATCCCGATGCGATTTTCGATTGCCAGATCAAGCGCATCCACGAGTACAAGCGTCAGCTGCTGAATGCACTGCGAATCGTTGTGCTATACAACCGGCTACGGGAGAACCCCGGGCTGGACATGCATCCACGGACGTTTTTTTTCGCCGGCAAAGCCGCCCCTGCATACCGCCTCGCCAAGCTGATTATCAAGTTCATTAACAATCTGGCCGGCACTATCGATGGCGACCCCGCGGTACGGGGACGACTCAAAGTCGTTTTCCTCCCCGAGTACTGCGTGTCAGTTGCAGAACATCTGATCCCCGCCAGCGATGTCTCTAACCAGATCTCGACGGCCGGCTACGAAGCCAGCGGCACCAGCAACATGAAATTCATGATGAACGGGGCTTTGACGATTGGCACACGCGACGGAGCAACCATCGAGATGGCCGAGGAAGCCGGCGAGGAGAACTTCTTTCTCTTCGGACTGACGGCGGACCAGGTGATTGCCGGCCGCGGCTGGTACAAGCCGAGCTGGCACTACGAACACGAGCCCGAGACCCGCAAGGTCTTGGACCTGATCTTCTCCGACTACTTCAGCCGCAATGAACCAGACGTCTTCGAACCATTGCGCGACGTCCTGCTAACTCACGATCACTATATGCATCTAGCGGATCTGACATCTTATCTCGAGGCAGACGAGCACTTGCGCGCCTTATGCGCCGATTCCCATGAATGGGCACGCAAGTCCATCTTGAATGTCGCAGGCTCAGGAAAGTTCTCCAGCGACCGTACTATCGCTGAGTATGCCGCCGACATCTGGCATGTACAACCATGTCCTGTGCCGACAAAAGAAGAATAGGACGTTGAATCGAAGTGGCTGGCTGTGACGCGTAGAGCACCCACACTAACACGCTGGCAGACCGTTCAGCCCACGTTGGGCACGCGTGCCGATATGTGGTCTTCTCGAAGGTCACAACGCCCGGCTAGTCTCGCAACTGATTCACAAAGTGCGAGATCCCATACTCAGTATGGCGATATGGTTGCTTCATTATGAAATGTGAAGCTATTCCCGCATATCAGCTCCGATGTGTCCGGCTGCTTGGAGAGCGGCTATCGGATCCTTGCCCTGCTCATACTGCTTTTGATGTTGGGGACGTGGGCACCTCCCCTACTGGCACAGGAGGTCCATCATCCGAGTCCGTATCTGTTCGGGGATTGGGGAGGGCTTCGCAGGCAGCTTGCGGAACAAAAGGGTATTACATTCGACTTCTATTATGTGGCCGACTTTCTAGCAAACCCAAAAGGAGGTTCAACGGCGAAAGAGTCAGGTTGGGAACGTGTGCGCGGAACCATGGACATTGACTTCGGCAAGCTTGCGGACCTTCAAGGATTCTCGATGCATGTTACAGGCCTGTGGCAGGGGGGCGTCAACCTGGGTGCCGGCATAAACCCGGATACCGGGAAGCCCTACTTCGGCAGCATCGCCAAACCCAGTGGAATTACCACCGCGCATACCACCCGGTTGGATTCGTTCTGGTTTCAGCAGGATCTCTTCCATCAGAAATTATCCATACGTGCCGGACAGTTCGCCGGTATGCACTTCTATGGGTCGCAGTACTATGGCGCCTATTACGTCATGGGGCCGGTGAGCTACGCCTTCGGCAACTTGTTCAGCAACACGTATGAATCGTATGACCCTGCTCCTGGTCCGGCTGTGGAGATTAAAGTCGCGCCAGTTCGAAGGGTTTACTATCGTGCGGCCTACATGTCCGGCAACCGGAATCCTTACGGGGAAGATGGCAACGGCTTCCATTATGCGAAACATGACTCCGGCGTATTTTTGAACGAGCTTGGCTTTTTGTTCGATCCGCCGGGCGCAACCACGACACGCCGAAGACTCTACCCAGGATTGTACAAAGTTGGCGGTGTCTACAACGGCGGCAATTTCACTGATCCGTTCACCAAGAAGGTTTCGCAGAAGAACTATCTCATTTACTTCATGGCGAACCAAGCCGTGTTTCGATCGAGCGGAAATCCTAACAAAGGGCTTGATGTGCATTTCGGCTTCGACTACTCGCCCGACGAGGCTTTCAACAAGGTCGACAAGCAGTTTGCTGGTGGGGCGATCTACACTGGCCTGCTTCCAAAGAGGAACAAGGATTC
>Ga0335082_10007257_pt1 | contig 12050 bp, 9 predicted proteins | sample Lox_Sample_41_FD_206718 | JGI IMG/M metagenome (GOLD analysis project Ga0335082, IMG submission 206718) | Soil microbial communities from Loxahatchee National Wildlife Refuge, Florida, United States - Lox_Sample_4.1 | ecosystem: Environmental > Terrestrial > Soil > Wetlands | place: USA: Florida...
TCCTGAGGTGAAGATACAGCGCGGGACGAAGGCGATGGTCAAAACCCTTGGCCTCCTCGGCGAAAAGTATGTGGAACTCGTGCCTTCGGGAATTTCGGCGAAGGAGGCTGCTGCACCCGGGGGGGCCAGATACCTTCAGGAGGGTGAGCGGATCGAGGCCACCGTTTCGCCGAGCGACGTGGACAAACTGATCAACCAGCTAAGCTCCATCTCGGACGATGTCAAACAGGTTACCGCATCGCTCAGAGAGGTCTTTGGAAGCGAACGGGGCACCCGTTCCATGGAAGATATTCTTGCAGACCTGCGAAAGACCACCGCGAACATTAAGGAATTCTCGTACACCCTGCGGAGCGACGGGAGCGAGGTGGTCATGAGGCTGAACGACCTCATCGCCAGTCTGAACGGCGTCGTGAACGAGAACAGGGATAACCTCAAGGTGACCATGGAGAACGTCCGGGAAGCTTCGAAGAACGCCGAGCTAGCTCTCGCGTCGATAGAGAACACCACCCGGAAGATAGACCGCGGAGAAGGCACGCTCGGCAAACTCGTGAACAACGAAAGCATGTATAACAACATCGACACCACCGCCAGGGGGTTCGGTGACATTACATCTCACTTCGAGCGCCTGAGGACGGTCATCGGATTTAGATCGGAATATATGTTCCCGGATTACAAGAGCTATTTCACACTCGACGTCAAACCCACGTTCGACAAGTACTATACGATCGAGGTAATTAATGACCCCAACTACAAATTTACACAGACGATAACGACTACGAATCCGCCAGGGACGACGATCACCCAGGATACCTACGAGAACAAATTCCTCTTTAGCATTCTGTTCGTCAAACGATGGGGAAATCTTGCACTCCGGATGGGGCTGATGGAGTCCACTGGCGGACTCGGCGCCGAATACTATGCGATGAACGATAAGATCAAGTTCAGATTAGACGCCTGGAACTTCGCAAGCAAAGAGCCCGGCAATTTAAACACTCATTTGAAGGCCACGGTGACTTACGATCTGAACAAGTTGTTCTTTCTTGATGCCGGTTACGATAACTTCCTGAATTCCGAGCGGGCGTCAGCGTTTGCCGGAGTAGGTCTCCGGTTCGACGACGAAGACCTCAAATACCTGATGGGCAGCGTGCCGATAGTGAAGTAATTTCATGCGGCTGCATGCGGATGCGTCCTTGACTTTTACGAGGTAGTCTCTTAGAATGGCAAGCGAGGAGAACGTGGTGCGAAAAGTGATTACAAAGGCGGTGTTCCCGGCCGCGGGTATGGGTACGCGGTTCCTTCCGGCAACAAAGGCGTCACCCAAGGAGATGCTTCCGCTTGTGGACAAACCGCTCATACAGTATGTTATAGAAGAAGCCGTGGCCTCCGGCATCGAGGAGGTCGTGCTGGTCACGGGGAGGAACAAACGGGCGATCGAAGACCACTTCGACGTGGCATTCGAGCTCGAGGAGGATCTTAAAGCAAAAGGTAAGCACAAACTGCTTTCGGAGGTGCAGCGCATTGCCAACCTGGTGACCTTCTGCTATATCCGCCAGAAGAAGGCACTTGGTCTCGGTCACGCTGTGCTGACGTCCAAGAGAGTGGTTGGCGATGACCCTTTCGCAGTGCTTCTCGGCGACGATATTATCGATGCTGACGTTCCGGTGCTCAAGCAGATGATGGCTGTTTATGAGCGGTATCCTTCCACGATCCTTGCCATCCAGAAAGTGCCGCAGTCGCAAACTCAGTACTATGGCATCATTGACGCAAAAAAGATCGAGGATGGTATCTATCTCGTAAAAGACCTTGTGGAGAAACCTTCGCCCGATGAGGCACCGTCGAACCTCGCGATCATCGGCCGGTATATCCTGACGCCCGAGATATTCGGAGCTCTCGAACGCACCGAGCCGGGCAAAGGCGGGGAGATACAGTTGACCGACGGTCTCAGGTTGCTTATGGAAAAGCAGCCGATCTATGCATTTGAATTTAAGGGCATACGGCATGACGCGGGCGATAAATTAGGATTTCTAAAGGCCACGGTCGAGTTCGGGTTGAAGAACCCAGAGTTCGGCACGGAGTTCAGGAGTTACCTGCAAAAGTTGAAACTGTGAACATTCCGTTGACGAGGGCGAATCGAAACAGAACGCATGGTGCACTCAGCATGAGGAGGGTGATTTGGCGAAAACGGAAACGAAAAACATTGATCTCCAGCAGTCAATAGAAATACCGAAAAAGCTGCCGCTTCTCCCCATCAGGGACATCGTTGTCTTCCCGTACATGGTTCTTCCGCTCTTTGTCGGGAGAGAGATGTCCATCAAAGCGATCGAGGTGGCACTCGAGAGTAATCGCATGATATTCCTGACCTCCCAGAAGGATATCAATGTGGAAAATCCCTCTCCGTCGGATCTGTATTCCGTGGGGACCGTTGGTGTGATTATGCGGATGTTGAAGCTGCCAGACGGCCGCATCAAGATACTTGTCCAGGGAGTGTCTCGGGCAAAGACAGTCAAATTCCTCCAGAAGGAACCCTATTATCAGGTAGAGATTAAGACCTTCCCCGATGTTTCCACCCCGGTCACGCTCGAGATCGAGGCGTTGATGCGGAATGTGAAGGAACAGATTGAGAAACTGGTGTCCTTCGGAAAGGTCATTCTTCCGGATATCATGGTGGTCATAGAGAACGTTGATGATCCGGGCAAGCTTGCTGATCTTGCTGTTGCCAATATGGGTCTGAAGGTTGAGCAAGCGCAGGATATTCTGGAAGTCACGGACCCGATTCAGCGGATCAAGCGCATCAACGAAGCGTTAGGCAAGGAAATAGAGCTCCTCTCCATGCAACAGAAGATCCAGGCAGACGTCCGCGGCGAAATCGACAAGACGCAGCGAGAGTACTTCCTGCGCGAGCAGTTAAAAGCGATCCAGCGCGAACTTGGCGAAACCGATGACCGTTCCGAAGACCTCCGTGAGCTCCGGGAAAAGATCACAGATGCCAAGATGCCGGAGAAGGCCGCTAAGGAGGCGGAGAAGCAGCTCAGGAGGCTTGAGCGGATGCATCCAGACGCTGCCGAGGCATCCATGACGAGGACCTATATCGAGTGGCTCGCCGATCTTCCGTGGAGCAAGTCGACCAAGGACAACCTTGACCTCAAGATGGCACATAAAGTGCTCGAGGAAGACCACTACGACCTCGAAAAAGTCAAAGAGAGAATTTTGGAATACCTCTCGGTTCGCAAGCTCAAGGAGAAGATGAAAGGACCGATTCTCTGTTTTGTCGGCCCTCCCGGCGTGGGCAAGACGTCGCTCGGAAAGTCCATCGCTCGAGCGCTCGGAAGGGAATTCGTACGTATTTCTCTTGGCGGCGTCCGGGACGAGGCGGAGATCCGCGGCCACCGTCGGACCTATGTTGGTGCGCTGCCCGGCAGGATTATTCAGGGGATCAAGACCGCCGGTTACAACAATCCCGTATTTATGCTGGACGAGATCGACAAGATCGGTGCCGATTTCCGGGGAGATCCTTCTGCGGCCCTGCTCGAGGTGCTTGATCCCGAACAGAATAACTCGTTCAGTGACCATTATATCGGACTGCCCTTCGACCTGTCACGCGTGATGTTCATTACTACTGCGAACATGACCGACCCGATTCCGTCACCGCTCAGGGACAGGATGGAGATCATCAATCTGTCAGGATATACAGAGCAGGAGAAACTCGGTATTGCGAAGAGATACCTGATCCCCCGGCAGATGACGGAGCACGGCATCACGGAGAGACAGATCAGTATCCCGGACAAGACCATCCTCCAGGTCATCTCTCAGTACACGCGTGAGGCAGGCGTACGAAACCTGGAGCGCGAGATCGGCCACCTTTGCCGCAAGGTCGCCCGGAAGATCGCCGAAGGTGAGACCGGCCTGTTTACGATTACGCCGGCCAACCTTCACCAATACCTGGGCGTACCCAAATACCTGCCGGAAGTCGAGCGGGAGAAGGACGAAGTGGGCGTTGTGACCGGGCTTGCCTGGACCGAGACCGGCGGAGATGTCCTCTATATAGAGGCGACCACCATGCGCGGCAAGGGAAATCTTACGCTCACCGGCCATCTTGGCGACGTGATGAAGGAGTCGGCACATGCGGCGCTCACCTATGTGCGCTCCCGGGCAGGAGAACTCGGCATTAAGACCGAGCAGTTCGGGAAGACCGATGTCCATATCCATGTACCGGCGGGAGCCATTCCCAAGGATGGTCCGTCTGCGGGCGTTACTATGGCCACCGCCCTAGCGTCGGTCTTCACGAACGCGCCGGTGAAAAAGGACCTTGCCATGACCGGTGAGGTCACGCTCAGGGGAAGGGTCCTGCCCATTGGCGGGCTCAAGGAAAAGACCCTCGCGGCTAAGCGGGCAGGGATTAAAACCATGATCATTCCCAAGCAGAATGAAAAGGATCTGGACGATATACCGAAAAATCTTAAAAAGGACATGAAATTCATCTTTGTCGAGACCATGGACGAAGTAATCTCGTCTGCGCTCCGCAAGAAGCTGCCCCGTCGGATAGCGCACCGGAGGCTTCCCGGCAGGTCCCGGGCGACGCACTAATCCATGAGAATATCAGACCTGGGTGAATTCGGCCTGATACGAAATATCCAGAGGTTGTCTCTCCGGAAGTCGTCTTCAGCGCTGATCGGCATTGGAGATGATGCCGCGGCGTTGAAGGTCTCCTCTTCAAAGACCCTGCTCGTCACAACGGATATGCTCCTCGAAAAAATACACTTCGACTTTTCCTTCACGGATTTTCATTCCCTGGGCTGGAAATCGGCAGCGGCAAATTTGAGCGATATTGCTGCCATGGGCGGTGTCCCGCGTTATTGTCTGACCTCGATAGGCATTCCGGATCACGTCTCCGTAGAGCAGATCAGGGATTTTTATCGGGGATTCCATTCTTTGATGAAGACCCACAAGACCGTGCTTGTCGGGGGAGACACCTGTCATTCCGCAAAAGGGATGGTAATCAGCATTACCGTTCTCGGCGAAGTCGATAAAAGGAATCTCCTTTCCCGCGCCGGTGCAAAGCCAGGAGACAGGGTGTTCGTAACCGGTACATTGGGGGATTCAGCGGCTGGACTGGAGATTTTGAAAAAAAGGGCCAAGGGGCAGGGGGGAATGATCAAGGGGGCAGAAGCAAGACCCCTGATCGCGAAACATATCAGGCCAGTCCCGCGTGTGGCAGCGGGCAGAGCAATCGCACGTTCCCGATGCGCAAGCGCAATGATCGACATCAGCGACGGTCTCTCTTCCGACCTCGCTCATATCTGCGAACAGAGCGGAGTTGGCGCAGAAATTCACAGCGACAGGATCCCGATTTCTCCTGCACTCATGAAACTTTCCGCGGGACTCACGATGCCGGCACTGTGTTATGCGCTGTCGGGAGGGGAAGATTATGAACTCTTGTTCACAGTGCCCCCCCGCAAGATAAAAATGCTGCAATCACTGCGTATCCCCGTAACCGAGATCGGATCGGTTAAACGAGGGAAAGCACTGACGCTTGTGGAAGATACCGGCATAAAAAAAACGCTTCAGGCGACTGGGTATGACCATTTCCGGAGGATGGAGAGCCCGCAGAACGCTCAGCGAGGCAGACTACCGCTGTAAGTATCCCTATGAAGTATATCAGAGACCGCATTAGAAGTCTTCTCCACTTGCACGACTCACCAAATAAACTGGCATCCGCTTTTGCCCTCGGAGTGTTTATTGCGTTCACTCCTACCATAGGATTGCACGCGATCAGTTGTCTTTTTTTTGCATGGGTTTTCCGGCTAAGCAAGATTGTGGTTCTCACGGGCGCTTTTATCAACAATCCCTGGACCATGGTGCCTATGTACGGATTTTGTCTGTGGTTCGGCATAAAAATAACCGGTAGCAATATTGCGGCACCACACATTACATGGACTGAACTTACGATCTCAAATGCATACATTATTCTGAAGCCATACCTCTGGCCATTCGTTGCAGGGACCCTTGTGGCCGGCGTTGTTGCCGCAGTCATTGCGTATGGGGTCATTTACTGGGCCATTCTGCAGCACAGAAAGACAGATCTGCCGTGAGGCGATTGCTGTTTTTTTTATCCGTGCATATTCGGTGTTGAACGGGATTGAGTAAGAGTACTAGCTGAAGCAGTTCCTGTCCCTCGAATATCCAATTGTGAGCGAGGGATAAAGTGGCTAGGGGCAGGCATGAACCGCCGCTGCGTACCGTGCATGCGCAACATAGTACCGAAAAAAATCAACGTGCATGTCGTTTAAGCAGATCTATTGGCTGTCTCAAATGGGTGCATTATGATGATGAATTATAAATGCAAAGAAAAAACGGCATTCGGGATGGAGGAGAGAGCCTGAAAACACCGCTTGTCTCTATTGTGATCGTCAATTGGAACGGCAAGCATCTTCTGGGAGAATGTCTCGAATCGCTGCGCCGGCAGACGTTCCAGGATTTTGAAATCGTTCTCGTGGATAACGGCTCGCAAGACGGGTCCGTGGAGTACGTCCGCGAACGGTATGGGGAAGTTAAGCTGGTTCCCCTGCCGGTCAATAAGGGTTTTGCCGGGGGCAATAACGTCGGGATACGGGATGCCTCCGGTAATTATATTGTACTTTTGAACAATGATACAAAAGCCGATCCGGCATGGCTTGAGAACCTGATTAAGGGAGCAGAATCAAACCCTGCTGCGGGCATGGTGGCGGGCAAAATTCTTTCCTATGCCAATCCTGATGTAATAGACAATGTCGGGCTTCTGATATACCGGGATGGTCTTGCACGGGGGAAGGGCAGACTGGAACGAGACGAGGGGCAGTATGATCAAAAAGGTGAGGCGCTCTTCCCGAGCGGATGCGCCGGATTATATCGCAAGAAGATGCTGGATGAGACAGGTCTGTTCGACGAGGAATTCTTCGCATATGCCGATGATGTTGATCTCGGGATCCGCGGTAGGCTCGCGGGCTGGGGGTGCGTCTATGTCCCCTCTGCGAAAGTGTACCACAAATATTCTTCATCATCATCTTCATATTCTTCGCAGAAGGCTTTTCTCGTTGAAAGAAACAGGCTGTGGGTGCTGCTCAAGTACTATCCCATCGAGCTTATTGTCGCAAGCGTTTACTTCACAGCCAAGCGGCTCCTGCTCCAGTTCTATGGTGCATTATCCGGGAGGGGGGCAAGCGGCAGGTTCACAACTGAAAACAGCATGGTTCACGCGATCACCATATTGCTGCAAGCGTGGTGCTCTGCACTGGTAGCCGTACCACATGTTCTGAGACAGCGATGGAACTTTGCCAGGAAGAGGCGGATCGGAAGGCGTGAATTCTACAGATTGATTCGTGAATTCGGGATCTCGGCGTCAGAGCTGGCGCTGAAAGACTAGATTATGAAAATATTGATCATCGTACCGGCATATAATGAGGAAGAAAGCCTTCCTGGCGTGATCCGCGATCTCAGAGAGAACATCCGTTTAGCGGATATCCTGGTGGTAAATGATGGCTCGAAGGACGCGACTGCGCGAATTGCCAAAGAGGGAGGCGTGTCGGTTTTAAACCTTCCATTCAACCTGGGTATCGGTGGGGCAATGCAGGCTGGATATTTGTATGCGGAGCAGAGGGACTACGATATAGCGGTACAATTCGATGGCGATGGACAGCATCTCGCAGGTGAGATAGAAAAGCTCCTGCTACACGTTAGAGAAGGGAACGCGGATCTGGTTATCGGATCCCGCTTTTTGGATCAGGGCGGATATAGCACATCCGTCTTCCGGAAGTCAGGAATATGGATTTTTTCCAGGATCCTTTCCCGCATGCTCGGCTTGCGTGTGACCGATAGCACCTCCGGTTTTCGTGCCGCAAACCGCCGCGTAATCGAGTTCTTCTCTCGTACGTATCCCGATGATTATCCAGAAGTGGAAGCTCTCGTTCTCCTCCATAAGGCAAAACTGCGTATGGTGGAAGTGGCGGTCAACATGCGCGAGCGTACCGGCGGCACGTCCTCGATAACGCCTTTACGCTCCGTATATTACATGATTAAAGTGCTCCTGGCGATATTTATTGATTTGCTGAAAAAGTGAGGTGGATCATGGATGTATTGAAAATCTTGGCGATCGTTGGAAGCGGGACCGTTTTACTGCTCGTGGTCGAATTAATCCGCAGAGGGAGGCTCAAAGAGCGCTACTCACTGCTGTGGCTCTTTGCTGGCGGCGTCTTGCTGGTGCTCTCATCCTCAAGAACGATTCTCGAATATATATCAAACTTGGTGGGGATCTATTATCCCCCCTCATTTCTTTTCCTGCTGGCATTTTTGTTTCTGCTCCTGATCACCTTGCACTTTTCTGTGACCATATCCGGACTTTCTGAGAAAAATAAAAGACTGGCCCAGGAACTAGCGCTCTTGCGTCAGGAAATGAGAGAATTAATGCTGGTTAAGACGGATAGTAAAAAGAGCATGAGTGAATAGAAAGAAAATTGCACTTTACATGAAAATGCATGCATGGTAAATTTAGCAATGATGCGTGCTGATGATAGGGGAGGGCTGCAGCTCTATGGGAACGCTGAGAAGTAGTTTAGAAAGGTTGTATAACGGCAAAACGTTCAACGTCGTCGCCCTTGGCATCATTGCGGCGGTCATCCTTATAGCGTACTCCAATACCTTTACGGCAAGTTTTCACTTTGACGATACCAATTCCATAGAAGAAAATGCTGTGATCAAACGGGTGACCGCAGATAACATAATCACCATTCTGAAAGGCGTTCGGCCCGTGGTTTATCTGAGCATCATGCTTAATTACCAGTTGAGTGGCCTCCATGTCGTCGGCTGGCATATGTTCAACATCGCATTCCACATCGCGAACAGTTTCTTCGTGTATTTGCTCATCAGCTGGACGCTGGGTTTGGACCCGTTCGAAAAGAAGTACGCTGACAAGGCAAAGAGGATGGCCCTCTTTGCGGCGCTCTTGTTCGCCGCGCATCCCATCCAGACAGAGGCAGTCACGTACATTATAAGTCGTACGGAACTTTTGGCGACATTTTTTTACCTTGCTGCTTTTCTGCTATTTATCAGGGGGACACAGAAGCGTAAGCCTCTCTATTACATCGGTGTCTTCTTCTCGGCGCTGCTTTCCATGGGGTCCAAAGAGTGGGCAGTGACGCTGCCGGCAATGCTTATGCTCTATGATTATATGTTCCTTTCGGAGAGGAACGTAAAGAATGTTCTATCTCATTGGAAGGCATATGTGCTCGCAGCACTGCCATGGGCGCTGATCGCATCTAACTTGAACTTGACCGCAACTGGGGGAAATGCGAGCCTTGGCTTTAATATAGTCACCACGTCTGGCATAACTCCTGTAACATATCTGCTCACTTCCTTTAATGTTCTCTGGACCTATGTCAGGCTTTTGTTCCTGCCAATCAAACAGAATCTTGATTATGATTATCCGATCGCGAAGACACTGTTTGAATTCCCAACATTACTTTCCTTCTTGGGACATCTTGCCGTAGTGGGGGTGTCATTCTGGCTCTATAAAAAGAGAGGGTGGCTGTTGATACCTTTCGGGGTTGCATGGTTTTACATCGCCTTATCACCTGTGCAGAGCTTTGTGCCGATCGTAGATGTTATTTTTGAGCACCGGCTCTATATGCCATCGATCGGCTTTTTCCTTTTCTTCGTTGTTGCGTACGAGAGCCTTTTTGAATGGTGGGAAGCAAAACAGTTCTTTAAGAAAAGTACGGTGGTGTGAAGCAGAAACAGGGCTCTTGGCCAGCATAACGTTGCCCGCTGTATACCACACAGGATTCAATTATCCGTCCATTCCATACTCTCATCGTTCTCCCGATAAGCCTTTTTCAATTGAGACATCGGTTAAAAGGCTTGGGTGCCACATGCAGTATTCTCCTGTGTAAATTCCCATTCTCTTGGCAGAACGTTCTCAACGAACTTCATCCGTCACTCCGTCCATGCAAGTGGATAACATATCCTGGTAGCATCTCGATGGCAGATCAAGGCAATATTGTCAAGAGCGCTCATCTGACCCTGGCATGATGTCCCTGTCCCGTGCACAAGCCGTCATCAGCATGATTCCCACCATCGTATCTTCCATCACGCGCTTCATTTTCTTTCGAGTAACATATGGATGCTTACTTGGCTGGGATAGAATTTATTGCTCTTCGTCAGGCGCCAGTCTTCTGCACGTTACCATGGTCGGTGCAGGGTATCCAGTATTGAGCATGTTCTCGGCAGAACCTTATTTTAATGGCGTCGATAAAAGCTTTATTGCGCTGGAGAAGCACTCCTTTGGGCAGAAACGATTTTAAATCCGATCAAAAGTAGAGATGCGCAGATTAATACTTCAGGGAGGAACGGGAACAAAACGCTTTACACTATTTTGACATGATGCTATCATTTACACAGTAACAACGAAATAAAGTCTCTCCCGGGGAGTATCTATGGAGCCGAAGATATGTCTGGCATTGGGAGGTGGGGCAGCGAGGGGGCTTGCCCATCTGGGTGTACTCAAAGTCTTCGAGGACGCCCGAGTGCGGTTCGATATGATCGCGGGCACCAGCCTAGGCGCTCTGCTTGGCGGGCTCTACGCATCACAACCCGATGCGACGTACTGGATGGGCAGGGTAGAGCAGTACCTTCGGAGTTTTCGGTCCCGGAAGACGCGCCTTGAGTTCCTGAGGAGGCTGGAACAGCCGGAAAACACGAACCACGGCTTCTTCAGCGACATGGCTAACCTGATCCGCAGGGGATACTTCTGGGGTGTCACCGCCACGAAGCCCGCATTTATTTCCGAAAAAGAATACGAAGCATTCATCTACCCTCTCATCCCCGACATATCAATTGAGCAGACCAAAATACCCTTCGGTTGTGTCGCAACGGATATCCGGAACGGTAAACGCGTCCTCTACACAAACGGTTCACTCCGAAGGGCGGTGAGCGCCAGTTGTGCCTTGCCGGGAATATTCCCTCCGGTCGTCGACGGCGACATGCTACTCGTAGATGGCGGGTGGGTAGAGCGGCTTCCCGTTCGCTGTGCCAGGGACATGGGGGCCGATATTATAATCGCAGTGGACGTGTCAAGCGAGATCGGCAGATTTGAGGACAAGATGGGGCTGGATGTGGTACTGCGTGCCGATGCGGTAACCAGGGTCTACTTGAATGAAATCCTCATGCAGGATGCGGATGTCATCCTGCACCCAACTGTCGGCGCCACGCACTGGGCCGACTTCGGCAATCCCCGAGAGCTCTATCGGCAGGGTGAAGTCGAAGCGCTTAAAAAACTCGTGACCGTCAGAACCGTGATCCATAGAGCAGCCGTGACCATGATGCCTCAAAAAACAATCGTCGAGCATATTAAAAAGATCACAGACAACATTATTGAAAAGGTTGTCAAAGGGAAATAGCTGAAAGCAGCCTGACACTATTAATCGTACTGAATGCTATTCCCACCACGCATTGTTCTTCAGAGTCCGTTAATCAGGTTCATTATAACTATCTACGGCAGCGGATAATGTTTTTCATGCCCTTGTCTTTCTCTCTTCCCGCTGATGTTGCGGATTTTGAAAATTTAGGTATAATTTAACAATGTATATGCCGATCGTCATCGCACACCGCGGTGATTCCTCCCGGGCCCTCGAGAATTCGCTCGAAGCCCTTCGCCTTGCACTCTCTCTTTCAGTGGACATGATCGAGATCGACATCCGGAAGAGCATGGATGATGAGCTCTACGTGATGCACGATAAGCACACGGGCAGGACCTCCGATAAGAACGTCGATATAGAAAAGTCCAGGTCTGACGAGATATCCAGGGTCAAATTGAAAAATGGCGAGCATATTCCTACACTCAAGGACGTGCTTAGCCTCTTCACGGGAAACGTTGGCTTGAATCTCGAGATCAAGAGCGAAGGCGCAGGGAGGTTGGCAGCCGAGCATCTTCGGGACTCCGGATATCGGGGCCCTGTGCTGATTTCATCTTTTTTGGAAAAGGAGATACTGGCGGTTCGCGGGGTAGCCCCATTCATTTCCAT
>Ga0335082_10007258_pt1 | contig 12050 bp, 9 predicted proteins | sample Lox_Sample_41_FD_206718 | JGI IMG/M metagenome (GOLD analysis project Ga0335082, IMG submission 206718) | Soil microbial communities from Loxahatchee National Wildlife Refuge, Florida, United States - Lox_Sample_4.1 | ecosystem: Environmental > Terrestrial > Soil > Wetlands | place: USA: Florida...
CGCTTCCGACGTTCCGGCCAAACATAAGTTCGCCACAGTGGATCTTCCTGTTGGTTCTGACGTTGTTATGTACGGAGTGCTGGTAGGTAAGACTTTTCGTGCCGTCAGTAAAGGCGAGTTGCTAAGCCTCAATAATCTTCGTCATGAAGCCTCCGCCTACCATGAGAAGCGAGGCGAGTTTGTATGGACTCCGCCCGACGTATCGAAATGGAAAGATCGTCGCTTTCAGGGATATCGGCGATCGGATGGCCAAGTTGGAACGCGCAATTACTGGCTGGTCGTTCCACTCGTGTTCTGTGAAAACCGGAACATTCTGAACCTGAAGCAGGCTCTCGAAGAGGAACTGGGATTCGCGCCGCCGTCGCCCTATCGAAGGCAGGTATCAGATCTAGTTGCACGCTATCGACAAGGAGGGAACGCCGATCTGCCGGCTTCTGTCTCGGCACAACAATCTGTCTCGGAGGAACGTGGCCGAGTCTTCCCGAACGTTGATGGGATCAAGTTCCTCCTGCACGAAGGGGGCTGCGGCGGGACGAGAGAAGACGCCACCAATCTGTGCGGCCTAATCGCCGGATACATTCATCATCCGAATGTCGCCGGTGCGACGGTGCTCAGTTTGGGTTGTCAGAACGCCGAGATCGAGATTCTGCGCGAACAAATCAAGATCCGTAGTCCCAAATTCGCGAAGCCTCTTGTGGTTGTCGATCAGCAAAAGAGTGGGTCGGCGTCGACGATGCTTTCGGAAGCGATTCGCGGCACTTTTGAGGGTCTGGTGCAGGCGAATCGAGCGGTGCGAACGACGGAGTCGGTATCGCACCTGTGTGTGGGGTTGAAATGTGGAGGGTCAGACGGCTTTTCGGGCCTTTCTGCGAACCCCGCGATTGGCCGGACTTCAGATCTGCTAGCGGCACTAGGGGCGCGAACGATCCTTTCCGAATTTCCGGAGTTGTGTGGGGTAGAACAAGACCTGATTGATCGTGCGAGTACCAAAGAGGTCGCAGACCGGTTCGTGACGCTGCTGCAAGACTATGCGAACCGGGCGCGAGCGGTACGCGCCAGTTTCGATATGAATCCGTCTCCAGGAAACATGCGCGACGGCCTGCTGACGGACGCGATGAAGTCGGCAGGAGCCGCGAAGAAGGGAGGCTCAAGCCCGGTTACAGCCGTGCTGGATTATCCAGAGTATTCGACTGTGGCAGGCCTGAACCTCCAGTGCACCCCAGGCAACGATGTCGAATGCGTGAGCGCACAGGTTGGTGCGGGCGCGAGCGTTGTGTTGTTTACCACTGGGTTGGGCACGCCTACTGGAAATCCAATCGCTCCGGTGGTGAAACTGTCGACGAATACGAGCCTGGCGCACCGAATGCCTGACATTATTGATATCGACACGGGGCCGATCATCTCAGGAGATTCGAATATAGAAGAGATGGGAGTGAAGATTCTGGATTTCATGATTGCGGTTGCCAGCGGCGAGGTGTCTACCAAGGCAGAGCAGAAGCATCAGGAGGACTTCATTCCTTGGAAACGAGGAGTCTCTCTCTGATGAATGAACAGAATGCACTGGATGAGTTTCGGCTCGATGGCAAGTGTGCCGTCATTACCGGGGCCGGTAGTGGCATTGGCCGCGCCATCGCTCTGCGGTTCGCCGCAAGCGGAGCGAACATTTGTGCGGTCGACATCAACCCGACCGAAGCAGAAGAGGTATGCACAGAAATTCGAGCCGCGGGAGGTGCTGCGAGCGCGCACGCATGCGATGTGACCGCGATGGCTGATGTCGCGAGGGTCGTTGAAGCGATATCACGGGAACATCGTATTCAGATTCTTGTGAACAATGCCGGAGTGTCCCACGTAGGAAATGTGGAGAACACGAGCGAAGAGGATTTTGATAGAGTGCTGCGGGTCAATGTGAAGGGCTACTACAACTGCATTCACGTTTGCATTCACTATATGAAGGCGAAAGGTGGAGTGATTCTCAATATGGCGTCGGTTGCTGGGTCGGCCGGGCTGGCTGATCGGTTCGCGTATTCAACCAGCAAAGGCGCTGTCATCGCGATGACATACTCGGTCGCGCGAGATTTGCTGGCGAGCAATATCCGTTGCAATTGCATCTCGCCGGCACGGGTTCATACACCGTTCGTCGATGGCTTTCTGCGTAAGAACTATCCCGGACGCGAACAAGAGATGTACGACAAATTGGCGAAGGCTCAGCCCGTCGGACGAATGGCCGAACCGGGCGAAGTTGCATCACTGGCACTTTTCCTATGCTCGGATGCGGCGTCGTTTATTACGGGTGTTGACTATCCACTGGATGGCGGATTCGTGAATTTGCATGGATGATCTGAACAAATGGACCTTGGACTGAAAGACAAAGTCGTTATGGTGACGGGTGGCGCAAAAGGAATCGGCGCTGCGATTGTGCGTACGACCGCGGCTGAGCAAGCGATGCCGGTAATCGTTGACCGCGACACTCAGGCCGGGCAGAGCCTGAAAGGCGAGATTGGACGCTGCGAATGGATCGTCGCCGAACTATCGCGAGCCGAAGAGTGCGAGGCGGTCATAAAGAAAGTAGTGGAGAAGCTTGGGCGAATCGACGCGCTGGTGAACAATGCCGGAGTGAACGACAAGGTTGGGCTCGAACATGGTAGCCCACAGGATTATGTGGCTTCTTTGCAGCGAAACCTCTTGCACTATTACAACCTTGCCCATTACGCACTGCCGCATCTGAAGGCCTCGAAGGGGTGCATTGTAAACATAGCGTCGAAAACGGCACTCACCGGGCAGGGAGGTACGTCCGGCTACGCGTCGTCGAAGGGCGCAATACTCGCGCTCACACGAGAGTGGGCGGCGGAATTATTGCCCTACGGGATACGCGTCAATGCGATTGTTCCGGCTGAGGTGATGACGCCCCTCTACCGGCAATGGTTGGATACGTTTCCGAATCCCGACGAAAAGCTGCAAACAATCCTTGGGAAGATTCCCCTTGAGAAGCGCATGACTACTCCCGACGAGATTGCTGCCATGGTGGTGTTCCTGCTATCTGGCCGCACGGGGCATATTACCGGGCAGCACCTGTTCGTGGATGGTGGATACGTACATTTGGATCGGGCCTTAACGTAACAACAAACGATGAATATCTCAGACATTCCCGCCGCTACTGTGAAGCCGCGAGAGAGCACGCTCTTCCCGAAGGGCAACTTCGTCCCATTCTTTCTGGTCACGGTACTTTTCTTCCTATGGGGAGTTCCCAACAACCTCAACGACATACTGATACGGCAGTTCATGAAGTCGTTCGAGATCAACCGATTTCAGGCCGGCCTGATTCAGTCAGCCTTCTACGCGGGCTATTTCTTTCTGGCGATTCCGGCGGGATTGATCATGCGGCGGCTTGGCTACAAAGCGGGATTCATTATCGGTCTCGTATTGTTTGGTACCGGAGCGTTTCTGTTTTGGCCGGCGGCACTCATCGGAAAATATGGGTTTTTCCTGTGTGCGCTTTTCGTGATTGCGAGCGGGCTCTCTTTCCTGGAGACTGCGTCCAATCCCTTCATCGCGCAATGCGGCGATCTGGAAACCTCTGAGCGTCGTTTGAACTTCTCGCAGGCCTTCAATCCTCTGGGTGCCATTACTGGCGTTCTGGTCGGTACGGTCTTCATATTTTCGGGGATTGAACTTTCATCCAGCCAGATCGCGGGAATGCGCGCTGCGGGAACCTACCATGCTTATCTGCAGCAAGAGACGTTGAGAGTGATTCGCCCCTATTTTGTACTCGGTCTGGTTGCGTTCGCATGGGCGGCATTGATTGCGTTTACGAAATTTCCGGCGGTCCGCGGTGAATCGAAAGCGAGCGAGACTCATGGCCGAGTTGGAAATCTCTTTCGATCGCGTCATTTTGTGCTCGCAGTGATTGCGCAATTCCTCTACGTGGGGGCCCAGGTAGGGACGTGGAGCTATTTCATTCAGTACGTTCAGGAGTACACGCACCGTCCGGAAAAGGTAGCTGGATATTTCCTGACGGCGACGCTGGTGGCTTTTGCCGTAGGAAGGTTCGTTTCCGCTTATCTGATGAAGTTTTGTGCTCCGAGCAAGCTAATGGGTGTTTACGGCGTGGCGAATATTCTTCTTGTCTGCGTAGGGGTGTTCTTCCCAGGAGCGCTTGGGCTCTGGGCCATTTTCCTGACCAGTTTCTTTATGTCCCTCATGTTCCCCACGATTTTTGCTCTTGGCCTGAAGGGATTGGGTGAGAACACGAAGATTGCTGGTTCACTGTTGGTGATGGCGATTGTGGGAGGCGCGGTTCTGACGCCTCTGATGGGCCTGATCTCGCAGAGAACGCAGAGCGTAGCGCTCGCCTACACGGTTCCACTGTTTGCTTATGTGTTTATCGCCTATTACGCATTTTTCGGATCGCAAAGTCGCGGATCAGCCGCAATGGGGACAGTAAGATGATGAGAAGATTCTGCTTCACTCTTGATCTGAAGAACGATCCTGCCTTGATTGCTGAGTACAAGAAGCATCATGAGAAGGTATGGCCCGAGATAGCCGAGACTTACCGGCAGTGCGGGATCGAAAGCATGGAACTCTACCTGCTCGATACGCGCATGTTCATGATCATGGAAGTGAGCGAGAGGTTCACATTCGAAGCCAAGGCACATGCAGATAGAACGAATCCCAGGCTTCAAGAGTGGGAGCATCTCATGGAGAGATTCCAGCAAGTACCCGCCGGGTGCCACGACGGTGAAAAATGGAAACGAATGGAGCGCATCTTTACCTTACAGAATGCATAAGGCGGATCTGGTGATCAATCACTTGGCCCCTAATGGTGGTCGAGCTTACTACAAGTGCCAGAGCCTCCACTGCGGGAAGTTTCTCACCTCGAAGTCTATCTCCCAGGTCGACTAATAGTTTTACCAGTTTTCGCGTCGGCCGCGTCTCACTAACATAACGCTCCTGTATAGAGACGATCTCAAGAACTTCAAAGTTGTTCGCGGTTAATCAGCCCATCCAGCACCCATGACCCGGGTTCGATATTCCTCAAGGAATAAGAACCTGCTGCGCGATCCAAGGAGAGGACAATGAAAACAACTCAGAAATCTACGGTTTCTTACATCGAGACCAACGAGCAGAGACGCCTGAACGAAGCTCGCGAGAAGGGGATCCCGTGGAAAAAGTGGGGACCCTATCTCAGCGAAAGGCAGTGGGGAACAGTTCGCGAAGATTACAGTTCGGATGGGAATGCCTGGAATTACTTTAGTCACGAACAATCCCGCTCGCGCGCGTACCGCTGGGGCGAGGATGGGATTGCAGGGATCTCTGACGATAAGCAGCAGCTTTGCTTCGCCCTCGCGATGTGGAATGGGCGCGATCCAATTCTAAAAGAGCGCTTATTCGGCCTGACGAATAGTGAAGGGAACCACGGTGAGGACGTAAAGGAATACTACTTCTATTTAGACAGCACACCTACGCATTCCTACATGAAGTACCTCTACAAGTATCCACAGAAGGAGTTCCCGTATAACGACCTGGTACAGACGAACGGGCATCGATCGCGCGAAGAATTCGAGTACGAATTAATGGATACCGGAATTTTCGACGATGACCGGTACTTCGATGTGTTTGTCGAATATGCAAAAGCTGATCCGGAAGATCTGTTGATACAGATAACGGTACACAATCGAGGCCCAGAGAAAGCGGAGATTCACCTCCTTCCAACTCTCTGGTTTCGCAATACGTGGGAACCAATGGGTACTCCAAGACCCGGCTTGCGCAAGAGCGCGGCTGGGACGATCACGGCCTCGCACGAGACCCTGGGTGATCGCAGCTTGCAGTGCGATGGGAGTCCTGAGCTGCTATTCACTGAAAACGAAACGAACCTCACCCGCTTGTGGGGACAGTCCAATCCGAGTCCTTATGTAAAGGACGCATTCCACGAATATGTCGTTTCGGGCAGGAAAGAAGCGGTCAATCCGGCTCAGACGGGCACCAAGGCCGCAGCCTACTATCGCCTCGAAGTCCCGACTGGTGGCAGCAAAACGATACGGCTGAGACTAAGTGAGAAGGCCTCTGCTGATGCCTTCGCTACTTTCGACAAGGGGTTCGCCACGCGAAAGGAAGAAGCTGACGACTTCTACCACCGGATCACACCGAAGAACTTGAGTGAAGATGAGCGTCGAGTGCATCGGCAGGCGCTGGCGGGAATGTTGTGGAGCAAGCAGTACTACTACTTCGATTTGGACAAGTGGCTGGACGAGCATCATTCACATCCGCTAGTGGGCGATGGACACCGGGACTCTCGCAACATGGAGTGGTTCCACATGTTGAACAGCGACATTATTTCCATGCCCGATAAATGGGAGTATCCCTGGTATGCCGCGTGGGATCTGGCGTTCCACACGATTGCGTTGTCGCTGGTAGATTTCGACTTCGCGAAGGACCAGTTGTTGTTGATGTTGAGGAACCTCTACGCTCATCCCAACGGACAGATTCCTGCCTATGAGTGGAACTTCAGCGACGTGAACCCGCCCGTCCATGCGTGGGCGACATTGTTTCTTTACAACATCGAAAAGGAACTTGGGCGAGCGGATCTACGCTTCCTGGAACGGTCATTCCAGGGATTGATGTTGAATTTCAACTGGTGGGTCAATCGGAAAGACCCAGACGGGAAGAACGTTTTTGCTGGAGGTTTTCTCGGGCTGGACAATATCGGGGTCTTCGACCGAAGTGCGCAGCTTCCGACTGGTGGTCACCTCGATCAGGCCGATGGCACGGCGTGGATGGCACTGTACTGCCAGAACATGCTGGAGATCGCCCTCATTCTGACCGAATACGACGCCGTGATGTACGAGGATGTCGCCTTCCGTTTCCTGGAGCATTTCCTGTGGATTACCTATGCGATGGATCGGATCGGAGAAAACCGCGATGAGATGTGGGACAGCAAGGACGGGTTCTTCTATGACCTTCTCCATTTCCCGAACGGTGATGCCACACGATTGAAGGTTCGCTCGATGGTGGGTTTGTTGCCGCTATGTGCATCGACAGTAATTGAGTCGACCGGTTCTGTGATCCAACACCCGCGGCTTCAGGGATTGATAGAGTTGTTCAAGAAGCGGCATCCGGAACTGCTGAAACAAGTCGCTCCCGCGGACGGTAAGTTCATTGGGTATGCGGGTCGGCGGCTGCTATCCGTTTGCAACAAGGAAAAACTGGAACGCATTCTGGGGTACATGCTGGATGAGAACGAATTCTTTGGACCATACGGGATACGATCTCTGTCGCGATATCACCTGGAACATCCGTTCACCTTTCAGTTAGGTAACCAGGAATTCGTCGTCCAATATCTACCGGCGGAATCAAACACGGGGATGTTTGGGGGCAATTCCAATTGGAGAGGCCCCGTCTGGATGCCGGTAAACGCGTTGTTAATCCGTTCGTTGCTAAACCTGTATCAATTCTATGGAGATGACTTCAAGATCGAGTGTCCGACGGGTTCCGGTCAACGCATGACATTGTTCGAGGTCGCGAAGGAGCTTTCTCGGCGTCTCGCGGGCATCTTCGTTCGCGATGAGAATGGCAGCAGGCCTGTCTACGGAGGGACGAAAAAGTTCCAGGAAGATCCGTATTGGAAGGACTACATCCTTTTCTACGAGTACTTCCACGGCGACAACGGAGCGGGTCTCGGCGCGAGCCACCAGACAGGTTGGACCGGGGTAATCGCGCGCGCTCTGGACCTGTTTGCGCGAGTGACGCCTGAGGCCGCCTTGCAGCTATCGAAGGGCACGCTGGCGGCTAGAATGACTCGTGAGCAGGTAGCGGCGACAGGGACATAATCAAAGAACTGTACTACAAAATATCGACGCAAAGTCGAATGCGGTGGGAGGAACTATCATTTTTACCAGTGTTCCTGCCCACCGTTATGTGTCTAGCATCATCCAAGGTTCCGGAGAACACGGACAGGTGAGAATCCCGCGTGCTTCGGAGGACGTTTGATGCACAAGTCTCTTTTGCTAATCGTGGTGCTTTTGCTTTCAGTGTTCGCACTAGCCAGCAACAAGGACACCGGGAGCACCGTGTTGAAGGACGTTCAACCTGCGGGGACGACGGACAAGAATCACAAACACCAGCAATACGATCTCACAGTAAATACCGCCGGCAGAGAGTACACGTGCCGAACGAACGAAAAGAGTGAGATCAAGGCAACCGACTTCGTTGTCGGCAGCACCGTGACGTACGAATTCAAAGACAACAAGGGCAAGATAAAAACTGCGGCGGGAAAGAAGGTAGACTGCACGGTAGTGCGCGTTGCGAGTTCCACCAACTCCTCACAGTAAGGTGCCTTGAAGTCTTCTGCGAGTCCGCATTTGATGACTTATGGAGAAGAAACAATGAACGCATCTCAGCGGGGAAACTCGCACAGGAACCACCTGTTACTGATGTCGCTCACCGGCATCGTAATTCTCTTCGGGACCGGGATAGCGGTTTCTCAGAGCAACGCGCCTTATCAAGTGGGTTCGATTCTCGCCGTCAAGGATCATCAATCGACCGCGCAGGAAGATTCGATGAGACGCTACGACATTTCCGTCAAGGTCGGAAACACTGTCTACGTCGTCCTCTACAGCGCGTCGGATGGGAATGATGTCGCCCAGTACAAAGTGGGTCTGGATTTTCCCGTACAGATCGATGGAAAGACCATGAGATTTTCAGATGCTCTGGGGCGGCCAATGTCGGTGCCGATTATCAACCAAAAGCCATTCGTCGCAGGCAAAACGAATCCATGAGCGCCGAACACGTTCAGTGGCAAGATCCGTCGTCCTGGAATTGACCATTCGATATCATTACGCCCAAGAATTTTGTGCAAGCAATGATCTTCTGGTAAGCAGGGTCATTTGCCATCGAGTTCGGCGTCATTGAATACTGGCCTGTATTCATCGAGCGCCGCTGCGCAATCAAGGTATCGTTCCAGCTTTGAACGAAGTTTACCTGGTTGTTGAGTAACTGAAATGCATCCTGATCGGCATTGGATGAAGCATCAACTTTCGCTATTCCGAGAGCTTCCATCGCACGATCGTGGAAACTCACTAGCCTGCTACCGTTGCCTGGCACTCCGTTCTGAGCCGCATATGCCAGCGTGTCCGTCCACTGTTTCGTCGCCGCAAGAGTTTGAAGGGCCGCCTTCATGAAGCCCGGCGTCATCGCGTTGGCAGGCTGCGATGCCGGAGGACCCTCTGTGCTGGTGGCTTGGGCGGAACTGGTGGCCTGTGACGGAATCGTGAGGACAATCTGATTTTCCTGGAAGCTCAAGGTGCCATTGGCAATTCGAGCCAGCGATTCCAGATCCACGAAAGATCTACCATTGATCTCGTAGACGATGATCTGCCCGCTTTGCCCATTCACGACAACCGTTCGCCGCTGCTCGCCAGTTTGTGCAACTGCAAGAGTTATCAGAATCGTGGTTAGTGCTGTGAGATAGAGTTGCTTTCCCATGAAGACCTCAGCGAGCGGAGTCTACGAGTCAAGCAAAGTAGCTTGTACTAGCAAAACTCGCAGGGCTTGGTCAGGCGGTTCAGGCTGCCAGTGGGACTTTCTTTTCGACCGGCTCAGTGGATGTGGCGAGAAGAAGTCCACCGCACGTTCCCGAAATCAGTGACGCAAAAAGAATGGCTATTTTCGAGACGTCAAGCAGAGAGGAATCGGCAAAGGCGAGTGTAGCAACGAAGAGAGACATCGTAAAACCGATGCCGCAGAGGCAACCTGCGCCCAGCATCTGGCGCCACGATACATTCGGGAGCGGGGCCGCGAGGCGAGCACGGATTGCAAGCTGACCAAATAAACAAACGCCGAGCGGCTTGCCGAGAATCAGTCCAGCGGCGATTCCCAAACTCAGGGAGTGGCCCCAGGCGATGCTCAGATTGTCTGTGACGTTCACGCCAGCATTGGCGAAGGCAAACAGCGGCATGATCAGAAAAGCCACCCAAGGCTGGAGAAAATGCTCAATACGCTCCAAAGGCGATTCCGCAAGCTCTACGTTTCGCTCGAGCATGTGAATGATCGAGTGTTCTTCAGAGGAGTTCGCGGGGGTAGCTTCCAATCGGTTTAGAAGAGATCGTCCACTCTGTAAGAAGTGAGTCTTATCAAGCAGCGAACGAGACGGAATCGTGAATGCAAGCAGGATTCCGGCAATCGTCGCATGTACGCCGGAGCTCAGCACAGCGCACCAGGCTAGGATTCCAAACACAACGTATACCGCAGGTGTCCTGATTCCTAATCGATTGGCGACCCAGCAAGCTGCAATGCAGACAAACCCGATCAGCAGGCTCTTGTAGCTGAGATCAGAGGTGTAGAACAAGGCGATCACCAGTACGGCAAACATGTCGTCGACGATCGCGAGGGCAGTGACAAAGACCTTCAGGGCGATGGGTATTCTGCTTCCGAAAAATGCAAGCACGCCCAGTGCGAAGGCGATGTCCGTCGCGATCGGCACTGCCCATCCACGTCGGAGATCCTGCCCGTGAGTCACTGCCAGGTAGATGACTGCCGGAACAATCATTCCTCCCAAGGCAGCCACGAAAGGAAACGCCGCCTGGCGCAGGGAAGAAAGTTCTCCGACTAAGATCTCTCTCTTAATCTCCAGTCCTACAAGGAAGAAGAATACCGACATCAGGCCGTCATTGATCCACTCGTGGCGGTTTTCCGTGATGACGAAGTTACCAACGCCGACCGAGACCGGCGCGTCGAGCAGGTGATGGTAGGTATGCTGCCACGGCGAGTTTGCCCAAATGAGCGCGATCAGGGTTCCGGCAAGAAGAACGATACCACCAGCTGCTTCCATTCGGGCAAAGCGAACGAAGGGACTGGTGATCACTTGGATCGGTGTGACAACGGCTCCTTTGGGATCGTCATTCATTTGTGGAAGTACCGGGTTGGAGATTAACGGTCCCTACAAGGAGTGAGCACTGCAAGTTTTACCAGTAGTGGACGAGGGCCGTGAGTATTAGAACGAGGTGGTCAGCCGCCCGACACGGGGCAGCAGCTCGCCTTAGTAGCGGAGTACATCAATGTCTCTCATCCCACATCAATCTAGTCCCGTCGAGTCGTTGACTCGGAATTCTGCGTTGTACTCACCATTCCTCTTGATCGCAATACTGCTGACCTTTGCTGGTTGCTCGGAGAAACAGCCAGCGGCTCCGCCCGGTCCACCCGAAGTGGAGACCGCCGCGGTGATTCAACAGGATGTTCCGATATACACCGAGTGGGTCGCACAACTCAACGGTGATGTGAATGCACAAATCGTACCGAAGGTCCAAGGGTACGTACTGAAACGAAACTACCAGGAGGGCTCGTTCGTTCGACAAGGGCAGCTGCTCTTTGAGATCGATCCGCGACCATTCCAGGCTGCATTAGACCAGGCCAAGGCTCAGCTCGCAGCAGGGCAGGCGGCTCTCACGAAGGCGGAGACCGACGTAGCGCGCGACACGCCGCTAGCTGAGCAAAACGCAATTCCGCAAAAGCAACTCGACAATGATGTCGCTGCTCGTGAATCGGGAAAAGCACAAGTTGCGGCAGGAAAAGCACAGGTCGAACAAGCTGAACTGAATCTCGCTTGGACGAAAGTATTCTCACCAATTGATGGGATCGCCGGAACAGCGAATTCCCAAGTCGGCGATCTCGTCGGGACCACAACGAAGATGACGACAGTGTCCAAGGTCGACCCAATCCGAGCGTACTTCTCCATCAGCGAGAACACATACCTGGACGTCGCGAGAGAAATCAGCACGGCGATGCGTCGAGTGTCGGTAAGAGGTGGCAGCCCTCCAGTTGAATACATTCAAGCAAATGAAGCCCGATATCCGCAAAAGGGACGCGTCATCCTGGTGAATCGAGAGATCAGCGCTCCGACCGGCACGATTCAAGTGGCAGCAGAATTTCCCAATGGAGATGCGATTCTTCGGCCGGGTGGCTTCGGTCGCGTACGGATGAGAACGGGTGACAACAAGAACGCTTTATTGGTTCCGCAGAAAGCAGTGATAGAGGTTCAGTCGGCCTATCAGGTTGTTGTA
>Ga0335082_10007259_pt1 | contig 12048 bp, 12 predicted proteins | sample Lox_Sample_41_FD_206718 | JGI IMG/M metagenome (GOLD analysis project Ga0335082, IMG submission 206718) | Soil microbial communities from Loxahatchee National Wildlife Refuge, Florida, United States - Lox_Sample_4.1 | ecosystem: Environmental > Terrestrial > Soil > Wetlands | place: USA...
CTTGTGGTGCACGTCGAGCATCAGCTTGGTGGCCTTCTTCTTCGGGTAGCCGAAGACGTGCTGGAACACGTACGTGACGTAGGACATCAGGTTCACCGGGTCGTTCCAGACGATCGTGACCCAGGGTTTGTCCGACACCGGATTGTCTGCGGATCGTGGAACTTCGACCTCAGCGGGCGCCGCGCTCACAACCATCCACCTCCCACTCCGTAGTCTTCCACCTGTGACCAATCCCGTGAACCACCAGCACCGGCCCGGTCCTGGGACGGCACTGCTGACCGACCACTACGAGCTCACCATGCTTCAGGCGTCACTGCGCAGCGGGGCGGCTGACCGCAGAGCCGTCTTCGAGGTGTTCGCCAGGCACCTGCCGCACGGCCGCAGGTACGGCGTCGTGGCAGGAACCGGGCGACTGCTCGACGCGATTGAGCGGTTCCGCTTCGGCCCGGCCGATCTGGAGTTCCTCGGCGGCGCGGGCATCGTGGACGAGCCGACGCTGGCTTTTCTCGAATCCTACCGTTTCAGCGGAAACATCTGGGGTTACTCCGAAGGGGATTGTTACTTCCCCGGCTCCCCCATTCTCGTCGTGGAGGGCATGTTCGCCGAGGCGGTGCTGCTGGAGACCGTGACCCTGTCCATCCTCAACCACGACTGCGCGATCGCGTCCGCCGCGTCCCGGATGGTGACCGCGGCCGGGGACCGGCCGCTGATCGAGATGGGCTCGCGGCGGACCCACGAGCGGGCCGCGGTGGCCAGCGCCCGGGCGGCCTATATCGCCGGCTTCACGTCTACGTCGAACCTGGCGGCGCGGTACGAGTTCGGCATCCCGAGCGCGGGAACCAGCGCGCACGCCTTCACCCTGATCCACGATAGCGAGCGGCACGCCTTCGCCAGCCAGCTCGAGTCGCTGGGCCAGGGGACGACGCTGCTGGTGGACACGTACGACGTGGCGCGTGCGGTGCGGACCGCGGTCGAGGTGGCGGGCAAGGAGCTCGGCGCGATCCGGATCGACAGCGGCGACCTGCCGGTGCTGGCCCGGCAGGTGCGGGATCTGCTCGACGAGCTCGGCGCCACCAAGACCAGGATCGTGCTCACCGGCGACCTGGACGAGTACTCCATCGCGGCGCTCGGCACGGTTCCCGTGGACGGCTACGGGGTGGGCACGTCGCTGGTGACGGGTTCGGGGGCGCCGACGGCGGCGCTGGTCTACAAGCTGGTCGCGCGGGCTTCGGCGTCCGAGGCTGGGGTGATGGAGCCGGTGGCCAAGCGCTCGGTGGGCAAGCCAGGCCGCGGCGGGCGCAAGTGGGCGGTCCGGCACCGGGACCAGCAGGGCACGGCGCTGTCCGAGCGGGTCAGCCTGTTGCCGCCGGAGCCGGGGCCGCTGGACCGCGAGCTGCTCGTGCCGCTGGTGAAGGCCGGGGAGGCGGTGGGCTGCCCGGGGCCCGAGGAAGCGCGGGCACAGCACCGCGCGGCGCTGGCCGAACTGCCGCCGTACGCGCTGCAGCTGTCCCGGGGCTACCCGGCCATCCCCACCGTCTTCGACCCCAACGGCGACGAGGTCTAGGTCTGGGTCTGGGTGGAGGTTCTGGTAGCCCCCTGGATTCCCTTTCCTCCGTTGAAGCGACCCTCCACGCTAATTCGCTCGGCCCCGGCTGACTCACAACACCAGTGCACGCCGTGATACATGAGCGGCTCCTGGTGCGATGAGGTGCGCCAAGAACGGGGTGGATTCGGGCTTCGGGGTGAGTTTTGTGCACTATAGACCCCCAAATCCTCCCGAAAGCCCGAATCCTCCCAGTAAAAAGGCGAAGGTCGTCGCATAAGTAAGGGGCGGCCTGTTAGCCTGCCGGGGCCGTCCGGCCCGCAGTCTCTCGGCTGCTCAGCGCTGAGTGCCTTTCCGCTAGTGACAGGCGTGATTCCAGCGTCGCTTCAGCGCGCCATGGTTAGCATGTCGGATAACTAGGAAATCTCGACGAGGAGCGCCAATGGGCCATTCCGCAGGCCACGACATCGATCCGACCTTCTACCGGAGCCCCGCGGACGCCATCAGCGCCCCGCCCGAGCAGCTCGCCTACGTGGTCGTCTTCGATCGTTCCGCACAGCAGCCCGATGCGCTCGCCGTGCTCGACACCGACCCGGCGTCGGACCGGTACGGCCAGGTCGTCGGCTGGGCCGACCTGCCTACCCGCGGAGACGAGCTGCACCACTTCGGGTGGAACGCGTGCAGCAGCGCGTTCGCCCACGCCGGGCACGACACCGACGGGCTGCAGCGGCGTTACCTGCTGCTGCCCGGACTGCGGTCCTCCAACATCCACGTCTACGACACCCACCCGGACCCGCGTCAGCCCACCCTGGCCAAGACGATCAGCGCGGCCGAGCTGGCCGCCAAGGCCGGCTACTCCCGCCCGCACACCCTGCACTGCGGGCCGGACGGCATCTTCGTGTCCTGCCTCGGCGGCGGCAGCGGAGCCGACGGCCCGGGCGGCATCGCCCTGCTCGACCACGACACCTTCGACGTGCTGCGAGCCTGGGAGACCGAGCGCGGGGACCAGTACCTGGCCTACGACGCCTGGTGGCACCTGAACCAGAACACGCTGATCACCAGCGAGTGGGGAACCCCGTCGATGATCGAGGACGGGGTCAACCCCGAGCTGCTGCTCGGCCAGAAGTACGGGCACCGGCTGCACTTCTGGGACCTGGCCGCGGGCAAGCTCCAGCAGACGGTCGACCTCGGCGCCCAGCACCAGATGGCCCTGGAGCTGCGCCCGTCGCACGACCCGAACGCCACCTGGGGCTTCGTCGGCGTGGTGGTCAGTACCGAGGACCTGTCCGCCTCGGTCTGGCGGTGGAGCCGGGATAACGGGAGCTGGCGCGCTGACAAGGTGATCACGATCCCGGCCGAACCGGCGGAGGCGGACGCACTGCCCCCGGCCCTCAAGCCGTTCGGCGCCGTACCGCCGCTGGTCACCGACATCAACCTCTCGGTCGACGACAAGTTCCTCTACGTCTCCTGCTGGGGCATTGGCGAGCTCAAGCAGTACGACGTGAGCGACCCGGCCAGCCCGCGCGAGGTCGGCTCGGTCCGGCTCGGCGGCATCACCGGGCGCGTCGCGCACCCGGCGGCGCCGGGCGAGGCACTGGCCGGCGGTCCGCAGATGGTCGAGGTCAGCCGGGACGGCAAGCGGATCTACCTGACCAACTCGCTGTACGGCTCGTGGGACGACCAGTTCTACCCGGATGGCGTGGGCAGCTGGTTCGCCAAGATCGACACGGACCCGGCCGCGGGCGGCGGGCTGAGGGTGGACGAGAAATTCTTCCCGCGCGGCGAGGATTTCCGCGGCCGCCGGGTGCACCAGGTCCGGCTGGGCGGTGGCGACGCGTCCTCGGACTCCTACTGCTACCCGTCGTGATAATGGTTAGCCGGGGCGGCGACGCCCCGGCTAACCTGCAGCCATGCCAGTCGACTTCTCGAGATTCGCAGCCGTGCTCCGCGACCTGGGCGTCGCGGGCGAGGTAAGGGAACTGCCGGAAAGCGCGCCGACGGCCGCCGCCGCGGCCGCGCAGCTCGGCTGCGAGCTCGGAGCGATCGCGAACAGCCTCGTGTTCGGCGCGGACGGGGTGCCGCTCCTGGTCATGACCAGCGGCGCCCACCGCGTGGACACGGCCAAGGTAGCGAGCCTGATCGGCGCTTCCGAGGTGGCACGAGCCAACGCCCGTTCGGTCCGTGAGTGGACGGGTCAGGCCATCGGCGGTGTCGCGCCGGTCGGCCACCCCAGCCCGATCAGGACCCTAGTGGACACCTGGCTGGACAAGTACGACGAGATCTGGGCGGCGGGCGGCCACCCGCACACCGTCTTCCCCACCTCGTACGGCGAGCTCCTCCGCATCACCAACGGCACCCCGTCCGACGTCGGCGAGTAGCCGGGACCGGGCCGTTACCCGGCCCGGGCTGGGGGTCCGTGGCTGTGGAGGACTTTTGTCTTGTCTTTGTTCCACGCGGTGGTGGTCCCGTCCGGGTTGACGACGAGAGTCCAGCCCCAGCGGTGGATGACGACCTGGTGGTGGAACCAGCAGAGCAACACGCAGTCCTTGACGCTGGTCGGGCCGCCGTTGGCCTTGTGCTTGGTGTGGTGCACCTGGCACGCATCGGCGGGCTGGTCGCACCGGCCGGCCCACTGGCAGTGCCGGTCCCGCAGCAGCACGGCGTTGCGGATCCCGGCCGGGACGGTCTCGGCGTACCCGATGTCCAGGGGCAGGCTCGGCCCGCCGAGACGGGCGCCGAGCTGGCGGCGGCGCAGGAAGCTGGCCAGGCCGCCGGGGCCGGACAGAAGGTCGACGGCCTTGCCGATGACGGCTTGCTCGAGCGCGGCCCAGGCCGCGTCCCGCACGCTATCCCGCTGCCGCGTGTCCAGTTCCACGCACAGCCGGACCAGGTCTGCCAGCGCGTCGATGTTGATATCGCCGGTGACGACCGGGGCCATGGCCGCGTCGCAGGCGATGGCCCCGGCGGCGTCGCCGTCCAGCCAGGCGCCGTCGGACGCGCCGGTCTCGGAGGCCCTCGCGCGATGCGCGGCCCACCGTTCCCGGACCAGGGCGGTCCACTGCTCCTGCAGGGCCGAGTCGGCGTCGAGCAGCAGCAGGTCGGCCAGGGAGATATGCGCCCAGGCCTTGACCGGCTGCCCGGCCCGCTCCGGCAGCAGCCCGGCGGCCAGCAGCCGCCGCATGGCTTCGGCTAGCGCGTCGTGGTGCCGTTGCTCCCGGGTCCGGTCGTCCCCGTCTCCGGCCGGGGCGCCCAGCGCGTCCAGCACCCGGCTGACCATCTCGGCGCACTCGGGCGTCAGGTCCCCGTGGATGACGCCGGCGCCGCCGAACGTGGTCGCCAGCTTCACGGCGCGGTCGGCGAAGTCCCGGTCCGGGTCCTCATCGGGCCGCTCGGACCGGGACCGCTCGTACATCTCCGCGAACAGCGCGGCCAGATCCTCCAGCCCCAGCCCCGCCGCCGCGGCCGCGAGAAGTACCTCGCTGGCGTCGTCGCGGTGCTGCTCCGGCAGCTTGGCGGTCCACAGGCAGATCAGCCGCCCGGCCGACTCGGGGACCTGCCCGGTGGCCAGCGCCGCGACCACCCGCGGGTGGCTGGCGAACCGCTTAGCCCAGGCAGCGTGCCCGACCGCGGCGCCCCGGGTGATCCCGGTCCGGTGCATCAGCCAGGACACCGCGCTGTAATCCGCGTCATCCGCATAGCCCTGCCCGGCGGTGAATACCGCCAGGAACGAGGCCCGCGCGGCGGTGACGACCGCATCGGCCTGCTCCAGTTCCCGCAGGCACTCCGCCTGCGTCGTGGCCGGAAGCTGAGTAGCGTCCGCGGCGGCCAGGTACGCTAGCCCGGCGCGGACCATGTCCAGCGCCTCACGGGCACTGGACGGAGCGGTCGCGGTACCCACCCAGGTCACCTCCTCCACCGGGACTGGCCGCCGCTGCGGGCGCTACTCGTCGTCCCCCGGGAGGGCAGGCTTCTAGGATCTGAATTCGACTCTACCGCCCGGCTACGACATTTCCGGGACAAACACGCCGCATCACGAAATAGGTACGCCTGGTTGAAATGAGGCCTGTGGTGACATTAGAGAGTCAAGCCGACAAGACGTGCGCGAGGTAATGGAGACATCGCGCCTTCTCACCCTGATACGCCGTTCCTGGATGGTCGCGGGATTCATGTTCACGGCCTTGCTGGCGGAGTCGGTCGTGCTGCTGCGCGTGGTCGCCGCCAGGCCGGCATCTTACGGTTCCCACCAGGGGTCACTGCTGGGCGAGCTGATCGCCGCCGCATGCCTGTGCGGGCTGCTCGTGGGCTGGAGCGCGCTGCGGGTGTGGCGGCTGTCACCGGGCACCAGGCGCGTCATGCGCTCGCGTCCGGCGTCTGGCAGAGCGGGATACACCAGTACAAGCTCAGGGACGAGGGCGTGGCCTGGAGGGCGCCGGACGGTTCGGCCGTCTTCCTGCCGTGGTCCGTGCTGACCGGGGTGCGCGAGACCGGGCGGCTGTTCCTGCTGCTGGACCTGCAGGACCGGCACGTGCGGGGGTTCATCCCCAAGGCCGGCCCGGAGGGGCTTCCGCTGGGCGTCGAACTCGGGGACTTCATCCGGGAGCGGATCACGGCCGAGGCTCCGCGCTAGCCGCGGTCTGGCCGTCCGGCGGTTCGGCGGTTCGGCAGTTCGGCGGCTTGCTCCACAGCAGCGAGTAGCGCCACAGCAGGTGGCGGCGATAGTGCACGCCGGGGAGCAGGCGGCGCGCGGTCGCCCGGACTTCCGCCCAGGTCATACCGGGATCCTTGATGGGCGCGCCGGGATCACCCTTGCCGCGGACGGCCCGGTAGACCAGGTCGGCCGGGATCCCGGGCGCGTCGGCCAGGTAGTCGCCGAACGACCCGTGGGCGGCCAGCCCGATGACCGCGAGATGGCCGCCGGGGCGCAGCGCGCTGGCCATGGCGGCCAGGGCCGCCGCGAAGTCCATGTGATGCAGCGAGGTGTTCGCGCACGCGAAGTCGAAGCTGGCGTCGGCCAGCGGGTAGGCCAGGTAGTCCGCTTCGACCACCGTCAGCCGGCCCGGGCCGGCCGCCTGCGCTCTGGACCGCGCCAGCGCGATCATCCGCGCGTCCCGGTCGATCGCGGTGACCTCCGCGCAGCGCTCGGCGAGCCTGCTGGCCAGCAGGCCGTCCCCGCAACCGACCTCGAGCGCGGCGCGGCAGCCCGGCGGCACGGCCCGGAGGATGACCGGCTGGTAGTGCACGTTGTGGTTCCAGTAGTCAACCCGCGCCACCGCGCCTCCCGCGCCACGTCTCCCGGGTCCGGAGGATACCGTTGGCCCATGCGGGCACTCATCATCGTCGATGTACAGAACGATTTCTGCGAGGGCGGCTCGCTTGCCGTTGCCGGCGGTGCCGCGGTGGCGCGCGCGATCAGCGAGCACGTGGCGAGCGAAGCCGGTTACGGGCACGTGGTGGCCACCAAGGACTTCCACATCGACCCGGGCGCCCACTTCTCCGATCATCCGGACTACGCGGCGTCCTGGCCGCCGCACTGCGTGGCCGGGACGGCCGGCTCGGACTTCCACCCGAACCTGGATACCGGGGGCGTGGAGGCGGTGTTCCTGAAGGGCCAGCACGCGGCCGCCTACAGCGGGTTCGAGGGCGCCGACGAGACCGGGACGACGCTGGCCGACTGGCTGCGCGCGCACGACGTCGACGAGGTGGACGTGGTGGGCATCGCCACGGACTACTGCGTGCACGCCACCGCCGCGGACGCGGCCCGGGCGGGCTTCGCCACCCGGGTCCTGCTCGACCTCACCGCGGGCGTGGCCCCCGAGTCGACGGCCAAGGCCATCGAGGACCTGCGCGCCGCTGAGGTCGAGCTCACCGGTACCCCGGCGGGCGCCTCCTAGCCGCCGCGCTATCCGGTAGAAAGTCACTCTCTACCGGGTCTGAGGGGTGCAACGACACGCGATGTTCAGTCCGGCCGCCGCGGCCTGTTTCCGCGGGCTGGTGTGACTGTTGAGACGAAGCGCAGGTGGCAGTTCACAAGGGCGGGATTGTGATGACGGCTGGAGAGGCAGCCGTGATCCTCGGGGTGAGCTAGCGGCATGGGCTAACGGCCGGCGATGGCCCAGCGGCGGATCGTGTCGATGCGGGCTTGGATCTGGTCCGCGGTCGCCTGCGGTAGCGGCGGGCCGCCGCAGGTCCGGCGCAGCTCGTTATGGATGACTCCGTGCGGCTGGCCGGTGCGGTGACTCCAGGCGCCGACCAGGCCGTTGAGTTCCTTGCGCAGCGCGGCCAGGGCCTGGCGGTTCACCGGCGGGGTGGGAGGGGCCTGCGGGGCTGATGAGGTTTGCGGCTCGGCGGCGGAGGCGGGGCCGGCGGGGGCGGCAGAGGCGGGGGTGGCGGGGTGGGAGGGGCTGGCGGGGGCGGCGGGGCGGGTGCGGGCGGTTAGCTGGGAGTCCTGGCGCTTGCGGAGCAGGGTGCGGACCTGGTCCGGGTCGAGCAGGCCGGGCAGGCCGAGGAAGTCCTCTTCCTCCGGCGAGCCGGCCGCCGTGGCGGTGCCGAACTCGCCGCCGTCGTACAGCACCCGGTCGAAGTGCGCGGACGCGTTGAGGGCGGTGAAGGCGGGCTCGTCGAGCGGGGCGTCCGGGGTGTCGCGCTCGCGCAGCGCCTCGGCCAGCGCGAGTTCGTCCTCCTCGCCGGGAGCGCGGAGCACGTGGTCGCGTTCGGCCTCGAGCTCGGCGGCGTAGGACAGCAGCACGGGCACGGACGGGAGGAACACCGACGCGGTCTCGCCGCGCTGGCGGGCGCGGACGAACCGGCCGACCGCCTGGGCGAAGAACAGCGCGGTGGACACGCTGGTCGCGTACACACCGACGGCGAGGCGCGGGATGTCCACGCCCTCGGAGACCATCCGCACCGCGACCATCCACCGGTCATCGGACCCGGCGAACGCCGAGATCTTCTTGCTCGCGGTCTTGTCGTCGGAGAGCACCACGACCGGGCGCTTGCCGGTGAGCCCGCGCAGCAGGGCGGCGTACGCCCGGGCGTCCTCGTGGTCGCCCGCGATGACCAGGCCGCCCGCGTCGGGCATGCCGCGGCGGACCTCGGTCAGCCGCTTGTCGGCCGCCTCGAGCACCCGGCTGACCCACTCCCCCGCCGGGTCCAGGGCGGTCCGCCAGGCCTGCGCGATCTGATCCTTGGTCATCGGCGTGCCCAGGGTGGCGGTGATCTCGTCGCCGACCCGGGTGCGCCAGCGCATCTCACCCGAGTAGGCCAGGAAGATCACCGGCCGGACCACGCCGTCCTCCAGCGCGGGACCGTAGCCGTAGACGTAGTCCGAGGCGCTGCGCTTGCCGCCGCCCGGCTCGTCGAGGTAGGTGACGAACGGGATCGGGTTCGCGTCGCTGCGGAACGGCGTGCCGGTCAGCGCGAGCCTGCGCCGCGCCGGGTCGAACGCGTCGGTGACCGCGTCACCCCAGGACAGCGCGTCGCCCGCGTGGTGGATCTCGTCGAAGATGACCAGCGTGCGCCGGTTCTCTGTGCGCTGCCGGTGCAGCGCCGGGTGCGCCGCGACCTGGGCGTAGGTGACGGCCACCCCGGCGAAGTCGGCGCCGGCCCGGCCCTGGGCATTGCGGTACGCCGAGTCGATCGCTATGCCGAAACGCGCCGCCGCGGCCGCCCACTGGTGCTTGAGGTGCTCGGTCGGCGTGACGATGGTGAGGAACGCGACCTCGCGCCGGGCCAGCAGCTCGGCCGCCACCGTCAGCGCGCACGCGGTCTTGCCCGCGCCGGGCGTGGCCACGAGAAGGAAGTCACGTCTCGGCAGCCGGAAGTACTCGTGGTAGGCATCCTTCTGCCAGCCGCGAAGGCCAGGAAGGAGATCATCCCGAACGGTCTGGGTTTGAGCAGCGTCAGATCGAGGGGTGGTGGTCACCCATGACCTCCGGAGGATGCCCTGGCCTTCGGCAGGAGGAAACCGGTGCCCCGCGAGGCGAGTCGGCATAGCGAACGGAGACGCGTCCGGCGTGCCTCTGCGGTTTTTACGAAAAAGCGTGCGATACTACCCATGTGCGAACAGCGTACCGGTGCCGTGCTTATCCGGATGAACAACAGCAGGCAGTGTTCAGCCGCACATTCGGCTGCGTCCGGGTCGTGTGGAACCGCACCCTGGCAGCCCGGCACGCCCGCTTCGCCGCCGAGGGCAAAGGTATCTCCTACGCAGAAACCGACCAGGCGCTGACTGCGATGAAACGCGACCCAGGCCTGGCGTTCCTGACTGAAGTGTCCAGCGTGCCGCTGCAACAGACGTTGCGGCACCAGCACCAGGCGTTCACCGCATTCTATGAGAAACGTGCTCGCTACCCCCGGTTCAAATCCAGGGTCGGCCACCTGGCCCGTTACCAGCGGCGCCTGGCCCGCTGTCAAAAGGGTTCCGCGAACCGGGAAAAGGCGAAACTCAAGGTAGCCCGCGCCCACCGCAAGGTCCGCGACGCGCGGCGCGATTTCCTGCACCGAATCAGCACCCGGCTTGTACGCTCCGCCGACGCGATCGTGATCGAGGACCTGAACGTTTCCGGCCTGGTCCGCAACCGACAGCTGGCCCGCGCCATCTCGGACTGCGGCTGGGCCGAGTTCCGTCGCCAACTGGAATACAAGTGCCAGCGGTACGGACGGAAGCTCGTCGTCATCGACCGCTGGTTTCCATCGAGCAAGACATGTTCGACGTGTGGGCACAGGCTTACGGAACTCGTGCTTTCGATCCGGCATTGGACGTGCCCGTCCTGCCGCACCCGGCACGACCGGGATGTCAACGCGGTCAAGAACATCCTGGCGGCAGGTCTTGCCGTGACTGCCTGCGGAGCTGGCGTCAGACATTCCGGGCCTCCGGGGTGCGGCCGACGATGAAACAGGAACTCCAGGGCGTGAGCCCTGGAATCCCCGTCCTTCAGCATCGGACGGAGAGTAGTCAAGAGGCCGAAATGCTACCGGCGCTCGCTGCTCTGCACCGGCAAAGGCACGCCGGGGTGACGCGGCTCACTCGCCGCCGTCGTCGCCCGGGGGCAGGCCCTCGTAGATCTCCTTGCAGGTGGGGCAGACCGGATAGCGTTTCGGGTCCCGGCTGGGCACCCACACCTTGCCGCACAGCGCGACCAGCGGCGTGCCCATCACCGAGCTCTCGACGATCTTGTCCTTCTGCACGTAATGCGCGAACCGCTCGTGGTCGCCGTCGCCGTGCGACAGGTCGGGCCGGACGTCCTCGTGGACGCGCGTCTGCTGCTCGGGAAGAACCTCAGTCTCACTCACGCTTCGCGAGTCTAGTCGCTCAGGGCCAGGCGTCTAGTTAAGGCCGGGGTCGTCGGGGTAGGTCGCGACGTAGGCGAGCTCGCCGCCCTGGCGGCGCAGCACGTCCGGCCACAGGTGCCCGGGCTCCGGGCAGAACGCGTCGGACGGCTCGGCGGGCAGCACGTACCAGGCGCCCTCGTCGATCTCGGCCTGGAGCTGTCCGGCGCCCCAGCCCGCGTAGCCCGCGTACACCCGCAGCGAGGCGATGGCCGCGGCGAGCAGGCCGGGCGGGGCGTCCAGGTCGACCAGGCCGAGCCTGGCCACGGCGCCGGGAATGGGCTGAGAGCCGCCCTCCAGCGGGTGCCAGCCCACCGGCTCGTCGGTGCCGGGCACGTGGGCCAGGGCGAGCGCGCTGTTCGGCGAGACCGGGCCGCCGGTGAACACCACCGAGGGGTCGGTGACCAGTTCGGTCCACGGCTCGAGTACCTGGCCCACCGGGACCTTGGTCGGCCGGTTCAGCACCACGCCGAGCGTGCCCTGCTCGGCCTCGTGCTCGACAACCAGGACGACGGTGCGGCGGAAGTTGGGGTCGCCGAGCATCGGCGTGGCCACGAGCAGCCGTCCGGCCAGGGCTTCCGATGCCATGTCGTCCATGTTTCTATCATCGGTCAGGCTGCCGGGTGGCAGCGTCCCGCACCGCCACGGCGACCGACGACGCCACGTCCGGGTGGAACACCGACGGGATGATGTAGTGCGGCCCGATCTCGTCCGGCGACACCACGTCCGCGAGCGCCTGGGCAGCGGCGATCAGCATCGCGTCGGTCACGTTCCGGCTCTGGGCGTCGAGCAGCCCGCGGAACACCCCGGGGAAGGCGAGCACGTTGTTGATCTGGTTCGGGTAGTCGCTGCGGCCGGTGGCCACCACGGCGGCGTGCTCCATGGCCGCTTCGGGATCCACCTCGGGATCGGGGTTGGCCAGCGCGAACACGATAGCGTTGCTGGCCATGCCGGCGACGTCGCCACCGGACAAGATGCCCGGCGCGGACAGCCCGATGAACACGTCGGCGCCCCGGACCGCCCCGGCCAGGTCCCCGGCGTAGCCGCCGGAGTTGGTGTGCTCCGCGATCCAGCGCAGGCTGTCGTCCAGGCCCGGCCGGGCCAGGTGCACGGCGCCCCGGTCGTCGCAGACCACGATGTCGCCGGCGTGGGCGCCGGCGCCCAGCAGCAGCTTGAGC
>Ga0335082_10007261_pt1 | contig 12047 bp, 8 predicted proteins | sample Lox_Sample_41_FD_206718 | JGI IMG/M metagenome (GOLD analysis project Ga0335082, IMG submission 206718) | Soil microbial communities from Loxahatchee National Wildlife Refuge, Florida, United States - Lox_Sample_4.1 | ecosystem: Environmental > Terrestrial > Soil > Wetlands | place: USA: Florida...
AATACCGCGGCAACGCTTTTGGTGTACAGCAACGCTCCCTCATCACCGGATACCGTATATGTTTTTGGGTATGGGTATACGGTCGGGATCACTCGACTAAGCACCTATAGTATTGATTTCGGCCGGCTCCTCCTTGGGCACTTCAAAGATACAACCTTAACAATGACAAATATTGGAAATGATACTCTACGGATCAGTAGTGTTGCTACATCTGATTCTGCGTTTGTTCCGAGAGGATTTAGCACCATTCTTGGACCTGGACAGTCAGCTACAGATACATTGCGTTTTACCGCGTCTGTAGTTGGAACCGGCACTGCATTCATTACGATTCAAAGTAATGGATCCAGTTCGCCCGACACTATCAGGGTTGTAGGAGTTGTCGTTCCCATAACAAAGGTTGATCAATTGTCTGCAATGCCTAAGACTTTCGCCCTTGCCCAGAATTATCCAAACCCTTTTAACCCTTCGACATCCTTTTCATTTGATTTGCCTTCGAAAGGATTGGTCTCACTCAGGGTATTTGACCTCTTAGGCAGAGAGGTTTCAACGATTGTCTCCGAAGAAATGCCGGCAGGAAGTTACACGCGGCGATGGAATGCGGCGAACCTGGCAAGCGGGGTTTACTTTTATCGTTTGCAGGCTGGAACATATATCGAGACAAAGAAACTTTTGCTTTTGAAATAACCGAACTGGCTGCCCGTCGCCGCTCGATGAGTCTATGACTCGCAGAGTCGTAGACAGCTAAACCGCGGTACGTTAGACGGTGGCAATATTAAGTCACGAAAAAATGAAATCCTCTATAATAGTAGTTCTCTCGTTCGCACTGTTAGCGAATTTGTCATGCCGCAAGGAAACACCGACCGCCCCTCCGGAATCCAAAGGAACGATCTCTTTCGTCGAGCCCAAAGACAGTGCAGCGGCTCTCGAGAGCATAACGATCCAGATTCAGGTGACATCGAACCAACCCCTTAACAACGTTGTATTGACGATCGACGGATCTACTGTCAAGATATTCACTGCACCCCCCTACCAATTTGTATGGCAAACCGATACACTTCCGGAAGCGAGCATTCATGAATTAGACGCAAAGGCATATTTTAAGGACGGATCGTTTATCAGCGCGGATCCGCGGCATATTATCGCGTATCATTTTACTCCCTCGAGCCTGTCTGCGAGAATGGTGAACGATACGCTGATCACATTGACATGGAAGGACAATTCTTCCAGGGAAACAGGGTTCGACCTTCAAGAAGGGCTCAACGGAAGCCCCTTTTCCTCTCTCCAGCAGCTTCCTGCGAACACCACAACAACTTCTGTCGTCGGCAAATATTCGATCGGCGACAGCCTTGCCTTCCGTGTCCGTGCGCTCAGCGATACCCTCGCGAGCAATTTTTCGAACACTGCCGTCGTCCCGATTGACTTTCCGGCGCCCAGCAATCTCGTTCTTATCTCTCTCAGCGATACGGAGGTGAAGTTGTCCTGGCAGGATAATGCCGCGTTCACTGTCGATTTCGTCGTTGAACATAGCACCAACGGAATGACATACTCGGCGCTTGCCATCGTCGGAAAGAACGCATCCCCAGCCGCGATTTCCGATACGTTCAAGGTCGATTCCACGCATTACTTCCGCGTCAGAGCCCGCAGCACGATCAACATCAGCAGCGCATCGAACGTCGTTTCAACGATACTCCCGAGGTTGAACATGCCGGGCGGACTTTCCATATCCAGCACGAGCCGTGACTCGCTCATCCTTCGTTGGAACGACAACACTGATTACACGAGAGGCTATGCGATCGAGCGCCAGATCTCCGGCGGGCAATGGACCGAGGTGCAGCGGGTCGGCGCTTCGGTCAGCTCGTGGACGGATGCTTCCGTTGATACTCTTGACTATTATACATACCGCATCCGCGCCTTTACTTCTCTCAATTATTCCTCGTACTCAATTCCTAAGCGCGAACGATTTACGTTCAATAATACACCGATCCTCACCATTACGCCAAGAGACCCCCTTGGTTCCCTCTATATCTCGGCGCTCGTTGTACCAGCGGACAGTAAAAGCGTCATTTGCGCCATAGGTCGGACCGTCGGCCAATATGACCTCACAACAGGGGCGTTCATCCGAAATTTTGGATCATTTGAAACCCAGATTATCGGAGCGCTCGCGATATCCCGCGACGGTTCGGTCATCATAGCGCGGGGGAGCAATGATTCGACGGTTTATGTCTGGCGGGTGGCGGACGCCGCCCAGGTTCTGGCTTACAGAGAATTTACGCAGACGGTGTTTTCGATCGACTTGACTCCGAATGGCACGTCTTATGCAATTCCGGAGTGGGGAGGAGTTTACATTCGATCAACAAAAGATGGAACGCTGCTACGGTCCATTGCACCGCCGGAAATGCCAAACTATCTCGTCCTCAACTATAGCGGCGAACTTCTTGCCGTGGACGGAATGACAAATGCTGCTTTGATTTATAGAGTCTCCGACGGTGCCCTGTTGGAAACTCTCAATGGACATACAATGGGGATACTCTCGATGGCGTTCAATTCCTCCGGCACTATGTTGGCCACAGGGAGTCTCGACCATTCGCTAAAACTTTGGGACATGAACGGCACTCTTTTGAGATCCTTCACGCCCGGCAACAACTATATCGATGGGGTGTCGTTTGATCCGACCGGGAGTTATGTTGCCGGAGGAGGGCTCAACACTTTCGTCACGGTGTGGAACCTCTCCGACGGAAGCGTCGCCCGAACTTTGACCGGCTACTCGACTGACGTCATGTCCACCAAGTTCACCCCCGATGGAAAACTGTTTCTGACGGGGGAATACAGCGGGAAGATCAGAGTTTATCTGGCATACCGGCAATGGATCAGCTCGTAATGCCTGCCGGAACAGCGATGACCGGGATCCGGGAGGTCTCCAACATGTTTTCGGCCTTCTAAAGGCACCGCGCTATCACAAAATACAGAGATGAAATCCATGGTTGTCAGGACGAAAATGGCGCATGGTTTACTCCCGGCGATCCGCCAAATTATCATGATGCGGCTCCTTGGTACGCTGGAATTATTCTACGAAGCTTGGCAGAACTCTATTCAGTAATTCCATTACACTATGATGTGAGGCTTTCATCCGACATAAAAACCCAAATATACGAGACCATAAATCACTTTTTCATACCCGGGATGACGAACGGCGGGGGGGCCAGGTTGGATATCGACGGAAGATTCTGGGCATACAAAATGCAGGCTTCGATCGATACCGCAGACCGTAATGGTGCATATGGCGTAGTTCCTTCAAATTTTATCCATGGATTATATTCTGTCCTCAAACATGATATCCTCACTACGCCCAACGACAAAAAGATTGTAAGACAATTTCTAACTAATTGCGTCGGCGTTCAAATCCACGACACTATTAAAGACCCGATATTGGAACAAAACGAGGAAGTCAATATTTTATCCTTTTCTCTGTACGAAGAAATAAATCCGTGAACCTGTTTCTAGGCATTGATTTGTGCAACAACGTTAGCTGAAATGAAGAGAGTCAGAAGAGTTGAAAGCCGGTTCTGAGATCATCATGAAGCCAACTGGAAAGAGCAAGGTTGAGGTTTTTATACTCGGAAAAACGGCGAACCGGAACTCACTTCGAACGCAACTGACGATCTTGCGGAGATCCTGAAGCAGTCCATCGCCGACGCGGCGGCCGCGATCAGATCATTCCCCGATATCCTATTCCAAAGCGAAGATATTCGCGCAGCGGCTCTGACAATTCTGATACAGAGAGCGATGAATGCTTGAAACACCAAGGAGCCAGTAATGGCTCCTTTTTTTACCTTGATTGTCCCATTGAATAAGTGTACTTTTTCACATTAAGCTTACCCGGGGGAAAACGGGGCAGAAAATAATATTAGACCTAAACCTCCGGATTCGCGACGGCGATGATGGGGGTTTTTGTGTTATTAGGAGGTTCTATACTAAAGGCTCAACTACGCGATTTAAATTTCGCTTAGTTCGTAAAACATATGGAGCTAATCAGACAAAGAATTTCATCATTACTAATCGTCGGGTTCGTAGTGATTGTTTGCACAGGCGTCTACGCTCAACCGGGTTTTCCATTCGCAAATAAACAACCATACACCTTTTCTGCAAAATCTACATCAACCACTAGTTCTCACGACACCCTCTCACTTGTGGGCCAATGGTCTTGGGGGCAAAGTTTGGCGGTTGTTGTAAGGGGCAATTATGCTCTCATAGGTAATGGTTCGCTGCTTCAGATTCTCGACATCAGCAATCCAGTAGTTCCTCTGACCGTAGGAGAAGTCTATGTTGGTAGCGAGATTTTTGGATTGGTCGTGTCGGGAAATTATGCTTACATGACTCCTGGATTTTCTATTATCGATGTCTCCGATGTAACCAATCCCCGAGTGGTCAGCAATATTAGCGTTCCCTCCACAACAGCCGCCCTGGCAGTTTCAGGTGAGTACACTTATATAGGAGATATTTACGGTAATATTTATACGATAAATGTTTCAGATCCAACACAACCATACGTGGTAAGCGGCTACCCAATGATGCACACTCAGGGTTATTTAGTTGGCTCGATTGTGATTGTTGATACAGTATTGTACGCTGGAACTGTCGACGGCACCTCGGCAGATATTTTTGACATTTCTACTCCGTTGTCTCCCGTTCATATTTTGAACTGTTTTGGCACACGAGGGGTGTTTGCGGTCCAGGGGCATTGTCTTTACTTGGCGGCGACGTCACCTTACGATGAATTATTAGTCTATGACATAAGCAAACCACTAAATCCGCGATTCATTAATGGAGCGAACCTTCGTTCTTTTCCAGTTATTATATCTGTCAGAGATAGTCTTGTTTATATCTGTGAGGCAAATGCCGGCTTTGAAGTCGTTGATGTGGCAGACACTTCAAATATTCACGTGCTAGCTCAGATGCCCTATCTTTACAATTTTCCAAGTGGTGTGGACGTAGGACCCTATGATCTGAGTCTTGGGTCAACGATTGCGTGCATTGCGAGCATCAATGGTTTGTGGATTGTGGACATTAGCAAGTTGCCGATGTTAACAACCGAATCATTTTTAGCCACTGGATGGAATATTACACCATCAATTGTTGCGGATACTCTACATCACGCATTTGTTGCGGAAATGTATGGCGGCCTACAAATCATAGATTTCTCTACAGCTTCATCACCACGCCTCATTGGACAATATACTCCAAATGAAGCTGTGCGCGATGTGGCGGTATCTAAAAACGTTGCTTATTTGCTTTGCGACTCTGATCTGGTAATCTTAGATGTATCAAAATTATCGACTCCTGTGCTGATGGGCCCAGTGTTTATGGGCGCTTGGCACTATATGACTCCTCAGTCTACGTTGCAAGAAATTCCGGCAATCTATACGCCGTTGATGTCTCAAATCCTTTATTGCCCGTCATAAAAGATATTAAGCTGACGTCGGGAATTCCAACAGGGATTTCCAAATTGGATAGATATCTTTACATAGCAGAAGCGGATACCCTAGTTCAAGTTTTTGATATTTCTAATCCTCATATCCTCAAAGGATTAGGAAGTATCAACATTAGCGCTATTGGGGGTTTGAACATCTCGGGTCGAGTTTTGTTCACTTTAACCGAATCCGGATTTTCAAAATATAAAATTTTGGATTCTTTCACTGTCGAATACATGGGATCCTGTTACCTGCCCATCCCTTACGATTTCAAGAGCGAGATTACAACTGATGAGAATTACGCATATGTATGCAACGGCAACTACTTTAATATTATCAACATTTCAAATTCCTCAAGTCCTAGCATTGTCTACACTGATCACGATTACTATGGATTTACATCCCTCGCACAATCAGGAAATCTCTTCCTGCTAGGACGAAGGGGTAATAGTCTTTTACTGTTACAGAATGACTTGGTAACTCAGGTAAGAAGAAAACCAAGTTTGGCAGAAAGTTTTGCACTCGATCAAAATTACCCCAACCCCTTCAACCCGTCCACAGTCATCAGTTATCAATTGCCGACGGGCACTCTTGTAACGTTGAAAGTGTATGATGAACTGGGAAGGCTTGTAAGAACATTGGTCAATGAAAATCAGAATGCCGGTGAACACTCTTTCACTTTCAACGCGAGCAACTTATCGAGCGGAATTTATTTCTACAGACTTAGCGCTGGGAGTTTTGTTCAAACGAAGAAACTGATGCTGTTGAAGTAAAGGCCTTAGGCGCGGTACGTTAGTGCGAATCTTCAGTCATTTAAAGCTCTGCATATGAAAAAGACAAGCATTTCACTCTTGTTGCTATTTAACATCTCTTCGATGAACTCGCAGGATTTCATTTGGAAACAAATGTCAGGACCACAAGGTGGGTTGATTTCCACAATTTGTTTTACGGACAGTATTGTTTTTGCAGGAGGTATTAACGGTGTATTTAGAAGCACAGACAATGGAGATCATTGGAAATTTACCGGCCTTGCCAGTGATGAAGTAAAAAAAATCATTGCCATTGGAGATACTATTTGGGCTGGAACTGATCGCAATGGTGTTTACATAAGTGGCGATCAAGGACTAACTTGGAAAAAAGATAACAATGGATTGCCTCTAAACGTTAGTGTAGTTGATATGGCAGTGCTCGATACCTATATTTTTGCCGCAACAAGTGGATACGGAATATTTAGGAGGTCAGTATCGGATTCAAATTGGACGGCTGTAAATACTGGCATTGATAATTTGGATTTCAGAACAATTATTGCAAGTGATAGCGTAATTATTGCTTCTGCGGCAGGCGCTTCTGGCTCGGGAATGTTTCGAAGCACGAATAGGGGTGAACTATGGACAAGGATCGATCCCGATCCTTATGCGTGGATGGCGGATGCAATCTGTAAATATCATGATACGCTCTATGCCGCAAGGTATTTAAATCAAGCTGAAGTCTATATAAGTATTGACGATGGCCTTACTTGGTCAGTTCCAGCAGGAGCCTCACCACCAAACGACATCATTACAAATTTATATGCAGACCATTCCGGTCTTTATGCCGGGATCTATAACAATGGAATCTATCGATCGTCAAATAGTGGAATAAGTTGGACGCAAATTAATAATGGTCTTTATAATTATTCACCAACACATTTAAATGGAAAAGATGGATTCGTTTATTATGCATCATATGATGGTATCAAGATTACATCGGATTTCGGTACTACATGGCAGCAAAAAAACCTTGGGCTCACAAATAGTTCAATTTCGTGCATAAATTCAGTTGGAGAAAGTATTTTTGCGGGAACAAATGGAGCTGGTTTATTTTATACGACCGATCTTGGCGCAACATGGAATCAGATCACTGATTCTAATGTGAAACCCTTCATAAAGAGTTTGATAAATGTCAACGATACCATTTTCTTAGCCTCGACCGATTGGACATATAATTGCAGAGTCATCATGAGTAGCGATAAAGGGATTTCCTGGGTTCAACGCAATAATGGTATTGATGGGGGTGATATTACTTCTATCGCTTGGGCGAACGATGTTTTGTATGCAAGCACTTCATACGGTCTTTTTAAGAGTGTTAATAGGGGAGCAGCATGGACGTTAATGACCAGCGGGCTACCGAACAGTGGACGACCCAATGTAGCAAGTGTTGCAGCTGTTGATTCTATTGTCGTCGCAGCCGATGGAGAATCGCAGATTTATCGGAGTACTGATTTGGGTGAGCATTGGGCGGCGGTCTCCATGCCAGCTGGAATTACTCCTCCAATCATTAAAGTATCTGCCATTAATACAACTCTCTACGCAGGTTGTTCAGAGGTCAACGTACTATTTATGAGTTCTGATAAAGGGGCAACCTGGCAAACAGTCGGAATTCCGGAATTCAATGGTGCAGTTGAGGATGTTACGGGAAATGATGATTCCTTATTTATTGCTGTAACCTATTCTGGCGTTATAGCTAAGTACGGAATATCCTACGGGACATTAATTAGTTCAGATATCATGAATTCCGACATTCGAAGTGTTCACTATCATAACGGGCATCTTTGGCTAGGTTCTTGGGGAGCAGGAATTTTTAGGAACATCGATTCATCCGAAATAACATATAATCTTTCGGCAAATGATCTGATAAAGATCCCTGGATCCACTTTTCTTAGACAAAATTATCCGAATCCATTCAATCCATCGACAGTCATCAGCTATCAGCTGCCATCGAATACTCTGGTTAAATTGAAAGTGTACGATGAACTGGGGCGGCTCGTGAGAACTTTGGTCAATGAGAATCAGAATACCGGTGAACACTCTGTCACTTTCAATGCGAGCAACTTATCAAGCGGAGTCTATTTCTACAGACTTAGCGCCGGAGGTTTTGTTCAGACAAAGAAATTGATGTTGTTGAAATGAGCTGCCAACCTGCAATCCCATAATGCACGTTGCGGCGTAATGGAATATGAAGGGAATGGATCTGTTGTAGCTTTAAGAGAAAGGAGTAAGGTATGAAACATTTACTGTCCCTGACTTCTGTATTCTTTATTCTCACAACCTTTTTACAAGGCTGTCGAACGAGTACGACTGGACCGTCAGAAGGTCCGCAAATTGTCACTCAACTCTCCACAATGGAAAAAGCCGTTTCTTCATCGGACAATTCATTCGGTTTTAAGCTCTTTGCCACAATAAACGGAAGTCAACAGAATAAGAACGTCTTCATCTCCCCTTTTAGCGTTTCAATGGCGTTCGGCATGCTGCTCAATGGTGCCAATGGTCCGACACTTGACTCGCTGGAACGAGCGCTTGGCGATGCGGGGATGTCCTTGAGCGACATCAATACCTCTTATAAGAATATTTCCTCCTATCTATCGGCTCTTGACGCTCAAGTCATATTCCAAAATGCCAACTCTATCTGGTATAGGAACGGATTCCCGGTCCTGCCGGCTTTCACAAGCGTCAATAAAACGTATTTCGATGCAGAGGTGGCCAGTCTGGATTTCACTCAGCCCACAGCGGCGCAGACTATTAACAGTTGGGTAGACACGAAAACAAACGGCAAAATCCCGACGATCATCGGCGGCAATATTCCGTCCGATGTCGTCATGTATCTCATCAATGCAATCTATTTTAAAGGGGCATGGACGAGCAGGTTTGATACGGCGAACACCAAAGAGGCGCCATTTACTTGCGCAGATGGAAGCGTTACGCAATGCAATTTTATGAACCAGGAACACACCTTCGCGTATTATGGCGACAATTCTCTGCAAGCCATCGATTTACCATACGGCGACAAGTCATTTAGCATGACGATTCTATTGCCCGCTGCGGGAACTTCCATCGACCAATTTGCATCGGCATTAACACAGCTGCAATGGGATGCAATCATAAGCAAATTAGATTCAGCGGAGGTCGATATATCTTTGCCGAAATTCACGCTGAATTATTCCAGATCATTAAGGGATGACCTGACGGCACTTGGGATGGGAATAGTATTTGACCCAATGAGGGCGGACCTTAGCCGAATAAGCCAGACGGGTGGATTAAGTGTTTCGGACGTATTGCACAAAACGTATGTAGATGTTAATGAAGAAGGAACGGAAGCCGCGGCGGCCACAGTGATCATTATGGTGGGGAATGCCTATATTCAAACTCCGGTGATGCGCATTGATCATCCATTTATTTTTGCCATTCGGGAACATCAATCCGGAACGATCCTGTTTATTGGCAAAATAGATTCTCCTGCCGGCTCGTAAGGAGAAACCGACAGATTTATTTACTGCTAATCAAAAAGCTGCACTTTGCCGCTCTTCGAGTCTATGACTCGCAGAGTCGTAGACAGCTTAGTCCGGTACATTAGGCCGCAACTTCTTTCTACGGTTTCGAAATGTATAACAAAACGATATTGGTTCTCCTTCTTGCGATTGCTCCAGTCGGACTGGGACGCCACACCGTAACCTTAAACAATCAACCGAGTGATTTTGGAATTTATCTCTTAAGGGATGATACTCTAAGAACCTGGCAGGCAAAACTGTTACCGCTCAACGCGCTGGATCTTGCCCCCAAACCTCTCATTGGCATTAATGATATTGAATCATACGAATGGTCCGACCACACTATCAAACTTACCAAAGAAGGCTTAGCAAGAATCAGAGCGCTCCAGGACAATAAAACACTAACTCTCCCCTTCCCCTTCGTGGTCGTAGTGGGCAACATTAAGATTTACATGGGCAACTTCTTCCAGTTGTATTCGTCCTACATGCCAGTCGACCTGCCGTACATGTTTCCATCACTCGAGGCAACTCTTACAATTCGAAGAGCTCCTGATAAATCCATTAAGGACCAGCGTGAAGATCCGCGTATCTATGACGCGTTGCGTAGAAGAAACAAACTGAAATTATGAAGTTGCTGCCTAACCACCGGCTCAAGCTGACGAATCAGCCGTTGACGATTTTGCACGCGCATATTCTACCATTGATTTGGCTGCGCGTCGCCGCAGCTGCTCCGGTCCGTTAGGGCGCAATTGCCAATCGAGGTACTAATGAAGCACATCGTGATATATTTCACATTTCTAAGCTTTCTTCTATGTTACGGTTGCAGTAAGGAAACAAGTAATCCGATAGGATCGAATAATTCGGCGGTTTGGACAAAGGTCAATTTCAATCTGACGGACACAACTGTTTCCGCCTTCGCTACAAATGCTACAAGTATTTTTGCTGGGACTACGGGAGGGGGCGTATTTCGTTCCACCGATAACGGCGAGAGCTGGAGCGCGGTGAGTAACGGTTTGACGTACGGATATGTTAACACTCTTACCTATTCCGGCACGAATCTATTCGCCGCAACATGGGCTGGCATATTTCTTTCCTCAAACAATGGTAAAAGTTGGACACCAGTCAATACCGGTTTAACGAATACTTATGTCTGGTCTGTCACTATTTCTGGTGAGAACCTTTTGGCTGGAACTTGGGCTGGCGTCTTTCTTTCGACCGACAACGGGCAAAACTGGTCTCAGGTCAATTCTGGTTTGACAGATACAATAGTTACTGCCTTTGCTGTAAGCCGACCTCACATCTTTGCAGGAACCCTCGGGGGTTCTGTTTTTCACTCAACCAACGACGGTACAAGCTGGATGGCAGTTAATTCCGGTTTGCCGGCAAACACCGCTGTCCGCTCGCTTGTTGTCTCAGGCACGTATCTCTTTGCTGGAATTGATGACTATGGAGTTTTTCTATCTACAAACGACGGCTTAAGCTGGAATGGATCATTGACCGGTTTGAAATATCATGTTGTGCGTGCTATTACTGTAGTCGGTTCAAACGTCTATGCAGGAACTGATATCGGTGTATTTCAATCTACTGACAAAGGATCAACCTGGAGTGGCGTCGATTCAACTTTGCCGCCCTATACATTTATCAATGCTCTTGTTGTGTATAATGAGACTCTTTTCGCTGGGACTCAATATGGTATCTGGAAGAAACCGATTTGATCACCACAGCTGAAAATCGACACTGCGCCAATGTGGCAATTGAGGCCTGACCAGCGGCTCAAGTAGCGCTTTACGCCATGGTGCCTCAGGCACTCACTGACGGAAATACTCGGCTGGCCGGAGCTCAACGAGCACTATCGGGTTTTGTGCTATTGCTGGGCGATGTATCTCGCAATTTTGGCGGTGTCTTGAATACGGAGGGGATGTCCCCTGTGAAAAACGTCTCGACGTCTAAAGTGATGATGCAGTCTTTCGACGCATCCCCGAAAACTGGGCTTGCTCAGGGACACATGGATTGATGAAACAATCCGAACAACCTTGGGTTAGCAGCAGTCGAATAATCGATAATGACAGGAGTTAATAATGTGTACTATCAAGAAGTTCGTGATATTCACTCTCCTTATCACACTAATTTCATCCATCAAATCCAACTCTCAGAATTTCGTACAACAAACGACCGGCCCGCTGGGAATAGATGCAGCCCAGTTTTTGATCGATCACTTCGGAAGAATACTTTTGATTGATAGCTATGGCAACCTGTATTATTCCACAAATAATGGA
>Ga0335082_10007262_pt1 | contig 12046 bp, 12 predicted proteins | sample Lox_Sample_41_FD_206718 | JGI IMG/M metagenome (GOLD analysis project Ga0335082, IMG submission 206718) | Soil microbial communities from Loxahatchee National Wildlife Refuge, Florida, United States - Lox_Sample_4.1 | ecosystem: Environmental > Terrestrial > Soil > Wetlands | place: USA...
CCCGGCCTTGTGCCGGGCATCCGCGTCTTCTAAACGCTGCCGGAAAATCAAGACGTGGATGGCCGGTACAAGTCCGGCCGTGACAAAAGAGCAGTCGCAAAGAGCAGTCGCAATGAGTAAACCCCTCTCCGACCGTGTCGCGCTGGTCACCGGCGCCTCGCGCGGCATTGGCGCAGCGGTCGCGCTGGAGCTGGCGCAGGCCGGCGCGCATGTGGTGGCGGTGGCGCGCACGGTGGGCGGACTGGAAGAGCTCGACGACAAGATCAAAGCCGCCGGCGGCACCGCGACACTGGTGCCGCTCGACATCAAGGATACCGACGGCATCCTGCGCCTCGCGCTCGCCCTCAACGAGCGCTACGGCCGGCTCGACGTACTCGTCGGCAACGCCGGCGTGCTCACCGTCCCCTCGCCGGTCGGACATATCGACCCGAAGGACTGGGACAATGTCATCGCCGTCAACCTGACCGCCAATTGGCACCTGATCCGTGCGCTCGATCCGTTGCTGAAGGCTTCGGCGGCCGGCCGCGCCGTTTTCATCACCTCGGCGGTCGCCTATTTCGCGCGGCCTTATTTCGCGCTCTACGCGGCATCCAAAGCCGGCCTCGACCAACTGGTGCGCACTTATGCCGCGGAATGCGACAATACCCAGGTCCGGGTCAACCTGTTCAGCCCGGGCCAGACCCGCACGCGCATGATGGCGACGGCCTTTCCGGGGATCGATCCCGAGACACTGCCGACGTCCGAACAGGTCGCCACGGCGATCGTGCCGTTGTGTCTGCCCGCCTGCAGCGAACGCGGAAAGATCTACGACTTCCGCGCGGGAAAATTTCTCGACTTCCGGCTGCCAGCGTAAGCCTAGTGCTTCCGCTTCGCCCTGCCCCTGAACGGATTGTCCTTCTCGCGCAACGTCAGGCGGATCGGCGTCCCGGGCAGGTCGAACGACTCGCGCAGCGAATTCAACAGATACCGCTTGTAGGCGTCGGGTAGCGCGTCGGCACGCGTGCAGAACAAGACGAAGCTCGGCGGCCGGCTTTTCGCCTGCGTGATGTAGTTGAGGCGCAGCCGGCGGCCCGACACCGCCGGCGGCGGATGCGAGGCGACGGTCGCCTCGAACCAGCGATTGAGCGCGCTTGTCGGCACCCGCTTGTTCCACACTGCATAGGCATCGACGATCGCCTGCATCAGCCGGTCGAGGCCCTCGCCGGTCAAGGCTGACACCGCGACCAGCGGCACGCCCTTGAGCTGCGTCAGCTTTTCCTCCGCCAACGCGCGCAACTTGCCGATGGCGCCCGCAGTCTGCGCCTTCAAGTCCCACTTATTGACCGCGATGACGATGGCGCGTCCCTCCTGCTCGACCAGATCGGCGATGCGCTGGTCCTGCTCCTCGAAGGCGTTCTCGACGTCGAGCAGGACAACCACCACCTCGGCGAAACGCACCGCGTTGAGCGCGTCGGCGACCGACAGCTTCTCCAGTTTCTCGTCGACGCGCGAGCGGCGGCGCAGGCCGGCAGTGTCGTGGATGCGGAATCGCTGCCCGCGCCAGTCGAGGTCGACGGCGATGGCGTCGCGCGTGGTGCCGGCTTCGGCCGAGGTGAGCAGGCGCTCCTCGCCGATCAGGCGGTTAATGAGCGTCGACTTGCCGGCGTTCGGCCGTCCGACGATGGCGACGCGGATCGGATGCGCGCCGGATGGCTCGACTGGTTCGCCCGGCCGTACCGTTTCGCCCGGCAGGGCGGCGCGCAGCGCGTCGTAGAGATCGACCATGCCCTCGTTGTGGTCGGCGGAAATCGCCACCGGATCGCCGAGGCCCAGCGCATAGGCTTCCAGCCTGCCCGCCTCGCCGGCGCTGCCTTCCATCTTATTGGCGATCAGCACGGCCGGCTTGCCGGATTTGCGCACGAGGTCGGCGAAGACGCGGTCGACCCCAGTCGGGCCGCTGCGCGCGTCGATCATGAAGAAGATCGCATCGGCCTGGGCGATCGCGGTCTCGGTCTGCGCCCGCATGCGGCCACTGAGGCTGTCGGGAGCGGACTCCTCAAGCCCGGCGGTATCAATCACCATGAACTCGAGGTCGCCAAGCCTCGCTGTGCCCTCGCGGCGGTCGCGCGTCACGCCCGGCCGGTCGTCGACCAGCGCGAGGCGGCGGCCGACCAGCCGGTTGAACAAAGTCGATTTGCCGACATTGGGTCGGCCGACGATGGCGACGGTGAAGCTCATGGACGTTTCTTTCCCCCTCCGCGGCAGCGAGGCAAGGGGGAAGAAAGGATCAGCGCGACATGGTGCTAGGCGGCGGCGGCGCGCTCAGCCAGGGATCGTTGGATTGCGCAGGCGCCGGCTGCTGCTGCGGCGCCGTTCCCGGCCACGGTTCAAGCTTCTGCTCGCCGCTGCCCTGACCCTGTGGCGCCGGCTGCACGGTGACGCGCGTTGGCGGCTTTGCCGCGGCCGGCTTCGGTTTGTGCTTCGGCTTCGGTTTGACCTTGGGCTCCTCCGCCGGTGCGATCGCCGCGGTCTGGGCCGGCGGCGGGTTTGCACCAGCGGGCGGCGGCGCGGCGGCCGCACCCGGCGCGAGCGCGGTGTCGGCCTGCTGCTGATTGCCCTTCAGATATTCCGGCGGAATGCCCTGCGTGACGCCCGGCACGCCGCCCGGAAACAGCTCCTTGCGCTCGCCGGGCAGCTTCTTTTTGTCGTTGAGATGAAAGAAATCGAGGCTGTCCATGTCGAAATTGTCGAGACTCCCGCAGCCGGCGAGCACCGGCATGAGCGCGATCAACCCGGCCAGCAATACGCTGCGATACCTGCGACGCATCCGTTTACCCTCAACCCTTTTTGCCGTCGGCCGCGATCAGCGCCGAGAGGATGTCGGCGCGCGCGCGCGTGCCCGGCGGCGTTTCGCCATCGCCCGCGATCATGTCGAGGTAGCGGCGCGCGGCGGTGAAATCGTGATTGCGCCAGGCCGACAGCGCCAGCAGTTCGCGCGCGGCGTGGCGGAAGGCATGCCCCGGCTCGGCGACCTTATCGAGCCGGCGCTTCATTTCAGCCAGCGGAGCGGTGTCGACCAGCAGCATGCCGGCGCGCACGGCGGCGAGATCCTGCAAGGTCGGCCCGAGCGCAGTGTCCGCGGCGAGATCGTCATAGGCCTTTACCGCATCGGCCCGTTTGGTCTGCGCGAGTTCGGCGGCGGCGCGGAAGCGCGCCAGAATGCGGTAGCCGGCCGGCGCCTCGGCGACGATTTTAGCGAAGGCGGCATCAGCCTCGGTGTGCTTGCCCTCATCGCTCAGGCTCAGCGCGGCCTCGAACTGCGCGCCGGCGGCGGCGGCTTTCTTGCCCTCCCACCAGAGGTAGCCGCGCCAGCCGCTCACGGCGACCACGATCAGGACGGCAAGCCCGATGATGTAGACGCTGTAGCGCTCCCACAGCTTCTGCAGCCGTTCGCGCCGGACTTCCTCGTCAACTTCGTGGAAAATATCGGCCAAAAACTACTCCCAGCCCCGCTTACGCCCGACCCCGGGCCGGTTGCGGCCTAACCTAGCGATGTGGCGGGTCCAAGGCAAAGCTTAAGCGGGACAATCGTTAAGATTCAGGGCTTTAGCCGAGGCGGCTTCAGGGCTTCCTGGCCTTCATCGGATAGACGTTGTCCGGGCCGGGGAAGGCCCGCTTGCGCACGTCGGCGGCGTAATCGGCGACCGCCTTTTCGATGCCGGGGCCGAGATCGCCGTAGCGCTTGACGAATTTGGGCACCCGCGGCGACAGCCCGAGCATGTCCTCCAGCACCAGGATCTGGCCGTCGCAGGCCGGGCTGGCGCCGATGCCGATGGTGGGCGCTCGCACCGCGGCGGTGAGCTTGCGCGCGAGCGGCTCTGCCACCGCCTCGATCACCACCGCGAAGGCGCCGGCTTCGGCCACCGCGATGGTGTCCTGTTCGATGCGCGCCCAGTCGGCTTCCTCGCGCCCCTGCGCGCGGAACGAACCGATGGTGTTGATCGACTGCGGCGTCAGGCCGACATGGCCCATCACCGGCACGCCGCGCTCGACCAGAAAGGCGACGGTCTCGGCCATACGCTTGCCGCCCTCGACCTTGATGGCGCCGCAGCCGGTTTCCTTGAGCACCCGCGCGGCGTTCATGAAGGCCTGCTCCTTCGAGGCCTCGTACGAGGCAAACGGCATGTCGACGACGACCAGCGCGCGCTTACTGCCGCGCATCACCGCATGGCCCTGCAGGATCATCATCTCCAGCGTCACCGGCACGGTGGTCTCGAGCCCGTGCATCACCATGCCGAGCGAGTCGCCGACCAGGATGACGTCACAATATTTGTCGACCAGCCGCGCGGTGTGCGCGTGATAGGAGGTGAGGCAGACGATCGGATCGCCGCCTTTGCGGGCGAAAATTTCCGGGGCGGTGATGCGTCTGATGTCGTCTTGCACGGACACTTGAGCTTATCCCCCAAACACAGGCACGCCGATCACCATCGGGTGGAAGGCATAGCCGAGCGCGAGATAGATGACGATGCCGATCGCGACGACGATGACGTCATTGGTCCAGCCGGCGGGCGCGGCCGCCGCGCCGAGATCGCCGCGCTTTTTGGCGGCGATGCGGGCGTAGACGCCCCAGGCCAGGAACGATCCGAACAGCAGGATCGAGGCGAGATCGCCGTTCGACAGCAGATGCGCCAAGGCCCACGTCTTCACGCTCGCCAGCATCGGGTGTTTGAGCGTCGTCTTGATGTGGCTGGGGATGAAGGCGGCGGTGAAGAAAATCACCGCGAACAGCATCAGGCCGACGGTGATGTGCCGCATGAAGGCGGGCGGTGACCAGATTTGCGGCGCCTGCGCGTGGTATTGGGCAAAGCCCCAGACGATGAGCGCAAGACCTGCAATCGAGACGACGGCGAAGACCGCGCGATAGCCGCCCAGGCCCAGTTTCGCGATCGCGTCGGCGCGCGCGGCGCGGAACGTGACGAAAACATGGGTGGCGAAAAATACCGCCAGTCCAAGGAGGAAGATGCCCAAGCCCATGACGCACTTTACCCCGGTTGCGCATGCCGATTACAGTCCGCCGCAGTAAAGGATCGCACCGGCCAATGCAACCGACCTGGCGAACTCGCATCGTATTCGCGGCCGTTTTGCTGTGCGCCGCCGCCACGCCGGGCTTTGCCCAGACTTGGCCGGCCAAAACGGTACGCATTCTGGTTCCGTTCGGCGCCGGCTCGACGCCCGATATCGTCGCCCGCGTCGTCGCCGACGGCCTATCGAAAAAATATCCGGGCAGCGCCTTCCTGGTCGAGAACAAGCCGGGCGCGAGCGGCAATCTGGCGACCGAGGCGGTCGCCAAGGCCGCGCCTGACGGCGCCACCATCGGCATCAGCATCGGCGGGCCGCTCGCCATCAACACGCTGCTGTTTTCAAAATTGCCCTACGACCCGAACAAGGACATCGCGGCGATCACGCAATTGGTGACGCAGCCGAGCATTCTCGCAGTTAACCCGGACCTCAAGGTGAACAGCGTCGCCGAACTGGTGGCGTTGTTGAAAGCCAATCCCGGCAAATACAATTTCGCCTCGATCGGCAACGGCTCGCTGTCGCATCTCGCCATGGAGGCCATCGCCATCAAGTCCGGCACTAGACTCGTGCACGTACCCTACCCGAGCTCGCCGCAGGCGATCACCGCGGTGATCCGCGGCGACGCGCAGATGGCCTGCCTGCCGGCAATCTCGGTGACGCCGCAGGCCAAGGCCGGCAAGGTGAAGATGCTGGCGGTGTCGACGGCGAAGCGCTCGCCGTATCTGCCCGACGTGCCGACGCTGAAGGAAAGCGGCATCGACGTCGAGGCCGACGCCTGGAACGGTCTGATCGCGCCGGGCCGTACGCCGAAGGCGATCATCGACGCCATCAACAAGGACGTGGTTGCGATCATCCGCGAGCCGGCGGTGCGCGACAAGCTCGCCGCGCAACTGATGGAGCCGGTCGGCTCGACGCCGGAGCAGTTCCGCGCGCAGATCGACGGTGAGATCGCGCGCTGGGCGCCGGTGATCAAGGCGGCGAATGTCAAGGTGAACTAGCACCGGGCGGCGCCATGCACGCCGCGAAAAAATAAACCGCCCGGGCGAGCCGGGCGGGTAATTGTCTTTCGTGTCGGCGCAGGAAAAGGCTTACCGCCGGTGATGATGAGGGTGCCGGTAATGACGCACGGGAGCGACCGGCTGAAGATCGAGCGAGGTCACGGTCGCGACGACATTGAGGCCGGTCTCGCCCTGAAGGCTCACCGGCTGCAGCGCGAACGAATTGTCGGACCCGCCGACCAAGCCATTGGCGTTGCCGCCGACCCCGACCGTCGCCCCGGCGGAAACGCCGCCATAGCCGCCGGCGAGCGCGCCCGGGCGCACGCGCGGGGTCGCCGCAAACACAGCCCAGCCCAGCTGCGCGTCTTGGCTGACGCCGATCTGCGCGCCGAACCGATGGATGGTGGCTTCATAGCGCTGCGGCGGGCCGCCCGCGGCCGGCGCAAAGACGCAATCGTAAATCTGCGCCGAAACGACGACAAAGCTTGACGGCTGTGCGCTGCGGCACGTCAGCATGCCGGCCTCGACGTCGGCGCGCGCCGGCATCGGCGCCGCGACAGCAAATCCGATCACCGACGCGGCGATCGCGGATAACGCAAATTTTTTCATGACAGAACCTTCCATAACCTTTGTCGCCCCGGCCCCAACTCGATCCGGAATGAGGCTGAAATGCGGACCCATCATGAGTTCCGGCGGCCGCAGGCATCGAAAGATGCAGCGTGTTGCGCATTCGACACACCGCGCGGCGACAAAAATTACGCCGCCTTCTTGACGTCCTTGATGTCGCTGAACACGACGCCCGGCGCGCGCTCGGCGGTGTAGTCGAGGATGAACTGGTTGCGCGCCATGAAGACACGATCGCCATCGAGGTCCTCGGCACAGCTCGAATAATTGGCCTGCACGAAATCGTCGAGCGTCTTGGTGTCGGCGCAGGAAATCCAGCGCGCCAGCTGGAATTCCGGCTGTTCGTAGCCGATGTCGAGGCCGTATTCGTCCGACAAGCGCACCTTGAGCACGTCGAGCTGCAGCGGGCCGACCACGCCGACCATCGCCGGCGCGCCGTCGAGCGGGCGGAAAACCTGCACGACGCCCTCTTCCGCCATCTGCTGCAGCGCCTCTTTGAGCTTCTTCGCTTTCATCGGGTCGCCGAGCTTGACCCGGCGCAGAATTTCCGGCGCGAAATTCGGCACGCCCAGAAAGGCGATCTCCTCGCCTTCGGTCAGCGTATCGCCGATGCGCAGCGTGCCATGGTTGGGAATGCCGACGACGTCGCCGGCATAGGCCTCGTCGGCGAGCGCGCGATCCTGCGCAAAGAAGAACTGCGGCGCCGACAGCGTGATCGGCTTTTCGGTACGCGTCAGCGTCGCCTTCATGCCGCGCCTGAGCTTGCCCGAGCACAGCCGCGCGAAGGCGATGCGGTCGCGGTGGTTCGGGTCCATGTTGGCCTGGATCTTGAAGACGAAAGCGGTCATGGCGTTTTCATGCGCATCGATCTTGCGCGTGTTGGCGACCTGCGCGCGCGGGGCCGGCGCGAAGGAGGCCAAGGCGTCGAGCAGGTCCTTGACGCCGAAATTCTTCAAGGCGGAGCCGAAGAACACCGGCGTCAGGTGCCCCTCGCGGAAGGCGTCGAAATCGAAGCGGCGGCAGGCGTCCTTGACCAGCGCCAGCTCTTCGCCGACGGCCGCGGCGTCGAGCAGCGGGTTCTTCGCCGCGAGCGCGGCGAGATCGAGCGGCTCGAGCGCAGCGGTCTTGCCGTCCTCGCTTACGAGCCGCATCTGGCCGCTCGCAATGTCGTAGGTGCCGGCGAAGTCGCGGCCTTTTCCGATTGGCCACGTCATCGGCGCGGTGTCGAGCGCCAGCGTTTTTTCGATCTCATCCAACAACTCAAATGGATCGCGGCTTTCGCGGTCCATCTTGTTGATGAAGGTGACGATGGGGATGTCGCGCAGCCGGCAGACTTCGAATAGCTTGCGCGTGCGCGCCTCGATGCCCTTGGCGGCGTCGATCACCATCACCGCCGAGTCGACCGCGGTGAGCGTGCGGTAGGTGTCTTCGGAGAAGTCCTCGTGGCCCGGCGTGTCGAGCAGGTTGAAGACGCGGCCGTCGTAGTCGAAGGTCATCACCGAGGTGACCACCGAGATCCCGCGCTCGCGCTCGATCGCCATCCAGTCCGAGCGGGTCGAGCGGCGGTCGCGCTTGGCCTTGACCTGTCCGGCGAGATTGATGGCGCCGCCGAACAGCAGCAGCTTTTCGGTCAGTGTCGTTTTGCCGGCGTCGGGGTGCGAGATGATGGCAAAGGTGCGCCGGCGCTCGACTTCCGCGGCGAGCGGCGTCTGCGGAATCGAATCGGCGGCGGAGAGCGGCTTGTTCATGGGGCGCATGTGGCAGGGAAAACGCGGCTAATCAAGGGGCGGCTAGCGCCCGACGCTGATGTGGTTCTGCCGCGCGACCTTGGTCCAGCGCTTGATCTCCTCGTCGACCAGGCGGCCCAAAACGTCCGGCGGACCGCCGGCGATCACGATCCCCTGCTTGTCGAGTTTGGCCGCGATGTCGGGCTCATGGATGATGCGGTCGATCTCCTTGTTGAGCCGGGCCACGATCTCGGGCGGCGTCCCCGCGGGAGCGAAAAGTCCGACCCAGGTCACCGCCTCGATGCCTGGGAAGCCCGCTTCGGCGATGGTCGGCACGTCCGGGAAATGCGGATCGCGCTTCAAGCTGCCGATCGCCAGCGCGCGCAATTTTCCCGCCTCGACCTGCGGCGCCGCAAGCAGGCTCGACATCACGGTGAACTGCGTTTCGCCGGAGATCGTCGCCAGCGTCGCCGGCGCGCCGCCGCGATAGGGAATATGCGTCGCCTCGACCCCGGCCATGTTGTCCCATTGCGAGATGACAAGATGCGACTGGCTCGCCATTCCCGGCGTCGCAAAGGAGAACTTGTCCGGGCTCGCCTTGGCGAGCGCTGCGAACTCGCGCAGCGTTTTCGCCGGCACCTTCGGATTGACCAGGAACAGCATTGCGTTTTTGCCGACCAGAATGATCGGCGTGAGGTCTTTCTCGGTGTTGAACGGCATATTGGTCCGCACCGCCGGATTGACGGAATGCGAAGCCGGCACGACGACGAGCGTATAACCATCCGGCGCCGATTTGGCGACGAACTCGGTGCCGACGATATTGTTGGCGCCGGTCTTGTTCTCGATCACGATCGGCTGTTTCAAGGCGTCCGCCAGGCCCGGCTGGATCAGTCGCGCAACGATGTCGTTGATACCGCCCGGCGCGGTCGGCACGATGAGTTTGACCGGATGCGTCGGATAATCTGCCGCCCGTGCCGCCACGCCAAGCGCGAGCGCCAAGCAGACGATCGCAAGCTTCCGCATTGTCATTGTCCAGTCACCCTTTGCATGATCGCCGCCGCATCCGATGCCGTGCCGCCCGTCCAGGCGATGTGTTGGTCAGGCCGCACCAGGATCAGCGACGCGCCGTAATTTTCCCGCGCCTGAGCCCCGCTGTCACGCACGATCTTGAGCGGAATCCGCCGCTGCCGCGCCGCCTGCTCGAAGTCGTCCGCGTCCGCGCCCAGCGCCAACAGCGTAAAGCCCCGGCCGAGCTCCTCGAACACATTGCGCCCATTGGACAGAACCTGCGGCGCAAGGTGGTGGCCGGCGCGCGCTTTCAGGCTGTGCTCGCCGTGCGCGGCCGTCTTACCGCCGGACGGCCCGAACACGATCGGCGAGGCCTCATAGCTCGGCTCATAGGCCTTGCGGCGCGAGCCGACGTCGGTGATGCGCGCTTTCCACGCGGCCTCGAATTCGGCCCGGTCGCGCGACGGGTCGTAGCGGGTGAGAAAGGCGTCGTCTTCGCGGATGCGCGCGGCGATAAAATCCTCGGCGACGTCGCGGAAGATGGGCGCGCGCTCCAGCGAATAGGTCTCGAGCAGCCGCGCGCCGCCCCAGCCGGCGAAATGCGCGGCGAGCTTCCAGCTCAGATTGACCGCGTCTTCCAGCCCGTTGTTCAGGCCGTAGCCGCCGTAAGGCGGATGGCTGTGCGCGGCATCGCCGGCGATAAAGATGCGACCGTCGCGGTAGCGCTCCGCAACCGCGTTGCGCAGCTCCCAGAAGCCGGCATGCTCGACCTCGAAGGCGAATGGGAATCCGGCGGCAGCGAACAGCGGGGCGCTGAAATCGAAATCCTTGCGGCGCGCCTCGGGCGGCACCGGCGTGTGGAAGAAGAAGTTTTCGCCGACGTCGACACGGCCGAAGAATTTCCAGTAGCCGTGCAGCTCCGGGTGCATGACACGATAGGTCGAACGCTCGGGGAAACGCTTGAGCTTCTCGTGCAGCTCGCGCGAGCGAAAGACGATGAGCACCATGACCCGATCGAAGTCGGTGCCGCTGCGCTCGATCCCGGTCGCCTTGCGCACCATCGAGTGGCCGCCGTCGCAGCCGACGAGGTAATCGCCTTCGAGCGTTTCGGTTTCGCCGCGCTCGTTGGTCACGGTGGCGCTGACGCCGTCCTCCGACTGCGCCACCGCGGTCGCGGTGACACCGAGGCGGAAGTCGACATTCGGCAGGCTCGCCAATCCCCGCCGCAACACCGCCTCCATGCAGTATTGCGGCAGGCGTTCCTGCTTTTGAAAGAAGAAATCGCCGACCACCTCGCGGCCGGCCGGCGCGTGCCAATATTCGCCCGCGAGACTGCCATAGGCGGTGATCTCGCCGATCGGGTAGTCACGCGGCATCAGGCGCGCCGCGCGCAGGTCTTCGTCGAGCCCCCAGAAATAGAAGTGTTCGAGCGTGCGCTGGGTCAGCCCCTGCCCCTTGGGGATGTTGCCCAGTGTCGTACGGCTCTCGACGACGACGCTTGCGACGCCGCGCAGGCCGAGGTCGAGCGCGAGCGCCGCCCCGACCGGGCCGCCGCCGACGATGATGACTTGGGGCTTTTTCATTGCGCGCGTGTGTAGCAGATCGGCTGCAGCGCTTCACAGCATCCCGGGCCGGAAATAGCGGCGCAGATTGAGCGAGCGGCCGGCGACCATGAACATGCCGTCGCCGCGGTAATGAATGGTCTTGGGGTATTTCGGCGTCGGTGCGGCGTGCGCCTTGACCACCTCGAAGATGAAGACGTTGTATTTGTCGACCAGCGCGTCATCGACGAGCGTGCATTCGAGGTTGGCGTAGCATTCCGCAACTAGCGGCGCCCTCACCTGCTCAGCAGACACCGCTGTAAGCTTGAACTTGGCGAATTTATCGACCTCGGTGCCCGAGCAGTTGCCGATCTTGGCGACGATGGGCGCAAGCTCAAGGGTCGGGATGTTGATGACGCATTCCTTGCTGCGCCTCACCAGCTCGTAGCTGTGGTTGCCGCTGGAGATCAGGCAGCCAACGAGCGAGGGCACGAACTCCATCACCATGTGCCAGCCCATGGTCATGATGTTGCGCTCGCCTTTGTACGCCGACGAGACCAGCACCACCGGGCCCGGTTCGAGAAAGCGGCGGATGTCGGAGACGGGGAAGTCGCGTTTTTTATATGTTTTCATTGCAGGTCTATTCGCCGTTATGCCCGGCCTTGTGCCGGGCATCCACGCCTTTCCTGCGCAATGAAACAAGACGTGGATGGCGGGGACAAGCCCGGCCATGACGGTTAGCTGAGGGCCGCGTCGTATTCCTCCGGCTTGAACCCCACCAGTAGCTTGCCGCCACCCAACTCCAGCACCGGGCGCTTGATCATCGACGGCTGCTTCAGCATCAGCGCGATCGCCTTTTTCTCGGTGAGGCCCGCTTTGTCCTTATCCGGCAATTTCTTGAAGGTCAGGCCGGCGCGGTTGATGACCGTTTCCCAGCCCGCCTTCTTCGCCCAGGATTCGAGCTTCGACTTGTCGATGCCTTTGGCTTTGTAGTCATGGAAGTCGTAGGCGACCTTGTGGTTGTCGAGCCAGGCGCGCGCCTTCTTCATGGTGTCGCAGTTCTTGATGCCGTAGATGGTGATGGGCATGG
>Ga0335082_10007263_pt1 | contig 12046 bp, 12 predicted proteins | sample Lox_Sample_41_FD_206718 | JGI IMG/M metagenome (GOLD analysis project Ga0335082, IMG submission 206718) | Soil microbial communities from Loxahatchee National Wildlife Refuge, Florida, United States - Lox_Sample_4.1 | ecosystem: Environmental > Terrestrial > Soil > Wetlands | place: USA...
CCGGGCAGCTTCTGCGTGATCGAGCTCAACGGCGCGGTCGACTTCCGGCCGGTCTACTCGCTTCCCGGCCGCAGCGTCTTCGACGACGCGGTCGCGGCGCTCGCCGGCGGCCGCGACGACGCAGATCTCGAGACGACCATCGCAGCCGGCGCCTAGCCGGGTGCTCATCGCACAGATCTCCGACGTCCACGTCGGCGGGAACCGCTACCGCGAGGAGTTGCTGCGGACGGCGATCGGCGAGATCAACGCGCAGGCGCCCGACCTCGTCGTGATCGCGGGCGACATCACCGACGACGGGTACCCCGACCAGTACCCGCTCGCGAGCCAGGAGCTGGCGCGGATCGAGTGTCCTCGCGTCGTCATGGTTCCCGGCAACCACGACGCGCGCAACGTCGGCTACCTGCGCTACGAGGACACGTTCGGCGCCCGCGACTCGCGGCTGCGGCTCGACCTCGGTGGGACCGAGCTCGCGCTCGTGGCCGTCGACTCGTCCAAGCCCGACCTGGACGAGGGCGAGATCGGCCGGGAGCACTACGGCTGGATCCAGGAGGGCTTCGCGGGCGAGGCCGACCTGCGCGTCTTCGTGTGCCATCACCACCTGATGCCGATCCCGGGAACGGGCCGCGAGCGGAACCAGGTGCTCGACGCGGGCGACGTGCTCTCCCTCCTGCGCCAGGCCGGAGTCGACCTCGTCCTCGCCGGCCACCGGCACGTGCCCTACGTCTGGCCCGTCGGCGGGATGCTGCTCGTGCACTCGGGGACGGTCTCCACGCACCGGACCCGCGGGTTTCCGCATCCCGCCTACAACGTGATCAGCGTCGAGCAGGGGCGGATCTCGATCGAGCTGCGCGTGCCCGGAGGCGAACGCCAGAGCCTCGGCGAATACCCCCGTGACTGGCCCGAGGAGCTCTCGGCGCGGCACGCCGACCCGTTTGTCCGTGCACAGCGCGATTTTTCGCTCGACTGACTCTTGTGGGATAGCCTCCTTCGGCCGATAGAAGGGACGTGGAAGCTGCGGAGAACTCTTGGCGTCCCCTGGGCGAGTTGCTGCTCGCCAAGGAGCTGATCAGCAAAGACGAGCTCGACCGTGCCCTTGCGGAGCAGGCCGACACCGGCCGCCTTCTGGGCGCGATCCTCGTCGAGCGCGGGTTCGTCTCCGGGCCTGCGCTAGCGATCGCGCTAGCCGAGCAGCACGGCGTCGAGCTGAACCAGGAGCGTGGGTTCGGCACCGGGCTCTGGGCCGAGATCGACAAGCGTCACCGCGCGTCGCGTGGCCAGGGCCTCGACGAGCTCGAGGAAAACGTCTTCCGGCTCGAGCAGGTGAAGCCGGCGCTGGAGATCGTCCCCGAGCCGGAGCCCGAGTCTGAGCCGGAGCCCGAGGTCGACAATGAACTGGAGGAGCTCCAGGTCGAGAACCTGCGTCTCCAGGCCGAGATCGAGCGGCTCCATGGCGAGTTCACGAGGCTCACGGTCGTCGAGGACGAGGCTCCCGAGCCGGAGCCGGTGTCCTCGCACCTCCTCTTCGTGCCGACCGCCAAGCGCTACCTGCTCGTCGAGCGAGACGGCCCGCCGCCCGCTCCCGGCGAGGAGCTCGAGCTCGAAGACGTGGCCGGCCCGCTGGTCGTGACCAAGGTCGGGCGCTCTCCGTACCCGGAGAAGCGGCCCTGCGCCTTCCTGCTTCCGCTGAGCTGAGTCCTACGCGGGCTCGAGCACGACCATGTTGCCGAAGCCGCTCGCGTTGACGATCCCGACGAACTTGTAGAGCAGCGAGGCGGTCAGCTCGTCGACCGTCTTCTGCTCACCCTTCCCGATCTGGCCGGGCAGCGGCGGCTGCACCCGCGGGAGGGTCCTCCGGAGCGGATCCTTGAGCGAGCTCTCGAGGTCGCCGCGCTGGAAGAACAGCGAGGACGACACCTTCTTCTGACCGGGGCCAGGCGGGAAGAACACGATCACGTTGTCGGCCGAGTGCGCGTACTCGAGCGTGTAGAGCGCCAGCTCGAGCGCCTCGCGGCGGAGCACGGTCCCACGCGCCCGCGACGGCGTGCCCTCGTCGATCTTGCAGTTCGAGCCCGCGCCGCAGAGCATGTAGTAGACGGTCTTGTTGTTGTCGTAGAGCTTGAAGTCGGAGAGGGTCTCCGGCTTCGCTTTCGTCGGCACGCCGATTGCGCGGAGCTGCTTGTTTCCTGCCGGGTTGGCGACCTTGACATTCGCTAGCTGATCTCCGCTCGGAAGCCGGTAGGTGGGCCCGACGTGGTTCGCGATCTCGAGCGCCTGGCCCCTGAGCGAGCTCGTGTCGGGACGCCAGCTCGACCACGGCGGGGGCGGCAAGGGGGCGGGTCGCTCCGCGAGGACGATCGCCGTTCCGATCGCGGCACCGGCGGTCACTCCGAGAATCAGGTAGGCGGCGACGAAGACCCTGCGCGAGCTCAGAGGACGGCGGGCCACGCTGACTCCTGGGTGAGGTCGATCTTCGGCACCTTCAGCTTCGCCTTCTCGAGGATCTCGACGAGCTCGTCGCCGAAGATCTCGCGCTTCTCCACGAGCGCGTCCGCGATTCCCTCGATTGCCTTCCTGTTCTGCTCGATCAGCGCGTGCGCGGTCACGTAGGCCTGCCCAAGCAGCTGCGCCGCATAGACGCGCTTGTCACGGTCGTTGAGCACGCCGGCCAGGGGGTCGCCGCCGAGCGGCCCGCCCGGGGTCGTCCGGTTCATGATCTGCGTGCCGATCTGCTCGAGCCTCTTGTTGATGGTCTCGCGCTTGGCGTCGAGCGTGCGCTTGGTCGGCCTTCCGTTCGATCCGGCGTTCACCTCGACCGGCTCAGGCGCCATCCCGCAGGCGCCGACCATCCACGCCGCGCGCGCTGTCGCGCTCTGGACGTCGCCGCCGACTCCGGTGGAGTTCTCGCCGTAGAAGACTCGCTCCGCGGCCATCGCGCCGAGTGCCCAGATCAGCTGTGCCAGCTCCTCCGAGCGCCAGGAGCTGAAGCGCTCCTCCTTCTCGCGCGCCTGGTGGTGGCCCAGGGCGGCGCCGCGCCGCTTGATCGAGAGCCGCGTCGACTCTGCGCCCTTCATGTACACGTGCGCGGCGGCCGCGTGACCGGCCTCGTGGATCGCGACCGCGCGCGTCTCCTCGGGCACGTACTCGGTGCCGATCGCTGTGCCCGACTCGACGGTCGTCATCGCCTCGACGATGTCGCCCCAGCCGAACGCGATGCGCCCGTCGTGGTGGGCGATCGTGAGCGCCATCGAGCAGACCTGCTCGATCATCGCCGGCGAGTAGCCGTTCGTCACGCGCGAGAGCTCGTCGCGGCGCTTCTCGGTGTCGAGGTCGGGCTCGTGCGAGACCTTCTCGAGGTAGAGGTCGAAGATGTCGAGCCGGTCGGTCTTCGTGGGTGTCCGGAACCAGACGTGGCGACCCATGCGGCCGGGCCTCGTCAGCGCCGGATCGAGCATTTCGATGGGCACGTTCGTGGCGCCGATGAAGTAGATCTGGCTGCTGCTCGGCTTGACGTGGGGGAGCCGCAGCTCGACCTTTCCGACGCGCCGCGGGATCACGTAGAGCGCGTCGAGGACCTTGTTCGTCGTGTTGGTCATCATGCGGCTGAAGAACCCCGGGTTGTCGATCCCGTCCATGACGACGAGGAGCTGGTTCAACGCGAGCTGCCCGCTGCCGCCGAACATGCCCCCCGGGAAGACCTGGTTGACGATGCCGCCGATCCGCCCGTACGCGCTCGGAGGTGCGTACGCGGCGGAGCGCTCGGCGAACAGGCGGTCGCGCCAGGCCCGCGACTCGAGGACCAGGTCCTCGCTCGCCGTGAGGGCGCCGTTCGGGCCGAAGAAGCACAGATCGTTGAAGCTCGGCGGCTTCGGGCTCATCACTCCACCCACGGGAGCTCCCCCGCCGAGCGACTGGCGGCGCATTCCGACGGCGTCGATCTCGTCGATGAAGACGATGCACTGGCCGCCCCACTTGCGCGCGAGCTTCTTGGCCTTCCGCGCCAGGAAGCGAACGATGACCGCGTCCATCCCGATGAAGGTCTGCGCGAAGCCGGACCCTGGGATGGTGACGATCGGCGAGTTGAACCCGGTCGCGATCGCCTTCGCGAGCATCGTCTTCCCGGTGCCCGGTGCACCCAGGAAGAGCAGGCCGCGCTCGCGCTTGCCGCCCGCCTGCTCGAACGCCTCGCCCGACGTCCAGAGGTTGACGACGCGCCTGACCTCCTCCTTGGCCTCGGCCTGGCCGCGGACGTCGTCGAGCTTCACGCCCCAGTCCGCGTCGCCCGGCTCGAAGCCGCGGATCTGGGAGATGCCCATGGCCATCAGCGGCCCGAGCAGGATCACGAAGTTGATCAGGAAGAAGAGCGGCAGGATCGCCACCTGCGTCCAGAAGGTCTGCGACGTGAGGATGTCGTTCCAGACCCAGCTGACGACGTCCTGTGCGGTGCCCCACAAGCTCGTGTCGGCGGCGCCGTCCATGATCACCTTGACCACGTAGATCACGAGGATCACGAGGAAGAAGATGAACGCGAGCTTCCACCAGAAGTGCCAGAACCACAGGCGGCGCCGGGCGACGACGTCTTCCTCGCGGAGCTTCGGGCTGTCGATCCCGAACAGGCTCGGCCAGCGGATGAACCTGTGGAAGATCAGGTCCAGGAGGCCTCGGAAGGCGGCGAGCGCGACGATCGTGAAGAACAGCGACCAGACGACCGGCCACCCCTCGATCTTGTGCGCCCAGATGAAGAGCGCTGGCGAGGTGAGGACTGCAACTCCGGTAGCGGCTCGCCGGAGCGCGCGCCACTGCGAGGTCAGCGCGCGCTGGTCGTCCGCAGAGAGCATCCCACCTGCCAGGTTGGTGCTCATCGTTGCAGTGTAGATGTCACTAAGCTCACCTACTTCGACGTGAACGCTTCGGATCTGTTTGCAGCCGAGGAGATCGAGCGGGCTCGCACATACCATCGGCCGTTGTACCGCGCTCTCGGAGTCGATCTCGCCCTCGAGCTGACGGTGCTCCTGCTGATCACGTTTTCCGTGGTCGGAGACTGGCTCTGGGACCTGACCGGCGGGCCGTGGTGGGCGGAGACGATCGAGCTAGCCGCGCTCGTGGCGCTTGTCGGCGCGCTCGTGCGGCTACCGCTCTCGTGCTGGCGCGGCTGGGTCTACGAGCGGCGCTGGGGCTTCTCCACGCAGAGCCTCGGCTCGTGGCTCGCCGACCGGGCGAAGGGGCTCGTTCTGGGCGTCGTGCTCACCGGGCTCGCGCTCGTGCTGCTGCTCGGCGCGATTCGCGCCTGGCCGTCGGGGTGGCCGCTCGTGGCTGCGCCTGGAGCCGCGGCGCTCACGCTCGTGCTGAGCCTGTTCGCGCCGCTGCTCTTCGAGCGGCTGTTCAACCGCTTCTGGCCGCTGCCTGACCCCGAGCTGGCGAAGGAGCTGCAGGAGCTCTCGGTGCGGGCTGGGGTTCCCGTGCGGACGATGCTCGTCGCCGACGCGAGTCGCCGCACTCGCAAGCACAACGCCTACGTCTCGGGCCTCGGACCGACGCGGCGCCTCGTTCTCTACGACACGCTGCTCGAGGACGTGCCGCGTGGAGAGCTGAGGGGCGTCGTCGCGCACGAGCTCGGGCACCGGCGCTTCCGCCACGTCGCCTGGGGGACGGTGCTCGCGATGCTCGCCGCCGCCGCCGGCGTGGTGATCCTCTGGCTCGTGCTCTCGTGGCAGGGCCTGCTCGACGCGGCCGGCGCGTCATGGCCGGGGGATCCGCGGGTTGTTCCGCTCGTGTTGCTCGTGCTCTACGTGCTCGAGCTCGGCGCGCTGCCGTTCGAGACCTGGCTCTCGCGGCGCTGGGAGCGCGCGGCCGACCGGTTCGCGGTCGACCTCACGGGCGACGGCGAGGCGATCGAGGAGATGCACCGGCGGCTGGCGCTAGCGAACCTGGCCGACCTCGACCCGCCGCCGCTGCTCTACGCGCTGCTCTTCACGCACCCGACTCCGCCCGAGCGGATCGCAGCCGCCCGCGCGAGAATGGCTCGATGAGCCACGACCACGCGCACGACGCAGGCCGCCGCGCCCTGACGATCGCGTTTGCGCTGATCCTCGGCCTGCTGGCCGGGGAGGTCGTCTTCGGGTTCATCGCGGGCTCGCTGGCCCTGCTGGCAGACGCGGGTCACATGCTCACCGACGCCGCGGCGCTCGGCCTGGCGCTCGGGGCGGTGTCGGTCGCGCACAGGCCTGCGCGCGGTCGCTGGACGTTCGGCTTCCGCCGCCTCGAGATCCTCGCCGCTCACATCAACGGGATCACGCTCCTCGTCGTCGGGGTCGTGATCGTCTACACGGCCGTCTTCCGGCTGATCGACCCGCCCGACGTGCGCGGTGGGATCGTGCTCGTGGTCGCGCTCGTGGGCATCGTCGTGAACCTGGCGGCAGCGGCCGTCCTGCACGGGCCGAGCCACTCGAGCCTGAACATCCGGGGCGCCTTCCTCCACGTGGCGACCGATCTCGCGGCCTTCATGGGAACGGCACTCGCGGGCGCGCTGATCCTGATCACCGGGTGGGACCGGTTCGACCCGATCGCGAGCCTCGTCGTAGCCGGGCTGATCTTCTGGTCGAGCTTCGTGCTGCTGCGCGAGTCGACGCGGATCCTGCTCGATGTCGCGCCACGCGAGCCGCGCGAGATCGCCGAGGCGATGCTGTCCGTCCCGCACGTCTCCGACGTCCACGACCTCCACGTCTGGACGGTCGGCAGCGGCTTCACCTCGCTGTCGGCCCACGTCCTGGTCGATCCGGGCTCCGACTGCCACGCGATCCGGCTCGAGCTCGCGCAGCTGCTGACCGAGCGTTTCGGCCTGAGCCACTCGACGCTGCAGGTCGAGCACGCAGGTGCCCCTGCGCGTCAAGGCGGACTGCCGCTCGTCCGGCGCTAAGCTCCGCGTCCGTGGGGCAGCTGGCGGGCAAGACGGCGATCGTCACCGGGGCGTCGAGCGGGATCGGGGCCGCGACTGCCCGCGTGCTCGCCGCTGAAGGCGCTCGCGTCGCCGGCGGCGCGCGCCGCAAAGATCAGCTCGAGACCGAGATCGCGCTCGAGCTCGACGTGACCGACCCGGCCAGCTCCGAGCGGTTCGTCGAGGCGGCGGTCGCCGGGCTCGGCGGGATCGACATCCTCGTCAACAACGCGGGCCTCAGCCTCGGGCGCGACACGTTCGACGCGAGCACCGAGGAGGACGAGGCGACGGTGATCGAGACCAACGTCAGCGGCCTGCTGCGCATGACGCGCCTCTGTCTCCCGCATATCCGCGACGGCGGGCACATCGTCAACCTCGGCTCGATCGCAGGGCGCCAGGCGTACGAGAACGCGGCCGTCTACGTCGCGTCCAAGTTCGCGGTGCGCGGGTTCACGTACGCGCTGCGCGAGGATCTGCTCGGCCGGCCGATCCGGCTGACGACGGTCGACCCCGGGCTCGTCGAGTCCAACTTCTCGCGCGTGCGCTTCCGCGGCGACGAGGAGAAGGCGAGCGCGGTGTACGCGAACGTCGAGCCGCTCACTCCGGATGACGTTGCCGAGTGCATCGTGTTCGCGCTCACGCGGCCGCCGCACGTGAACATCGACGAGCTGGTGGTCAAGGCGCTGGCGCAGAGCACGCCGGTAAGGATCGTCCGGGACGCCTGACGCAGTGGCGCTCACGATCCTCGAAGGCTCGACCTTCTGCATCTGCAACGAGCGCGGCGACATCGACGGGCCGACGCAGGGCCTCTTCGCCGACGACACGCGCTTCCTCTCGCAGCTCCGCCTGACGATCAACGGCGCGCTGCCGCTGCTGCTGTCGTCCGGGAAGGTGGAGTACTTCTCGGCTGCGTTCTATCTCCGCAACCCGACCGCGGGCGGCCTGCCGCAGGACACCGTCTCGATCACGCGGCACCGTTTCGTCGGCGACGGGATGCAGGACGTGATCGTCGTCCAGAACCAGGGCATGGAGTCGCTCTCGTTCGAGCTCGCGATCGAGCTCGGGACGGACTTCGCGGACATCCTCTCCGTGAAGGCGCACGACTTCGCACTCGGCGACCCGGCCCGGGCGGATCCGCTCCCGGAGCCGGTCGAGGGCGTCTACGACGAGGAGCACAACCAGTTCGTCCTGCACGAGCGCGACGGCGAGGGCCTCGCGACGACGCAGGTGATCATCTCGCAGCGCGGCGAGATCACGGGCTCCCGGGTCTCGTACGCTCTCGACCTCGCGCCGCGCGAGTCCTGGGAGCTCCGGCTCGACATCCTGGCCTCGATCGACGGCGACTCTGTCCCGCCACGGACCGCCGAGCGGCGCTTTGGCGAGGAGATGACACGGGTGCGCGAGTCGCTCGCCGCCTGGCAGCTCCGCGTCCCGCAGATCCGCAGCGACTGGGACGACCTCGGGCGCAGCTTCCTCCAGTCGGTGTCCGACCTCGCGTCGCTGCGGATGCGCGGCGGCGGCCGGATGGGACGACTGCCGGCCGCGGGCATGCCCTGGTTCATGACCGTCTTCGGCCGCGACACGCTGATCACCTGCCTGCAGACGCTGCTGTTCGGGCCCGAGCTGGCGCGTGCCGCGCTCGAGGTGCTGTCCGAGCTCCAGGCCAAAGAGGACGACCCGGACATCGACGCCGAGCCGGGCAAGATCGTCCACGAGCTGCGGTCCGGCAAGGCCGCCCAGAACTGGTTCCGCGCCTACTACGGGACCGTCGACGCGACGCCGCTGTACCTCGTCCTGCTCTCCGAGGTCTGGCGCTGGACCGACGACTCCGCGCTCGTGCGCGAGTTCAGGGAGCCCGCGCTCCGGGCGCTCAACTGGATCGACGAGTACGGCGACCGCGACGGAGACGGCTTCGTCGAGTACGAGCGCCGCTCCGCGCGCGGACTCGCGAACCAGTCGTGGAAGGACTCGGGCGACTCCCAGCGCTTCCACGACGGGACGCTCGCGAAGGCCCCGATCGCGCCGTGCGAGGTGCAGGGCTACGTCTACGACGCGAAGCTGCGAGCGGCCGAGCTCGCCCGCGAGATCTGGCGCGACCGGCCCCTTGCGGAGCGACTCAAGCAGGAGGCGGCCGAGCTCAAGCGCGCCTTCAACGAGCAGTTCTGGACGGACGCGCGCGGCGGCTACTACGTGCTCGCGCTCGACGCCGAGAAGCGGCAGGTCGACTCGCTCTGCTCCAACATCGGGCACCTGCTCTGGAGCGGGATCGTCCCGCCCGAGCGGGTCGACGTCGTCGTGGATGCGCTGATGGGCGAGGAGCTCTGGTCGGGCTGGGGCGTCCGGACGATGTCCACCGGCGATGCGGGCTACAACCCGCTCTCGTACCACAACGGAACCGTCTGGCCGCACGACAACTCCCTGCTGGCGCAGGGGCTCGCGCGGCAGCGGCGCTGGCCCGAGGCCCAGCGGATCGTCCGCCGGATGCTCGGCGCGGCGCCGCACTTCGGCTACCAGCTCCCGGAGGTGTTCGCCGGCCTGCCGCGGGCGGAGACGCCGTTTCCGATCGCCTACCCGACGGCCGCGCGTCCGCAGGCGTGGGCGGCCGGGACGCCGGTGCTCCTGCTTCAGGTGCTGCTCGGCCTCGAGCCCGACCGCAGTCACCACGAGCTCGAGACGCACGCGCCCGAAGAGCTTCCCTCGTGGGCCGGGCGCTATCTGCGCCTCTCCGGGATCCGGGCGTTCGACCGCCTGTGGGACGTGCGCGTCGACCAGGGCCGCGTGACCGTCGAAGAGGTCTAGAGTCCGGGGCGATGCGGATCGCCGTCCTCGCGCCGCCCTGGTTCGCCGTCCCGCCGACCGGCTACGGCGGGATCGAGTGGATCGTCTGGCTCCTGGCCGACGGCCTCACCGACCGCGGCCACGACGTGACGCTCTTCGCCTCGGGCGACTCGCGCACCAAGGCGAAGCTCGAGGCGATCTTCGAAGAGGCGCCGAGCGAGCTGATCGGGCACACGTTCCCGGAGCTCCAGCACACGCTCTCGTGCTACGCGCGCTCCGAGGAATTCGACATCGTCAACGACCACACGGGCCTCATGGGGGCGGCGCTCGGCGGGCTCTCGAAGCCGCCGGTCGTGCACACGGTTCACGGGCCGCTCGACGGCGAGGCCGGCCCGCTGTACCAGCAGATCGGCAACGTCGCGCCCGAGGTCGGGCTGATCTCGATCTCCCTGAACCAGAGGCGGCCCGAGCCCGACCTGAACTGGGTCGCGAACGTCCCGAACGCGCTCGACCTCGAGCACTACCCGTGCAAGCCGCACCGCGGCGACTACCTGCTCTACCTCGGCCGGATGAACCACGAGAAGGGCGCGCACCGCGCTGTCGCCGTCGCGATGGAGCTCGGCCTGCCGCTGAAGCTCGCGGGGAAGATGCGCGAGACCAAGGAGCGCGAGTACTTCGCCGAGTTCGTCGAGCCGCACCTCAGCGACCGGATCGAGTACCTCGGCGAGGTCAACCACGGGACGAAGGTCGAGCTGCTCCAGGACGCGCGCGCCACGCTGTTTCCGATCGAGTGGGAGGAGCCGTTCGGGCTCGTCATGATCGAGTCGATGGCCTGTGGGACACCGGTGATCGCGACGCGGCACGGCGCGGTCCCAGAGGTGATCGACGACGGGCGCGGCGGGGTCATCGTCGACGACTACCGCGAGATCCCGGCCGCGCTGGAGCGGGCCGACGCGATCGATCCGCTCGAGTGCCGCGGCTACGTCGAGGAGCGCTTCGCGCCGGAGCGGATGGTCGCCGACTACGAGCGGGCCTACGAGCACGCGATCTCCGCTGCGATGAGTTGACGGCGCAGCAGCGGTCCAATGGATCGACACCTTCTTGGAAGGAGTGCGCATGAATACGGCTGACGCTCGGCTCGCGGGCAGATGCGAGTGCGGGGCGACCGGCTACACCGTCGCGGACGAGTTTCGGTACTCGATGAACTGCCATTGCTCCCGCTGCCGCGCGGCGACCGGGTCGGCGTTCAAGGCGATGGCCGGGATCGAGCGCGACAAGCTCGAGGTCGCCGATGGCGCCGAGCTCCTGATCGTGGGGGAGCCCGATTCGAACGACACGCGCTGCGCGGCCTGCGGCTCGCTGCTCTTCTCCGTCGTCCGCGACGGCGAATACGTGCACGTCGCGCTCGGCTCGCTCGTGGACGACCCAGGCATCCGGCCGACGCATCACATCTTCGTCGGCTCGAAGGCGCCCTGGTACGAGATCACAGACGACCTGCCGCAGTTCGAGGAGCACGCGCGATGAAGAGTGTCGGCGCGATCACGCTGTTCGTGGACGACCCGAAGCGGTCGAAGGCGTTCTACGAGAACGCATTCGCCGCGCCTGCGGTCTACGAGGACGAGAACTCGGCGGCGTTCAAGTTCGAGAACACGATCATCAACCTGCTGGCCAGGCCGGCCGCGCCCGAGCTGATCGAGCCCGCCGCCGTCGCCCCGGCCGGGGCCGGGGCGAGCTTCCAGCTCACGATCTTCGTGGAAGACGCCGACGCGGCTTGCGCCGACCTCGTCGAGCGCGGGGTGGGCCTGCTCAACGGCCCGGTCGACCGGCCCTGGGGGATGCGCACGGCGAGCTTCGCCGACCCCGACGGGCACATCTGGGAAGTCGCGCAGGAGCTCGAGGCGGGCTAGCTACCAGGACTCGGGCGAAAGCACCAGCGAGTAGCCGTCCGGGTCCACGTGGCACGCGGCCCCGTTGCGTGCCCAGTACGGGTTAGGTGCGATGACCGGCTCGAAGCCCGCGTCGCGGATGCGGGCCGAGAGCCTCGATACCGTCTCGACCGAGCCGAGGTAGAGCACGAGCTGGTCCTCCGAGGTCGGCGCCGGATGCTCGCCCTCGTGGGCCACGAGCTCGAGCTGTCTCGACGAGTCCGGAAGCCCGAAGACCACACCGCTGTAGCCGTCGTGGTCCTCGAACGACGTGAGGACGGGCAGCTCGAGCAGCTCGTAGAAGGCGCATGCGGCGGCGAGGTCGCGCGTCGGGCGGGCGATCCGTACCTGCATGGGCGCTGCATACCACGATCACCCGGCCAGGCGTCCCTGGACGAGGGATCGCCAGACC
>Ga0335082_10007264_pt1 | contig 12045 bp, 3 predicted proteins | sample Lox_Sample_41_FD_206718 | JGI IMG/M metagenome (GOLD analysis project Ga0335082, IMG submission 206718) | Soil microbial communities from Loxahatchee National Wildlife Refuge, Florida, United States - Lox_Sample_4.1 | ecosystem: Environmental > Terrestrial > Soil > Wetlands | place: USA: Florida...
CCCTCCTCGCCCCAGTACCCTTCCGACAGCACGGTGCGCTTCCCGTCCATGTCCACGACGGCAACCATCCCGCGGTCGTCCCACCTGAACGGGTGCTCGAAGAACGCGATCCTGTTCCCCGCCGGCGAGAACCTCGGGTTGCTCAGGTACCCCCCGCACCGGTACAGCACCTTCCCTGCCGGGTACTCGAGGTAGTCACTCCCCTTGAGCTCCCGGATGACCGCCATCTCCCTACCGTCCGGGGACCAGTCGGCCTCGCGTACTCCGTCGAGCACCTCGCGCGGCGCCCCCGCGTCGAGGGACATCCGGGCGAGCGTTCCTTCGAACACCTGGTGCGCCACGTAGCGGGCGTGTGTGAGGACGGCGAGCTCGCCCTGGCCCGACACCGAGAGGAGGTGCATGTCCGGCGGCCCGACGGCCGTGGCGCCGGGCACGCCCACGCGAACCGCGAACACCGCGGGCACGTTGCCCAGAGGGGCCGCGCTGTAGAGGATCGTCTTTCCGTCCGGGACGAACCGTGCGTTGAAGATCGGCTCCTGCCGGTAGGTGAGTGGCCGGAACGCGACCGCGACCGGGGCCGCCCGGCGCTCGAGGCGCCGCCCGATGACGTACGAGCCCGCTGCGACCGCGAGGATCAGCGCGGCCGCGCCGGCGGCGGCCGCGAGGCGACGGTTCGAGCGGCGCGCGAGCTCCGCGTCCACGGACGGCGTGCGTCCCGGCGAGGATCCCGAGAGAGACTCGAGGTCGAACGCGAGGTCGTACGCCGAGTGGAAGCGCGCCTCCGCGCCCTTCTCGAGGCAGTGGCGGACGATCCTGTCGAGGCCGGGCGGGATCGCCGCGTTCGCCGGCTGGAGCTCCGGCGGGTCCTCGCGAAGGATCGCGGACATCGTGTCCGCGGCGGAGCTCCCCCCGAACGCGCGCCGCCCCGAGAGCATCTCGTACAGCACAGCGCCGAGCGAGAAGATGTCCGAGCGCGCGTCGGCGGCGAGGCCACGCACCTGCTCGGGCGACATGTACCCGGCGGTGCCGAGCACCACGCCGGGCCCGGTCATGCCTTCCGACGGCGTCGTGACCGTCTTCCCGGAGTCCGCCTGCCCCGGTCCGCCGACCTTGGCGAGGCCGAAGTCGAGGATCTTCACGATCCCGCTCTTCGTGAGGAAGATGTTCTCCGGCTTGAGATCGCGGTGGACGATCCCCTTCTCGTGAGCCGCCGCGAGTCCCCGCGCCAGCTGCGCACCGACCTCGATCGCCTTGCGCACGGGAAGCGCCCCGCTCGAGAGGCGCTCGCGCAGCGTCTCCCCTTCGAGCAGCTCGGTGACCAGGTACGGCGACTCTTCGTGGCGCCCGACGTCGAAGACGGCGAGGACGTTCGGGTGGTTGAGCGCGCCCGCCGCGCGCGCCTCCTGCTCGAACCTGCGCAGCCGATCGGCGTCGGACGCGAACTCGCGGGGGAGCACCTTGATCGCGACGTCCCGCCCGAGGCGCTGGTCGCCGGCGCGGTACACCTCGCCCATCCCGCCGGCGCCGATCGGCCCCGCGATCTCGTACGGACCGATGCGGGTTCCCGGTGAGATCGTCATCGCACCCCCTCCACCGCGAACAGGTCGGTGAGCAGCCGCGTGTAGCTGTGGATCCAGTAGCGCCCGTTCGGCGTGATGTACGGCCAGGAGAGGCGCATCCCGGCGACCTCCGACGGCCGGATCTCGGCCCACGGGGACGTCTTCCCGGTCGCGAGGTCGAGCTTCAGCACGTGCCACACGTAGCCGTCCGGGCGCCCGACGAACAGCGAACGCCCGTCGTCGCAGAAATCGAAAGGGATGTCGCCCGGCGACAGGCCGCGGACCGGCTCGGCCTCGCCGCCGTCGGTGCGGAAGATCACGTACGCACCGCTCGTGTCCTGCGCGATCACTCGGGTCCCGTCGCCGGAGACAGGCGGAGCGAGCAACATCGTGGCGGTCACGCCCTCCGGGGTGAACGGCTTCGGCGCGCCTCCGTCGATGGGCATGAGGAAGCCGCGGTCGGGGACCTGGGCCGACCGCCCGAAGGCCACGATCTGCCGGCCGTCGGGCATCAGACGCGCAACGAAGACGACGATGTGCGAGGGGTTCGGGACCTCCCGCGACTGCCCCGGCCCCGTCGGGTGGAGGAGGATCCGCGGGGTGTCCTCGGGCGTTAGCGCCAGCACCCATTTTCCGTCGGCCGAGATGTCGAACGCGTCTCCCGGTCCGAGCCGCACCGGCGGCGAGCCGTCGCTGCGGTAGACGTACGTCGAGTACAGCTCGACGCTCTGGTCGGAGATCGAGATCAGCGACCCGTCGGCCGAGATGAACCGTCCGAGGGACTCGGAGCGCAGCGACACCTCACGCGGCGACCTCCACCCTGCCGCGAGCGCCTCCACCTTGCGTACGTACGTCTCGTTCCCCAGCAACATGCGCCCGTCCGCCGAGACGTCGAGGAGCAGGACGTTCGCCGCCTCCCCCAGCACGAGGCGCTGGCGGCGCTCGAGGTCCACGGCGAACAGCATCTGCGTCTGACCCGAGCGGAACGCGGTGAAGTAGATCTCGTCGCCGCGCGGCGACCAGGCGATCCCGCGCACCGACTGGAACGGTCCCGCCAGTTTCGTCACCTTGCCATCGAGTCCGACCGTCGTCACCGAGCCCATGTCGTCGGCGTACAGCGGATGGTCCGCGAACGCGATCCTGTCCCCCTTCGGCGAGAAGCGGATGTGGCTGACGTACCCGGCGGCCGTGTAGAGGACGCGGCCGACCGGGTACTCCAGCCGTTCCTGCCCGTTCAACCGCCGCACGACGGCGAGATCGGTGCCTTCGGGGTTCCAGTCCGCCTCGCGCACGTTCTCGAGCACCTGGCGCGCGCCGCCGCCGAGCATCGGCGCCCGCGCGAGCGTGCCCTGCCCCATCCAGCCGACGAACCGGTGGCCGAGCGAGATCGCGAGCTCCCCGCTGCGCGACACCGAGAGCAGCTCGGCGTCGGGCAGAGCCACGGCCGTGGAGTCCATGCCCCCCACCTGGGTCAGGAATACCCTGATCGGCTGTCCCTCCCAGGCGGCGCCGTAGACGACGGTCTTGCCGTCCGGCGCGAAGCGCGCGGCGCGCACCGTGCCGCGGCCGAACGAGAGCCGCGTGAACGACGGCTCCGGGCCGGCGGCGCGAGCCGCCCCGGTCCGCCGCCCCGTGAGGAACCCGGCGCCCGCGGCGATGAGCAACGCGAGCGAGACGACCGGGACGACGACGCGGAGCGGGGCGCGCCGCGCGGCGCGCAGCGCCGCCGCGCCGCCCACGGCGCTCGCCCCCGACCCGTCCGACGCCGCCTCGAGCGCGAACGCGAGGTCGCGCGCCGACTGGAAGCGGTCGCCGGGCGCCTTCTCGAGGCAGCGGCGGACGACGCGCTCGAGCGCCAGCGGGACCGAGTGCCCCGAAACCGAGACGGCCTCCGGGTCCTCGCGCAGGATCGCGGTCATCGTCTCCGCCGACGTCTCGCCGCGGAACGCGCGCCGCCCGGAGAGCAGCTCGTAGACGACGCAGCCGAGCGCGAAGATGTCGCTACGCGCGTCCGCCGGCTGCCCGCGCACCTGCTCGGGCGACATGTACCCGGCGGTCCCCAGCACCACGCCCTGGCCCGTGAGATCGGCAGGGGGCGTCGTCACCGTCTTCTCGGCCGCGCTCGCCGCGCCTCCCACCTTCGCAAGACCGAAGTCGAGCACCTTGACGTGCCCGTCGCGGGTCACGAACAGGTTCTCGGGCTTGAGGTCGCGGTGGACGATCCCCTTCTCGTGCGCCGCGGCCAGGCCGCGCGCGATCTGCACGCCGATCTCGACCGCCTTGCGCACCGGCAGCGCGCCGTCGGTGAGGCGCTCGCGCAGCGTCTCGCCCTCGAGCAGCTCGGTGACCAGGTACGGCGAGTCGCCGAGCCGTCCGACGTCGAACACGGCGAGCACGTTCGGGTGGTTGAGCGAACCCGTCGCCCGCGCCTCCTGCTCGAAGCGACGAAGGCGTTCCGCGTCGGAGGTAAACGACTCGGGGAGCACCTTGACCGCGACCTCCCGCTCGAGGCGGGTGTCGCGAGCGCGATACACCTCGCCCATCCCGCCCGCTCCGAGCGGACTGAGGATCTCGTACGGCCCGAGCCGCGCCCCGGCGCGAAGCTCCATCAGGCACCTCCCCCGCGCGCGAGCGACGTCCAATTCATCACCAGCGCCAGCGGCGTGCGGTCGCGGATGTCCTCGTCGATGATCATCAGGAAGCGCCCTCCGGCCGCCTCGAACCCCCCCAGCGTCGCGTGCTGCACCCGGAACAGCCGCGCCGGGGGCCCGAGCTCGAGCGAGCCCTCCGTTTCGCGGGCCGAAACGGCGAAGAGGTCGTTCGCGTCCTCGCTGCGGTAGTACAGCTCGCGGCCGTCGCTGCTCCAGCGCGGCAGGACCCCTCCCTCCGAGGACGCCCGGAGCCGCTCGCCGCGCTGCGGGAACGACGTGACGTAGATCTCGTTCCGCCCGCTCTCGTTGGACTGGAACGCGAGCCAGCGGCCGTCGGGAGAGAACCGCGCCTCCTCCTCGTCGAACCGCGACTGGAGCAGCGGGTAGGCCGGCCGGCTCCCGTCGAGCGGCAGGATCCAGACGTCCATCCTGGTCTCCTTGCCGGCGGCGCGGAACGCGAGGAAGCGCCCGTCGGGGGAGACCGAGGTCGCCTGCTTGTCCGTGTCGCTCGCCAGGACGGGCTGGGCCTCGCCCGAGCCGTTCGCGTTCGTGCGGAAGAGGTCGAGGGCGCCGGTGCGGCGACTGCGGAACAGCAGCGTCCTCCCGTCCGGCATCCACGCGGGCCCGCTGCTCTCGGAGCCGCCGAACGTCGCGCGCACCGGGATGCCGCGGTCCGCGTCGAGCACCCACACGTCCACCTGGCCGGTCGTCGCGTCCATCTCCTCCACCGCGACGCGACGGCCGTCGGGCGCGACCGCGAGGCTCTGGTAGATCGCGGGGGGGCCCACCGTGCCGACGCTCCGACCCTGGCGGTCGAACCATGTCAGGCGCGCGTCCGTCGCGCTCTTCCCCTGGCCGTAGACGAGGACGCCGTTCACGGACACCGAGAACATGGCCAGCGCGGCGCCGCTCATCACGCTCACGCCCGCCGCCACCGGGATCTCCTCGCCCGAGAGCTGCAGCGATCTCGGGTCGAACCGCCGCGCCACCAGGAGCCGCTCGCGCGTGTACAGCAGGAACCCCGCGGAGTACGCCACGTTGGTGGCGGTCTCGAAGAGGGCCTTCGGCTCGCCGCCCGAGAGCGATCCCACCATCACCCGGTTCGACACCCGTCCGGACTCTCCCGCGGCGCGGACGAGGAAGACGAAGTGGTCGCCGTCGGGGAGAAACTGGGGAAAGCGGTGGCTGTTCTGGTGCTGCACCGGGTCGAGGCGGGTCACGGCCGTCGCCGTCCCGCCTTGCGCCGAAACGCGGAGCAGGCCGGAGTTGTAGCTCGGCGCGTAGACGATCACGTCGCGCTCGTTCCACGTTCCGCTCTTGCCGAACGGCGCGTCGGCGAGCGCCACCACGGACCCCGACTGGAGGTCGATCCGCTTGAGCTTCCCGCCCGCGAAGAACCCGAGCGAGCTCCCGTTCGGCGCCCAGAACGGGTACGAGGCGTTGTCGGTGTCGGGCAGCGGCGTCGCGTCGACCGAGTCGAGGCGGCGCAGCCAGAGCTTCACGCCGTGCTGCTCGTCGCGCGCGGCGAACACGATGCGGGTGCCGTCCGGCGAGACGCTCGCCGGCCCGGGCTGCCGCGACGCCAGGAAGTACTCCGCGTCGGCCGGCGGCGGCAGGCTGGCGCGAACCAGCGGCGCCCGCGCGGCCCGATGGAAGAGCGCTCCGCCGGCGGCGAGGCCCAGGACGCACGCCGCCGCGGGAGCCGCCCACGCGAGCCAGCGGCGCCGGGGCGCGGCCGTCACAGTCGCCGGGTGCGGCCGCTCGACGCCGCCGCGCTCCGTGAGCTCGAGCGCGGCGTCGCCGACGTCGCGCAGGCGCTGCCGCGGCTCCTTCTGCAGGCAGCGCGCAATCAACCGGCGCACGTTCACCGGCACCTGGGCGGGCAGCGTCCCGAGATCCGGCTCGCTCTTCAGCACCGCGGCGAGCGTGTCGCTCGCCGTCTCGCCCTCGAACGCCTTCCGCCCGGCGAGCATCTCGTAGAGCACGCACCCGAACGCCCAGACGTCCGCGCGCTTGTCCACCGGCTTGCCGCGGGCCTGCTCCGGCGACATGTACGCCGCCGTCCCCAGTATCACCCCTGCCCGCGTGTGGTGTCCCGTGATCGTCGGCGAGTGCGCGAGCTCCGAGACGCCCGTCGCGGGCTCGTCCCACGCCTTCGCGAGACCGAAGTCGAGCACCTTGACCACGCCGTCGGGCCGGACCCTCACGTTGGCCGGTTTGAGGTCGCGGTGCACGATCCCCTTCTCGTGCGCCGCCTCGAGCGCGTCCGCGATCTGCAGCGCGATCGGAGCCGCGTCCTCGACCGGGAGCGGCCCGCGCGCGATCCGCTCGTCGAGACCCTCCCCCTCGACCAGCTCCATCGCGAGCGCGTGCTGCCCGTCGATGTGCTCGAGGCCGTACAGCACGGCGATGTGCGGGTGGTTGAGCGACGCGAGCAGCTTCGCCTCGCGCTCGAACCGGGCGTGCCGCTCCGGGTCCTCGGCGAACCCCGGAGGCAGGAACTTCAGAGCCACCTCGCGCCCGAGGCGCGTGTCCTTCGCCCGGTGCACGACCCCCATCCCGCCGGCGCCGAGGGGTCCGACGACTTCGTAGGGGCCGATGCGGGTGCCGGGTTCGATCGTCATCGCGACCTGAGCGCTTCAGGCCAGTTGAGCACCACGGTCATCGGCAGCGCGCGCGCCGACCCCTCCGCCTCGAGGAACAGGAAGCGCGTCGCCTCCCGGTTCGCGAGCCAGCGGTTGCGCAGGAGGATCGCGTGCGGCCGAACGTCGAACAGATCCTTCGGCTGGCCGGCCGAGAACGTCGCGCCGGCGGAGACAGGCACCGCAACGAGCTTCGAGGAGGCCGACACGTAGAGGATCTCCCTGCCGTCGCCGCTCCAGACCGGCTCCACGCCCCCGGCGCTCGAGACCTGCCACTTGCCGCCCGGTCCCGGGAACGGCTGCACGTAGATCTCGGGGCGGCCCGACTCGTTCGACTGGTAGGCGAGCCAGCGGGCGTCCGGGGAGAAGCTGGGTCGCAGCTCGAAGAACGGCCCCTGCACGACCGGGACCGCCTTGCCCCGGTCGGGGCCGTTCATCGCGAGCGCCCAGACGTCCCACCCCGTCTTCGCCCCGAGGCGGTTGAACGCGAGCCAGCGCCCGTCGCGGGACCACTCCTGCGCGATGACCGTCTCGCCGGTCTTGTACAGGAGCGTGGCCTCGCCGTTCCCGGCTGCCGGCGCCTGGTAGAGGTCGGGCGCGCCGCCGTTGCGGGTCGAGCTGAACACGATCGTCTTCCCGTCGGGCGAGAACACCGGGCTGCCGTCCTCGGCGGGGTCGAAGGTGAAGCGTGACGTCACGCCGCGCTGGAGGTCGCGCAGCCAGATGTCGCGGTTGTGCGAGCCGGGGTCGTCGATCGTGATCGCCAGAGTGCGCCCGTCCGGCGAGAGCGCGGAGTCCCCGAAAACGGCGGGCTGGTCCGCGTCCCCCAGCGACTTGCCAGCGCGGTCGGTCCACACGAGGCGGCGCCGGGCGGTCCAACCCGACCGGTAGACGACCGTTCCCTCGTCCGACACCGAGAAATCCGCGAGGCCGACGCCGCTCGGGCCGAGGTGCTCCGCGAGCGGCACCGCCTCCCCGGTGACGCGCAGTGAACCGGCGTCGAACGGCTGCGCGAGCAGCGCGTCCTCGCGAACGTACAGCAGATAGCCGGGCGGCGCGTACTGCGCGAGCGAGCCGACGTCGGCCAGCTTGCGGCCGGACTCCCTCCCGTCCACCGCCCCGACCATGAGGAAGCGCTCGCCGGCCTTCTTCCCCTCCGCCATGTAGAGGAAGTGGTTGCCGTCCGGCAGGAAATGGGGCCACGCGACCTGGGTGATCCCCTTCTCGCGGTCCGGGCTGACGAGCGGCTGCGGCGTGCCCCCGGTCGCGGCGACGCGCTCGATCGGATCGCTCGTCGAGCCGTCGAACAGGATCACCCCCGAGGCGCTCCACGTGCCGTCCGACCCGGTCGCCGTGTCGGCGAGCGTCTGGGGCGGGCCGCCCGCGATCGGGATCTTCTTGAGCTTGCCGCCCGCGACGAACCCCAGGAAGCGACTGTCCGGCGACCAGAACGGCCTCGTGGCGCCGTCGGTGCCCGCCATGGGGTGAGCCTCCAGGTCCTCGAGGGCGCGGATCCACACCTGGGTGGCGCCCTTCTCGTCGGTGGCGTTGAACGCGATCCAGCGGCCGTCGGGCGACACCTTGGGCGTGCCGACGTCGCTGAGCGACTCCGGGTTCGCGATCTGGAACCGCACGATCTTCACCGCAGGGTGCGGCCGACGGGCCGCCAGGACCCCGGCGATCGCGGCGGCCGCGAACACTCCGGAAAGCGCCCAGGGCAGCGCCCGCCGCCACGCCGGGACCGCAGGCGTGGCAGCCGCCGCGATGGGGGCGGGAGCGTCGGGCACGCCGCCGCCGGCTCGCATCCCCTCCTCCAGCTCGAACCGAACGTCGCCGATGTCGCGGAATCGCCGCCTCGGGTCCTTCTCCATGCACCGCTTGAGAGCCTGCACGACGCGCGGCGACATCCCCGCCGGCAGCGCGCTCCAATCGGGGTCGCGCGTGACCACCGCGGCGATCACGTCGGTGACGGTGTCTCCGCCGAACGTCCGACTGCCCGTGAGCATCTCGAGCACGACGCAGCCGAACGCCCAGATGTCGGCGCGCCGGTCCACCGGCTTGCCGCGCGCCTGCTCCGGCGACATGTACGCCGCCGTCCCGAGGATCACCCCCGCCCGCGTGTGGTGCGCCGTGATCGTCGGGGAGTTGCCGATGTCCGAGCCGGACGCCGAGCCCTCCCACGCCTTCGCGAGTCCGAAGTCGAGCACCTTCACCGTGCCGTCGGGGCGCACGCGCACGTTCGCCGGCTTCAGGTCGCGGTGCACGATCCCCTTCTCGTGCGCCGCCTCGAGCGCATCCGCGATCTGCAGAGCGATCGCGACCGCCTCCTCGACGGGAATCGGGCCGCGCCCGATCCGCTCGTCGAGCCCTTCGCCTTCGACCAGCTCCATCGCGAGCGCGTGCTGCCCGTCCAGGTGCTCGAGGCCGAACAGCACGGCGATGTGCGGGTGGTTGAGCGAGGCCAGCAGCTTCGCCTCGCGCTCGAAGCGCGCGTGCCGCTCCGGGTCCTCCGCGAAGTCCGCCGGCAGGAACTTCAGCGCGACGTCCCGCCCGAGCCTCGTGTCCCTCGCCCGGTACACCACGCCCATCCCGCCCGCACCGAGCGGGGACACGATCTCGTACGCGCCCACACGGCTGCCCGGTTCAACTCTCATCGCGGGTCACCTCTTCAACCCTTCCGTCCAGTGAGTCACCAGCGTGAGCGGGACCGCGTCGCCCTTCTCCGGGTGGACCACCAGGATGCGGTCGGACTTCGGGGTCGCGGCGTAGCTCCAAGCGCCAGGGTTGGGTGCCGACAAGGGGACCTCCGAGATCCTGTGCGGCGTGCCGACCTGCACCGCCGCCCCGTCCGCCGCCACGGGGGCCTCCATCAGCTTCCCGTCGAGCGTCTCGTAGTACAGCGCCTTCCCGTCGCTCCGCCACGACGCGACGTACCCGCCTCCCTGCGACACCTGCCACTTGCCGCCGGCCTGCGGGAACGGCGTGACGTAGACCTCGCCCTTGCCGGATTCGTTGCACTGGTACGCGAGCCAGCGCCCGTCCGGCGAGAACACCCCGTTGCTCTCGTTGAACTGCGTCTCGAGGAAAGGGTACGGCTTGCGCTCGCCTTCGAGCGGGAGGATCCAGATGTCCAAGCCGGTCTTGCCCTTCGGGTCGAGCTGGTTGAATGCGAGGAACCTGCCGTCGTGCGACCAGTCGGTGACGTACTTGTCTGCTTCGGACACGAGGAGCGGCTCGATCTCGCCGGCGCCGGAGGCGTTCTTCGCGTAGAGGTCGAAGTGCCCCTTCGAGTTGGCGGCCCAGCTGACGCGGCGCCCGTCCGGCGACCACACCGGGTCGAAGTCGGCCGCCGAGTCGAAGGTGAACCTCGTCCTGACCCCGCGGGTGAGGTCAACGAGCCACACGTCCACATTCTTCGTCTGCGGATCCTGGACGATCTCCGCGAGCGTCGTTCCGTCCGGCGACAGCCGGATCCCGCCGATGATCACGGACTCGCCCACCGTGCCGACCTGCTGGCCGGAGGCGTTCAGCCACACAACCTGCGACCGGTCGTTCTGACCCGTCAGGTACGCGATCGTCCCGTCCGTCGAGACCGAGAACCGTCCGAGGCGGTAGCTTTCCGGGCTGGCGACGTCCTCCGCGACCGGGACCGCCTCCCCCTTGAACTTCAGGCTCCCGGCGTCGAACGGGTGGGCCATCAGGCTCTGCTCGCGCAGGTAGAGCAGGTACCCCGGCGGGGCGTAGAGGGCGTCGCTGTCGGACTCGATCAGGAACCGCTGCTCCCTCTCGTCGAGCGCCCCGACGACGATCCCCTTCGTCTCCTGCGCGCTCGCGGTCGGATTTCCCGCCCAGTAGAGGAAGTGCCGCCCGTCGGGGAGGAACACCGGCCACCGCTGGCTCGTCTGCCCGCGCGACCGGTCGAGCTCGGTGAGCGCGGCGGACGCCCCACCCGCGCTCGAAACCCGGCGAAGGCCACCGTAGACATCGGGGGCGAAGACGATCACGCCGTCCGGGCTCCACGCTCCGCCGCGTCCATTGCTGGCGTCGCAGATGCTCTGGGGCGGGCCTCCGAGGATGTCGATCTTCCGGAGCTTCCCGGTCACGAAGAACCCCACGAAGCGGCTGTCCGGAGACCAGAACGGGAACGACGCCCCGTCGGTGCCCTCGAGCGGCTGCGCCGTGAGCGCGTCGAGCGGGCGCACCCACAGCATCTTCCGGCCCGTGCTGTCGGTCGCGGCGAACACGACTCGCGTGCCGTCGGGCGAAAGCACCGCCCCGCCGGTGACCCCGTCGAATGTGAAGAAGTTCTTGTCGGGAGGCAGGAGGTAGGCGCGGATGGGGCGAGGGTGCGCCGACGCGGACCGCAGGTACGCCGCGGCGAACCCGACCGCGAGCGCCAGGGCGAGCGCCGCCACCACCCACGGCACCACCGGACGCGCCGCGGGCCGGGAGCCTGCCGCCGGCAGCGCGGGCGCCGGCGCGTCGCCGCCCGGACGCACCCCCTCCTCGAGCTCGAACCGGGCGTCGCCGATGTCGCGAAACCGCCGCTTCGGGTCCTTCTCCACGCAGCGGTGCAACGCCCGCCGCACGTGCGTGGGAACCTCGGGCGGCAGAGCGGCCCAGTCGGGCTCCTTCGTCACCACCGCGGCGATCACGTCGGTCACGGTGTCGCCGCCAAACGTCTTCGCCCCCGTGAGCATCTCGTAGACGAGGCACCCGAACGCCCAGATGTCCGCCCGCTTGTCCACCGACTTCCCGCGCGCCTGCTCCGGCGACATGTACGCCGCGGTCCCGAGAATCACCCCGGCTCGCGTGTGGTGCGCCGTGATCGTCGGCGAGTACGCCAGGTCCGAGCTCGACGGGTGCTCCTCCCACGTCTTCGCGAGGCCGAAGTCCAGGACCTTCACCGTGCCGTCCGGACGCACCCGCACGTTCGCCGGCTTGAGGTCGCGGTGAACGATCCCCTTCTCGTGCGCCGCCTCGAGCGCGTCCGCCACCTGCAGCGCGATCGCGATCGCGTCCCCGGCGGGGATCGGCCCTCGGCCGATCCGCTCGTCGAGCCCCTCCCCTTCGACCAGCTCCATCGCCAGAGCGTGCTGACCGTCAAGGTGATCGAGGCCGTAGAGCACGGCGATGTGCGGGTGGTTGAGCGAGGCGAGCAGCTTCGCCTCCCGCTCGAACCGCGCGTGCCGC
>Ga0335082_10007265_pt1 | contig 12043 bp, 8 predicted proteins | sample Lox_Sample_41_FD_206718 | JGI IMG/M metagenome (GOLD analysis project Ga0335082, IMG submission 206718) | Soil microbial communities from Loxahatchee National Wildlife Refuge, Florida, United States - Lox_Sample_4.1 | ecosystem: Environmental > Terrestrial > Soil > Wetlands | place: USA: Florida...
AAGCGACGCGATGACGCACTAGTGCACCGTCAGCGATCTGGAATTAAGTCTTGCACCCAGCCGTTGGCGGCGGCATGGGACAAGCCATCAAGATCGAGCTGACGGAGAAGCACCGGCAGGAACTGCAGGCGATTGTCGCGAGGCGGTCGGAGTCGGCGGGGTTGGTTCGGCGCGCGCGGGTCGTACTGCTCAGCGACGCGGGCGTAGCGGGTCGTGAGATCGCGTTGCGACTCGATCTGACGCCGGAGCACGTGTCGGTGATCCGTGCGCGGTTTCGCGCCGAGGGTGTCGCAGGGCTCACCGAGCGCCCGAGGGCCGGTCGCACGGACCACGCGGTCTCGGCGGCAACCCAGGCGCGCATCGTGGAGATGGCGATGTCGCCGCCGCCTGCGGGGCGCAGCCGATGGACGACGCGGCTGCTGGGCAAGCAGGTGGGCCTTTCCGCGGAGAGCATCTCGAACGTGCTGCAGCGCAACGGCCTCAAGCCTCACTTGGTGCGGACGTACAAGGTCAGTCGTGACCCGGACTTCGCCTCGAAGGTCAAAGACGTGGTGGGGCTGTACCTGAACCCGCCCGAGCACGCCGTGGTGCTGAGCATGGACGAGAAGACGCAGATCCAGGCGCTCGAACGAACGCAGCTGCCCTTGCCGCTACGCTCGGGCCGCGCGGCGCGCCACACGCACGACTACAAACGCCATGGCGTGCTCGACCTGTACGCGGCCCTCGAGATCGCCACAGGCAACGTCACCCATCGGGTGACCGAGAGCCACACGGCGACCGACTTCCTGGCCTTCATGAACCTGGTCGTGCAGCGCTACCCGCGTAAGCAGCTCCACGTCGTGCTCGACAACTCGTCCTCGCACGGCACGCCGGAGGTGAAGGCGTGGCTCGGAGTGCATCCCCGCGTCCACTTCCACTACACCCCGACGAGCGCGTCGTGGCTCAATCAGGTCGAGGGCTTCTTCGGCATCCTCGGCAAGCAGTCGCTCAGCGCCACCGACTTCTATTCCAAGACCGCTCTGCGCGAACACCTGCACGCGTACATGCGGGCCTGGAATCGGAATCCCACGCCCTTCGCATGGACCAAGCCCGCCGCCGCCATCATCAAGTCACACCGCCGAATGCTGAAGCGCACCTCGCTGACGGTGCACTAGCCTACAGCGGCCCGAGCTCGGGACTCGGCATCGTCCACGCCTCGAAGCAGGCGCGCTGCTCGGCGGAGAACGGCTGCCCGAGGAGGTCGTCGTCCATCTGGCGCGAGCGGAAGAGGTTCACGATGAAGTTCATGCGGTCGTCCAGCCTGCGCCAGTCGACCGAGGCGCTGCCGTAGTCACTCGTGCCGCGCGCGCGGTCGTACTGCGCCAGGAGCTTAACGAGGTCGTCGGGGTTCGTGATGTTCTGCAGCGACGGGGGCAGGTAGTCGCGGGCGGCCGCGACGGGCGGGATGTTGCGCCCGAGGGGCAGCGCCTTCCCGCCGGGCAACGCGAGGGACATCAGGAAACGCGTCGCGATGACCTCCCAGACGTCGCGTACCACCCCCTGCAGATCGTGGAGCGGCGCCGCGACCGCGTCGCGAAGGCGATCGAAGAGGCCCCCCAGAACCGTCGAGAGCGACAGGTGCAGGTGGTCCGTGAAGATCTCCTCCACGGGCGCGTCCATCGCCTCCTCGATCTGCTCCTGCAACCGGGTCTGCTCGTGCAGTCCGATGAGGCAGTTGCCCAGGAGCACGAGCCGCGACTGCACGACGGCGTTCCCGGCGCGCATCGCCGCGAAGTAGCCCGTGAACGCCGAGATGAGCGCCCCCTGGCCACCATCGGAGATGGGGCGCGGATCGAGGGTGCCGACGAAGGCGGCGAGCGTCTTTTCGTCGGCGGCGGGCTGTCCGCGGAAGTTTCCCACGAACTCGGCGAACAGGGGAGCGAGCTCCGCGAACACCTTCAGGTTGCCCACCGCGATGCTCTGGCTCACGCGGCGCAGCGTGTCCTCGATGGGCGCGAGCAGGAACGACGCGTGGAAGCCCGTCGTCGGCACCATCGCGCGGATGACCGACTCGACGCGTCCGAGGTGGTGCGCGACGTCGTCCTCGGCATCGGCGAGGACGTCGCGCACGAACGGCGGGACCTCCTCGTCGCGGATGCTCTGCCCGGCCGTCTTGGATGCCCACGTGGCGAACGTGGACCAGTTGACGTTGTCCGACGTCCCTATCGTCTCGCACAGGCACGCCGAGAGGTCGTGGTAGCGCTGCGTGATGAGGAGGTTTCGCAGGGCCGCCTGGGGCTCGGCGATGATCTTCGGGATGTCGGTCGGGAGCGGCGTGGTCATGGGTGTCCATGGTACCGTCTGCTTGTCTCGATGGATCTGCCCGGGCCTTCGACCACGGCCGCGCCTGCTACCTCGGAAGCAGCGAAGTCCCTGCTGACGGTGGGCGAGGTCGTGGGCGGGCGTTTCCAGATCGAGACCCTCGCCGACTGGGGCGGCATGGGCGCGGTCTACCGGGCGCGTGATCGCGAAGCGGGCGGGCTGGTGGCCCTCAAGCTGTTGCTCGACATGACGAGCGAGGAGCGCTTCCAGCGCGAGGCGCGCGTCCTCTCCGAGCTGAATCACCCGGGCATCGTCGGGTACGTCGCACACGGGCGCACCGAGAGAGGCGCGCCGTTCCTCGCGATGGAGTGGCTCGACGGCAAGGATCTGCGCGCCCGGCTGTCGATGCGTCCGCTCACCATCGCCGAAGCCATCTCCGTGGCACGTGGAGCCGCCCAGGCACTCGCTGCGGCGCATGCGCGCGGCATCATCCACCGCGACGTCAACCCGCGGAACATCTTCCTCGTCGACGGGGACGTGGGTCGCATCAAGATGCTCGACTTCGGCATCGCACGCCCGCTGCGCAGCACCTTCGCCATGACGCTGCCGGGCATGTATCTGGGCACGCCCGGGTACATCGCGCCGGAGCAAGCCCGTGGCAACGAAGACGTCGACGCGCGCGCCGACGTCTTCGCTCTCGGGTGCGTGCTCTACGAGTGCCTCACGGGGAAAGCCGCCTTCGCAGCGGACAACCTGATGGCCCTGCTCGGGAAGGTGCTGTTCGAGGAGGCGCCGCGCCTGCGCCAGAGAGGCGCCTTCCCTCCGGAGCTCGACGAGCTCGTCGACCGCATGGTCTCGAAGGAGGTGGCGCGGCGGCCCACCGACGCCGCAGCGGTCGCCGTCCAGCTGGCGCAGATCCAGATCGCGCTGAAAGGGGATGATGCACCGCCTCCGGAGTCGGAGGCGCCCCGGTCGCTCACGCACGGCGAGCAGCGTCTCGTGTGCGTGGTGATGGCCGCGCCGTCGGAGCACACCCCCGCGCTCGTTCGCGACGGAGGGACGATGCAATCCCCGGGCTCCGGCTCCGGCGCGCGCGCGGCCTCGGGCGGGCAGGCTTCGCCGCTCGCGCGCTTCGGGGCGCGCATCGAGCGGCTCGCCGATGGGTCGCTCGTGGCGACGCTCGCGAGCGAGGGAGACGCCACGGACCACGCCGCGCACGCCGCGCGCTTCGCGCTCGCGCTGCGCGAGATGATGCCGGATGTCCCCATGGTGCTCGCCACCGGACGCGGGGTGGTGACGGGTCGCTTCCCGGTGGGCGAGGTACTCGACCGCGCCTCGAAGCTGCTCGCCGTGCCGGCGGTGTCGCGCGAGGGCCAGCCGGATCGCGTGACGCGCCCCGTGCTCCTCGACGGCGTCACCGCCGGCCTGCTCGATCTGCGCTTCGACGTCGTCGAGAGCGATTCGCGATCCGAGTTGCGTGGTGCGCGCGAGGCGAGCGACGTCGCGCGATCGGTGCTCGGGAGGCCGACGTCGTGCGTCGGGCGCGACCGCGACCTGCGCACCCTCGAAGCGACCTTCGACGAATGCGTCGGCGATTCGGTCGCGCGCGCAGTGCTGGTCACCGCGCCCGCGGGCCTCGGCAAGACACGGCTACGGCGAGAGTTCCTCCGTCGCGTGCGCCGGGGGACCGATGTCGTCGAGGTGCTCATCGGCCGCGGCGATCCCATGAGCGCGGGCGCGCCCCACGCCATGATCGCGCAGACGGTGACGGCCGCGGCGGGGATCGCCGACGGCGAGCCGCTGGCGGCGCGCAGGCAGAAGGTGAACACCCGCGTCACGCGCGCGGTGCCCGAGGCGGATCGTGCACGCGTCGCCGAGTTCCTCGGCGAGATCGTGGGTGCGCCTTTCCCCGACGAGGCGAGCCTGCAGCTCCGTGCCGCGCGGCAGGACCCGGTCCTTCGCGGTGACCAGATGCGGCGGGCGTACGAGGACTGGCTGCGCGCCGAGTGCATGCGTGCGCCGATCATCCTCGTGCTCGAGGACATGCACTGGGGCGATCTCCCCAGCGTGAAGCTCGTCGACACGCTCCTGCGCAACCTGCGCGACGTACCACTCATGATCCTCGTGTCCGCGCGACCCGAGGTGCACGACCTCTTCCCGAACGCGTGGACTCACCGCGGGCTCGTCGAGCTCCGCCTGGCGGAGCTGACGCCGAAGGCATGCGAGAGGCTGGTGCGCGAGGTGCTCGGCGACGCGGTCGACGCGAAGACGCTTTCTCGGATGGTCGCCGCCTCGGAGGGCAACCCGTTTTGCCTCGAGGAGCTCGTGCGTGCGGAGGCCGAGGGGAAGCGCGACGAGACGCCCGGTTCGGTGCTCGCCGTCGTGAGTGCGCGCATCGACCGACTGGACCCCGCGGCGCGCCGTGTGCTGCGTGCCGCCAGCGTCTTCGGCCAGCAGTTCTGGCGCGGCGCCGTCGCGACCCTCGTCGGAGCACAGCGTGCCGGCGACGTCACGGCGTGGCTCGACTACCTCGTGCAGCGGGAAATCGTGATCAAGCGGGGTCGCGGCAAGTTCCCCGGCGACGAGGAGTACGTCTTCCGTCACTCGCTCGTGCGCGATGCGGCCTACGCGATGCTCGTCGGTGAGGACCGCGTGCTCGGGCATCGCCTCGCTGCAGCCTGGCTCGAGGAGGCGGGGGAGCGCGACGCCTCGACCCTGGCCGAGCACTTCGATCGCGGACAGGCGCCCGACCGGGCGATCACGTGGTACCTGCGCGCGGCCGAGCAAGCGCTCGAAGGCAACGATCTCGACACCGCCATCGCCCGGAGCGACCGCGTGATCGCTCTCGGTGCGGAGGGCAGGCACCTCGCTTCGGCGTGGCAGACGAAGGCCGAAGCTCTCAAGTGGCGTGGGGCCAACGCCGAGGCGCGCGATGCGGCGCGAAGCGCGATGTCGGCGTCCGCGCCCGGCAGCGAAGGGTGGTGCGCGGCAGCAGGGGAGGTCGCCGCCGCCAGCGGCAAGCTCGGCGATCGCCAAGGCCTCGTCGACGTGGCCGAGGCGCTTCTCGCACTGCCGGCCGGCGCGGGTGGGACCGCACGGCTCGTGGCCACGGCCCGCATGACGACTCAGCTCGCCCTCGTCGGACACAAGGAGCTGGTCGAGAAGCTGCTCTCGCGCCTCTCGGGCAGTGGGGCGAGCGATCCCGCCGTCGCAGGCTGGGTGCTCGAAGCGCGTGCCGTGTCGGCTGGGTCTGCAGGCGATCCGGGAGCGCGCGTGCGCCTGGCCGACGCCGCGGCGGAAGCGTTCGAGGCCGCCGGAGATCTGCGCAACGCCTGCCTGCAGCGCGTGAGTGTCGGCTACGCGTACAACGAGATCGGTGCGTACGCCGAGGCGGAGAGGGCGCTGCGCGGTGCGCTCGTCGTCGCCGAGCGAATGGGGCTCGACAACGCGCTCGGCACGGCCCGGGCACAGCTCGGGCGGACGCTCGCGAGGCGCGGAGCATTCGACGAGGCGCGCGAGGAGCTCACGCGTGCCGTCGAGTCGCTCCGGGCGCAGAAGAACGCGCGCCTCGCGGCGGTCGCGACGGGGTACGTCGCATACGTGCTGCAACGAAAGGGCGACCTCGAAGGCGCCGAGCGCGAAGCGCGCGCCGCGGTGGAAGCACTTGCCGGCGTGCAAGCGATGCTCGGCGACGCGCTGGCGAGGGTCTCGCGAGTGCAGCTCGCCCGCGGGCGGAGCGCGGAGGCTCTCGAGACGGCGAAGGAAGCGATGGCGCTGCTCGACACGGCCGGCAAGACGGCGATCGGTGAGGCGAACATCCGCCTCGCGCACGCCGATGCTCTGGCCGCGACGGGCGACGCCGAGGGTGCTCGTGCTGCGATCACGACGGCGAAGGAACGCGTCGTCGCTCGATCCAAGACTCTCGCCGATCCCGACTTGCGCCGCGCCTTCCTCGAGGACGTCGAGGAGCACGCGGAGACGCTGAGACGCTAGCTAGAACGGAGCGCCCCGGCCGTCGGCCTGCGCAAGCTCGCGAAGATCCGGGCACGCGTCCTCTCCCAGGTCCGACTTCTCGCGCGGGTCTTCGATCACGTCGAAGCAGTGCCAGCGCGAGTCGTTCTGCGTCGCCACGAGCTTGCGCGCACCATGCATGGCGCCCCAGTTCTTGAACGCGCACGCGAAGAGATCGCTGCAGTTCGTGAGCACTACCGGACGTTCGGGTGTACCGCCGCGGAGGAGGCTCTGGCCGGGCATGTCGCGCCGGAAACCGCCGATCTGTGGCGCGTCCCAGATGCCCATCATGTCGAGCACCGTGGGCAGCACGTCGAGCTGCGTCACGGGCACGTCGCGCAGCGAGCGCAGGCTCTCCTCTTGCTCCTCCCGCAGCATCCCGCGAGGTGCGTCGACCCAGAAGGGAACGCGCACCTCCTCGTCGTAGACGCCCCAGGTGTGCCCGATCGCGCCACGCTCGCGAATCTGCTCGCCGTGATCGCTCACGAAGACGACGGCCACACGATCGCCACCAGGCATGGCGCGCACCCCGCGCACGAGGCGCGCGACGATGGCGTCCTGGCGTCGGATCGCGTCGAGGTAGCGGTTGCGCACCTTGACGGTGTCGCCCGCGCCGAAGGCATGAGACTGCGGCTGGAAAGGCGCGTCGTTCTCGTCGATGACGTACGGGAAGTGCGTGTTCGACAGGTGCACGACGCCGACGAAGGGCGCGCCCATCTGCGGGAGGTCCCGCAGCACCACGTCCACCAGCTTCCCGTCGTCGGCGCCGACCTCGTACGTCGCGTCGGCGTCGAGATCGGTCGCGGTCACCCAGCGAGACACGGGCACGCCTTCGAGCCAGGTTCCCGAATTCGCGAAGAACATGTTCTGCGCGGTCCAGTACGCCGTGTCGAATCCCGCGGCGTGCGCGTATTCCCAGAGGAGTGGCGCCGTGTGGAGCGCTTCGCGCGACGCCGTCGGTGGCAGCCCGGCCCAGAGGACCGCGAGCGACACCGCCGTCGTCGAGTCCAGGGCGCGCATCTGCGTCAAGCCGAACCGGTCCGGCATGAGCGTGTTCGTGTAGGGCGTCGCGGCGCAGTCGTCGGCCGGTGCGCTGCACGTGTCGGCGCCTCGCACGCTCTCGGTGACGACGAGCAACACGCTCCGACGGGTCTCGGCCGGGACCTTGGGCACGGGAGCCGGCGACCGATGACCGGGATGTGCGCGGCTCACGGCGTCGTCGTGGTCCCAGCGCGCGTATGCAAGCCGCCCGAGCGAGGCGAGGTAGAGGACGTCCGGCGACGCCGCCTGCTCGTTGCCGCCAGCCACCGGCAACACGAACGTCGCGACGAGCAGGGCGGCCACGCCCAGGTCGAGCGCCATCATGCCCCTTCGCGCGGGCAAGGCCCTCGCCCAGCGCCGGACGGCCATCGGGAGCAGCACGGCCGTCGCGACCGGGATGGCCAGGGCGCGCACGAAGCTGCCGCGATCGCTCCACAGCTGCTGGCGCACGCTCGGCATCATGGAGGTGCCGACGAGCACGGCGCGCGGATTGAGGAACGCGTGATAGCGCCCGAAGAAGTAGAGCTGCGCCCCCACCGCCATCGTCGCTCCCGCGAGCAGCAGCACGCGCGCGAGCCACGCGCGCGGCCGCGCCGCCGCGACGACCAGCGCCACCCAGAGCACTCCCCCGAGCACGGCAGTCGCCGCGTAGCCTGCGATCGTCGAGCGAGGCCAGCACACGATCTGCTCTCCGCGCACCGCGAGGTCGACGAGCGGGACTCCGACGCCCGCCGTCGCGAGCAGGGCCCACCCGAGCCGTGACGACATCGTCACGAAAGAGAAACGGGAGGACAAGGGGACGTCAAGCGCCGTGGAGGTGACAGGTCCCGTCGTCGCACGCCTGGGTACGACCGAAGAGACGGTAGCGGTACTTCGCCACGAGTGCGTACCCGAGGTCGGCGAGCTGGCGGACGCCGGGCACGTAGTAGAGCCACCCGAGCCAGCCCACGATCGGCACGGTGGCGAAGATGCGCGCGAACGCCTCCGCTCCCGCGAAGATGCGGCCATCTCCCAGGACGAGGTGCATCCTCTTCATCGCCGCGTCGTGGGTGATCGACGGGTAGGGCTCGAGGCCGCCGGGCTCCTGGAAGTTGCGCAGCGCGACGTGGGCCCGCCCGAACCGCCGCTGGATGGCGTGGGCCGAGCGCGTGCAGAAGCGGCAGCTGCCGTCGTAAAGCACCGTCATCGCTGCGGGAGTGCCCACCCGGCGAGCGTAGCTCATCTCGATGCTTGCATTCATGCGCATACGTGTATAAATACCGCGGGTGGCCGACGTCGACCTGTCCTCCGGCTCGCGCTGGGAGCTCTACCGTGTGCTCTCCGAGCCTCTGCGCCTGCGCCTCCTGGCGCTGGCGGCCGAGGAGGAGCTGAGCATCGGCGAGCTGGCGGAGCTCCTCGGGGAGGGTCAGCCCAACGTCTCTCGCCACGCCGCTGCGCTTCGTCAGGCTGGGCTCCTGGCCGACAGGCGCGAAGGGACGCGGACCCTCGTGCGCCTCCCCTCGGAGGCCACGCGCGATGCAGTCGTTGCGGACGCGCTCGCGAGCGGTCGGTCCCTCTGCGAGAAGGACGGAAGCCTGGCCCGCGTGGCCACCGTCGTGGAGGCACGCGAGGCCGCGTCGCGCGAGTTCTTCTCGCGGCCCGGCAAGCCGCGCATCGATGCGCTTCCGGCGGAGATGGGCGCGTATCTGGCCGCTCTCGCGCCGCTGCTCCCGAGACGCGGGCTGGCGCTCGACGCAGGTACCGGTGACGGACGGCTGCTCGACGTACTCGCCCCCGTGTACGACCGGGTCGTCGCATTCGACCGATCCGAGGCGCAGCTCGCGCGTGCCCGCGAGCGCGTCGCATCGCGTGGCTACGAAAACGTGACTCTCGTCGCCGGCGAGCTCGACTCGAAGGAGCTGCGCAAGGCGGTGGGTAGCGCCGGCGCCGATGCGGTCTTCGCCTCGCGCGTCCTCCACCACGCGCCGCAGCCGTCGCGCGCCGTCGCCCAGCTCACCGCCCTCTGCGCCCCCGGTGGCGCCCTCGTCGTCCTCGATTACGCGAAGCACGAAGACGAGTCGATGCGCGACCAGGCGGATGTGTGGCTCGGCTTCGATCCCGCCGAGCTGCGTCGCTTCGCGCGCGCCGCGGGGCTCGAGGACGCGCGCGTGACCAAGATTCCGCCGCCCTACCGGGGCGACGGTCCGGACAGGCACCTGCCTTGGCAGGTTTTGATCGCATCGAAAGGACAGCGTCATCATGGGTGAAAACTACAAGGTGAAGGACATCGGCCTCGCTGACTGGGGCCGCAAGGAGATCACGATCGCCGAGAGCGAGATGCCGGGGCTGATGGCCCTGCGCAGCGAGTTCGGCGCAAAGAAGCCGCTCAAGGGCGCGCGCGTCGCCGGCTGTCTGCACATGACCATCCAGACCGCGGTGCTCATCGAGACGCTGCGCGAGCTCGGCGCCGAGGTCACCTGGACGAGCTGCAACATCTTCTCGACGCAGGACCACGCAGCCGCCGCCATCGCGAAGACCGGCGTCCCGGTGTTCGCGTGGAAGGGCGAGACGGAGGCCGAGTACTACGACTGCATCGAGGCGCAGCTCAAGGCGTTCGCCGGCGGCAAGGGCCCGAACATGATCCTCGACGACGGCGGCGACCTGACGCAGGTCGTGCACGACAAGCACACGGAGTTCTTCAAGGGGAGCGACCCGATCCGCGGCCTCTCGGAGGAGACGACCACGGGCGTGCACCGCCTCTACGACATGGCCAAGAAGGGCACGCTCATGGTGCCGGCCATGAACGTGAACGACAGCGTCACCAAGTCCAAGTTCGACAACCTGTACGGCTGCCGCGAGTCGCTCGGCGACGGCCTGAAGCGCGCGACTGGCGTCATGTTCGCGGGCAAGGTCGCTCTCGTCTGCGGCTACGGCGACGTGGGCAAGGGGTGCGCGCAGTCGCTGCGCGGGCTCGGAGCGCGCGTGGTCATCACCGAGATCGATCCGATCTGCGCGCTGCAGGCGGCGATGGAGGGCTATCAGGTGTCCACGGTCGAGGAGATGGCGCCGCACGCCGACATCTTCGTGACCGCCACCGGCTGCGCGAACGTCATCCGCGGCGAGCACATGCGCGCGATGAAGGACCAGGCGATCCTCTGCAACATCGGCCACTTCGATTGCGAGATCGACGTCGCCTGGCTCGAGAAGAATCCCGAGATCAAGGAAGTGAACATCAAGCCGCAGGTCGACCAGTTCGTGTTCCCCGAAGGCAAGCGCATCACCCTGCTCGCGCGCGGGCGCCTGGTGAATCTCGGTTGCGCCAACGGGCACCCGTCGTTCGTCATGTCCTCGAGCTTCTCGAACCAGACCATCGCGCAGATGGAGCTCTGGCAGAACCACGCGAAGTACGAGCGCAAGGTGTACACGCTGCCGAAGCACCTCGACGAGAAGGTGGCGGCCCTGCACCTGCCGAAGCTCGGCGTGAAGCTGACGAAGCTCACGAAGGAGCAGGCGTCCTATCTCGGCATCCCCGTCGAGGGGCCGTTCAAGCCCGAGTACTACCGCTACTGATCGCAACAGGCGAGACCGGGAGCCGAGCGCCCTCACGGGGCCGACTCCCGGCCTCCGCCAGGCCGCGCCCGCTGCGGAGGGGGACGGAGGCAGTGGTCTCCCCATTGCACTCCGCGCGGCTCCATGCGGAGCCACTTCTCGCTCTTGGCCTTCGGGCTCTTCGTGCCCTCCGTCGTCGCGTGCGGCAACGGGCAGTCGCAAAACCATTCGAGTGGCATAGGGCCCGACGCCTCCACCGGGAGCGACGCTTCCAAGGTGGGCTCGCCAACGGACGGCGGGGTGAGCGACGGCAACACGGCGGATGTGCCCCTCGGCGAGGGCGGCGCATCGCTCTGCAACGACGGCGGGGCCTTCCTCTTCTGCGACGGATTCGAGGACACGAACCTCTCGGACAACTGGTCGCAGACCCAATACGCCAACGCGCCGCCGCCCCAGGCCGACAGCGTGCACTACTACCGGGGTACCCACGCGCTTCATGCGCGCACCTACGCGGTCGTCGACGCAGGCGCCGCCGCGTACTCGACCATCCAGAAGCTGGCGTCCTCGGGCAGCTGGCCGGCGCACTTCTTCACGCGCCTGTTCGTCTACCAGCCGTCGCCCAGCCCCCCGTCGCCCGAAGGCCTCCTGGATCTCATCAACACGACGAGCCCCTACGCGGGGATCGAGCTCATCTCGAACCCGCTGGGACCGTCGGGCGGGCTCGCGACGTTCACCTACAACACGAGCACCGACCAGGGCTGGCCGAGCGATGCGGGCCTCGCGCTCGACCAGTGGGTCTGCTTCGAAGTCGAGGTCGATACCTTCAACAGCGTGTCCCACGTGTACATGAACGGTGTCGAGGTGACTGCGCTCGCCGGCATGAAACTCGGCCTGCCCGCGCTCGGCAACGTGAGCGTGGGTATGTCGTTCTTCTCGCCGATCGCTGGACAGAAGGAAGAGGACTCGTGGATTGACGAGGTCGCGGTGAGCACCTCGCGCATCGGCTGTTCGAACTGAAACGTCACGCGCATGCACGCACGCTACGCGGTGGGCGAGGCGTGAGAGGTCGTACCTCACACGGGCTCACACGACAGCGACGAACGTTCGTCGACCGACGACGAACTCTCGTCACTCGTTCCACCCGAGGGTGGTAGCCTCATGG
>Ga0335082_10007266_pt1 | contig 12042 bp, 12 predicted proteins | sample Lox_Sample_41_FD_206718 | JGI IMG/M metagenome (GOLD analysis project Ga0335082, IMG submission 206718) | Soil microbial communities from Loxahatchee National Wildlife Refuge, Florida, United States - Lox_Sample_4.1 | ecosystem: Environmental > Terrestrial > Soil > Wetlands | place: USA...
GATCGTTGTCTCGGGCAAATCCTACTGCGGTATCATGCCGGCTCCCCGCAAGAACCCTACTGAGGAGGCGGTTTTATGACGATCAAGGCCGGCGACAAGCTGCCCGACGGCAAGCTCATGGAGTCCCTGGAGTTCGACTCGCAGACGCAATGCGCGATGCCGCCGAAGGAGGTCACGGTGTCGGACGCGGCGAAGGGCAAGAAGATCGCCATCTTCGGCCTGCCGGGCGCCTACACGCCGACCTGCTCCGCCAAGCACGTGCCGAGCTACCTGCAGAACCTCGACGCGTTGAAGAAGAAGGGCGTGAACGAGGTGTGGTGCGTGTCGGTGAACGACGCGTTCGTGATGGCGCACTGGGGCAAGGACCAGAAGGCGATGGGCAAGATACGGTTCCTCGCCGACGGCAGCGCGGCCTGGACCAAGGCGCTCGGCCTGGAGCTCGACCTCACGGCGCGCGGCATGGGCGTGCGCATGAACCGCTTCTCGATGCTGGTCGACAACGGGGTCGTGAAGACCGTCAATATCGAAGGGCCGGGCAAATTCGAGGTTTCCGACGGCGCGACGATGGCAAAGCAGGCCTGATAGAACGCGGGAGAGGCCTCGCGTCAGGGCGCGTTACAGACTGATACAAATCCTCACAGCGTGCGGCGGGTCTGGGCCGTAGTCTGGCTGCGTTCACAACCCACCGAGGGGATCGTCATGAAATCGTTCACCACCACACTGGCCGCGACGCTGTTCTGCCTGACTGCGGGCTTCGCCTTCGCACAACAGGGCCCGGGCGGTCCCGGCGGCCCCGGCGGCCCGCACCGCGGCATGAAGCCTTGCAGCCAGGAAGCCGATCCGGCCAAGTGCGAGGCCAACCGCAAGAAGGCGCGCGAGGACTACCAGGCAGCGCGCGAGGCCTGCAAGGGCAACGCCGACCAGCGCGGCTGCATGGAGCAGCAGTACTGCTCGAAGCAGGCCGACCCGGGCAAGTGCCAGGAGCGCGCCAAGGAGCGCCACGCGCACATGAGCAAGAAGATGGACGAGCACCAGGCGATCGCCGAGGCCTGCTCGGGCAAGCGCGGCGACGAGCTCGAGAAGTGCTACCGCGAGCATCGCCAGAAGCGCGGCGCGCCCGCGCCCGCCAAGTAGGCGCCCGTCCCGCAGTTGCCGCCGCAGCCCGGATTCGCCCGACCTGAGTTCCAGGCCGGGCTGCGAGCGAGCCTGTCGCTCGGCAACGAGCGCCTGCTCGCGGGGCTCGTCGCGCTCGGCGTGGCATGGCGCTGGCGCGTCACCTTCGGTACGATCCTCGCGGGGCTCGCGGACCTGCACCTCTTCGACTGGATGCTCTGAATGAAGCGAATCATCGTCGGCCTGCTGCTCGCCGTCTTCACGTTCTCGGTCCTCGGCAAAGGCAATGCGGAAAAGGTCGCCTCGATCGAAGGCGTCACGGAATACCGCCTCGACAACGGCCTGCGCGTGCTGCTCGTGCCGGACCCGAGCGCGAGCAATTTCACGGTGCACATCACCTACTTCGTCGGCTCGCTGCACGAGGGCTACGGCGAGAAGGGCATGGCGCACCTGCTCGAGCACATGCTGTTCAGGGGCTCGCCGCGCCACCCGGACCCCAAGCAGGAGCTCAACAAGCGCGGCGCGCGCTTCAACGGCTCGACCTCCAACGACCGCACCAACTACTACGAGACGCTCACCGCCGACGGCGACAACCTGGACTGGGCGCTCGACCTGGAGGCCGACCGCATGGTCAACTCGTTCGTGAAGAAGTCGGACCTGGACAGCGAGATGACCGTGGTGCGCAACGAATTCGAGCGCGGCGAGAACTCGCCCGGCACCGTGCTCGCCGAGCGCATGCAGCGGCTCGCGTTCGCCGCGCACAACTACGGCAACCCGGTGATCGGCTTTCGCAGCGACATCGAGCAGGTGCCGATCGAGCGGCTGCAGGCCTTCTACCGGACCTGGTACCAGCCCGACAACGCCTTCCTCATCGTCGGCGGCAAGATCGACGCGGCGGCGACGCTCGCGCTCGTAGAGAAGCACTTCGGCCCGATCGCGCGCCCGGCGCGGGCCCTGCCCAGGCCCTACACCGTGGAGGCGACGCAGGACGGCGAGCGCTCGGTGACGCTGCGGCGCGCCGGCGACTTGCAGATCGTCGCTGCGCAGTACCGCATTCCGGCCGGCAGCCACCCGGATTACGCCGCCGTGGACGTGCTCGTCTCGGCCTTCGGCGCCGTGCCCACCGGGCGGCTGCACCGCGCGCTCGTGCAAACCAAGCTCGCCACTGCGACCTGGGGCTACGAGCGCATGCTGCACGACCCGGGCTGGGCGAGCTTCGGCGCGCAGCTGCCCAAGGACGCGCCGATCGGGCCCGCGCGCGACGCGCTGCTCGCCGCGCTCGAGGGCCCGGGGCGCGAGCGCATCACCGACGCGGAGGTCGAGCGCGCGCGCACCACGCTCCTCAACGGAATGGAAAAGGCGCCGCTCGACTCGCTCGCCTACGTGCGCTGGCTCGGCGAGTTCGCCGCGATGGGCGACTGGCGCCTGTTCTTCGTTTACCGCGAGCGCCTGCGCAAGGTGACCACGGCCGACGTGCAGCGCGTCCTCGACGCCTATTTCAAGCCCGCCAACCGCGTGCTCGGCGCCTTCGTGCCGACCGACAAGCCCGACCGCGCCCCGATCCCCGCCGCCCCCGACCTGGCGGTCGCGATCGCGGGCCTCAAGGACGGCGAAGGCGTGCAGGCGGGCGAAGCCTTCGACCCGACGCCGCAGAACATCGAGGCCCGCGTGGTCCGCCGCACGCTGTCCAATGGCATCAAGGTCGCGCTGCTGCCGAAGAAGACGCGCGGCGGCACGGTGGTGGCACGGCTCGCGCTCCACTGGGGCGACGAGGCGAGCAAGATGGACCGCGCGCGCGCCTGCGAGTTCGCCGACGGCATGCTGATGCGGGGGTCGATCAAGCACACGCGCGCCGAGCTGCGCGACGCGTTCGACAAGCTGCAGGCCGGCGTCTCGGTCGGCGTGGGCGGCGCGTCGATGAGCGTGCGCCGGCCGCAGCTCGAGGACACGCTGCGCCTCGTCGCCGAGGTGCTGCGCGAGCCGGCGTTTCCGGAGACCGAGTTCGAGGAGCTGCGCCGCGCCGCGCTTACCGCCACCGAGGCCCAGCGCGGCGAGCCGGGTGCGATCGCCGGCGAGCGGCTCGCGCGCTACCTCGAGCCCTGGCCGCGCGGCCACTGGAACTACGTGGCTTCGGTGGACGAGCGCATCGCCGACATCAAGGCGGTCACGCTCGCCGAGGCAAAGGATTGCTATCGCGATCTGGTCGGCGGCACGGGCGCGGAGTTCGTCGCGGTCGGCGACTTCGATCCCGAGGCGCTCGCCAAGCTCGTCGAGGAGCTGTTCGGCGGCTGGAAGAGCCCGGCGCCCTACGCGCGCATTCCGCAGAAGTATTTCGATCGTGCGCCGATCGAGCAGACCGTCGACACGCCGGACAAGGCCAACGCGGTGCTGCGTGCCGGCATGAACCTGCCGCTGCGCGAGGACGATGCGGACTTCCCCGCGCTGCTGCTCGGCAACTGGCTGATCGGCGGCACTTCGAGCGCGCGCCTGCCGGCGCGCGTGCGCGAGAAGGAGGGCCTCTCCTATTCCACCTACAGCCTGCTCAGCGCAGGCCAGCAGGATGCGGCCGGCAGCTTCAGCGTGTCGTCGATCTACGCGCCGCAGAACCGCGATCGCGTGGAGCGCGCGATCCGCGAGGAGCTCGAGCGCGCGCTGCGCGACGGCTTCACCGCCGCGGAAGTCGAGGCCGGCAAAAAAGGCCTGCTGGAAGCTCGCCGCGTGCAGCGCGGCCAGGACGCCGCGCTCGCCGCTCGGCTCTCCAACTACCTCTACCTCGGCCGCACGTTCGCCTGGGACGTCGATCTGGAAACGCGCATCGCCGCCCTCACGCCCGACCAGATCCGCGACGCCCTGCGCCGCCACATCGACCCGCCCAGGCTCTCGATCCTGAAGGCCGGCGACTTCAAGTAGGACCTACGGCGGCGCCCCGCCCGGCTCGAACAGCAGCCGAGTGCGCTGATCCGCGGGCGCCGCGCGGCGCGCGCTGATCTCGAGCACCGCGGCGGGCAGCGAGTCCAGGTACGCGCGCGCACGCTGCATGCGCAGCGTCGCGATGCGCCGGTCCAGCTTGTCGACCGCGCCCTTCATGCCGCGCTGCGCAAGCGTGTTGCGCATGCGCACGAGATCCTCGATCTGTTCGGCCTGCGGGTCGGCCTGCGCCGCGGACGGCCCGCCCGCGGGCGCGGCCTGCGAGCGCGTCGCCGCGCCCCAGTGCACCGGCGGCTGGTTGGCCGCCGCCGCGAACTCCTTCGGATCCGCGACCAGGCGCGCGATGCCGAGGCGCTTGAACTTGAACGCCCACTCGAGCGCACCCTCGCCGCGGTCGTTCTTGAGGCGCGGGTCGGCGCCGCGCTCGAGCAGCCGCTTCGCGAGCGCCTCGTGCCCCTCGTATACCGCCATCATGAGCACGGTCGAGCCGTTGGTGCTGCGCGCGTTGACGTCAGCGCCGTAGTCGAGCAGCAGCGCCGCCGCCTCCGCATGCCCGGCGAACGCCGCGTAGTGCAGCGCGCCCCAGTGCATCGGCGGGCTGTCGACCAGCGCGCCCTTGCCGATCAGCCACCGCATCGCCGCGACCTGGCCGCGCCAGGCGGCGTGCATGAGCGCGGTCTCGCCGAGCTCGTTGCGCCGGTTGACGTCGGCGCCGCGCGAGACCAGCAGCTCCATCATCGGCAGGTCGCCGGTCCAGGCCGCGATCATCAGGCCGGTGCCGATGTGATCGGCGACGTAATCCGGGCTCATGCCCGCGTCCAGCCATTCGCGCACCTGCGGCAGGTTGCCGGCTTCCACCTGGGCGCCGTAATAGACGCGATCGGGAGTCGCGGTCGGCGGGCCGAACAGCTGCAGCTGCGCGCGCGCCGCCGCGCTGGAGAGAAGCGCTGCGAGGAGAAGGCCTGCGCCGAGCCGCCTGCTGATAAAGTCCCGCAACAAGGTCGTTCCTTTGCCGTCCACCTTGCACAACACGCGCCCGTTCCTGGGGCCGGCCTTCGCCCTCTCGCTCGCGCTGCACGCCGCGCTCGTCGCGCTCGGACTGCCGAACTTGCCGGCCCAGCGCTTGCCGCAGCTGCCGCGAGCGCTCGACGTGTACCTGACCGAGGCCGGGAAGCCGGAGCCGGCGCCGCGCCTGGTGCTGCCGCCCGAGCCCCAGCCGCATGCTATCGCAAGCGCGCCGCTCGCCTCGGCGAAACCGCGGCCCGCGGCGCCGCGCGTTGCGCTTCCGCAACCGCCGCAGCGAGCGGCGCCGGAGCGGCTCGAGGGCGAAGCGGCGCGGCACGCCGCCGAGCAGCTCGCGCGCGAGCTGCCCTACCCGCCGGAAGCAATCGAGCGCGGCCTGCAGGGCGAGGCCCTGGTGCTACTCTTCCTTGATGGGGATGGCAACGCGATCGCCGCGCGCCTGGAGCGCAGCAGCGGCCACGACATCCTCGACGAGGCGGCGCTGCGCGCCGCGCGCCGCCTGCGCGCATTGCCCGCGAGCGCGCCTCGCGAGGCGCTGCTGCCGGTGCGCTTCCGCCTGCGCTAGGCCGGCCTGGGCTCCTCGAGCTCGCGCCGCAGGAAGTGGTTGAGCGCCGTGCGGATCACGGCGATCGCGGCGAGCTTGCCGATCTGGTCCCAGGTCGGCGCGATCGCGGTGGCGAGGATGTCGGCCCCGAGCGCGAGCTCCAGCGCGAGCGCCAGATAGCGCGCGAGCTTCAGGCGCGCCTCGCCGAACGCCTCGTCGTGCCCCCTCAGCAGCCCGGTGCTCCAGCGGGCGAACGAGGCGAAGACGCCGATGCCGATGACGGCGGCGCTCGCCGCCTCGACAATCAGCTTCAGCCACTGGACGACGGCGATGACCGCGCCCTCGGCCAGCGCGAGGCTCGACTCCATCGGGCTTGCGCCCCGATCCGGCTAGCTCTGATGCGCGCCGCGAAGGTCGCGCAGCGCGTTTTCCACGCGCTGCCAGTGATTCGCCTGCTCCTGGTCGCCGGCCTTGCGGAAGGCGTCGGATTTCTGGGCGGCCTCGGCGATCGCCTTGGCGCCCTGCGTCTCGAAGAGGTGACGTGCGATTGCCGAAACGTCGGCGCTGCCCATCTGCGTCTCCTTGCGGGATGTCGACAAGCAGAATCCTCCCCGCGCAGGCGGCAGTCGTATTGACGCAAGTCAGACGCGGCTACTGCGAACGAGTTCCAATCCGGCGGCTGCGAGTCGGGAAACCCGCGATTGCTGCACTGCGTTTGTGTCCCAGATCAAAACGCGCGCCGCGCGGTGAGGTAAATGCATTCAGACAATCGAACGCGAGGGGGAATCATGCGGACCACCAGAGACGCGATCGACAAGAGCTGGCTGCCCTGCCCGGAGGCGCACGAGAAGGTCGACGTTGGCCTCTCGTTCCTGGACTGCAGGAACGAGCACGGCTGCGAAGATCGGCTGCCGAGCGATTGCCCGTTGTATGTCGAGCGCCTGATACGGCGCGCGGTCTGCGTCGCTCCGCCGCCGGCGCCGGGCGGCAGCGCGCGCCGATTCATTTCCTGAGCAGGTCCCGGATCTCCTCGAGCAGCGCTTCCTGCCGCGGCGGCGGCGCGGCGGCCTCGCTGCGGCGCAGCCGGTTGACCGCCTTGACGATCAGGAACACCGCCCAGGCGATGATGAGGAAGTCGAGGCAGGTCTGGAGAAACTTGCCGTACTTCAGCGTCGCGGTGCCCACCTTGATCGCCAGGCCGCTGAAGTCCAGTCCGCCGAGCAGCGTGCCGATGAGCGGCATCACCACGTCCTCGACCAGCGAGGCGACGATCTTGCCGAAGGCCGCCCCGATGATCACGCCCACCGCGAGGTCCATGACGTTGCCCTTGATGGCGAACTCGCGGAATTCCTTGACGATGCTCATGCGTCTCCTGCGCTCGGATTGGGCCTAGTCGATCGGGTCGTAGCGCACCTCGAGGATCTCGACGCGCTGCGTGCCGCCCGGAGTCCTCAGCGTCACCGTGTCGCCCTCGCGCGCCTTGAGCAGCGCCTTCGCCACCGGCGAGATCCACGACACGCGGCCCTTGACGGCATCCGTCTCGTCGACGCCGGCGATGGTGACCGTCCTTTCGCCTTCCTTGCTCCTGATCTTGACCGTGCAGCCGAAAAAAATCTGGTCCGTGTCCCGTCCCGCCGAATCGACCACCTCGGCCGCCTCCAGGCGCTTGATGAGGAAGCGCACGCGGCGGTCGATCTCGCGCAGGCGCCGCTTGCCGTAGATATAGTCGCCGTTCTCGGAGCGGTCGCCGTTCTTCGCCGCCCAGGACACGGTGCGCACCACCTCGGGCCGCTCGACCTCGACGAGGGACTTGAGCTCCCCCTTCAGCCGCGCGTAGCCCGCGGGCGAGATGTAGTTGCGGGCCGGGGGCGGCGCCGGCTCCGGCGGCGCCGCCGCATCGTCCTCGGACTCGCGCACGAACGCCTTGGACATGGTGCGGAAATTCTACACTCGCCCGGTTCGCGCCCGCCCCGGTCGAGGCTTGCCAGCGCCGCCGCGAAATCCGAGAATCCGGGTTGGCGCCGGCCCCGGGGGATTCATGGAACTGCAGAAGAAGGTGGAAAAAGACGACCTGCTCACCAGGATGCGCATCCGCGAGGTGCTGCTGTTCGGCCTCATCGCGCTGTCGGCGGTCCTCGCGCAGCTGCCGCCCGAGGTCCTCGAGGAGCACGGCATCAACCGCAACTACCTGCTGGGCGTGCTCGCCTGCGGCATCGTGCTCGGGCTGTTCTTCTACCTCAGGTTCTTCTTCTTCCTCGCGGTGGTGCTGCTGATCCTCGGCGCCAACCTCGACCAGCAGATCTCCGAGTACATCAACATCTCGAAGGTGCCGCTCGTGCTCGCGCTGGTGGCGATGGTCGGCATCTCGCTCATCAACTACGTCGTCAAGCTCATGCCGACCGGGCTGGAGGAGAAGCCCAAGGAGCAGAGCGTGGAAGGCGTGCGCGCGCTCTTCTACGCGATCGAGAAGAGCAACCTCGTGTACGCGCAGAAGGTCCTTGAGATGAACTTCGACGCCAACCTGCACCACGACAACGGCTACACCGCGCTCGCCTACGCGGCGATGAAGGGCAACGGCCGCATGGTCGAGCTACTGCTGCGCAACGGCGCCAATCCCAACGTCACCACCAAGGAGGGCGACACCCCGGTCGAGCTCGCGCTGCGTCTCGGGCACTCCGAGGTCGCCGACATCCTCAAGTCCGCGCGCCAGCAGATGCAGGCCGGCGACGCCACGGCCCAGACCGCTCCGGCGTGAAGCGGCTCGCCGCCGCGGCGCTGCTGGCGGCGGCGGTTCCGGCGGCGGCGCAGGTCGCGCTGCAGCAGATCCAGCTCCCGCCCGGCTTTCGCATCGAGCTCTACGCGAGCGTGCCGAACGCGCGCTCGCTCGCGCTCGGCGCGCAGGGCACGCTGTTCGTCGGCAGCCGCGCCGGCGGCGCGGTGTACGCGGTCACGCCCGGGCGCAAGGTGGTGAGGATCGCCGACGGGCTCGCGATGCCCAACGGCGTCGCGTTCCGCGACGGCGCGCTCTACATCGCCGAGGTGGGCAGGATTCTCCGGATCGAGAACGCCGAAAGGAGCCTGGAACATCCGCCGAAACCGGAGCCGATCTTCGACAAGCTGCCGCGCGAAACGCACCACGGCTGGAAGTTCATCCGCTTCGGGCCGGATGGAAAGCTCTACATCCCGATCGGTGCGCCCTGCAATGTCTGCGACCGGGAGGGGTACGCTCTCCTCGGCTTGCTGGATCTGCAGACGAAGGAATTCCAGGCCTACGCCAGGGGAATCCGGAACACCGTCGGCTTCGACTGGCACCCGCAGACCCGCGAGCTCTGGTTCACCGACAACGGCCGCGACTGGCTGGGCGACGAGCTGCCCGCCGACGAGCTGAACCGCGCGCCGCGCGCGGGGATGCACTTCGGCTTTCCGTATTGCCACCAGGGCGACCTGCCCGACCCCGAGTTCGGCCGCGCGCGGCGCTGCGCCGAGTTCGAGCCGCCGGCGCAGAAGCTGGGGGCGCACGTCGCAGCGCTCGGCATGCGCTTCTACACGGGCGCGATGTTCCCGGCCGAGTACGCCAACCAGGCGTTCGTCGCCGAGCACGGCTCCTGGAACCGGTCGAAAAAGAGCGGCTACCGGGTCACCCTGGTTCGAATGGATTCTTCAGGAAAAATAAAAAGCTACGAAACTTTCGCCCAGGGCTGGCTGCAAGGCGAATCGGCCTGGGGCCGGCCCGTGGACCTGGAAATCCTGCCCGACGGCTCGCTTGTCGTGTCCGACGATGCGGCCGGTGCGATTTACCGCATCAGCTACACCCCGCCGCGCTGATACTGTATAGTTATCCACCACCCCCAACCGGTAGGCCGGGAGGCCGCAATTGCCCGCTGGGGACCCCTATCTAGTGGCTTGTGCTCCAAAAAAAACAGGCGTTCAATCAACGCCCTGCCTCTAATACTTGATGTGACACACACAATAACAACATGAACGACGCTGAGACCCCCACCCTGAAGTCCGTCGCGGCCCTGCCCGAGCAGGAGATCTGCCGCGAATCGCTGGTCGAGAAATACGCCAAGGGAGAGGAAACCTCGATCTCGCAGGTGCGCCGCCGCGTGGCGCGCGCGCTCGCCCAGGTCGAGGCCGAAGGCGAGCGGGCGAAATGGGAGAAGCGCTTCGCGCAGGCGATGGAGGACGGCTTCATCCCGGCCGGACGCATCAATTCCGCCGCCGGCGTGCAGCTTCAGGCGACGCTGATCAACTGCTTCGTGCAGCCGGTGGGCGATTCGATCTCCGAGGTGGTGGACGGCAAGCCCGGCATCTACACCGCGCTCGCGCAGGCCGCCGAGACCATGCGCCGCGGCGGCGGCGTGGGCTACGACTTCTCGGCGATCCGCCCCAAGGGCGCCGAGGTGAAGGGCACGCACTCGCGCGCGAGCGGACCGGTCTCGTACATGCGGGTGTTCGACCGCTCCTGCGAAACGGTGGAGTCCGCGGGCGCGCGCCGCGGCGCGCAGATGGGCGTGCTGCGCTGCGATCACCCGGACATCGAGGAATTCGTACACGCGAAGGACCGCGGCGACCTCGCCAACTTCAATATCTCGGTCGGCGTGACCGACGACTTCATGATCGCGGTGGAGAAGGACCTCGACTTCGAGCTGGTGCACAAGGCGCGGCCCTGGCCTGGCAACGGGGGCTACCAGCGCGCCGACGGCCTGTGGGTGTATCGCAAGATCCGCGCGCGCGAGCTCTGGGACCAGGTCATGCGCTCGACCTACGACCACGCCGAGCCGGGGATCCTGTTCCTCGACCGCATGAACCGGGACAACAACCTGTACTACTGCGAGACCATCGAGGCGACCAACCCCTGCGCCGAGCAGCCGCTGCCCGCCTACGGCTGCTGCTGCCTGGGCTCGATCGATCTGACGAAGTTCATTTCGGGCGCCTTCACGGATCAGGCGAAATTCAACTTCACCGCGTTCGCGAGAACGGTCCAGGTTTCGGTCCGCATGCTGGACAACGTGCTCGAGGTCACGGCCTGGCCGCTCGAGCAGCAGTTCAAGGAGGCGATGGCCAAGCGGCGCGTCGGCCTGGGCTTCACGGGGCTCGGCGACGCGCTCGCGATGCTGCGCCTGCGCTACGACACCGAGGAAGCGCGCACCATGGCGGCGACGATCTCGGCCGCGATGCGCGACGAGGCCTACAAGGCCTCGGCCGAGCTGGCCCGCGAGCGCGGCGCGTTCCCGCTGTTCAACGCCGACCTGTACCTGGCCGGCGAAAGCTTCGCGACGCGCCTGCCCGACGACATCAAGGCGCTCATCCGCAAGCAGGGGCTGCGCAACTCGCACCTGCTGTCGATCGCGCCGACCGGCACCATCAGCCTGGCGTTCGCCGACAACGCCTCCAACGGCATCGAGCCGCCGTTCTCCTGGATCTACACGCGCAAGAAGCGCATGGCCGACGGCACGCTGAAGGAGTTCCCGGTCGAGGACCACGCCTGGCGGCGTTACAAGGCGGCCGGCGGCGACGTCACGAAGCTGCCGCCCTGGTTCGTCACCGCGCTCGAGATCTCGGCGCGCGCGCACGAGCAGATGGTCGCGGCGGTGGCGCCCTACATCGACACGAGCATCTCCAAGACCGTCAACGTCCCGGAAGACTATCCGTACGAGGACTTCCAGGACCTCTACCTGCACGCCTGGAAGTCGGGACTGAAGGGGTTGGCCACCTACCGGCCGAACACGGTGCTCGGCGCCGTGCTGTCGGTGGAGAAGAAGTCCGAGGGCGGCGCGGCCGCGCAGGTCGCGCTGCGCTCGCCGCAGGACTTCGTAGAGGACGACCGCAACCGGCGCATCCGCATCAAGACGCTGCCGCAGCCGGTGCTCGCGAGCCTGCGCTGGCCCGGCCGGCCGGACCTCGCCGGCGGCAACCCGGCCTGGACCTACATGATCGAGCACCCGCAGTACCACTTCGCCGTGTTCGTAGGCCACGTCGAGAACGGCCACCCGCATGCGTTCGAGGTCTGGGTGAACGGCAGCGAGCAGCCGAGGGGCCTCGGCGCGCTCGCCAAGGCGCTGTCGATGGACATGCGCGCCAAGGACCCGGGCTGGCTGAAGCTGAAGCTCGAGACGCTCGCCAAGGCGGGCGGCGAGCCCTTCGACATGCCCTTCCCGCCGCACGGCGAGAAGAAGCGCATGCCGTCGATTGTTTCCGCCTTTGCCCAGATCGTGAATTTCCGGGTGAGGCAATTGGGCAGCTTCCACGAGGCGCCGACGCCGGTTCTCGACGCGATGTTCAGCCTGAAGGAGCCGAAGACCGGCACCGACGGGACCATGTCGTGGACGGTCGACGTGCTCAACCCGCGCACGGGGGACGACTTCGTGCTCGGCCTGAAGGAGATCTCGCTGCCGGCGATCGAAGGCCTTCCGGCGGGCGCGACGCGTCCC
>Ga0335082_10007267_pt1 | contig 12041 bp, 9 predicted proteins | sample Lox_Sample_41_FD_206718 | JGI IMG/M metagenome (GOLD analysis project Ga0335082, IMG submission 206718) | Soil microbial communities from Loxahatchee National Wildlife Refuge, Florida, United States - Lox_Sample_4.1 | ecosystem: Environmental > Terrestrial > Soil > Wetlands | place: USA: Florida...
GAGCGGTGTTGGCCGGCTTCTCCCCGTTCAGGACCTGCACCGTCGTCGGGACGGGCTCGCCCACCGCATAGCCGGGGAAGCCGTGCACAGTCATCCCCGCGCTGTGGCTGAGCAGGCGGCGCAGGGTGACCTTCTCCTTCACCGTGAAGGCGTTCTCCGGAACCTTCCAGCTCACGAGCTTCGCGTTCACGTCCTCGTCCAGAGACAGCTTGCCCTGCTGGACGAAGGTCATCGCCCCGAGGGCCATCACCGGCTTGCTGATCGAGCCCGCCTGGAAGGTGGTGTCCAGGGTCACCGGCCGGGGATCGCCCACCTCGCGCATGCCGTAGCTCTTCAGCCACACGATGCGAAAGTCGTCGAAGACGGCCACGCTCATCCCGGGGATCCCGTAGAGCTGCATCCACTGCTCGAGCCCCATCTGGAGCGGCTTCTCGCCCGGGATGTCGACCGCCGGGAGGCCGGCCTCGACCCGCTGGATCCGCGCCGCCTGGGAGGGGTCGGCCAGCCAGACGGTGGCCCCCGGGGGAGCAGCCGCCAGCGTGGTTGCCGACAGGACGCAGAGAACCAGCGCGGGCAGGGGGCGGGCCATGGAACCCTCAAGCGGAAGACGGTTCTCCAGCGGCTGTACGTCCAGAGCGGGGCTCGATTTCACATCCGCGCAGCGCCGGGCTCGAAGGGGGAGCCGTCCTTGTGCGTGAAGCGCCACCTTCCGTCCGGGCCGAGGACCGCCACGAGGTCGTCCCGGGGATAGGTGCCCTGGTCCCCGGGGGTCCGGTCGCCCACCTCGAGATAGACGACGTCCCGGGACGAGCGGTTCACCACCTGGTGCGCGGCCCCGCCCGCCGGGAAGCCGGCGCACATCCCGGGACGGAGCAGCTCCTCGCCGTTCTCGGTGACGAGCGTCGGCTCCCCCTCGAGGACGTAGAGGAACTCGTCCTGCGCGCTGTGGCGGTGGAAGAGGGCGGACTCACCCCCCGGCGCGAGCCGCGTCAGGTTCACCCCGAAGTTCTTGAGGCCGAAGAGATCTCCCAGGGGCCGCTTCAGCCGCCCGGCCATGCGGGAGGCGAAGGGTTCCGGGTAGTTGGTCTGCCTGGCGCGCGGCGGGGCGCTGGCGGCCTCGACGGCGAGTACGGGCGCGGAAGGGCTCATGGCGGGTGCAACGCTAACGACGGGAGGGGTCGATATCTGTACAGGCAGCGCCTCGTTTCTCCTGCACACGTTTGGGCCCACCCGTTCAGCGAGGGGACCATGTTTTCCAGGAAGATCTTTCATCTTCTCGTCGTCGTCGGCGGCGCAGTGGCCGGTGCCACCTCGGGCTGCGCCACGGCCGGTGGGAGCAGCGACAGCGGGTCGTCCAAGCCTCCGCAGTCCATCGCCAACCCCAGCACTTCGGTGCCCGGGGGTGGCGGCGGCGTCCGGGGCTGGTGACGCCGGCCTCTCCTGCCGGGTTGCGCGAGATGTGGTCAGCCGCCGGGGCCGCGGGGTAGCTTCGGCCACCGTTGGGCCCACCCGGTCAGCGAGGGGACCATGTTCTCCAGGAAGATCTTTCACCTTCTCGTCGTCGTCGGCGGCGCGGTGGCCGGCGCCACCTCGGGCTGCGCCACGACCGGCGGGAGCAGCGACAGCAGCGCGTCAAAGCCTCCGCCCTCCACCGCCAGCCCCAGCACCTCGGTGCCCGCGGGAGGCGGCGGCGTCCCGGGGTGGTAACCCCGGGCTCGGCTTCCGGGGTGCCTGGGAGGTGGTCGGCCGCCGGGGCCGAGGAGTAGCTTCGGCCACCGTTCGGCCAGCGCAGGCACGGAGGGGACGATGTTCTCCAGGAGGATTTTTCACCTTCTCGTCGTCATCGGGGGCGCCGTGGCCGGTACCACCTCGGGCTGCGCCACGACTGACCAGTCGATCGGTTCCAGCAAGGACGCGATGCCCGGGACGCCGCCGCCCGCCCCGCCTGCAGGGAACGTCGTCAACCAACCCGTCAACATCCCCACCGCCTCGACGCCCGGCGCCACTCGGGGCCCGTGACCTGGGGGCGCGCCTCCGGGAGTGCGTGAGATGTGGTCAGCCGCGGGGGCAGCGGAGTAGCTTCGCCCGGGCTTTCTGGCGCAGCGGTCGGCCGGCGCCGCACCGGTTCGCCCGCGCATGAGCGAGACCCCCCGCCAACCGCGCGCGGATGACCCGGCAGCCGGGGAACGGGTACGGCCGGCGCGGGCGTTGCTGCTCTTCGCCGCCGCGTTGCTCACCGGCGGGTTCGCCGGACTGCTCGGGAGCGTGCTCCGCATCGTGCTCGCCCGGGCGGATGTCTTCCGCGCCGAGGTCACCGCCTGGGCCCATCGCTCGCCCGCCTGGGGATGGGTCGTCCCGGTGGTCGGCGTGGCCGCCCTGGTGGGCATCGCCCGCTGGCTGACCCGGCGGTGGGCGCCCGACGCGGCGGGAAGCGGGATTCCCCAGGTGGAGGGCGTGGTGCGGGAGAACGCCCCGCTCGGGTCGCGCTGGATCAACCCGGTGAAGTTCGTGGGTGGCGTGCTCGGCCTCGGGGCGGGCCTGGCCCTGGGGCGCGAGGGACCGACGGTGCAGATGGGGGCGGTGGCCGGTCAGCGCGTGGGCCGGCTCTTCCGGGTCTCGGCCGCAGACGTCCGCCGGCTGGTGGCCGCCGGCTCCGGGGCCGGGCTCGCCGCCGCCTTCACCGCTCCGCTCGGAGGCGCGGTCTTCGTCCTCGAGGAGATCCTCCAGCGCTTCGAGCTCCGGAGCGTGGTCATCACCCTCACCGCCTGCAGCGCGTCCATCGGGCTGACCTACCAGCTCCTCGGCACCGCGCCGAACTTCCACGTCCCGCCGGTGCTGCCGCCCTCGTTCCTCCACTTCGCCTTCTACCTCGGGCTGGGCATCCCGCTCGGCCTGCTCGGCGCCGCCTACAACTGGTTCGTGCTCCGCGGCCTGGACTTCACCGGCCCCTTCACCGGACGGCGCTCCGACCTGGTGGCGGCGGGCATCGGCGCGCTGGTCGGCCTGGTGGAGTGGCTCTTGCCCGACGCGGTCGGGGGAGGCGACGCGATCGCCCAGCGCCTCCTGGACGGGCCGGGCACGCTGTCCGCCCTGCTCGGGCTGCTCGTCCTCCGCTTCCTGCTCGGGCCTCTCTCGTACGCCGCCCGGACCCCGGGGGGCCTCTTCGCTCCGCTGCTGGTGGTCGGGGGAACCATCGGAGCGCTCAGCGGCCTGGCCGCGCACGCCGTGAGCCCCTGGCTGCTCCCCGACCCCAGGGCTCTCACCCTGGTGGGGATGGCCGGCTTCTTCGCCGCCACGGTGCGGGCGCCGATCACCGGCATCGCGCTTGCCCTCGAGCTGACCGGGGTCTCCACCCTCTTCGTGCCCATGCTGGCCGCCTCCAGCGTGGCCGCAGTGGTCCCGACCCTGCTCGGCAACCCGCCGATCTACGACTCGCTCCGCGAGCGCGCCCGGCCCCAGGACGAGGCCCCCGCCGGGCGCACAGCGGCCGCACGCCCGAGCTGATCATCGAGCGCCGCCAGGGCAACGGTGTTGCCCTCCTGGTGGTATCCGGCCAGCGCCTGCGCGCAGCCCGGAACCGCGGCCAGGAAGTCGGCCAGGGCGGCTCCGGTGATGGCCGGCGCGTAACGCCCGTAGCCGAGCTGCTGGAGGTAGAGGGCGTTGAGGACCTGCTCGAACTGGCCGCGCACCGGCACGGAGAGCAACGGCTTGTGGAGGAAGACCGCCTCGGAGAGGAGGGTGAAGCCGCCGCCGGCCACCACCGCCCGCGCGGTGCGCAGATCGTCGATGAACCGTGGCTCGCTGAAGGGGCGGTAGGTGAGGTTCCCTTCCACGAAATCGGCGGTGAGGTCCCGGCGGAGACCGTAGACGCGGGTGGGAATCCCGGTCGACTCGAGCACCGCCGGCAGAGCCAGGTTGGTGGTCGACGTCTGGTAGGCGAGCAGGTGATCGCCCGGCTCGCTCCGCGCGGCGAGGATCTCCGGACGGAGCACCGGAGGGACGAGCGTCGTCCGCTCGCGCCGGACGGGCGGCCGGAAGAAGGTGGTGATCAGGTAGTGGAAGCAGCCGGGCAGCTTGGCCGCGACGATGGAGCGGGTGAGGTCGAGATCCGGCTCGTGTCCGGCGAGGAGTTCGGGGGAATGCTCGCAGCGGTCGATGATCTGGATGTTGTCCAGGCTGATCACCGGCAGCCGATGCACCTTGCCGAAGAGGTAGCTGAAGCTCTCGAAGTCGCTGACCACCAGCTCGGGCCGGAACTGGGAGAAGACCTCGAAGTAGGCGCGCACGTTGGCCGGCCAGCCGCGCACCGCGCCGGCCAGGTTCTGGAGCAGCGTGCGCCAGTTGCGGACCCGGTTGTCGCCGTAGTTGATGGTCAGGCCCCAGATGTGATGCACGTTGGCGAAGTGCCGGGCGAGGTACTCGCGCGCCCGTCCGGAGACGACCACGTGCACGTCGTGATCCCGGGCGAGGTGCTCGAGCACCACCCGGGAGCGGGTGGCGTGCCCCATCCCTTCCCCGACGACGCCGTAGAGGATGCGCATCCGGGGAGGCAGGCTGGCAGAGGACGCGCCAGGAATGCGAGCGATTCGCACTCGCGGCGCGCGAGCGGCACTCCCCGGAGCGAGGGCGCGCCCTAGAGTGAGCCCCCCATGGAGCGCACCGACCCCCGGACCGGGCTGAGCGAGGCCGAGGCCGAGGCCCGGCTGCGCGCCGACGGGCCCAACGAGCTCCCCTCGGCGGACCAGCGCACCGCCCTCCGCATCGCCGCCGACGTGCTGCGGGAGCCGATGTTCCTCATCCTCATCGCTTGCGGCGCTATCTACCTCTTCCTCGGCGATCGCCAGGAAGCCCTCATCCTCCTCGGCTTCGTGATCATCGTCGCGGTGATCACCCTCTACCAGGAGCAGAAGACGGAGCGGGCGCTGGCCGCCCTGCGCGACCTCTCCAGCCCGCGGGCCCAGGTGCTCCGGGCGGGGGAGCGCCGGCGCATCGCCGGCCGTGAGGTGGTGCGCGGCGACCTGCTCGTCCTCGCCGAGGGGGACCGCGTCCCGGCCGACGGCGCCCTGGTGGAGTGCCACAACCTCGCCGCCGACGAGTCGCTGCTCACCGGCGAATCGGCTCCGGTCCGCAAGGGCCCCTGGGACGGGACGCTCCCCCTGAGCCGGCCGGGCGGAGACGACCTCCCCTTCGTCTACGCCGGCACGCTGATCACCCACGGCCACGGCGTGGCGGAGGTCCAGGCGGTCGGGCTGCAGACCGAGATGGGGCGCATCGGCCGGGCGCTGCAGACCACCTCCTCCGAGCCGAGCGCCCTCCAGCGGGAGACGGCCCGCCTGGTGGGCCGGGTGGCGGTGGTGGCCGTCGTGCTCTGCGTGGTGGTGGTGGTGGCCTACGGGCTGACGCGGGCCTGGCTCCCCGGGCTCCTGGCCGGGCTCACCCTGGCCATGGCCATCCTCCCCAACGAGTTCCCGGCCGTGCTGACCATCTTCCTCGCCCTCGGCGCCTGGCGCATCGCCCGGGTGCGGGCGCTGGCCCGGCGCCTCCCCGTGGTGGAGAGCCTGGGCGCGGCCACCGTCCTCTGCGTGGACAAGACGGGCACGCTGACCCTGAACCAGATGGCCGTGGCCAGGCTCTTCGCCGAGGGACGGAGCTTCGACATCCCGGCCGATCCCTCCGAGCCGCTCCCGGAGTTCGTCCACCAGCTGGTGGAGTACGCCATCCTGGCCAGCCAGCGAGATCCGTTCGACCCCATGGAGCGCGCCTTCCATGCGCTGGGGGATCGCCGGCTGGCCGGCACCGAACATCTCCACCCCCACTGGCAGCTGATCCGCGAGTACCCGCTCTCCCCGCGGCTGCTCGCCCTCTCCCACGTCTGGAGCTCGCCCGACGGCAGCGATTTGGTCATCGCCGCCAAGGGCGCCTACGAGGCGGTGGCCGACCTCTGCCATCTCTCGCCCGAGGCACTGGAGAGGCTCGCCGCACAGGCCCGGGCGTTCGCCTCGGACGGACTCCGTGTCTTGGGCGTGGCCCGGGCGCGCTTCCGGGCCGGGAGGCTGCCCGACGACCAGCACGACTTCGACTTCGAGCTCATCGGCCTGGCCGGGCTGGCCGACCCCATCCGCCCCGGGGTCCCCGAGGCCCTGGCCGAATGCCGGTCGGCAGGCATCCGGGTGGTGATGATCACCGGGGATCACCCCCGCACCGCGGCCAGCATCGCCCGCCAGATCGGCCTGCCCGCCCCGGACCAGGTGCTGGGCGGGCGCGATCTGCACCACCTCTCCGAGCCCGAGCTCATCGAGCGACTGGAGACGGTCAACGTCTTCGCCCGCGTCGTCCCCGACCAGAAGCTCCGGCTGGTGCGAGGCTTCCAGGCGCGCGGCGAGGTGGTGGCCATGACCGGCGACGGAGTGAACGACGCCCCGGCCCTGAAGGCGGCGGACATCGGCATCGCCATGGGCGCCCGGGGCACCGACGTCGCCCGGGAGGCGTCGAGCCTGGTCCTGGTCGACGACGACTTCTCCACCCTGGTCACCGCGGTGCGGCTGGGGCGCAGGGTGTTCGCCAACCTCAGCCGCGCCATGGCCTACATCCTCGCCATCCACGTGCCCATCGCCGGCATCACCGTGGCCCCGGTGCTGCTCGGCCTCCCCCTGGTCCTGATGCCGGTCCACGTGGCGTTCCTCCATCTGATCATCGAGCCGGCCTGCTCGGTGGTCTTCGAGGCGGAGCCCGAGGACCCGGCGCTGATGCGGAAGCCGCCCCGCGACCCGCGCGCCCCGCTCTTCGGCCGCGAGCTGATCGGGGGCAGCCTGCTCCAGGGGACCGCGGTGCTGCTCATCCTCCTCGCGCTCTTCGTGGTCGTGCTCCGGCGCGGGACGGGCGAGCTCGAGGCGCGGGCCATCACCTTCACCGCGCTGGTGGTGGCCAACCTGGGGCTCATCCTCGGCGTGGGACCGGGGCCCTCGCTGCGCCAGCGTCTGAGGTCGAGGAACCTCGCGCTGTGGCTGGTCATCGGCGGAGGGGTGGGCTTCCTGGCCCTGGTGCTCTACCTGCCGCTCCTCCGGACCCTGTTCCGCTTTTCCTTCCTGCACCTCAACGACCTGGCAGTGGCCGTCGGGGCCGGGCTGCTCGGCATCGGCCTCTTCCAGCTGCTGCGCCTTTCGCGGAGCGGGCCCCGGGCCACCCCCTTGGAGCACCCGGCCGGGCGCTAGCCGAAGAGCGCCGGCAGCTGGGCGTGGAACATGTCCAGGACCGCTGCACGGCGGAGCTTGAACGTGGGGGTGATCAGCTCGGGGTAGTCGGCCGGCGTCCCGGGGACGACCAGGAGGCGCTTCGGCTTCTCGTAGTCGGAGAAGCCGGCCACCGCCTCCTGGGCCACGGGAAGGAGCGCCTGGGCCGGGTCGGCGCCGCCCGCCGAGATCCGCGCCAGCTCCTCGCGAGGAACGAACACCACCGCGGCGACGAAGGGGCGCCCGTCGCCGAGCACCATCGCCCCCTCGAAGGGCAGCGTCGAGCCGAGCGCGGTCTCCAGCGGCTCGGGCGGCACCTTCTTGCCGGTGGAGAGGACGAGCAGGCTCTTCTTCCGCCCCACGATGCGGAGCCAGCCCTCCGCGTCCCGCTGCACCAGATCTCCGGTGCGGAAGAAGCCGTCCTCGGTGTAGGCGCCCTGGGCGTCCTCGGGCTCGAGGTAGCCGGTGAGCAGGAGCGGGCCGCGGAGGAGCAGCTCCCCGTCCTCGGCGATGCGCACCTCGTGGTCCGGGGTGAGCAGCCCGGCGACGCCCGGCCGGCGGGGTCCTTCGAAGAGGTTGGCGGAGATCAGCCCGGCCGTCTCGCTCATCCCGTATAGGTCCACCAGCGGGATGCGGAGGGCCTCGAAGAAGCGAAACAATGCCTCGGAGGTGGGAGCGCCGCCGGCGAAGAGCCCCTCCACCCGGCCGCCCAGGGCCGCCCGGACCTTGCGCCCGAGGAGCGCGTCGGCGAGCGGGGCCAGCACCCGGTCCACCCAGCTGCCGCGCTGCTCGACCCGCACCCGTGTCGCCGCCTCCAGCGCCGCGTGCAGGAGCGCGCGGAGCGGCCCGGGAAGATGCTCCAGCTGCCCCAGGACGCGGGACCGGATCCGCTCGTAGACCAGGGGGACGGAGAAGAGATAGCTCGGGCCGAGGGCCAGGGCGCGCGGCAGGTCGTCCCGGTGGGCGATGAGGATCAGGCTGTGCCCCTGGAGCAGGGCCAGCGCGAACTGGTCATGGCCGGCGATGTGTCCGAAGGGGAGCAGGTGCAGGCCGACGTCGTGCTCGGTCCGCCGGGTGGTGACGCCCCCGGCATCGAGTGCCTGGACCAGCGACCGCTGGGCGAGTCTCACCCCCTTCTGCCGGCCGGTGGTCCCGCTGGTGAAGAGCAGGAGGAACGGGTCGTCCTCGCCGACGGCGGCCGCGCGGGCCTCGAATTCGGCCAGGTCGAGGGCCGGGGCGCCCTCCCCCACCGCGGAGGCCAGGGCCAGGACGCGGGCGGCCGGGGGAAGTCCGGAGAGCGCGGCCGGCTCGGAGGTGAGCACGGTGTTCAGCCCGCTCCGCCCCAGCTCGGCCGCGACCGGCGCCAGCTTGGCCCACTGCTCGGACGAGGACAGAAGCGCCACCCGCGGCCGGACGCGCCGGGCGATGTCCACCACCGCGGGACTGGAGAGGCTGGCGAAGAGCGCCGCCGGCTCGGCCCGAAGCAGCTGGGCGGCCAGGGCCACCGCCTGCCATTCCGGCGAGTTCTCCGCCAGGAGCAGCACCCGGACGCCGGGCCCGACGCCGGCCGAGGCGAGGCAGGCGGCCGCCCGGCACACCAGCTGGCGAAAATCCGAGAAGCGCACCTCCCGGGCCGGCTGATCACGCCGGGCGGGGTCGAGAAAGCGGAGAAAGGTTCGGTCCGGCACCCGCCGGGCGGTGTGGGCCAGCCCCGCCGGCAGGGTGCGCGCTGAAAACCGCTCGACGGGAAGGGTGCGGGGCGCCATGTGGCCTCAGCCGATCCGGACCGCGAGCATAGAGACCGACCCTCCATCCACTCCACTGGCCGGAAAGCTCACCGCCTCGTCCTGGCGGTGCAGCCCGAGCACGGTGAGCAGGGGCAGGAAGTGGTCCGGGGTGGGGACGGAGAGCAGGGCATCGGTGCCCAGCGCCGGGTAGTCCAGGAGCGGGCGGTGGTCCCGGGCCTGGATGCAACGCCGGACCGTCTCCTCGAAGCGCACCGCCCAGTCGTAGGGCGCCACCGGGTGCCCGCCCCAGGCGTAGGCCTCGAGGTTGTGCACCACGTTCCCGCTTCCGAGGACGAGCACGCCGTCCTCGCGCAGCGCCCCGAGGCGCTGCCCGAGGGCGTGGTGGAAGGCGGGGGGCTGGGTCCGGTCGAGGCTCAGCTGAACCACCGGGACGTCGGCGGCGGGAAAGACGTGGGCGAGCACGGACCAGGTTCCGTGGTCCAGGCCCCACTCGGTGGACAACGCCACCGGGGTGGGCGCGAGCTGCTCCGCCACCTGTCGGGCCAGTCCCGGGTCGCCAGGGGCCGGGTAGGCCACCTGGTACAGCTCCGCCGGGAAGCCGCCGAAGTCGTGGATCGTCTCCGGATGCTCCTCGGCGGTGACCCGCGTTCCCCGCACGTACCAGTGCGCGGACACGGCCAGCACCGCCCGGGGCCTGGGAACGGAACGACCGAGCGACTGCCAGGCCTCGGTCCAGGCGTTCCGGCGCAGGGCATTGAGCGGGTTGCCGTGCCCGACGAAGACGGCCGGCATGAGGGGGGACGGTGCCATCGTCTTCCTCGCTTCTCCTCCAGGGGAAAGGCGGAAGGCAACCGGCGCGGTCGTTGCAGTCCCGGGTCATCGATGCCCGACCCGGTGCGACCGAAACGTGGAGAGCGCTGCCAGGCACCCCCGGCGGTGTCCGGGACCGGGCGAGGGGCGCGCAAATTCTTCGCCTCACACCCCACACCCCGCAACCTTGACCGGATCGGGCCCTCTCCGGGGGAGCCATGCCTGCCGCTCTGAAGACGCTGGACGGAAACGAGGCGGTGGCCTCGGTGGCGCACCGGCTCTCCGAGACCATCGCCATCTACCCGATCACTCCCTCCTCGACGATGGCCGAATTGGCCGACGAGTGGTCCGCCCACGGCCAGAAGAACGTCTGGGGCATCGTTCCGGAGGTGGTGCAGCTTCAGTCCGAGGGCGGCGTCGCCGGGGCGGTGCACGGGGCGCTCCAGGCCGGCGCGCTGACCACGACCTTCACCGCCTCCCAGGGCCTCCTTTTGATGATCCCCAACATGTACAAGATCGCCGGGGAGCTGACCGCCTTCTGCATGCACGTGGCGGCGCGGACGCTGGCCACCCATGCCCTGTCCATCTTCGGCGACCACTCGGACGTGATGGCCTGCCGGCAGGTGGGCTTCGCCCTCCTCGCCTCGGGGTCGGTGCAGGAGGCGCACGACCTGGCCGCCGTCGCTCATTTCGCCACGCTCCGGAGCCGGGTGCCCTTCCTCCACTTCTTCGACGGCTTCCGCACCTCCCACGAGGTCTCGAAGATCTCCGTCCTCTCGGACGAGGATCTCCGCGCGCTGATCGACGAGCCGGCCATCGACGCCCATCGCGCTCGGGCGCTGACGCCGGACCACCCGGTGCTCCGGGGCACGGCCCAGAATCCGGATGCCTTCTTCCAGGCCCGCGAGGCGTGCAACCCGTTCTACGCCGCCTGCCCGGAGGTGGTGCAGGCGGAGATGGACCGCTTCGCCGGGCGTACCGGCCGCAGCTATCACCTCGTCGACTACCACGGGCATCCCGAGGCGGAGCGGGTGGTGGTGGTCATGGGCTCGGGCGCGGAGGTGGTCCACGAGACGGTGGACTGGCTCGTGGCCCGGGGCGAGCGGGTGGGCGTGCTCAAGGTGCGGCTCTTCCGCCCCTTCCCGGCCGCCGCCTTCCTGGCCGCGCTCCCGCGGACCGCCCGGGCCATCGCCGTGCTCGACCGGACCAAGGAGCCGGGGGCTCCGGGCGAGCCGCTCTACCTCGACGTGGTCACCACCCTGGCCGAGGCCCGGCAGGGCGCGCCCGGGACGATGGTGCCCACCGTGGTGGGAGGCCGGTACGGACTGTCGTCGAAGGAGTTCGACCCGGGGATGGTGCGCGCGGTGTTCGAAAACCTGGCCCTGGAGCGGCCGAAGAACCACTTCACGGTGGGCATCGTCGATGACGTGAGCCACACCTCCTTGAAGTGGGATCGCTCCTTCGACATCGAGTTCCCCGGCCGGGTCCAGGCCGTCTTCTATGGGCTGGGAGCGGACGGGACGGTGGGGGCGAACAAGAACTCGATCAAGATCATCGGCGAGGAGACCGACCACTCCGCCCAGGGCTACTTCGTCTACGACTCCAAGAAGTCGGGGGCGATGACCATCTCCCACCTCCGCTTCGGGCCGGGTCCCATCCGCTCCTCCTATCTGGTGAAGAAGGCGGGGTTCGTCGGCATCCATCAGTTCCAGTTCTTCGACCGGATGGAGGTGCTCGACCTGGCCGCGCCGGGCGCGGTGGTCCTGCTCAACGCGCCCTACCCGCCCGACCAGGTGTGGGACCACCTCCCCCGCGAGGCGCAACAGACGGTGGTCGACCAGCGGCTCCAGCTCTACGTCATCGATGCCTACCGGGTGGCCCAGGCGGCGGGGATGGGCGGGCGCATCAACGCGGTGATGCAGGCCTGCTTCTTCGCCATCTCCGGGGTGCTCCCCCGCGAAGAGGCCATCGCGGCCATCAAGCAGTCCATCGAGAAGACCTACGGCAAGAAGGGAGCCGAGGTGGTGAGGCGGAACTTCGCCGCGGTGGACCAGACGCTGGCCAACCTCTTCCCCGTCCCTCAGCAGACCCGGGTCACCGCCACGCGGGGTCGTCCGCCGCCCGTCCCGCCCGAGGCGCCTCCCTTCGTGCAGCGGGTCACGGCGATGATGGTGCAGAACCAGGGCGACCTCCTCCCGGTGAGCGCCTTTCCCGTGGACGGCACCTGGCCCACCGGCACCACCCGCTGGGAGAA
>Ga0335082_10007268_pt1 | contig 12041 bp, 9 predicted proteins | sample Lox_Sample_41_FD_206718 | JGI IMG/M metagenome (GOLD analysis project Ga0335082, IMG submission 206718) | Soil microbial communities from Loxahatchee National Wildlife Refuge, Florida, United States - Lox_Sample_4.1 | ecosystem: Environmental > Terrestrial > Soil > Wetlands | place: USA: Florida...
GGTCTCCGCCGAGCGGATCGCCGTAGCGGTACAGGACACGGGCGTCGGCATTCCGGACAGCGCCCTCGGATCGATCTTCGACATGTTCCGCCAACTCGACGGCGCGCTGCGTCCGGCGCGCGGCGGGGTCGGGCTCGGTCTGTACGTCGTGCGCCGCTACACCGAGCTGCTCGGCGGCAGTGTGACCGTCGACAGCGTCGTAGGGAACGGGTCGGCCTTCACGGTGGAGATCCCGCGCCAGTTGGCCTCGACGTGACGATGCAGTGACTCAGCCGAGCCGTTGCATGAACTCGACGCGATTGCCGAACGGGTCGCGGATCTCGAAGCGCTCGTAACCTGGGATCGGAATCCCGTCGAGCGCGCTGATGCCGCATTGCTCCAGCCGGTGGCGCATCGCCGCGAGGTCGTCAACTTCGTAGGCGACGTGCGCCTTGGTGGCGGTCCGCTCGACGCCGTCTTCAGTGCCGACGTGCACCTGCGCGTCGCCGACCTGCAGCCAGAGACCGCCACGGCCATGGAGCGCGGCCGGCTTGTCGACTTCGTGCAAGCCCAAGACGCCGCAGTAGAAGCGGCGGGCGTCCTCCTCGGCGCCGCGGGGGATGGAGATCTGCGCGTGATGGAGGCGGACGATCATGGTCATCCCGCCGCGGCGGCAGGGCGCGCCGGAGCGCTCGAGAACTCCGCGACCAGGTCGTAGAGCTTGTCGGGCTGCTCAATCGCCGGCAGATGGCCGCAGTGGTCGATCACGGCCAGCCGCGCTCCCGGGATGCGCGCCGCATAGCGCTCGCCGTGGGCCAGCGGGATCAGCCGGTCCTGCCGTCCCCACACCACCAGCGTCGCCGCGGTGATGCGGTCGAGGCGGCGCTCCAGCTTGGGATTGTGGAAGTACGGATTCCACGCCACCTTGGCGAGCGCTTCCATCGCTTTGAACTGCGGCAGGATGACTTCCTCGGGCAGCGTCGAGACGTCGGTGATCGCCGCCATCGCCATGGCGAGGGGATGCTGTTGATCGTAGAACAGCAGCTGCGCCATCTCCTGTGGGCTGTTGGCGAACATCTCGGCCATCGGCGCTTCGTCGAGCCACAGCCCGGCGGCGTCGACGAGCACGAGCTGTCCGACCGTGTTCGGGTAGCGGTGCGCCAGCTCCGCCGCAATCCACCCGCCGAACGAGCTGCCGACGACGGCGAGTGGCGCGCCGCCGAGCTGCAGAGCGTCGATGACGTCGATGTAGTGGAAGGCCATGTCCTCGATTCCGTCGATGAGCTCCAGGCCACCCGAGCGACCGAAACCGGGGTGCGAGGGATGGTACACCGTAAAGCGCTCGGCGAGGCGGTCGAAGAGCGGCAACCAGGTCGAGTCACCGCCGCCGCCGTGCAGATAGAGCAGCGCCGGTCCGTTGCCGCCGCGGCGCAGCTCGGCTGGGGTGCCATGAACATCCAGCATGACTGTCGTATGCATCGTCTGTCCTTCGTCAGCTCTTACGCCGTGTGCGCGACGCGCTCGGCGTCCGTGGTGACGCGCGGCGACAACGTGCGCAACGCCGGCAGCACCTCGCGAGCGAAGAGCTCCATGTTCTTCCGCGTCAGGTCCGCGGGCAGGGTGCCGAGCTGCAGCAAGGCCAGAATGTTGCCGACGCCGAGCCATTCGATCATCTCGGTCATCTTCTGGCGCACCGTCGCCGGGCTGCCGACGATGGCGTAGCTGCCCTCTTCGATCTGATCCCAGGTTTCGGTGAACAGCATGAAGTCGTTGCGCACCGTCGCAATCTTCAGCGCCGAGCGGGCGGTGGTGTAGCCGGGTGGGCTGATGTCGATACCCGGCAGCAGCTTCTTGGCGAAGTACCAGAAGTGCGACTCGTACTCCTGGCGGGCTTGCGCATCGGTCTCGGCGACGTAGATCGGGCACAGCCAGCCCATCTGCTTCGGATCGGCGGTATACCCTTCCTTGGCGCAGGCCTCGCGGAAGAAGTCGAAGTTGCGCTTGAAGACACGCTTGTGAAAGTAGGGGATGCCCATGTACGCGTAGCGGTGCTTGGCGACGAACTCCATCGTCTCCAGGCTGCCGGCGCCCGGGATCCACACCGGCGGATGCGGCTTCTGCAGCGGCGTCGGCCACGGGTTCACGTAGCGGAGCTTGTAGTACTTGCCGTTGAAGGTGAACGGTCCCGGCCGGGTCCACGCTTGGATGATGAGGTCGTGTGCTTCGTAGAAGCGGGCGCGGGCCTCGGCGGGATTGAGGCCGTTGGAGTAATACTCCGGGCCGCCCCCTACGACCATGCCGGCGATGAGGCGGCCGCCGGAGATCACGTCGATCATCGCGAACTCCTCGGCGACCCGCAGCGGCGGGTTGTAGAGCGGCAGCGCGTTGCCGACGATGGCGATCTTACAGCGCGACGTCTGTCGCGCCAGGATGGAACCCATCAGATTCGGCGACGGCATGTTGCCGTAAGCGTTGGCGTGATGCTCGTTCACGCACACCCCGTCGAAGCCCAGCTGCTCGGCGTAGACCAGCTCGTCGAGGTAGCGGTTGTAGACGTCGTGGCCGCGGCTGCCGTCGTAGTAACTGTTCGGGCAGCGCACCCACGCCGGTCCGCTGTAATCCTGCGGCAAGTGCGGCCACGGCATCAGGTGAAAATAGTAGAAGTCCATGTGCGCTCCTTCTGGTCGTCGTGCAGAGTCGATAGTCGATAGTTCATAGTCAATAGGGATGGTTAGCCTATCCACTATTGACTATCGACTATTGACTCCCGAATGTGTCACGTCACGGTCTACTGTGGATCGAAGCGATTCGCGCCGTTGCTGGAGGTTACGACGCCCGGCCGGCCCACGGCTTCGCGGTTCATCAAGCTCTCCAGCACGACGCGGTCTTCGGACGTGTTGGCCAAGAAGCGCCGCCCGTCGTCGAGTCGGCCGATGACGATGCCGGTGACCGGTTGCCCGTCGCGATCGTGCAACACCGTATGGGTCTCGATGGTGCCGTGCCCGTGTGGCTCGGTGACCAGCTCGGGATGGGGCTGCCGATCGAGCGCGGCTTGGTAGCTGGCCGGATCCGGCCGACTCCAGACGCCGTCCTTCGGGGTGGTGCTGTAGATGCCGATGGCGTGCTTCGTCACGTACCAGCCGAGGCCGGTGACCAGCCCCGTGGTGCCGGGTGTGGCTCGCAGCTTGTCCATCATCGTGGCGATCGAATGCGTGACGTAGTTGTTGCCCGGACCGCCGTGATAGGGGAGCCCGCCGGTCACCGTCAGCGGCCGCGGATCATCGGGTGCGATGCCGAGCATGTCGCGTCCGATCTGCACCGCCGACGGGAAGCAGCTGTACAGATCGAAGTAGTCGATGTGCTCGATGCCGAGGCCAGCCATTTGCAACGCCTGTTCGCCGGCGACGCGGATGGCTGGCGAGCTGTGGTAGTCGACGCGTTCGGAGATGAACCACAGGTCGTGGGCGTCGGCGGCGCCCCACAGATACACCCAGCGGGACGGATCGATGCCGAGCGCGCGCGCCGTGCCGACCGAGGTCATGAGCACGGCGGCGGCCTGATCGACTTCCATGATGGCGTTCATATACTTCGGGTACGGGAAGCCGATGTAGCGGTTCTGCGGCGTGATCGTGGTGATCTCCGCGGCGCTGCGGGCCTGCTGAAACCAGGCGGACGGGTTGTGTGCGGCGACGGCGGACAAGCGGCTGCACAGCTCGCCGAGCCGCTGCCGATGTGCGTCGAGGCTGAGGCCGTAGTGTGCCCGCAGGGCGTTTTCGAAGAGCGGGTAGATAGCGGTCGGCATCTGCAGCGCGTGGTTGACCTCGTGATCGGTGGTGCCGTTGCGGGCCTCGCCGAGCACCGTCGGGCGGCCGTCGCCGCCGGTCGTCCAGGGCAACTCCACGCCGAGCCGTCGGGCGCGCAGCAGCGTGCGCACGGTTTCGGCGCCGGCGATCAAGGCGAGCTGGGTGCGGCCGGCGGCGATCTGCGCCGCCAGCTCGTTGACCAGAAACTGCGGCGTATTGCCGCCGACGCGGGTGTAGATCTCCTGCGTCGGATGGGCGGCGAGCTGCTCGGCGAGCAGTCGCGGTGCGTTGGCGTAGTGCCAGCTCAGGATGTTGACCACCGCGATGGTATCGAGCCGTGGGAGCACGCCGGGCGCCCCCGCGTCCCTGGCGGCACGGCGCGCGACGTCCGCCATCAGCAGCAACGGTTCCTTGGCCTCTGCGGGGTCGACGTCGCGCTGCGTCGCCTGACCCGCGCCGATCAATATCGGTGTCCGCTCATCCAGCATAGCGGTTTCGGATAACACGAATGCCGCGCTGGATGAACCCCGGGATGAACCCATGGACGACACATTCGATCGGCTGTTGGCTCCGCTGCCCCACACACGATACATACGCTGGGCAGAGCACGGTATGGGAAGGGATGCGCGATCTCGCTGGCCCTGGCGCGCCGGGGCGTTGCTCTTTCCGTTCGTTGCGTTCCATTGGATCGTTCCGTGGGCGTCGGACAAGACGCTCGGCAACGACTACGTCGCACAACCGATCCACGAGCAGCTATTCCTGCACTTCGCGCTGCAGACCGGAACCTTCCCGCTCTACATGCCCGGGTACGCGGGCGGGCAGTCGACCAGCGCGCTGACGTTGGGGCAACTGTTCCACCCGCTGTCGGTGCTGTGTGCTTGGCTGCCCAACTACTGGAGCGGAGCGGCCCTCGACTGGAACACGCTGGTGCGCCTGATCTCCCTCGGCTGCGCGCATCTGGCGCTGTTCAGCGGCCTGCACCGACTGCGGGTGCCCCCATTGCTGGCGTTCCTGCTCGCTGGGATCGCCGTCTACAATCTGCGGATGCTCGACCTCTTCCGTTACGGCGCGGCGCTCGAGACGTACACCGGATTCGTTTTCCTGGTTGCTGCCGCGTTGTGGTCACTCGAGCACGGACACCGCTGGTACGCGCCGTTGCCGGTCGCCGCAGCGGTCTACTGGGTGGTGACGAGTGGCCACCCGCAGCACGCCTACACGGCCTTGCTCGGTTCTACGGTGCTGGTCGTGCTGCTGCCGCGGCTTGCGGCCGCTCTTGGGGTCGAACCGAGCGTGGCAGCAGCGCGGCGGTTGTGGAGCCGGATGGCACTCGCCGGGGTCGCCGGGATGCTGTGCGCGTCGGTCTACGTGCTGCCCTTTGCGATCGACTTCCTACCCAGCAATGCGGGCCGCGTCGGCGCCGAGTACGGATGGACCTTGGCGCACCCCGACACGCTCGCCGGGCTCGTGAACGAGTTCTTCTCGCCGCTGCGTTCGGATGTGCACGGCGCCTTCGGCGGATCCTCGCTGCTGCTGGTTGCCGCACTCATGCCATTGCTGGTGTTCTGTCGCGTCCGCATCCCTGTCGTCGTGTGGATGCTGTGGGGGAGCGGGCTGCTCACCTTTCTCTATATGCTGGGCGACCGCGGCTTCGTGCACCCCTTGGCGTATCGCTTCCTGCCGTTCGTCAACTCGATGCGCGTCCCCGGGCGGATCTCCCTCGTCATGCCGATGATCCTCGTCCTGCTGCTCGTCTGGATCGCCCAGGAACGCGGATCGCCGCGGCTGATCTTCGGACGACAGATCGTGGTCAACGCGCAGACGAGCCTGTCGTTCCTGGCGCTGCTGGCGATGGCGATCTACTGCGTTTTGCCCAGATCGTTCAGCACGACGCTCGCCCCGTTTGCCGCGACCCGCATCCGCGTCGTTCCGTCCTGGGTGGAGCACCTCGCCTTCGCGTCGGGTGCGCTGAGCGTGGTGGCCTTTGGCGTGCACGGGCTGTCGCGCCGGCGTTTTCGCGTCGCAGCGGGAGTTGCCGCAGTGGCGGCGGCGCTTCAGGTGTGCCTCCTGCTTCCGTACGGCACGTGGGTGGAGCCGCGGCGACCGACGCCGTCGGCGGAGCGGATCGCCGCCGTCTTCCGGCGCAGCGTGAACTATCCCGAGGGGCCGGCGGCGTATATGTATCACACCGCCGTGGTGGCGCAGCTCGACAACGCCTTCCTCGAGCCGACGCTGGCGAAGCTCTACGGGCACGTTCGGGTGGTCGATGACGCGGCGCAGGCTTTTCGCACCCTGCGCCAGGAGCGCAGCGCAGACGATGTGGCCATTGAGGCTTCGGGCGATGTGGATCTGCACGCGTTAGGTGAGGCGGCCGAGTGCGGGTCGCGCCGCGTCGAATTGCGCGAGAATACGTTCAACCGACTCGTTTTCGATGCGGAATCCTGCAGCCCCGCCGTTTTCGGGCTCTCGTTCCCGTATTCCGGTCATTGGCAGGCGCGTGTCGATGGCGCCGACGTCCTCGTCCATCGCATCAACGGCGGGCAGAACGGCGTCGTGGTTCCGGCCGGAGTAAGCCGGGTCGAGTTTCGCTACACCAGCGCCGCCGCCAGCGCCGGAGTCATGCTGAGCTTCATGGCCATCGCCGCGATGGTGGTGACGCTCGCGGCGCGGAAGGGTGGCGCTCGCTCGGCCGCCGCGCTAGCAGTTGTCGCAGTTCCGGTCGCGGTACTCGGCCTGTGGTCCTGGCACAGCACTCTCTACGCGGGTCGTTCCCTGGAAACGCGCTACGTGTGGCAGGCTGTCCCAACCTCGGACCGCCGCAACCTGGCCTACGGCAAGCGGACGTGGATGAGCAGCACGCTGCTGGCGGATCAGCAGAGCCACCGAACCCATGCCAGTCGCGGCGTCGACGGCGATCGCCGGCCCGGATCGGGCTTCGTAACCGAGACGGAAGAGTCGCCGAGTTGGAGCGTCGATCTCGGCCGCTCCGAGGACGTCGATACGATCGCGCTCTTCCATTCGTTGCGTCCGGTGACCGGCGCAGATGTGCTCGACGTGCTGGTGTCCGACGACGCGCAAACCTGGGAGCTCATCGACACCACCCAAGAACGAGCGGCGCGATCGCCGCTCATCGTGCGCGCGCGTCCGCCGCGGCATGCGCGCTACCTGCGGGTCCGCGCTCACGGCGCGACGCGACTCTCACTCGACGAGGTCGAGGTCTACGGCCCTGAAGATGAGGGGTCTGCAAGCCGCCGTCGATGACGGGGACCATCCGCCATCGTCCATCGCTCACGATCGTGGCGACGCGCCTCTTGGCGACGGTCCCGCCGCCGCAGTACAAGCATGCCGAGGGACACGATCATGCAGAACCCCTTTCGCATCGGGACCAAGGTCTACCTCCGCCCGCTCGACCAGGAGGATGCGCCGCGCATCGTACCGTGGTTCAACAATCCCGAAGTGTCGCGCACCATCGCCATGTATCTGCCGCTGAACAAGCTCGGCGAGGAAGCCTTCATCGGCAAGCTCTACCAAAGCGATCACGACATCGTGCTCGGCATCGCCGCCAGAGAGAGTGACGCGCTCATCGGCGTCACCGGCTTGCACCAGATCGACCACAAGAACCGCCACGCCAACTTCGGCATCACCATCGGCGCGCAGACCGAGTGGGGCAAGGGCTACGGGACCGAGGCCACGGCCCTCATGGTCGAGTACGCATTCGAGACACTCAACCTCAACCGCGTCCGCTTGCTCGTCTTCGAGTACAACGAGCGCGGCCAGCGCACCTACGAAAGAGTCGGCTTCCGGCGCGAGGGGGTGCTGCGCCAGGAGCACTTCCACGCCGGTCGCTACTGGGACACCTTCACCATGGCGATCCTGCGCGCGGAATGGGATGCCGTGAAGCAGCGCCTCGGGCGCTGACGTGGTGCGGCCGCGAGGCTACTTCTTCTGAGTGACTTCCACGTCGATGATGATATCGACGTCGTCGCCAACCACCACGCCGCCGCTGTCGAGCGCCTTGTTCCACGAGATGCCGAAGTCCTGGCGGTTGATCTTGGCGCGTGCCACGCCGCCCATTCGGAGATTGCCGAACGGGTCCTTGAACGGCTTCGGCGACCCTTCCACGTCGAGCACGACCTCCTTGGTCACGCCGCGAATCGTCAGATCGCCGGTCACCTTGAACGCGTTGCTACCGGCGGCCGCGACCCGCTTCGACTTGAACGTAATCTGCGGATACTTGGCGGCGTCGAGAAAGTCCGGACCCTTGAGGTGCTCGTCACGTTTCGGCTCGCGCGTGTCGATGCCGGACACCGCGATGCTCGCTTCGACCGACGACTTGTTCAGGTCGCTGTCGTCGAGGTTGACCGTGCCGGTGACCTTGCCGAGGTTGCCGCGCACCGTCGACACCATGAGGTGCTTGACGGCGAACTGGGCGCTGGTGTGGGCCGGGTCGATCTCGAAGATGGCGGCGCGTGCCGCGGTGGCGGCCGCGAGCAGGAACAGCGTGACGACGATACTCGATCGATGCATGTGACCTCCCGTTGGTTGCGAGCATCTTACGGACGGACACGGTCGGCGCAAGCACCGCGGCCACGTGTCACGGCTGTGCCAGCAGTGCCGCGACCTGCGCCAGCAAGGCGCGGCGCTCGGCGCGCGTGTTGACCGCACAGCGCCGGAAATCGTCTCCAACCCGCAGATCGGCGAACAGCCCTGCCGGGTCTTCGTGGAAGTGCAGGAAGGCGGACGACTTCCGGTAGAAGATGCCGCGCTTCTTCTCGGTGAGGCCGTCGAGACGCCGGAGATCGGCGAGCAGATCGTCGAGGGCATCCAGCGCCGCGTTGCCGGCATGCTTCATCCGTATCCCCCTTGTGCGGGCGTATGGTGAAGCAATTCCGCCGGGTCGTCCAGCCTCCCGCCGCGCGTGTTGTCCCTTTCCAATAGCCCGGGCTCCCGCGTATCCTGCGCCCATGATGCGCGGGACATTGGTTGGAGTGATACTCTTGCTGGTCGCTGCACAGTCCTGGGCGCAGCCGCACAGCTTTCTCTACCAGCTGCAGAACCTCAACGTCGCGCAAGCCGGGGCGTCGCCGTTCGACCTGATCGTCAGCGACTACAGCCTCGACGGCTCGGCGGCGGCCAAGTTGTCGCCGACGGACGTCGGCACGCTGCGCAGCGGCGGGCGCATCGCGCTGGCCTATCTGAGCATCGGCGAGGCGGAGAACTACCGCTTCTACTGGCAGCCGTCGTGGCACCCCGGCTCGCCCGCGTGGCTCGGGCCGGCCAACCCCAGCTACCGGAACAACTTCAAGGTCCGCTACTGGGACCCAGCCTGGCAGAGCATCATCTTCGGCTCGCCGACCGCCTACCTCGACCAGATCCTCGATCAAGGCTTCGATGGCGTGTACCTCGATGTCATCGACGCCTTCGAGTTCTGGGGGGCGGACGGCAACAACGAGCGTCCGACGGCGGCGCAGGACATGGTCGACTTCGTCAATGCCATCGCCACCTACGCGCGCGTCACCCGCGGCCAGCCGGGCTTTCAGGTCTTTCCGCAAAACGGCGCGCAGTTGGCGACCGTCGATCCCAGCTATGTCGCCACGGTCACCGGCATCGGCGCCGAGGATACGTGGACCAACGGCAATCACGCGCAAAGTGTGTATCAGAGCGAGCACGTCACCGCCTGGCTCGATCTCTTCCGCGACGCCGGCAGGACGGTGCTGGTGATCGACTACCCGACTCGCACCTCGCTCATCGACACCTTCTACTCGCTCGCCGAAGCACGCGGTTACGTGCCCTTCAACGCGCCCCGCGCGCTCGACCGCTACGTGCTGAACCCCGTGCACGCGCCGCCGCCGGCGGGACCGACCGTCACCCTCAGCCTGCCCGCCGACAACACCGAGGTCATGACGGCGACGCCACCCACCTTCAGTTGGAACGGCGCCGACGGTGCCGTCGACTACCAAATCCTGTTCTCGGGCTACGATTCATATCGCAAACCGATCAGGTTCCCATCGACTACCGGCTTCCTGGCTGCGACCGGCTTCACGCCGACGACGGCGCAGTGGAAACGCATCGTGCAGCAGGGCGCGCACAACGGCTACGGGGCGATCTACTGGTGGGTGCAAGGCCGCGACGCGAGCGGCGCGTTGCGCTCGAGCCGGGCACGACGTCTGGTCAAGCTGCACGAAGCCGTTTCCACGACGATCTTCTGGATCGGCGAGGCGGCCGACGCCGACAACGGCTTCATCGCCAACGACGACAGCGCCTGGGACGAGTGCTGGAAGGAACGCTACGGTGGCATCGACGATCCGGTGAACCGCAACGGTTACCTCCCGGCGGCGTTTACGCCCAACGAGAATCCCTTCTATGTTGCGTTGCCCTACGACGACATCGACGACAACGGCGACCGTCGCGCCAACGTTGCGACGGTCGTGCCGTGGGCGAAGATTGCCGACATCCCGCCGACGGACTCGGCGGTGAAGAATCGCTGGGTGAAAATCACGTCGGGGGCGAACACGTGCTACGGGCAATGGGAGGACGTCGGCCCGTTCAAGGAGAACGACTTCCACTACGTCTTCGGGCTGAGCCGGCCACGCAACGGCATCAACCAGCACGCCGGGCTCGACGTGTCGCCGGCGATGCGCGACTGCCTCGGCCTCACCGACGGGATCACGCCGACCACCTGGCGTTTCGTCGAAGCCGCCGAAGTGCCCGCCGGTCCGTGGACGACGACCGTCACCACGAGCCAGCTGAACTTCGACCCGCCCAGCTGCCCGTGAATGCGATACTTCCGAGCCAGTTGGGTGGTCAGTGACACGCCCCGCGCTTGCACGTCTGGCCGGGAGCGCAGGCGGTGCCGCAGGCGCCGCAGTTGTTGTCGTCGCTGCGCAGGTCGGTGCAGACGTTCATCGCGCCGCAGGCGGTGAGGCGGCTCGGGCAGCCGGGGGAATTGAATTCGAAGGCGCCGATCGAGCAGTGCGTCGCGCCGGTGCCGGGGCGCAGGTAGCCACGTTGGTCGGTGCGCGGGCACGCGGGCATGCCGGCGTTGATGGCCGGGCTGGTGGGTTGCAGCGCGATCGTTTGCGTCGGGCCGCCGTTGTCGGCTAGCCCGCCGGGATCGAGTTGCGGATCGGTGGCCGGCCCGTCGCCGCAGCTGCCGTCGGAGTCGAGATTGCCGCGGCGATTGGTGATCGGACCGGAGCAGTTCGACGATCCGGTGCTGTTGGCGACGATGCTGTTGCGGAAGCTCATGATGCACGGCCCGGCGCCGCAGCCGCTGGGATCGAAGAACAGCGCTCCGCCGGTGGCGGCGCTGTTGTTGGCGAAAGTGGTGTTAGTCAAGAGGGTGGTACCGGCACCGCTGGCGATAGCGCCGCCATCGTTGGCGGCGCTGTTGTTTGCGAAGGTGCTGTTGGTGATGTACAGCTTGCCCGCATTCTCAATGGCGCCACCGTCAGTGTCACTGGTGTTACCGCCGAAAGTGCTGTTGCGCACGGTCAGCCTCTTGTCGTTGAAAACCGCCCCACCCAATGTTCCGTGGTTGCCCGAGAAGGTGCAGCCGGTCACGGTCATCCGACTGCTGTTGTCGATCGCAGCGCCGACACTGTTCGACTGATTGTTGAGAAATAGACAGTTTGTCACGGTGGCAATTGCAGTCAGGTTGCTGATCGCGGCACCAGCGCCGCCGGTCGGCGTAGTGAACGAAGAATCCGCGATTCTCGCAAGGCCACCGGACAAGGCGATGGCTCTATGCGTGCTGTTGGAGAACATGCTCCGACGCACCGTAAGTCGACCCGATTCCATGTCGATGTCAGCGGCAAAGGGCCCGGTATTGCCTGTGAATGTGCAACCATCCACCGCTAGGCTTCCCATCGTCTCAATGCCACCGTCTCCGTCATTGTTCGAAACTACGCAGTTGGTGAGGACCAGCTTGCCGTTGTTTCGGACTCCAAGTTCTCGATTCGTAATGGTCAGCCCCGACATCGTCGTGCGCGTATGCGCCGCGGTCACGAAGACGACCCCGAATGTGCCGCCGCCGTCTACGGCTAGCATTGCGGCACCCGGACCAACAATGCTCATGCTGCTGTCGATGGGCAGGCCATTGCCTGTCACGGTGATGGTGCCTGTGATGCCCGTGAGATCAATCGTGTCCGTACCGTGACCGGCAACGCAGGCATTGACCGCAGCGTCGGTGTTCGCCGCCGCGATCGCATCACGCAATGTGCAGATCCCCGGTGCGCCTGGATCGGCCGTGCTGTTCACGAC
>Ga0335082_10007269_pt1 | contig 12037 bp, 10 predicted proteins | sample Lox_Sample_41_FD_206718 | JGI IMG/M metagenome (GOLD analysis project Ga0335082, IMG submission 206718) | Soil microbial communities from Loxahatchee National Wildlife Refuge, Florida, United States - Lox_Sample_4.1 | ecosystem: Environmental > Terrestrial > Soil > Wetlands | place: USA...
GATGGGAGACCTCGTCGACTTCCTGCACACCAGCGGGTTGGCCGCCAACACCTGCGTCATCTTCACGGCGGACCACGGCGAGGAGTTCGACGACCACGGCGACCTGTTTCACGACCACGCCAAGCTCTACGACGAGCTGATCCGCGTGCCGCTCATCGTCTGGGGACCGCCCTGTGCCGGCGCCGGCCGCACGGTCGACGAGCCGGTCGCGCTGGTCGACGTGTTGCCGACCTTGCTGACCGTTGCGGGCCTGCCTGCGCGCGCGCAGCTCGACGGGCAGAGCTTTGCATCGGCGCTGGCCGGCGGATCGCTGCCAACCGGACGGTTCATCTACAGCGAAGTGGATGGGTCGATCGCGCACACGTCGGGGGCCGCGGCGGCCGTGCGCGCCGACGACGCCAAGTTGATCCGGTCCGACGTCGGCGGGACGCACACCGAATGGCTCTTCGACCTGCGCGAGGATCCCGCCGAACGGGTGAATCGAATCGGCAGCCGGCCAGAAATCGAGGCGCGGCTCGGCGCGGCGCTCGATGCGCTCCGACCTGGCGGCGTTGTGGCGGGCGCGCCGGCGGCAACCGTGGCACCCGATCCCGCTGCGCTCGAGCGGCTCCGGGCGCTCGGCTACCAGCCGTGATCCGCTCGCATTCGATGCACCGGAACTTCGGGCTCGATGTCGCGCGGGCGGCCGCGATCGCTGCAGTCCTCATCGGACACGCAGCCGCCGTCTTCGGTCATCTGTGGAACGTCGTGAGCGTCTACTACTGGAGCGGCTACCTGGGCGTCGAGCTCTTCTTCGTTCTCAGCGGGTTCCTGATCGGCCGCATCCTGATCACCGAGCTCATCGAGGCTCCGACCTGGGCGGTGCTGCGCGGTTTCTACGCACGTCGCTGGCTCCGCACCCTGCCGGCGTACTTCGCTGTGCTCGGGGTGCTCGCAGCGCTCGGCCGTCCGATTTCCTGGCCCTTGTTGACGTTCGTGCAGAACTTCGACGCCGCAACACTGAGCGCCCTTCCGATTTCTTGGAGCCTGGCCGTGGAGGAATGGTTCTACCTCGTGCTGCCCCTCCTGCTCCTGGCCGTGGCGCGGTGCTGGTATGCGCGCCGCCGCACGGCGTTCCTGGCCTGTTGTGCGACGGTGGTGGTGCTCTCCCTGGCGCTGCGGGTCGTATACGTGCTGCGCACCAATCCGACGTGGGACTTTGGCGTGCGCATGCAGATCCCGTTGCGCATGGACAGTTTGGTGATCGGGGTGCTGCTGGCCGCTCTGCGCGCCTACTGCCCCGAGGTCTACGCGCGGGTGACCGCGCACGCGCCAGCGCTCGCGCTGCTCGCTCTGAGCACGCTGGTCGCGGTTACGCTCTACTGGCAGTTCGGTCTCGGCGGGGGGGCGCGCGTCGATCAGTCATTCTTCGCCCGCACCGTGATGTTCGACATCGTGTCCGTCGCCTTTGCCGGCTTGATCGCTGCGCTCGAGCGGCAATGGTCCGAACCGGCGACCGGGATTGGCACGCGCGCCATCGCAGGACTGAGCGTGGTCAGCTACAGCGTCTATCTGGTGCACTTCGATGCCTTTCGCTTCGTCCTGTCGTTTCGTTCGTGGTCGGCTGGGGCGTGGGCCTCGGCGGGTTGGCTCGTCTTGGCGCTCGTCGCCACCGCGGTAGCGACCGCCGTACTGTACGGAGTGGTCGAGCGCCCGGGGATGATGCTGCGCAACCGCATCGCGCCGCGCGTGCGCGCGCCCCTGCGTTGAGGGGAGCGCTCACCGGGGGTATGGGGCGCGCTCGCGGTTGGGCGAGGGCGTCCTCGAGCCGGCGTCAGGAAACCGGCGTGGTGTCAGGAACCCTGCTTGTACGACAGCGTCAATGGAAGGTCCTTCGCTCCGAGCACGTCGTTGATCGGGTAGACCCAGGTGGCGGTCTTGCCCGCCGTCGACTTCGCGTTGCTGTCGACGATGTCACCCGGAACGGTGACCGTGATGGTGACGTCGGGGCCGAAGTAATCCACCCCCTGGTCGGGGAGCTTGACGGCATTCACTGCGTTGACCTTGCCCGCCAGCTTGACGACGCCGTCTTGGACGGTTCGGGTGAGGATCAGGGTCTTGAACATCTGCGTGGTGCCGAGCTTGGTCACGTCGCCGAACGAGACCTTGAACGTCGCCAGCCGGTCCTTGTCGATCTCGGCATCGGTCACCTTCACGTCGGCGCTCTCGAGGTTCTTTTTTTGCGCCGGCAGCTGCCATTCCTTCTGCAGACGGTAGGCCACCACGCCGGTGCCGCCCCCCTTGGCATCGAGGTTGAGATCGATGTGGCAGCCGCTCACCGCAAGCACGGCGACGGCCAGGAGGGCAATCCGGATACACGCTTTGATCATCGCAGTCCCCCTCAGGGCGGTGTGGTCATCCGGCGCGGCACGCGAGGACCGCCGCGCACGGAGGTGGCCTATAGCCGCCGGCAAAATGCGAAGTCAACCCGCCGGGACACGGCGCCACGCGGGTGAAACGCGTATTGACTCCCGAAATTGGGCGCGACAGAGTCGACCAGATGGCAACGACGGGGGGTGCCCCTGCGCTCGGCGCGGGCGGCCAGTGATGACCACGAGCGACGTGTGGCGCAAGCTCTTCCCGCGCCCGCCGGCCGGCTTCATCTTCATGCGCTACGCGCACGCCGAGCTCACCCTGAAGCGGCTCCTCAACCTGCGCCGGCTGAAGTGGGAATACGACCGCGGTGCGACGCGCCTGCGCTCGCTGCCGCTCAAGCTCGTCCTCGAGGCGACCAACGTCTGCAATCTGAGCTGTCCGGCGTGCTTCACCGGTGCGGGCGAGAACGGGCGGGTACGCTCGTCGATGACGCTGGACCTCTACCGCAAGATCCTCCGCGAGCTCGGCGATACGCTCATGGAGATCGAGTTCTACAACTGGGGCGAGCCGCTGCTCAGCAAGTTCATCTACACCATGATCGGCGAGGCCCACGCGCGCGGACTCGCCACTACGGTGAGCACGAACTTCAGCATTCCGTTCGACGCCGAGAAGGCCGAGCAGCTGGTGCGTTCCGGGCTCACCTTCCTCGGCGTCTCGATCGACGGCGCGCGCCAGGAGAGCTACCAGCAGTACCGGGTCGGCGGCAGCCTGCAGCGCGTGCTCGACAACTGTCGCCTGGTGATCGAGGCACGGCGCCGCCTGGGCTCGACCACGCCGCGCGTCATCTGGGAGTATCACGTCTTTGCCCACAACGTCGCCGACACCGAGCTCGCCAGGCAGATCTCGAACGAGATCGGGTTCGACGAGCTGACCTTCACCAAGGGCTACACCATCGGCACGGAGTGGGCACCCGACAGCCCCTACAAGTTCTGGCCGCCGTACTACACCGCGGTGCGCTGCGCCTTCCTCTGGCAGTACGCCGTCATTCACAACGACGGCGGCGTGGCTCCGTGCTGCGGCACGTTCTACCGCGAGGACGACATGGGGGCGCTGAGCGTGCGGCCGGGGGATCTCGGGGCGCGCTCGTTCCGCGAGGTGTGGAACGGCCCCGCGTTTCGGGGCGCCCGCGCGTTCTACCGCGAACGCGTCGAATCGCCCGAGAATCGACACGCCATCTGCTTCGACTGCCCGCAGACCGTGGTCTGGCACGATTTCCGGCGCCATGTCGCCGCTGGCGGGGTGCCGGAAGAGTACAAGCTGCAGTTCAGCGCCAACGATGGATACAACTTCTTCTGGAACCGGCGCCCCACGACCCGCGACACCAAGGCGGTCCTGCGGCCCGACCCGCAGCCCGTGCCCGCCCCGCAGCCCGCACCGATCGGTGTCGCGCCTCGGGAGGCCTAGAGGCGTGCGTCCGGCCCCGTGAGGCGGTCCGAGCGCGGCGTATGAGTTACAAGGTCCTGCTCTGGGACTCGCTCACGTCGATTGAGTGGAGTCAGGCGCCCTGGCGCAAGGAGGGGCGCAGGATCGGGCTCGACGATTGCGACCAGGAGCTCATTCACGACGTTCTCCTGCGTTACCTGCCCCGCGACGGCCTCATCGTGGACGCCGGTTGCGGCGTCGGCAAGTGGCCGATCTACCTGCGCCGGCACGGCTATCGCGTCCTCGGGGTCGACATCAGCCACGAGGCCTGCGCGATCGGGCGCGAGAACGATCCGGGCCTCGGCGTCGCCCAGGCGGACGTGCGCTACACCCCGCTCAAGACCGCCTCGGTCGACGCCGTGGTCTCGCTTGGCGTGGTGGAGCACGACGAACACGGGCCCGACGCGGCGCTGCGCGAGGCGCGCCGCATCCTCAAGCCCACCGGTATTCTGGTGCTGGCGGTGCCCTACAACAACTGGTGGCGCAAACTGGTCGCGAACCGCCTGATGGACTACGTCACCCGCAAGCGGATCCGCGCCACCATGCGCCTCGGGTTCAACGAGTACCGCTTCGACAAGCGCGAGCTGCGCGCAGCGCTGCACCGCGCCGGCTTCGAGCCGCAGCGCGCGTATCCGAACGACCTCAAACCGCCCAAGAACATGGGCCTGTGGGTAGACTGGAACAATCTCGTCTTCCATCCACTGCTGTCGACCGAGCCGCAGGAGCTGTTCGTTTTTTCCGGCTTCAAAGGTCGGGTAGCCAACGCGCTCAGTCAGTGGGTGCCGTGGCTCGCCTGCGGCGAGGTCGTGTTCATCGCCCGCGCGCGATGAACCCGACGCGCGAATGCCGCCATCCGCGATGAGCGACCGCTGGCGCGCCGCCCGCGCACGGCTTGCGTTCGCGCTCGCCCAGCGGGTGCCGCCGAACTATCCAGGCATGCGCCTCACGCCCAAACGGCTGGCGAACTACTACCTGGTGAAGTACCAGCACCGGCGCGGCCACACCCGGTTGCGCGGCTACCCCCTCATCCTCACCGTTGAGGCCACCAACGTCTGCAACCTGCGGTGCCCGTACTGTTTCACCGGTGCCGGCGAACGCGGGCGCTCCCGTTCGATGATGGCGATGCCGCTGTTTCGGCGCATCATCGACGAGGTGGGCGACTACGTGCTCCACATGGAATTCTACTCGTGGGGCGATCCGCTGCTCAATAAGCAGCTCCCGCAAATGATCCGCCTCGCCAACGAACGAGGCATCTCGACGCTGGTGAGCACCAACTTCAGCTTCCCATTCGACGCGGCCAAGGCCGAGGCGCTGGTCGCCTCTGGGTTGTCGTTGATGGGCGTGTCGATCGATGGCGCGACGCAGGCGGCCTACGAGCAGTACCGGGTCGGCGGCAAGCTGGATTTGGTGTTGCACAACATCCGCCTCATGAACGAGGCCAAGCACCGCTTGGGCGCGGAGTTCCCCCGCCTCTGTTGGTCGTTCCACGCGTTCCCCTGGAACGCGAGTGAGGTGGATGCGGCGCGTGCGCTGGCGCAGGAGCTCGGCATCGAGTTCTCCGCCACCAAGGGCTGGGTGGCCGGTCCCGAGTGGCATGACGATGGGGCCTTTCAGTTCCCCGGCTTCACCATGCCGCAAGCCGAGCGTTGCCACTACCTGTGGGAACAGGTGGTGATCAACAACGACGGAGCGGTCGCCCCGTGCTGCAACGCCTTCTACGAAGAGGACGACTTCGGCAGCGCCGCGGCCGGCGTGCGGGCGGTATGGAACAACACCAACTTCCAGACCGCGCGGTCATTCTTCGACCAGCGCCGTGGCGATCCCGACGCACGGAAGCTGATCTGTCACGACTGTCCCTACACCATCACGTGGGAGAACTTCCGCCGGCACCGCGCCGCCGGGGGCGCGGCGTCGACGTTCCATGCCGGCTATACGACGAATGACTGGTTCAATTATTTCTTCGACCGCCGACCCGAGAGAGCGCGAGCGGCGGACACCCGCGAGGCGGCGGCGCTGCCTCAGGGCGAGAGCAGCACGCGCAGGTAGCGCAGCGCGCTGGCGGCGTCGGTCATCGCAAAGACCGCCGTGACTGAGAAGAAGGTGAACGTCAACGCAGCGCTGCAGGCGTATGCGGCGACGCTGCGGCGCCACCACGCGACGAGGGCCGTCGGCAGCCGCCGGCCCGCGTCGCGCGCGAACGAGCCGACCCAGATGATCCCGAGCGCCTCGGCGAAGCCCCAGAGGACGAAGTTCCAGCTCAGCCCGTGCCACAGGCCGCAGAAGCTCATGGCCGCGATCTGGCCGATGGCGACGGCGACGCGGTCGGGCAGGGGGCCGCGCGGGCGCATCAACCGGCGGCTGATCGGGACGAACAGATAGAGGCGCAGGAAGCGGGTGAGCGTGATGTGCCAGCGCTGCCAGAGCTGCACGAGGTTGCGGCGCCAGAGCGGGCCGTCGAAGTTCTCCTCGATGTCGTAGCCGTACAGGGCCGCCAGGCCGATCGCCATGTCGCTGTAGCCGGCGAAGTCGAAGTAGAAGCGCAGCGCCGCGGCGTACGCGCCGCCGAGCAGCGCCAGGCGCGAGTACTGTTCCGGCCCCGCCAGCAGCGGGGCGCCCCACACGCCGAGGTAGTGCGCGACGATCAGCGTCTTCACCAGCCCGAAGAGGATGCGCTCTAGGCCACCGAGCGCCGAGCGGAGATCGGGCGCCGGCTGCTGGCGGCGGAAGTGGTCGAACTCCGCCATCGGCCCGCTCGGGTAGGTGGGCAGGAAGACGAGCCACAACAACACCTCGCGGAAGGTGAAGGCGCGCACGGTGCCGCGCGCGGTCTCGATCAGGATCGCCGCCGCCTTGAGCACCAGGTACGACACGCCGAGAAAGGCGAGGCCGCCTTGCGAGGGCAGCACGCTGAGGGCCGTGCCCGACAGCTTGTTGCTCCACAGCAGGCCGCCGAGCAGCACGAGCCCGAGACCGGCGAGCCAGCCGCCACGGCCGCCTGGCCGCGCGGCGATGGCGCGCAACAGGCCGTACAGCGCGAGCACCACGACCGCGAGCAGCGCGACCAGGCGCCGGTCGTACGCGCCCAGCGCCACGATGCTGGCGACGACGAGCGCCTCGCGGCGCCAGCGCACGGGGACCAGAAGCCAGTAGACCGGAGCGCAGGCGATGGCGGCGAAGAGGCCGAGGAGGATCATCGGATAGGGGGTTAGGGGGTTACGGGGTTACGGGGGGTCGGGATGGCGGGGCGTGCCGTCCCTGCCGGCCGGCCCTCAACCCTCTGACCCCCTGCGTGCGAGGTAGGCGGCGATGCGCGCCAGCGTGTCGAAGTTGTCGGCGTTGATGTCGCGGTCGGGGATGACGATGCCGGTGGCAGCCTCGATCAGCGCGGCGAGGCGCACGAGGCCGGCGGAGTCGAGCAGGCCGGTGGTGACCAACGGGGTGTCCGGTCCGAGATCGGATTCGTCGACCTCGAACTCGTCGTGCAGGAAGCGGCGCACCAGGGTCTCGATCGGTTCGGCGGTCATTTGGTCAACCCGTCGGCGTACCGGCGCCGGGTCGCGCCGCGCGCCAGCTTGCCACTGGTGGTCTTCTCGACCCCGCCGGGCGGCACCAGCAGCACATGGCGCAGGGCCAAGCCGGTGACCCGCATCACGTCCTGCCGGACGCGGTCGCGCAGCGCCGTCAGTGCCGCCTCGTCGGTCTCGCGCGTCTCGATCACTGCAGCGACCTCCTCGGTGCCGAGCGACTCGTTCAGGACGCCGAACGCCGCCGCGCACCCTTCGCGCACGCCGGGCACGCGGTTGATGATCTCCTCGACGTCGTGCGGCGCGTACTTCTCGCCGCCGACGACGATGAGGTCTTTGTCGCGCGAGGCGAAGTACAGATCGCCGCCGCTCAGATAGCCGCGGTCGCCGGTGTCGAGCCACCCATCCACCAGGACGCGCGCCGTGCGCTCGGGATCGCGGTGATAGCCGCTGAAGAGGCAGTTCGAGCGCAGCCAGATCGTGCCGACGCGGCGCTCGGGGAGCGCCGCGCCAGCGGGACCGCGCACCTGCACCTCGCAGCCGCGCAGGCAGCGGCCGACGCCGACGGTGGTCGTGCCGTCGTCCTCGGAGGCGACCGGCCGGGCGACGTCCGCGGCCGCCAGCGCCTTGCGGTCGATGCGGTCGATCGACGGCGACTCCCCGACCGGATGCAGCGTGGCCATGACGACGTTCTCCGCCAGGCCCCACGCCGGGGTGGTCGTCTGCGGCCGATAGCCGAAGGCGGCGAAGCGCTCGTGGAAGGCGGCGATGGTCGACGCCAGCGCCGGCTCGGCGGCCGTGATCGCAATGCGCCACGAGCGCAGGTCGAGGCCGGCGAGGTCGCGCGTGGCGACGCGGTTCGCGCACAGCGCGTAAGCGAAGTTGGGCGCCCACGACAGCGTGCCCCGGTAGGCGTGGATGGCGCGCAGCCAGACGGCCGGATCGCGCATGAACTCCATGGTGGGGATGAGGACGGTCGGGCACCCGCTCAGCAGCGGCAGCAGACACGCGCCCATCAGCCCCATGTCGTGGTAGAGCGGAACCCAGTTCACGCTCACGTCGTCGGCGTTGAGCGCCATCCCGTCCCGCATCGCGCGGATGTTGTTGAGCATGGCGCGGTGGGTGAGCAGCACCCCGTTGGGGTTGCCGGTGGTGCCCGACGAGTACTGGACGGTGGCGAGCCCGTCCGCCCTGCCGCGCTCGATTGGCGGCGGCGGGCCGGCTGCCTGCACGTCGTTCGGCGTGAGCACCACCGTGCGCGTGGCGGCGATGACGTCGCGGGCGGCGTGCATGCGCTCCGCGACCTCACCGTCGCAGTACAGCACGGCGGCGCGGGCGTTCTCGATGATCGCGCCGATGCGCCGCGCGTAGATCTGACTATCGGCGACGCGATTCGACGGGGTGGCGAGCAGTCCGGGCACTCCGCCGGCGAGCAGCGTGCCGATGTACGCCGACAGCAGCTCCGTACCGGTCGGCAGCACGATCAGCACGAAGGCCCCCGGTCCGACGCGGCGCGCCGCCAACGCGGCCTGGATGACCTGCGCCCGCTGCCAAAGGGCGCCGAGCGGCACGCGCTGCTCGCCGCCCTGACGGTCGAGGATCGCCAGACACTCGAACGACGGAAACCGCTCCGCGAGCTCGCCCAGCACGCCGGTCAGCGTCTCGGCCTCGTCGAGCAGCCCGCGCGGGATGGGGCTCTTGGGCAGCGGTTGGATCGCGGGCGTCACCAGGACCGACGGTAGTGAAACGAGAGGCAAAACGAAACTGCCGACCGAGCGCGAGCCCGCGGCGGCGGAGCGGTGGGGTTTCACCCCGACGCCTTCGTGGTGACGGCCGCTGTGGCCTCGGTGGTGGAGACGGCCGTTGGCGCGGCGGTGGGAGCGAACTCGCCCACCACGAGCGGTCGGCGATCGGTACTCATCCGCGTGCATCTGTGGTTTGGTGCCCGCGTCATGCGCAGACCGGCTGCGGCCGCCGCCGCCCCGTCCACCTGGCTGCTGACCGTCCTGTTCGTCGCCGGCCTGGGGTGGCTGCTCACCGCGACACCCCTCATTTGGGGGAAGACGGACCTGTGGACCAAGGGGCGGCTCGGCTGGCTCGCGTTCTGGCAAACGTACGACGTCGTCCGCAAGATCGAGCGCCCGCGGCCGGCGGCGGGCGCGCGCGTCGTGCTGCTCGGCAACTCGCTGATCTGGTTCCCGGCCAACGATCGCCTGGTGGAGGAGGCGCTGGCTCGCCTGGCGCCCGGGCGCGACATCCGGGTCGACAACCTCGCCGTCTTCGGCATGCGGATCGGCGACCTCGAGATCGTCTCGCGCTATCTGCCGCGCCTGCGGCCCACGTTGGTGATCCTGGCGCTGCAGGGTCCCGAGCTCGTGGAGACCAGCTGGGGCAAGCTGCGCAATCCGACCGGCGACCTGCTCGACGTGGGCTGGCGCGACGGACCGCTGCCGCCGGGTGGCATGGTGGATCGCGCCGCGCGCTGGGCGCGGACCGCGTGGCCGCTCTTCCGCCTGCGCCAGTTCGCGCGCGAGGCGATCCTCGACCGCTTGCAGCCCAACCGCGACGACGTGGCCTTCCCGGTACACTTTGCGTCGACCCGCGACTTCTTCGACTTCTTGCACGGTCCAGCGGGTCCGCAGGTCGAGGTGACGTACGACGCCTGGCGCCAGCAGCCGACGCTGGAGCGGTTCGTGGCCTATCTCACCCTCACGACACGCCTGTTCGGGCTCGCCGAGCCGCTGCCGGACCCGAGCGCGCTGACCGCCGACAGCCCCGGCGCCCACGTGCTCGATCGGCTCGTGCAGCGCCTCGCGGCGGGGCCGTGGAAGAGCATCGTCCTGCTCATGCCGGAGAATCCGCTGCTCGCCGACGACCGCGCCGGCGCCTATCACAATCCGGTCTTCTCAACGCGCAGTGCCGAGCTCATCCGCGCTGCCGCTGCACGCTACGGCGTCGAGGTCGTCGACGGGCGCCGCTGGCTGCCACCACAGGCGTTCGTCGACTTCAATCACGTGTTCCCCGATCTGGGCGGCTTCCAGACTCCGCTGGCGAAGGAGATCCTCGATGCCCTCGGACCGTGAATCGACGCCCACCTGGACGGCGGTCGTCGCCCGCGCGCTGCTCTACGCGGTCCTGATCGTCCTCCTGGTCCTGCTCGCCCCGGCCGAGCAGCAGTCGTTCATCTACATGGGCTTCTGAGCGCCGCGCGCGGCGCTCACGAATTCAACGCCATCAAGCTGCGTCGTGGGCTCCAGCCGGAATCGCGGCCCATGCTCTTCCAGCGATCCTCGGCTGCGATCCATTCGTACATGCGGTACGGGTTGGGGATCTCGAGCGCCCGCATAGTGGCGACGAAGCGCTCGAGCCGATCGAAGGCCTCGGCGTGCGAGAAGTCGCGCGCGACGACGTACGGCGTCACGCCCAGAATGGCGTTCAGCTCCGCCGAGAACCGGTAGCGCGAGCCCTTCTCCTCGTCGATCTCCCGGGAGTGCGCGAGCCCCTCTGGGTGATACTGAAAAACCTGGGCATCCGCTTGATAGATGTGCTCGGCATTCTCGCGGATGAACTGCAGCGTCGAGTCGAACTCCGCGTCCGTCTCGCCCGGATAGTTCACGATCCACAGCGTGCTGGTCATGATCCCCTGCATCGCGAGCGCGTGCAGGCTGCGCGCCATGTTCTCGGGGTTGGTCATCTTCACCATGGCATCGAGGATACGTTGGCTGGCCGATTCCATCCCCAGCCGGGCTCGGAATAGCCCCCCCTCGCGCCAGGCGCGGGTGCGCTTTTCGTCCGTACAGATCTGATCGGCGCGCAGATAGCAGTCCAGCTTGTAGGGCTTGCGGCTCTCGGCCACGCGCGCGGTCAGCGGCCCGATGACGTGATTCGACAGGGAGTCGCACACGAAGAAGGACGAGCGCTGGTGGCGGGTCGCGAGATCGTCCAGGCGATCGAACAGGCTGTTGGGCTGGAGCTTGCGAAATCCCTTCCAGAAGACCGTCTCGGCGCAGAACGAGCACTCGAACGGGCAGCCGCGCGAGCTCGCGATGGAGAGCTGGAGGTAGCGGTTGATCTCGAGGTCGCCGTAGTCCGGCTCGGGCAGCTCGGCCATGCGCGGCGACCGCCGCTTGGCCTCCTCCAGCGTCAACCCGCGCTGCGGATCGAGCACGCCGCGCGGAAGGTCGGGATGATCGAGGATTTCCAGGAAGGGCGCTTCGCCCTCGCCGACGACGTAGTAGTCGACGAAGGCATGGGCGTCGAAGAACGATTGAACCTCCGCAGCGCGCGACGCGATGCCCATGATCGGCCCCGGTCCGCCGATCACCGTCCGCACCCCCGGGAGCAGCTCCTTGACGCGGCGCAGGACGAAGAGCGCCCCGGGCCAGGTCGGATTGAGCAGTGTGCAGCCGACGACGTCGGGCTGCGTGCGGGCGAGCAGGCGCTCGAGCCGCGCCGATACCTCGGCGTAGAGCTGCGCGAAGATGGCGTCGAAGCGCGCGGTGTCGAGATGCTCGACGAACGAATTGAACGGCCGCCGGTCAAGGTTCAGCACCTCGGCCACCAGCTCCCGATAGTCGCGCCGCTCCCGTCCGAACAGGTACAGGATCTGATGAAGCGCCAGCATCTCGGTGCCGTTGCGCTCGATGTACCACTTCTTCCAATAGGGAAACTGGCGC
>Ga0335082_10007271_pt1 | contig 12036 bp, 10 predicted proteins | sample Lox_Sample_41_FD_206718 | JGI IMG/M metagenome (GOLD analysis project Ga0335082, IMG submission 206718) | Soil microbial communities from Loxahatchee National Wildlife Refuge, Florida, United States - Lox_Sample_4.1 | ecosystem: Environmental > Terrestrial > Soil > Wetlands | place: USA...
GGGGCCGCTCATCCTCCTCGCCATCCCGACGATCTTCCTCGGCATGTACCTCGGCCTGCCGTTCGGCGACAGCAGGATCCAGCAGTGGCTCGAGCCGGTGTTCGGGGCGACGGTCGCGGCGTCCGGTCAGACCGAGACCTTCACCCTGTTCGGCATCGACGGCGTCCTCATCCTCGCCAGCGTCACGATCGCCGTGATCGGGGTCGTCGTCGCCTGGCGCCTCTTCGGCGTGGAGCTCGGCTCGCTCCGCCGGGCCGCCGACCCGGCGCGGGTCCACGCGATCGCCCTGCGGCTGCCGTTCCTCTACCGGGCCTCGCTCAACAAGTGGTGGTTCGACGACCTCAACGACCTGATCTTCATGCGCTTCGGCGGGCGGGTCGCGGCCGCCTGCTGGTGGTTCGACCGGAACGTCATCGACGGGACGGTGAACGGCATCGGCGCCGTCACCCTCGACTTCGGGCGGAGCCTCCGCCGGGTCCAGACCGGGCACGTTCAGAACTACGCCCTCGGGATCGCGGTCGGTCTCATCGTGATGGCCGGCTCGTACCTCCTCCTGGCGGGCCACTGATGGTCGTCGACCGCATCCCGATCCTGTCGGTCATCACGTTCCTGCCCCTGCTCGGGGCGGTGATCATCGCCTTCCTGCTCTGGGAGCGACCCGACCTCGCCCGCTGGGCGGCCCTGGCGGCGGCCCTCCTGACCTGGCTGTTCAGCCTCGGTCTCCTCGTCGGCTACCTGCCCGGAGACCAGACCGGTGGCTTCCAGTACATCGAGCAGGTCGACTGGATCCCCGCCTTCGGCATCCAGTACAAGCTCGGCGTCGACGGGCTCTCGCTCGTCCTCGTCGTCCTCACGACGACCCTCAGCTGGATCAGCATCCTCGCGAGCTTCGGGCCGATCAAGGAGCGGGTGAAGGAGTACATGGTCTCCTTCCTCATCCTCGAGGTCGGGATGATCGGCGTCTTCCTGTCTCTCGACCTCTTCCTCTTCTACATCTTCTGGGAGGTCGTCCTCGTGCCGATGTACCTCATCATCGGGATCTGGGGCGGCCCGCGGCGGATCTACGCGACCCTCAAGTTCGTCCTCTACACGCTCGTCGGCTCGCTCCTGATGCTCGTGGCCATCCTCGCCACGGCGTTCGCCTACGCCGACGGGCACGGCGGCTCGTTCGTCAACGCGTTCGACTTCATCTCGCTGCGCGACTACGCCGCGACGGCCGGCTTCTCGAACACGCTCCAGCTGCTCGCCTTCGCCGCGTTCTTCCTCGCCTTCGCCATCAAGGTCCCGATGTTCCCGTTCCACACTTGGCTGCCGGACGCCCACGTCGAGGCGCCGACGGCCGGCTCGGTCATCCTCGCCGGAGTCCTTCTCAAGCTCGGCGGCTACGGCTTCATCCGGTTCGCCCTGCCGCTCTTCCCGGACGCGGCCCGGACGTACGCCCCGGCGATCATCGTGCTCAGCCTCATCGCCATCATCTACGGGGCGATCGTCGCCCTCGTCCAACCCGACCTCAAGAAGCTCGTCGCCTACAGCTCGGTGAGCCACATGGGGTTCGTGACGCTCGGCATCTTCATCTTCCAGGCCCAGGCGATGAACGGGGCGATCCTCCAGATGGTGAACCACGGGCTCATCACCGGAGCCCTGTTCCTCCTCGTCGGGGTGATCTACGAGCGGACCCACGACCGGACCATCGCCAAGATGGGCGGCCTCGCCGCGGCCACGCCGGTCTACGCCGCGCTGTTCGGGTTCTTCATGTTCGCCTCGGTCGGCCTGCCCGGGCTGTCCGGATTCGTCGGCGAGTTCCTCGTGTTCCTCGGGTCGTGGTCGTACAACCCGTGGGTGGCGGCGGTCGCCTGCTTCGTCATGATCCTCGCCGCCGGCTACCTCCTGTGGCTCTTCCAGCGCGTCTTCACCGGCGAGCTGTCCGACTTCCTCCGCGGTCTCGGCCACCACCTGACCGATATCCGCCCGGTCGAGATCCTCACCCTCACCCCGCTGGCGACCCTCGTCGTCGTCTTCGGCCTGTTCCCCGGCCTGATCCTCGACCTCGTGTCGGGGACGGTCACCTCGGTCCTCGCCGGGATGAACGGGGCGGTCGCCATCCACTTCCTGCCATGGCAGTGACGGCCGCCGCCGTCGGGCGGTCCGGGGCATGATCGCGAGCGATCTCATCATCGTCGCGCCGCTCCTCGCCGCGATCCTCGTCGCGGCGGCGATCATCGTCGCCGACCTCATCCGACCGGGGAACCGGACGCTCGTGCTCCTCGTGAGCTTCGCCGGCCTGGCCGCGGTGACGGTCCTCATCTGGCGGGCGAGCCTGAACCCGGGCGCGGCCTTCGACGGCGCCTACACCGTCGACGCCCTCACGACGCTCCTCGACCTCCTCTTCGTCTCGATCGTCGCGCTGACGATCCTCTTCGCGCCCGACTACCTCGAGCCTCGTCGCCTTCCCGTGGCCGAGTTCGCCGCGGTCCTCGTCTTCGCGATGAGCGGGGCGATGCTCATCGCGGCGGCGACCGACCTCCTCGTCCTCTTCCTCGGCCTCGAGCTCATGGTCCTGCCCGGCTATCTCCTGGCCGGCTACGCCAAGCGCGACGCGCTCTCGACGGAGGGCGCCATCAAGTACTTCCTCCTCGGCTCGTTCAGCTCGGCGATCTTCCTCTTCGGCCTCGCCTACGTCTGGGGCCTGACCGGCTCGACCCGAGTGGCGGACGTGGCGACGACGGTCGGGAACATGGTCTCCGGGTCCGCTCCGTTCTCGGCGGGGCTGGCGATGGGGCTCGCCTTCCTCACGACCGGCGTCGCCTTCAAGATCGCCGCCGTCCCGTTCCACTACTGGACGCCGGACGCCTATCAGGGGTCGCCGACACCGATCACCGGCTACCTCTCGGTCGGGCCGAAGCTCGGCGCGTTCGCGCTCATCCTCCGTCTCTTCGTCGGGGCGCTCGCCGCGGCCAAGGCCGACTGGTACCCGATCGTCTTCGTCCTGGCGGCGATCACGATGACCCTCGGCAACCTCGTGGCCCTGACCCAGAACAACGTCAAGCGGATGCTCGCCTACAGCTCGATCGCCCACACCGGCTACATGCTCGTCGGGCTGGCCGCCTACGCCGGGGGCCGGATCGAGGGGCTCGAGGGACTGCTCTTCTACGCAGCGGCCTACACGTTCATGAACCTCGGTGCGTTCGCCGTCGTGGCGGCCCTCCAGCGACGACCCGGCGTCACGAGCCAGCTCGACACGTTCGCCGGCCTCGGCCGCCGCGAGCCGCTCCTCGGGATCCTCATGACGCTGTTCATGCTCTCGCTGACCGGGATCCCGCCGACGGCCGGCTTCTTCGCCAAGTTCAGCGTCATCCTGCCGGCCGTCGAGGGCGGCGGCTGGCTGACGGCCCTCGCCGCGCTCGCGGTCATCAACGCCGCGGCGGCGGCCTTCTACTACCTCCGCGTCGTCGTCTACATGTTCATGCGCGAGCCCGTCGGCGAGGACGACACGTCGCGCCACAGCTCGCTCGTCTGGACCGGTCTCTGGGCGACGACCGCGCTGACGATCGTCCTCGGCCTGTTCCCGGGTCCGCTCCTCACGATGGTGTCGGACGCCGCGAAGGCGCTGACCTAGAGGGTCGGCTCGGTCGGAGGCTCAGCCACCGGACGGGTACGGGCTGGACGACGCGCTCGGGCTCGGTGTCGGGGTCGGCTTCGGGGTGGCGGTCGGCCTGGGTGTCGGGGTCGGCTTCGGCGTAGCGGACGGCTTCGCAGTCGGCTTCGGCGTGGGCGTGGCGGTCGGTGCCCCGGCCGCCGATGCGCGCGGCGAAGCCGATCCGGACGGGCTGGCCGAGGGCGTCGGGGTCGGGCTCGGCGTCGGTGACGGCGTGGGCGGGACGGTCGGGATGACGATCGGTGGCGGCGTCGGACGGTCGACCGGCGGGGCGGCCGCGAGGACGCCGAGGAGCGCGACCGCGACGATGGCGATCCCGGCGAGCATGGCGAACAAGAGGACGATCATCCGGAGCACGGCGGGACTGTACCAGTACCGCCCCCCGTACCACCGACCGTGGGCGGTTCCCGAGGACCGCTGCTAGCATGGCCGCCCGTATGCACGACCTCTTCGAGCGCATCCGCACGCGCGTCGTGCCGGCCATCGTCACCGCGGCCGGCATCTCCCTCCTCGCGGCGGGCCTCATGACCTACTCCAGTCCCGTCCAGGCGGTCCCGCCCGGCTCGGCGGCGGGCGACGGCGCCTCGGGTCCACCGTCGTTCGGCCTCCTGACCATGCCGCCGTTCCCGAGCGCCCACCCGTCGGCGAGCCCCGGTCAGCGGGTCGTCACCCGGGTCGTGATGCCGGCCCTCGGCATCGACCTGCCGGTCGTCAAGCCGCCGGCCGGATTCCCGTATTGCGACGTGGCGATGTACCTCGACTCGTTCTCCGTCCCGGGCGAGCCGGGCGCGACGTACCTCTTCGCCCATGCCCGGACCGGCATGTTCCTGCCCCTCCTCACCCGCTCGATGCGGAACAACGGCGCATCGATGATCGACATGCTCGTCCAGGTCTACACGAGCGACGACATCCTGTGGGACTACCGGGTCGTCCAGGTCCGCCGCCACTATCCGGCGAGCGGCATCCTCCAGAGCCTCCCGACGAAGAGCGACCAGCTCTGGCTCCAGACGTCGGAGGGACCGTTGGCGAGCTCTCCGAAGATGCAGGTCGTCGCCCAGCTCCTCGCCAGCGCGCCCGCCGACCACGCCGCCGCCCACCCGAAGGCGCACCCGCGCGTCTGCGCCTGACCTCGGGCCGACGCGGGGCGGGACGACCCGCTGCCCGGCCCGTTCGGGCCGGTCCTCAGATCCAGCCGATGCGGCGGAGATACCAGGCCATGAACAGGGCGACCGCCACGGTGAACCCCGTCACGAGCCAGAAGCCGGCCGCCTCTCCGCCGCGGAAGGCACTCCCCGCCTCGCTCATCCCGAAGATCCCGGCGATGGCGGCGATGCCGGTCAGGACGACCGTGACGCCGGTCAACCGCTTCATGATGAGCGACAGCTGGTTGTTGATCGTCGAGAGGTAGACGTCGAGGGTCCCCGACACGAGCTCGCGGTAGTTGTCGAGCTCATCGGTCAGTCGGATGAGGTGGTCGTAGACGTCGCGGAAGTAGAGGATCTCGTCGTCGTCGATGAGGGCCAGGTCGCGGTTCGTCAGCTGGTTGAAGATCTCGCGGACCGGGGTGGCCGCCCGGCGCACGACGAGGAGGCGAGACTTGAGCTCGATGAGCCGGGACAGGGTCTCGGTATCCGGGCTGGCGAGGACGGCGTCCTGCACTTCCTCGATCGCGTCGCCGAGGCGGTCGATGAACGGGAAGTAGCCGTCGACGATCGAGTCGACGAGCGCCCACAGCAGGTGGTCGGGCCCGCGAGCCATGACGCTCGCGGCGCCGGCCCGGAGGGCGGGGACGGAGAGCGGGTCCCAGTCGTCGTTGTGGACCGTCAGGAGGAAGCCCGCGCCGAGGACGATGTCGACCTCGCTCAGCTCGATCCGCTCGTCGAAGCGGAGGACGAACATCACGAGGTGGATGAGATCGTCGGTCAGGGCGATCTTGGCCCGCTGGTTGCCCTCGAGGATGTCCTCGGCGATGAGCTCGTGGAGCCCGAGCTCGTGGGTGATCGCCTCGACGCCGGCCGCGGTCGCCCCGGTCAGGTCGGCCCAGACGATCGCCCCGGGACGATCCCTGGCCGCGGCCAGGGCCTCGATCCCCTCGGCCTCCTCGAGCCGGCCGTCGGCCAGCCAGGTGACGTGGAGGGCGCCGTGATCACCGGTCGCAGCGTGGCGACCGCCGAACTCGAGGAGCGGCCAGCCATCGGCCGGGCCGGAGCCGGGCGCTCGGCGATGGTGGGGGCCCGGCAGATCGGAGGCGGCGGCGCCGGCCGCACGGTCGGCGGACACAGGGTCCGCCGGCTCCTCAGAGGGCGATGGCCGAGGGCTCTTCGTCGATGCCATCCACGCCCTCCAGCCGGGCCGGGCCGTCGTGGCTCCCGGACGGAACCGGCACGTCGCTGAGGATACGCGTCCGCGCCTCGAGGGCGAGGGCCGCCGGGATCGCCGCCGCAGTCACCCCGGCCGCGACGAGGAACAGGCCGACCATCACCGACGCGGCCTCGCCGGCCGCCCACGTCTCGAGCGCATCGACCACGAGGCCATCCTTGAGGGGCCGATCCCGGAGGTCCTCCGGGATGAACGCCTTGTAGCCGTCGGGCGTGCCGTAGACCTGGTCGTAGAGGTGATCGATGACCGTCGAGCCGAACGCGGCGAGGATGGCGAGGCCGATCGCCATGCCGATCATCCGGGCGACGGTCACCGTCGACGACGCGGCACCGTAGGCCGAGCGGCCCGCGGCGAGGACCGCGGCCGTCGAGCGCGGCGTGACGGTCAGGCCGAAGCCGAGCCCGAACAGCGCGAGCGTCGCCGAAAGGGCGACCAGCGTCACCGTGGGGTCCCAGCGACTCATGAGGACGAGGGCGACGACCGCCGCCAGGAGCCCGCCGAGCGAGATGAGGCGGAGCGAGACGCCCCGGATGAGGAGCCCCGACACGAGCGCCCCGAGCGCGGTCGCTCCGGCCAGCGCCCCGAGCGCCACCTGCTGGTCCTCGGGACCGCCGTAGAGGACCCGGTCGACGAACAGCGCCCCGCCGACGATCGCCGTGGCGAACGCGTAGCCGGTGAGGAGCGAGACGATCGCCGCCGAGGCGAAGACCCGGTCCAGGAAGAGCCGCGGATCGAGGAACGGGTCCGCTCGTCGCAGGCTCCGGGCCACGAACGCGATCCCCGCGACGACCGCGACGAGGACGAGGCCGCCGATCGCGACCGCCGGATCGATCCCGCCGCCGGTCGCCGACGGGGCGCCGACGAGACTGATGGCGCCGAGTGCGCCGACGAGCGCCGCCGAGAAGAGGATCGCCCCGCCGATGTCCACCGCGCCTCCCCGCCGGGGAGTGTCCCAGTCGCCGGCCGCCGCCCAGGCGAGGACGAGCCCGATGATCCCGAGCGGGACGTTGATGTAGAAGACCCACCGCCAGGCGGGGTCCAGGGCATGGAGCAGCGGCCCGCCGACGATCCCGAGCGCGGCGAGCGGCGACTCCGGGTGGATCGACGAGAGGATCGCCGCGCCGACGAACGGCCCGGCCGCCATGCCGAGGAACGTCAGCGCACCGACGACCCCGAGCGCCCTGGCCCGGGCGTGGCCCTCGAACAGGTGCGAGGCGGCAGCCGTGCCGACGGGGACGAGGATGCCCCCGCCGATCGCCTGGACGATCCGCGCCCCGATTAGCGCGTCGAGGCTCGGGGCGGCGCCGGCGAGGGCCGACCCGACGGTGAAGAAGCCCAGCCCGGCAAAGAGCATCCGCCGCGCGCCCCAGACATCGGCGAGCCGGCCGGCCAGGGGCATCGTCACGATGTATGCGAGGAGGTAGGCGTTGATGATCCAGGCGGCATGGCGGAGCTGGGTGATGTCCGACAGGTCGCGGAGGATCGACGGCAGCGCGACGGCGGTGATCATGAGCTCGAGGCCGGCGAGGAACACGCCGATCCCGATCACGCCGAGCAGGACGATCGCGTCGCGGCGGGGCATCGGCCCGAGTGTAGCGGGTACCCTCGAGCCGACCCCTCGACGGAAACGGGGAAATGAGGGTTGACACGGGCACCCGCCACCCGTAGCATCAACGCCGCTTTATATCAATCGCCGTTTATCGGGAGCCGTCCGCTGTCCCCCTCGCCGGCCCGCATCCGCTCGACCATCGCCGCCGTCGTTCTCCAGCCCGAGGACCTCCGCGAGCTGCGCACGTTCCACCGGGCCCTCGCCGACGTGAACCGCCTCCGCATCGTCCGACGTCTCGCCGAGGGCGAGGCGTCGGTGACCGACCTGATCGGCAACGTCGGTCTGAGCCAGCCGCTGGTCAGCCACCACCTCAAGCGCCTGCGCACGGCCGGGCTCATCCAGACCCGTCGCGTCGGGCGCGAGACACTGTGCACCCTGCGCCCGGAGGCGTTCGGCGAGGTCGCCGCCCGGGAGCGGGCCATCCTCGGCATCGCGGACTCGGGAGGGGCGGCATGACCATCTCCAACGAGTCCCGTGACAGGATCAAGCACGCCTTCGAGCCCATCGCCCTGGCCCTGGGCCGCCTCGGGCTCACGCCCAACGCGCTGACCCTGGTCGGGTTCGCGATCACCGCCATCGGCGCGATCCTCGTCGGCCTCCAGGCCTGGGTGATCGGTGGCCTCGTCGTCTTCATCGGCGGTGTCTTCGACATGTTCGACGGGACCCTGGCCCGGGCGACCGGTCAGGCGAGCAGGCTCGGAGCGTTCATGGACAGTGTCTTCGACAAGCTCGGCGAGATCATCGTCTTCATCGGCGTCGTCGCCGGTCTGCAGGCAGCCGGGGCCGCCCAGCTGCCGATCCTCGTGGCCGTTGCCGCCATGGGTGCCTCGATCATGGTCAGCTACGCCCGGGCGAAGTCGGACGGCCTCGGCTACTCGGCCGGCATGGGCCTCGCCGCGGTCGGCATCATGCCCCGGGAGATCCGCCTCGTGATCATCTCCCTCGGGATCGTCCTTACGGGGACCGGCATCGGCACCACCGCCATCGAGCTCGCCCTCGGGGTGATCCTCGTCGGGGCAGTCATCACCGTCATCCAGCGGATCCTGTTCGTCCGCAGCCAGGACCAGCGACAGCCGGGTCGGCCCCAGTAGCGACACCGGCACCCACCCACAGCAGAAGGATCGGAGATACTCCATGGCGAAGAACGGCAAGACATCGGGCGTAAACGGGCAGCACCCGGCGAGCGACCTGGCCGGCCTCGGCCGGCGCGGCGACGGCAAGATCCGCGTGGCGATCGTCGGCGTCGGCAACTGCGCGAGCAGCCTCGTCCAGGGCCGCTACTACTACGAGAACGCGAAGGACGGCGACTTCGTCCCGGGCCTCATGCACGTCAACCTCGGCGGCTATCACATCCGCGACATCGAGTTCGTGGCCGCCTTCGACGTCGACAAGAACAAGGTCGGCAAAGACCTGTCCGAGGCGATCTACACGAAGCCGAACAACACGTACGTGTTCCAGCAGGTCCCCCACATCGGCGTCAAGGTCGAGCGCGGGATGACCCACGACGGGCTCGGCAAGTACCTGAGCCAGGTCATCGAGAAGGCACCCGGGCCCACGGCCGACATCGTCGGCATCCTCCGCGAGCGCCAGGTCGACGTCATGGTCAGCTACCTGCCCGTCGGCTCAGAGCAGGCGACGAAGTGGTACGTCGAGCAGGCACTCCAGGCCGGCGTCGGGTTCGTCAATGCGATCCCGGTGTTCATCGGCCGGGAGCCGTACTGGCAGCGCCGCTTCGCCGAGCACGGCCTGCCGGTCATCGGCGACGACATCAAGAGCCAGGTCGGCGCGACGATCAGCCACCGCGTCCTGACCCGTCTGTTCATGGACCGCGGCGTCCGCCTCGACCGGACGTACCAGCTCAACTTCGGCGGCAACACCGACTTCCTCAACATGCTCGAGCGTGAGCGCCTCGAGAGCAAGAAGATCTCGAAGACGAACGCGGTCACCTCGATGCTCGACTACGAGCTCGACCCCGACGACGTCCACGTCGGGCCGTCGGACCACGTGCCGTGGCTGCTCGACCGGAAGTGGTGCTATATCCGGATGGAGGGCACGACGTACGGCGACGTCCCGCTCAACGCCGAGCTCAAGCTCGAGGTCTGGGACAGCCCCAACAGCGCCGGGGTCATCACCGACGCCGTCCGCTGCCTCAAGCTCGGCATCGACCGCGGCCTGGCCGGCACGCTCGTCGCGCCGTCCAGCTACTTCATGAAGAGCCCGCCGGTCCAGATCCACGACGACATCGCCTTCAACCGGGTCGAGGCGTTCATCCGCGGCGAGGACACCGAGACGCTCGTCGGGACCGAGGCTCCGGCGAAGCGGACGCTCAAGAAGCTGGCCGGGACGCGCGCCAAGGTCGCGGCCGGGGCCCAGTGACCGACCGCCGGGGGCGGGGAGCCACGGGGACGACGCCCGAGCGACGGGCCGGCGGCCTCGAGGCGCCCCACCGGCGCGCCTCGGGCGGGTTCCGCCCGCTCGAACGGCTGACCGTGCGGGCCTACATCGCGGCGGCGTGGGTGTTCGCCCATCTCCCGCCGCGACCCACCTGGACGGTCATCGGCTGGTTCACCCAGGCGGGCTACCTGCTGTGGCCGACGAAGCGGCGCTGGGTCGACGCGAACTTCGGCCACGTCCTCGGACGCGATCCGTCGGACCCCGCTGTCCGGCGCCTGGCCCTCCGCGCCTACCGCCACTACGCCCGCTACCTCGTCGAGCTCATGCGCCTGCCGTCGCTGCCGGCCGACGATGTCGCACGGCTCGTCGACCCGCGCGGGCTCGAGGAGCTCGAGCGCATCTGGCGCGAGTCGGACGGGCTCATCATCGCCGCCGGCCACATGGGCAACAACGAGGCGAGCGCGGCCGGCGTCGCCTCCAGCGGCTGGCCGGTCAGCGTCGTCGCCGACGACTCGACCATGCCCGAGATGTTCGAGCTCCTCCGCCGCCAGCGCGAGCGGTGGGGCGTCACGATCATCCCGTGGCGCAATCTGCGGGCCGTCTACGGGGTCCTCCGCCGCAAGGAGATCCTCGGCCTGCTCGTCGACTGGGGCTACCGCGACGACGGCATCCCCGTCCGGATGTTCGGGGCCTGGACGACGCTCCCCGCCGGGCCCGCGACGCTCGCGGCGAAGACCGGGGCGACGATCCTCCCGCTGACCATCCGCCGGAGGGCCGAGGACGACCGCCTGTACGCCACGCTCGGCCGGCCGATCCATCTCGAGTCCTCGTCGCCGGCCGCCCTCCAGCGGGCGACCCAGGCGATGGCCGACGCGCTCGAGGAGGTCATCGGGGCCGCCCCCGACCAGTGGTACAGCTTCAAGCCGATGTGGCCGGCCACCGCCGCGGAGGGCGAGGCGCTCGAGGCGCGGGCCGCGGCGATGCTCGCCGGGACGGCGGTCGAGGACGCCGGACCGTCGCTCGACGGAGCCACCGCCGAGGCTCGTCCTCGTCCGGCCGGACCCGACCTCGCCCCGCCCGACATGGCCTCGGCCGGATGAGCGCGACCACGACCACCGGCGACGACATCCGGCCGAACGAGGCGGGCGGCAGCGCCAGGGGCGGGAGCGCCAGGGGCAGCCTCGCCGCGGCCGGTCTCGGCGTCGTGTCGTGGCTCGCCTGCCGCCTGCCCGAGCGGCTGACCGTCGGCCTCGCCGACGCGATCGGCGAGGCGTGGTACCGGCTCGCCCCCGGCCGGGCCGCTCGCGCCCGCTCGAACCTCCGCCGGGTCGCGACCTGGCTGGCCGCCGAGGGCGTCGGTCCCGCCACCGCTCGCCGGGCCGCCGACGACCCGGAGGCCCTGGAACGGCTCGTCCGGTCGGCCTTCCGCCACCTCGCCCGCTACTACCTCGAGGTCGCCCGGCTGCCGGCCTGGACACCGGCCTACATCGCCGAGCGCATCGCGGTCGAGACACCCGAGGTCGTCGAGGCAGCCTTCGCCGAGGACCGGCCGGTCATCTTCGTCGGCCTCCACTTCGGTTCCGTCGAGATGCCGGCCGTCTACCTCGCGGTCCACACCGACCGGACTCCCGTGGCGCCGATGGAGACGCTCGCCGAGCCGGCCCTCCAACGCTACTTCGTCCGGACCCGGGGGACGATGGGCATCCGCATCGTCGGGCTGCGCGAGGCCCGCCGCGAGCTCGTCGCCGCGCTCGAACGGGGCGATCCTGTCGGCCTCGTGGGCGATCGCGACCTGACCGGCGGCGGGATGGATGTCGAGCTGTTCGGCCACCCCGCGTCGCTGCCGATCGGTCCCGCCCTCCTCGCCATCGAGAGCGGGGCGCCGGTCTATGTCGTGTCGGTCCGGCGGACCGGTGTCGGTCGCTACGCCGGCCGGCTCGAGGCCATCCCCGTGCCCGCCGACGGGACGCGACGCGAACGAGCGGCCGGCTTCCTCGCC
>Ga0335082_10007272_pt1 | contig 12036 bp, 13 predicted proteins | sample Lox_Sample_41_FD_206718 | JGI IMG/M metagenome (GOLD analysis project Ga0335082, IMG submission 206718) | Soil microbial communities from Loxahatchee National Wildlife Refuge, Florida, United States - Lox_Sample_4.1 | ecosystem: Environmental > Terrestrial > Soil > Wetlands | place: USA...
TCGCCGACCCCGACTTCGGCGACCCAGGTCTCGCCCGCCAGGACGACGCCGATCCGGATCGCGTCCCCGCTGACCGCACTGCGCGGCCCCCCCGCGACGCGGCCGTGCCGCAAGGGCCCGGCCCGGCCGACGTGACCGTGGTGATCCCGGTCAGGGACCGGCACGCCGAACTCGACCGCTGCCTGTCCGGCCTGCGCGCCCCGGCTAGCAGCTCCGACGAGAGCCGCGCGCCGCAGATCATCGTCGTCGACGACGCGTCCGCCGATCCCGCGGCCATCGCCGCGATCGCCGCCCGGCACGGCGCGTCCGTCATCCACCGCCCGGTCAATGGCGGTCCGGGCGCCGCCCGTAATACAGGCCTCGCCGCCGCCGAGACCGGCTTCGTCGCGTTCCTCGATTCCGACTGCGTGCCGAAGCCCGGCTGGCTCGGCCGGCTGCTCCCGCACTTCGCGGACCCGGCGGTCGGCGCAGTCGCGCCGCGCATCGTCCCGCACCAGGCGGGCGCCGGCTGGCTGGCCAGGTACGAGGGGGCGAGTTCGACCCTCGACATGGGCGCCCGCCCGTCGATCGTCCGGCCAGGCGCTTGTGTCTCCTACGTGCCGGGCGCGGCCCTGGTCGTCCGGCGGTCCGCTGCTGGCGACGGGTTCAGGGACGGCATGTACGTGGGGGAGGACGTTGACTTCGTGTGGCGGCTCGCCGCGGCCGGCTGGCGGGTCCGCTATGAGCCCGGCGCCACCATGGGCCACGACCACCGGGTCACCTTCCGCGCCTGGTTCGCCCGCCGCGCCGACTACGGCACCTCCGCCGCCGCCCTGGAAGACCTGCATCCCGGCGCGGTCCGCCCGCTGTACGCCTCCTGGTGGACAGTCGGCGCGTGGACAGCGGCACTGGCCGGCCGCCCGGTCACCGCCGCCGCCCTCACCGCCACCGCGACCGCCCTGCTCGCGCGCCGCCTATCCCGCGTCACCGCCGAACGCTGGCCCCTCCCCGCCCCCCGCCCCGCCCCCGCCCCCCGCCGCACCCAAGCTCCGCTTTCCGACCCCACCCCACCCTCTCCAGCAGATAACAGCAAGAAGCCGCCAGGCCATCCCGGCCAGGAAAAGATGGTGGATAGTTCTGCACACCCGGATGTAGAGAACTATCCACCATCTTCGCCTGAGCCTGATAACAGCAAGAGGCGCTTGCGCTTGCGTTCGGGGCTGGCGGTTCTGGGGTGGGGCCTGGCCGGGACGGGGCGGGAGAGTGCCGCGTGGGAGCTTGCCATCCGGCTCGCCGGCGGCGGCACGCTAGCTGCGGCGCGCCCGATCGGCAGCGCGCTGTCGCGCACCTGGTGGCCGGTCGCCATCCCGGCGGCTCTCGCCGTGCGGAAGCTGCGTCTGCCGGTCGCCGCGCTGATCCTGGCGCCGCCGCTGCTCGACTGGGCAGACAGAAGGCCCCCGCTCGACCCCGCCAGGTACGTCGCGGCCCGGCTGCTCGACGACGCCGCCTACAGCATCGGCGTCTGGCAGGGCTGCGTCAGGCGCCGCACAGCCCGCCCGCTGCTGCCGGTGATCGGCGGCAAGCGCCAGCCGGGCTGACCGCGCCCGGCCCGCCAGCCTGGCATGTGGTGGGATAAAGGACGCGGGGAAGGGGCGAGACAGCGGAGGATGGCATGAACATCGGGCGTACGCACCGCTACGACATCGCGGTGTCCTGGACAGGCAACCGGGGGACAGGAACGAGCGGTTACCGCGACTACGGCAGGGATCACGAGATCAGCGCGGACGGGCGGCCGGTCATCGAGGGCAGCTCCGACCCGGTGTTCCGCGGCGACAAGACCAGGTGGAACCCCGAGCTCGCGCTCGTCGCCGCCCTCTCCGAGTGCCACATGCTGTCCTACCTGCACGTGTGCGTGATCCACGGCGTGGTGGTGACCGGCTACGAGGACGCCGCGTTCGGCGTCATGGCGGAGACCGACGACGGCGGCGGCCACTTCACCGAGGTCGTGCTCCGGCCGCTGGTGACGGTCGCCGACGCCGCGATGGCCGCGCAGGCCAGGGCACTGCACGAGGAGGCCAGCGCCAAGTGCTTCATCGCCAGCTCGGTGAACTTCCCCGTCCGGCATGAGCCGCAAGTGATCGCGGCAAGCGACGCGGCATAGCGCCGGAGGCATCAGGGTCTGCCCCGGCCGCGGCAAACCGGAGATACTTGCCCCGTGAGCCCGCGGCAGTCGAGCACCCCGAAGCAGCGACTCGCCGCCGAGTGCGCGCGTCATGGCCCCGGCCCGCTGCTCGCCGGCTGCTGATCGCCGCGCACCGGGTCGGCGACGCACTCGACCCGGTGGCCGAGCTGCGCGCCGACCCGGTGGAACGGGTCCGCATCGCCGCGGCCCGCGCCGTGACCCTCCTGACGGCCGCGGGCGCCCAGGGGAAATACCGCATCCGCTCTTCCGGCCGGGCATAGGTCACATCAGGTCGGCGAGTTCGGTAATGGACGATACCGACAGGTCCCATGCCCTGGTGGCAACGCCGGCCCCGGGAATGCCTGGCCCTTGCTCCAGCGGCCTGGAGATGAACGCCGCGGCCAGGCCCGCCTTGCGGGCGGCTGCCAGGTCGGCCTCGTGTGCCGCGGCCAGCATGACTTCGCCCGGCTCGAGCCCGAGCATGGCGGCCGGCCGTAGGTAGGCCTCCATGGCGGGCTTGTACGCCCGTGGCACATCCGAGCCGAGGATCACGTCCCAGGGCAGCCCGCCCGCCTTCGCCATGTCCAGCAGCAGGGAGGTGTTCCCGTTCGACAGCGGCCCCACGATGTAGTCCTGCTTCAGCGCGGTGATCCCCGCGACGCTGTCGGGCCAGGGCGGCAGGAAGTGCCAGGCGCGGTTGAGATCGTCGAGCGCCGCCTGGCCGAAATCCGCTGGATCGAGCCCCAGGTCCGCGAGCACGCCGTCAAGGTTCTCGCGGTGCAGCACGTCCAGCGGCGCGAAGGGCCGCTCGCCGGAACTGACCCGCCGCATCCCCGGCACGTACCGTGACCGCCAGGCATCGGCGAACGCACCGGCGTCGAGTTCGAGGCCGTGCTCGCCTGCGAAACGGCGGACGGCCGCGGCGATCCCGGTCCGCCAGTCGACCACAGTGCCGAACACGTCGAACAACACGGCCTTCACGGGCCTGCCGGTAGACGCGGGAATGAATGTCACCGTGCCAGCATCGCACGGTCAGTCCCCGAATCGGGCCGCCAGTTCGTCGACTCGGTGAGGGTGGTGCTCCGGCCGCATACGGCCGGCGCGCTCGAGCAGGCTCATGCCGTGCAACGCGCTCCACAGCACTTCGGTCGCGGTCCCGTCGCCGTCCGTGCACCTGACTTGCATAGGGCTGGCCCGCACGATGGGCAAGCAGGCGAAGACACTACGGGCAGCCGTCAGGGAAGGTGATTCCTGCCTGGTAGGTCGGCATTCCGTCGACGACGGTGGCCAGTACCTGGATGGCGGTGATCTGCTCGGGGTCGGTGCTGAGCGGGTTGCGGTCCAGGACGGTGAAGTCCGCGAGCTTGCCCGGCTCGAGCGAGCCGATCTCGGTCTCGCGGTGCATGGCGTACGAGCCCCCCGTGGTGTACAGGGCCAGGGCGTCGCGGGCGGCCAGCCGCTCGCCCGGGCCGATGATCCGGCCCGCGACGGTGCGGCGGATGATGGCGTCGCGGATCCCGGTGAGCGGGTCGGGCGTGATGACCGGGGCGTCGGAGGATCCGGCGACCGTGATCCCGGCGCGCTGCCAGGACCGGAACGCGTACAGCTGGTCCGCCTGGCCGCCGAATGCCTCAGCGAACCCGTCGCCCAGGCTGGACAGGAACCCCGGCTGGCTGACGACGGGGATCCGCAACTGCGCCGCCCGCGCGGTCAGCGCCGGGTACATGGCGCCGCCGTGTTCGATGCGGTGCCGGCGCGGGTTCCCCGGCGTGTCGGCCAGGATGGTCGCGTACGCGTCAAGCACGATGCCGATGGCCCGGTCGCCCTGGGCGTGGATGCAGACCTGCAGGCCGCGGGCCGCGAAATCGCGCGCCATCGCGGTGAGTTCGGCCGGCTCGAAGTACAAGATGCCCGAGCCGTACGGCGGCACCGGGTAGGTTCCGCGGATGGCCGCGGTGCGGCTGCTCATGCCGCCGTCGGCCCAGATCTTCACGGCCTGCGCGGCCAGCCGCCCCGACCGGCGGCCCTGCAGACCTGACCTGGCCAGCTCGTCGATCTCATCGTGCACGGTCAGACCGTAGATCCGCTGGGCGAGGAACCCGGCGTCATCAGCCTCGGCATAGGCGGCGAGCGTCTGGCAGCGCATGTCCGCGTCACAGGCCGCGGTAATGCCCAGCGCCGCCAGCCGCTGCCCGGCGCGCCGCACCACCCGCGCCCGCCCGGCCGCGTCCATGCGCGCCAGGTCGTGCTGGAGCCGGCCGGCGAACACCCGGAACATCGGTCCTTCAAGCAAGACGCCGGTCAGCCTGCCCTGCCCGTCACGGCCGAACGCGCCGTCGGGCGGGTCCGGCTGGCCGTCGGCGAACCCGGCCTCGGCCAGCGCCGCCGAGTTGACCACGCACGCGTGCAGCGATGTGTGGTAGACCACCGCCGGACGGTCCGGGACGGCCGCATCCAGGTCCGCCCGGGTCGGGTGCCGCTGCTCGGCGAGCTTGTACTCCACGTACCCGCTGCCCGTCACCCACGACTCCGGCGACGTCCCGGCCGCGGCCGCGCGCAGCCGGGCCTGGATCGCCGCGATGTCCGGCGCCGCAGGCTGGCTGCAGTCCGCGCCCGCCGCCAGGTAACCGACGTCCATCACATGGCAGTGGGCATCGATCAGGCCAGGGACCACCGTGGCACCATCCAGCCGCACCACCGCGACCGCAGGTCCCGCCGCGGCGCGCACCGCGTCGGCCGGGCCGATCGCGGCGACCCTGCCATCGCGCACCAGCATGCTCCGGGCGCGGCCGCCCGGGGCCATCGTAACGAACTCAGCATCCTCGACGATCAGCTCCACTGGCTAGCCTCCCTGGCAGCGACCCCGCACCGGTACAGCTACAGCCTGCTGCCGCGATTGCCTGCATGGCGATCGTTGTCCACGGGTTTTCGTCGGGCTTGACCCAGACTGACGAGCACAGCCGTCCGCCCGGCTTGAGCACGCGCGCCAACTCGGCGGTCGCGCCGGCGAGGTCGGGAAAGAACATGTACCCGCGCGGCGCGAACTTGGCGACGGTCAGCCCCGGCTCGCCGGTGCCCGCAGCGATGTCGAGATGCCGCTGATCACCGGCGAGGCCGATCCGCTCGATCATGGCCGTGCCAACCGGGCCCAACTGGGCCATGATGACCGAGTCCCACTTCTCCCACCCGGCGGAAAGCCCGGCCCATGCCGCCCGCTGACCGTCCCGGATCTCATCACCGCGAGGCATTGGCTCTCCCGTTATCGGTGCATATGGCCGGGCCTTCATCACCAGTCACGGGGGCAGTGTCGCACAGCCGCCGGGGCGCTCGTGGCGCTGTCGGCTCCGCGGCAGGGACACCACTGGGCCGCTCACCACCCGCAACGGGTGATGCGCTGCCGGCTTCCCGGCCTGATCCTGTGGCAGTGCCCCGTCCATGTCGTACGCGGTGAGGAGGAGTGTGATGGCTCAGCAAGGTGAGGCGCAGCAAGCGGGACAAGAAACTCGGCGACTCAGCGGCGGGATGATCGCTTCGCTCATCGGCCTGGCGGTACTGCTCATCTTCATCATCCAGAACCGGATGCGTATCAAAATTACCTTCCTGGCCTGGCACTTCACCTGGCCGCTATGGGTCTACACGATCGTGATCGCGCTGTTCGGTGCGCTGGCGTGGTTCGGCATGGGCGTGATTCGCCGGCACAGACGCCGCAAGGAACGGCGCGAAAACCGGCGGGACTGATCGTCTCTAATCGCGCAGCTCACGCCTGTCCGAGCTCGTCCCGGCGGCGTGTCAGGTACGCGGTCTCCGCGGTGTTGCCCGCCAGGCCGATGGCCTTGTCGTATGCCGCGCGCGACTGCTCGCTGCGGCCAAGCCAGCGCAGCAGGTCGGCGCGGGTCACATGGTAGGCGTGATAGCCGGCCAGCCTGTCCGCAAGGCGGTCGACGGTCGCCAGTGCCACTTCCGGGCCGTCTAGCTCGGCGACCGCGATCGCCCGGTTGAGTGCGATGATCGGCGACGGGTCGAGGCGGACAAGCTGGTCATAAAGGGCGACGACCCGCGGCCAGCCGGTGTCGCGGACGTTCTGGGCGGAGGTGTGCACCGCGGCGATGGCCGCGAGGATCTGGTAGCGGCCGGGTGCCGCCCCGGTGGCCAGGCGCTCGCGCACCAGCCGGCTTCCCTCGGCGATCAGCGCCGCGTCCCAGGTTTCGCGGTCCTGCTCGCCGAGGGGGGCCTTCGCGCGGGTGATACGCTGCCCCATGGCGGTCTCCGGTACCAGGAAGGCACGGGCGATCTCCGCCACGGTGAGGCCGCCGACCATGCGCAGCGTCAGCGCCACGCGGGTCTCCTTCGCCAGCGCCGGGTGACAGCAGGTGAAGATCAGCCGGAGCCGTTCGTCGTCGATGGCGCCGAGCGGCTCGGGCGGGTGGTCGTCGTACAACAGCTGCGCCTGCCTCTGCTTGTCATCGCGCTTGTTCTCGCGCCGGATCCGGTCGATGGCCTTGCGGTTGGCGGTGGTGGTCAGCCAGGCGCCTGGATTGGGCGGCACGCCGTCGGCCGGCCACCGCTCGACTGCGGTCGCGAACGCCTCGGCGGCCGCCTCCTCGGCGATGTCGAGGTCACCGAAACGCCTGGTCAGGGAGGCGACCACGCGGGCCCACTCCTCGTGGTGCGCCCGGCCGATCGCCTCCCGGACGGCGCTCACGGCCGCGCTCACAGGAAGGCCCATCGCTGAACATCGCCTCGTCGCCGCGGTTGTCGATGACGGTGGCCGTGCTTGGCGCAGCCAGGCCGCCGGCGAAGAGCCGGTGACCCCCCGCTATGAGCCGCTCGTTGAACGAGTCGATGGCCGCCATCTCCTCCGGGGTGGCGAGGCCTGTCGTTTCGTCGATCACGGAAACCAGGTACTGCATCACGGATCATCTCCTGTGGTTCGCGGTGCCCTTGAAGGGCAGCCTCTCACCCCTGCTACGAACACCCCTGCCCCGATCCGACACCGTCTCCCCGGTGTCTTTCAGACTCTCAGGTATCCCGGGTGTGCGAAAGCAGCTGAGGCGGTCAGCCGGCGATGACCTGGATGGTTGTGAGCGTCGGATCGGCGGCGTAGGCGATACGGCCGCCGTCGGCCCGCGCGGCCTGGAGCGCGTCGAGCGCGGCCGCGGAGATCACCTCGCCGGGTGCGAGGACGGGGACGCCCGGCGGGTACGGCGCGATCAGCTCGGCGCTCACCCGGCCCACGGCGGCGACTGCGGGCACGGTCTCGTGGCGGGCGAAGAACGCGCTGCGCGGGTCGGTCGCGGTGGCCGGCTCGACGGTCCACGCGGCGGCTGGGGCAGTCTTGCGCGGTTCGCCGCGGTGCCTCTCGATGGCGGCCACCAGGGTGTCTACCAGGCGGCCGACGGTGTACTCGTCGTCTGAGAGCGTCACCATGGGGACCAGGACGTCACGGTCGGCCATTTCCAGCGGAATGCCCGCGCCGAGCAGGTCCGCCTCGACGGCGTGCCCGTGGGCGCCGGTGCCGGCGAGCTCCTGCATCGCCAGGGGCGAAGAACTGGACGGCACCGAGGTCATCGACCTCGCGCTCGACGCGATCGGGCGGGCTTCGGCCGGCTAGAGCTAGACCGAGAGCCACCGGATCCGCGCGCCGAAGAAGCGCACCGCCCTGCCCGACTAGCCCCCGTCCAAGTTGATCCAGAACGGGTGCGGCTGACTCTGGTCAGCGCCGTGGCACCCCGGCAGCGTAGACACCCGCGACCTGGCTAGCCTACCTGTCGCTCATCACCGGCAAGGAGGGCATCTACCTGCAGAAGCTGGCAGGGAACGGGCGTTCGGGCGGTGCGATCCGGCTGCCGGGCACGGTCACCAAGGGCAACACCTTCCCGCTGGCACAGCGGATCGGGATTGCCGGGCGGGGCACGGCGGGGGTGTACGTCCTGTACGGGGCGGGCTATCCGTCCTACACAGCCCTCGAATTGCTTCGAGCGGGCACCACGAAGCCGGTCAAGCTCGAGACGTTCGGCGGGTTCAGCGAGGAGGTCGCCGGCGACACGATCAGCGCCGGGCCGAACGGCCGGCTCTGGGTCACCTGGTTGGACGGCGATGGCACGCCGCCCCGGCTGTTCGTCCGGGCGTCCGGCGCCACCGGCCTGTCCTTCGGCAAGACGGCTCAGGTCGGCCTGCCCGCGGGGACCACCAACGTCAACAAGGTGTACACCAGCGCCCGGGCCGGCAAGCTCGACGTGGTCGCGCTGCTGACCAGGCACGGGAAGACCGCGTACTGGGCCACCCAGGTACCGCTTCCCAAGTAGCCGGCTACCTGCTCGCAGCTCAAGACAGGGGACGTTTGGGCACGCTCGCATGTGCCCAAACGTCCCCTGTGTTCGTAGCCGCTCGCAACATTCGAGATAACAGCAACAAGCGCGGAGCGCACCAAAGGCGGGGGCGGGGCCCGAAGGCGTCCGGCTAGGGGGTGAGGCGGTTCGGGCCGCGGAAGAGGAACGTCACGTCCCTGATCGAGTCCAGGCCGAGCAGGACCATGAGCAGGCGGCCGAGGCCCAGGCCGAAGCCGCCGTGCGGCGGGCAGCCGTACCTGAAGCAGTTGAGGTAGTCCGCCATCGGCTCGGGCCGCAGCCCCTTCTCCGCGGCCTGGGCGACGAGCACGTCGTAACGGTGCTCGCGCTGTGCCCCGGTGGTGATCTCGAGCCCCTTCCACAGCAGGTCGAAGCTCGCGGTCAGCTGCGGCTTGCCGTCCGGCCGCAGGTGATAGAACGGACGAACGGAGGCGGGGTAGTCAGTAACGAACACGAACTCGTGCCCGGTCTCGGCACGTACTCGCGCTCCGACCGCCAGCTCGCCGGCGTGGTCGAGGTCGGCTCTGCCGACGTGAGCGCGGCCGGAGTCGCCGGCACCCGTTTCGCTGATCTGGAGAGCCTCGGCCATGGTCAGCCGCGGGAACGGCAGCCGCGGCACCGTCACCAGGGTCTTGAATTGCTCTTCGATCGCCGCGCCGTGCGCGGCGGCCACCGTCGTCAGGACGTGCGTGAGCATCCGCTCCTCGAAGCTCATCACGTCTTCGACGCCGTCGATCCAGGCGAGTTCGACGTCCACGCCGGTGAACTCGGTGGTGTGCCGCGCCGTGAACGACGGCTCGGCGCGGAACACCGGGCCGATCTCGAAGACCCGGTCCACGCCGGCCGCGATCGCCATCTGCTTGTAGAACTGCGGCGACTGCGCCAGGTACGCCTTGCGGCCGAAGTAGCCGAGCTCGAACACCTCCGCGCCGGACTCGGATGCGGTGCCCATCAGCTTGGGCGTGTGCATCTCAGTGCAGCCCTCGGTGAAGGCGAACTCGCGCATCGCCCGCTCGACCGTGGTCTGCACCTCGAACACCAGACGCGCGGCGGGGCGGCGCCGCACGTCGAGGAATCGCCAGTCCTGGCGGCCCTCAGGTCCGGTGCGCTCGTCGATCGGCAGCGGCGACTGCGCCAGGTTCTCCACCGTGACCGTCTCCGGGATGAGCTCGAGCCCGCCAAGCGAGACCACCGGGTTGGCCTTCACCTGGCCGGTGATCCGGACGGCGGACTCGGCGGTCAGGCCGTCGAGCATCGCCTCGAGCGGGCCGCGGTCCCTGCGGTGCGTGACCTGGACGGCGCCGGTGTGGTCGCGCACGATGACGAACTGCATCGCGCGCTGCAGGCGCAGCGCCTGGACCCAGCCGGCGATGGTGACGGTGCTGCCCGCCACAGTGCTGCCAGCCACAGTGCTGCCAGCCACCGCGCGCAGGGCGGAAATGGGAGTGCGGATCATCGCTTAGTCCTCCTCAGGACCTCGTGACTGATCCCTTGGAGGTGCGGGCGAGAAGGGTGGACTCGCGGTGCCACCGCACCTTCGCCGCCCGGAAGGGGCGGCCTCATTGGAACAACGCTCGGGAGTGTCTTCGCTCGGGGACGCGAGACCGCCCTCACAGCTTCCGGCGGCTCTCTCGGCTCGCGCGATCCCCGGCTACTCGGTTCCGTCGTCGCGTTCCTGGTAGGCTAGGCGACGCCTAGGGGGCTGGGCAATTCGTTTCCGCGTGGCGCGTCAGGCGCGCCCCCAGGCCATGGATGTAACTTTTCGTCATGAGCGACTTGCTGCCCCTGTTCCCGCTGTCCACGGTGCTTTTCCCGGGCATGCGCTTGCCGCTGCATATTTTCGAGGACCGGTACCGCCTGCTCGTCAGTGACCTGGCGGCGCGGCCCGAGCCACGGCGGTTCGGGGTGATCGCGATCCGCAAGGGGCGCGAGGTCGGCGCGGACGGCGTCACCGCGCTGCACGAGGTCGGCTGCGTGGCGGAGGTACGACAGATCACGCAGCACGCCGACGGGCGGTTCGACCTGGCCACCGTCGGCGCGGAACGGTTCCGGCTGCTACGGGCCGACACCTCGCTGCCCTACCTCCAGGGCGAGGTCGAGTGGCTCGACGACGACGCGAGCCCGGCAGGCGCGGACCAGGCCGTGGCCGCCGAGGCGCTCGCGTTCGCCACCCGCAGGGTGCAGGCCGGCTTCCGCGCGTACCTCAATGCCCTGGCCGACCGGGGCGGCAGCGTCATCAGCATCGCCGACCTGCCGGACGAGCCGGTCCTGCTGTCCTACGTCATCGGCGCTGCGATGATCATCGACCTGCCGGAGCGGCAGTCGCTGCTCGCCGCACCGTCCGCCCTCGACCGGCTGCGGCGCGAGCGCTCTCTCCTCGTCAGGGAGACCGCGATGCTCCGCGCCACCACGTCCCGCCCGGCCCCGGATTACACCTTCGAGCAGTTCAGCCAGAACTGACCGGCTGACGACTTCCGGGGCTTGAACCTGGACTGCGGTCCAGGGTTTAGCGTTGCCGTCATGGAGGTCGGTCAGGTCACCGAGGCGCTGACGGTCGGGCAGCTAGCAGCCCTGGCCACCGTGCGAATCGACACGATCAGGTACTACGAGAAGGAAGGTCTGCTGCCGGCTCCCCGGCGTACCGGAGGCGAACACCGCCGGTACGGGGCGACCGATCTGGACCGGGTGCTGTTCATCCGTGGCGCAAAGCGGCTCGGGCTCCGGCTGGCCGAGATACGCGAGCTGCTCGCGGTCCGTGACACTGGCGCGTGCCCATGCGAGCCCGCGGAAACCCTGCTGCGACAGCACGTCGCCGAGATCGCCACCGAGATCGAGCGACTGTCAGCGCTGCGAGACGAATTGCTTTCCATGCTGACCGCCATACCTGGCCCGGACTGCCGTGATCCGCTGCCGGGTACCTGGCGCTCTCTCAGCTCAGGAAACGAGGAAAGGAGGTGATCCATGATGTGCCCATGCTGCGGTTCCACCACCTGTGACTGCTCTTGCTGCGACGACGTATGCGGTTGCCGCTGAGCTGAGCCAGCACCCCTGCCCCGAGGCGCCAGGGCGGGGGAACGGCGCGGGGCACCCGAGCATAGGATCGGCGGCATGTCGACGCGGCTTGTTCAGATTGCGATGAATGCCCGGGATGACTCCGCGGTCGGCCGGTTCTGGGCGGAGGCACTCGGCTGGAGTCTTGCCAGCGAGGAACCCGGCGTGACCAACCTCGAACCCCAGGGCTTCGTCTATCCCGACCCCACCGCGGTCTGCATCGACGTCATCCGCGTCCCGGAACCCAAGACGGTGAAGAACCGCGTGCACATCGATCTCGCCACCACATCCGACGCCCATCAGGCGGACCTGGTCGCGCGCCTGCGGGGCCTCGGCGCGACACTCGCCGACATAGGCCAGGGTGACGTGCCGTGGACGGTCCTCGCCGATCCGGAGGGGAACGAGTTCTGCGTGCTTGAGCCCCGACCGGTCTACCGGGACACCGGGCCGATCGCCGCTGTGGTGGCCGACTGCGCG
>Ga0335082_10007275_pt1 | contig 12034 bp, 20 predicted proteins | sample Lox_Sample_41_FD_206718 | JGI IMG/M metagenome (GOLD analysis project Ga0335082, IMG submission 206718) | Soil microbial communities from Loxahatchee National Wildlife Refuge, Florida, United States - Lox_Sample_4.1 | ecosystem: Environmental > Terrestrial > Soil > Wetlands | place: USA...
CAGCGCGTTGCGCCCTGCCTCCTGGCTTCGTTCAACCGCGCTTTGGAGCGACGCTCGCGCCAGCACTGCGGCGCCCCCGCCGGCGTCGCGGTGCGCTCGGTCCCTCCAAACCGCTATGAGTTAGATCAGCGACGGGGCTCCTCGGCCTTACGCACGACGAGCATCAAGCCGACCACCATGATTGCGAGCGCTATGATAACAGCCCAGACCATCACGCATCCTCCAGTTCTGCCACATTCGATCGTAGGCCACTTGGTTGACCCGCACAACGCCCAACGTCACCGCGGCCGTCGCGACCACGCCAGCAAGGATCAACAGCCAGCTTGCTTTGCCGTAGTTCTGCGCGAGCCAGCCGACGAGCGAAACGTCGATCGCAACCAAGATGCCGAACACCACTTTGAGCCAGCCAACCTCCTCCTTGAGCCGGTCGATCTTTGCCATTGTAGGTCAGACTGTCACATCGCCGCGTTGAGATCTACGCTACGCCGCTGAGCCGCGGCGGGTGATCGGATGCCTCATTTCACACGCGGCGCACGTACCCGCCGTCGGCTCGAGCGGCCTGTTCGGCTGTTGGCTTGCGGCCTCGGTGCCGGCGCACCGCGAAGCAGCCCCTCGGTGCTCAGGTCCTCATCGACGTCAGGCCAGTGGATGCCGTAGCCGGCCGCGCATGGTTGCCAGTTTGCCCGCTGACGCGGGGTAGCTGCCGCTAGGCGCGGGTACCACTCGAGCGGCACAGAGATCGTGCGTCCGTCCATCAGGTCGACGGACAGCGAGTCTGCGGAGCACCGAACATCACGCACGCGTTCGTCAGCGCTGAGCGCCAATATGCCCATTCCACGCCTCCAGTAAGTCTGCCTGGTTTTCCTCGATCAAACGTCGGATGCGCCGCAGTTCGTGCGCCGGATAGCCACTGTTGCGGGCCAGGGCGACGGGCTGCAGCCAGAATTTGGCGGACAGGTCGTCTCGGTCGACGTGCACGTGGGGCGGCTCATTGGGTTCATGGCTGAAGAAGTACACCCGGCCCCCTCCTCAAGACAGTCGGCACTCGCGTACTCTAGCACCACGGCCTCAGCACGCCGAACGGCTTGCCGCTGAGCCGCGGCGGGTGAACGGAGGCCTCGATTCACACGGGCGGTGCGTACCCGCCGTCGGTTCCAGCGGCTGGTTCGGCCCGGCCCGCGCCCCGCACCAAAAACCACACGCGGGCTATTGTCCGTGGCGCGCCGCGTCCAGCGCCATCATGGCGAAGGCAAGCGCCACAGCAAGGAGAACGATCGTTGAAAGGACTTCCATCTCTACAGATCCTCCAGCGCATCGATGAGTCGCTCGACTCGGCGGTGAACGACGAAGCCAGACGCTGTAATCACCACGACAGCCACAAGCGCGCCCGCAACCCTGTGCGCGGGCGCTGAGCCGCCGCTCGAAACGAGCCAACCAACTAAGCTGATGTCCGTGACGACCATGACGCCCAGCCAGAACCTGAGATACGCGATTTGCTCCTTCGCCTTGTCCAGCTTCGACACAACTCAGACTATCACGTCAGCCGATGATCGACTACTGCTCGGTGCGCCTGGGGCCGAACGGATTGGCGCTGAGCCGCCGGCGTAGTGGCGCTCGCCAGTGCCACCCAAGCTCATGCCGGGCGGCTCGAGCGCCTGGTTCGGCTTCGCCGCTCGCGCATTTCGACGACTCGTCCAATTGCACGAAGAGCTTCGTTCACGGATTCGCGGTCGGGGAACATCTGCGCGACGTCGGGATCAAGCACGACCACGTTCGTTCCCTCCGCATACCGCTTCGCGTACTTGCCACGGACGCCACCAGCGAAGTCATAGTGTACGCGCATCTCAGCTCCTTCGCCGGTCGCCCTCTTCGTAGTCCTTCCGCTCGCCCGGGTCTGCCGGACGCGCGCTGATGATTCGGACGATCTGCTGCGCATCGTCCTCCGTATGTACCACGACGAGCAGCCGGTGGCGATGCGAGACGCCCATGGTTACCCAACGTTCCTCGTCATCCGAGTCGTCCGGATCTGGAATCGTGATTGACAACGTGTCGGCGAAAACCGTACTCGCCTCGTCGAAGCCGACGCCGTGCTTCTGCCGGTTGCGTCACTCCTTGCGGGCATCCCACTCGAACCGGATGGGCATGCGGTCATGGAGGCATCACGGCTCACCGCAGTCAAGCCGAACGCCGCGGCTCAGGCGCGGCGGCAACTGAAACCGAAGTTCAACTGAAGTACACCGATCACTCGAGCAAGCTCCCCGCCGTCGCCTGCAGCCGCATTGTTCGGCATGCCAGGAAACAGCTGCCATTCTCAGCCCGCCATCGGAAGAACCACTTCCCCCAAACGTGGGCAATTGATTTGCACGGCACGGCCTCCGCGAAACACGATGGTATGTTCCTCCGGCTCCGAGTCAGCCAGAAGAACCTCCTTCCTCCAGCTGCGATTTTCACATTCCCTGATGGTGCCAAACCCAAAAGGGCTGACGTGGCCACAGTCGCATTCAAACTCCGAGAGAACTGCCTGTGCCATACACCTCTCCACTCGCCGAACGAGCTGTCCATCACCCGCCGGCAAAGCCGGTCGGGTCCATAGGCGAGTTGGGCTGTCCTTCGCATGGGTGCGTGGCGTACTCGGATAGGGGCTCATCGAAGAGTGCTCCAAATGGAGTGCCTACTGCTGCACGAAGCACGTCTTCCCAAAGGATGACCGGTACTTGGTCGTGCTCGATGAGCGGCCAGTCGCCGAGGCATTCGTGACCGTGTGACAGCAGGTAGTAGAACTCAGCCGACCAGCCCAAGGTCCTAAGGTGTTGGCGGACGTCTAGGTAGCGGCTGTGATTCCTCGCGACGGTTGCGCCGATCGTCTTCACTTCGATAAACAGAGCCTGACGCTGGTCGCGTCGAAGGATGCAGATATCGGGCTTCAGTTGAAGGAACTCCTTTGGCCAAGATCCAAGAAGAAACGGGTTCTCTGAAAGAGGTGCTTCTACAATCAAATTCGCGAGGCCGAGTCGCCCGGGAGCGAAGGCGCCACTTTTGACGGGCCACCCACTGCGGCAGACGTATGTTGGGAGCGTCCACTCCGCGTTCTCTCGGCTGCGATACAAGATGAGCATGAAGAAGAATGAGGTCCACCACGACTCCGAGCTATGGAACCGACGACCCGGCAGCTCGAAGAGGTAGGTTGCGTTCTTCATCGGCTCGGTCACAGCATCCCTCCCGATTCTCATGCAGCCGAACGGCGCGGCTCAGGCGCGGCGGCAAATGGGCAACGAGTTCCAACCAAAGCACGACCGTTCACACAACCAAGGTCCCCGCCGGCGCCTGCAGCCGCTGAGTTAGCCACTCGACCGCCCGCCGCTGATCTCCACCAGCGGCTCGCCGGCACGTAGCAACTCGATCGCTCGTTCCCACCGCGAAAGAAGAAGCAGCTTGAGCTCTGGGTTGCTGATGTTGCCACAGGTAAGCCACACGAGTTGGGGCGGAATTCCACGCCGCTCCTGGAGCTGAACGAAGTCCTCATCCTTGGTCATCACGATTGCCCCGGCTGATCGTGCTCTCTCGAAGATCTCTGGATCGTCCGCTGTGAGCAGGCCAATTTCCGAGACGTGGACGGCTTGGATGTTTTCGCGATCCTCGATCCATCGACACAGCATCGGGGGCAGTTGAGCGTCCACCCAGATCAGCAATGGGGCAAGCGACTCGGGCATCTAGGCGGCAAGAGTCGGATGGTCCAAGCGTCGAGCCGCATAGATCAGACACGCAGCGATGTCTTCGGATTCAAGGTACGGATAATCGGTGAGGATTTCCTCCCGACTCTGGCCGGCTGCCAAGAGCCCGAGCACATCGATGACTCGTATTCGCATGCCGCGGATACATGGGCGGCCACCGCACTGGTCGGGATTGATGGTGATTCGATCCAGAAGGTCTGCCATCGCTCTCAGTCTCCAACTTGGTCTACCGTACCATAAGCCCGCGCTTCTGCTACAGCAGGCGTGCCTTCTGCAAGGCTAACGCTCGCGCTCAGGCGCGCGCGGCGCTTTTCCGCGCGTCGCATGCAGCGCGTTGTTCGGCCCGATCCGAGTAGATGCGCCCGCTAGCGCTTGTAGGTTGCTCGTGATCATTCTCCTGCAAATAACCGGCGCAGAGACACCCACCGCTTGCGCCAGCGCACCGTGCGGGCGGGTACGGTACGTCTCCACACGGGTCCGGGGGCCGGCATACCGTACTGGTCAGAGGAGAACCCAAGCTCGCATAACGCGCCAGCCAGTGCGCCATCCGCGCCGAACTCGTTGAAGTAGTTGCTTTGCAACGTCACATGTTGCCAATGCGGATGCCTCCCGACCAGGCAGGGAACCACCCGGCAGTACATCACCTTTCTTGCTGGGGGCTCCATCGATGCCTCCCGAAGAGCGTGCTTCGAAAACACCTGAATCGTCACATTCGCTGAGCGTCGTTCCTCGTAGAGGGGATCAATCTGGAACCCGATCGCGGAACCCCAGTCGTCCTCCTTGAGGTAGTAGTACAGCGGGTCCTCGTGACGAGGGTCGCCCTCGAGATGGTAACCGTCGTTCCACTTCTGAATCTTCATCGCTCTCAAGAAGCCGAACGCCTTGGCGCTGAGCGGCCGGCGCACCGACGATCACGCGAAGCGACGACGGTCAAGCCGGCCCGATCGAGCGCCGGGTTAGCGGCGATCGGTTCGCTCACGCCAGTAGCCCGGGCGACGGTGCTGATGCGCGACGGCAACCACATAGACGTAGTCCTCCCACACGCGATAGATGATGCTGTATGGGAACCCTGGCACGATCCGCTTGCGATACCCGCCGCGCAGCGGTGCACCAGCATCGGGACTCGTGGAAATTCGCTCAGTCGTCTCCTCGACAGCGGCCAAGAACCGCAGTCCGAGCCCGTCGAGCCGCACCTCATAGAAGTCCAGCGAGCCATCCGTTTCCGCCCGTCCGTTTCCGCCCGCGCTTCCGGGTGGAATATCGCCTCCTTCACGAGGACCGCTTGGCTCGCAACTCCGCGAAAACAGCCCGCGCCGGAATCCCTTGCACGACGCCATCTCGTAGCTCTCGAAAGCGTCGGTCGGCCTCGGCGATCCAGAGCTTCTCGATCTCCGCAGGTGATTCGAGAGTTTCTTCGAGGCTCGCGAGCAGCCGCAGCGCGAGTCGTGCACGGTCCTCAGCGGGCAGCCCCAGTGCGTCGTCTTCGATCTCAGCAGCGGAATGTGCCATCTCGTTCTCCGTCCCGCGCAAAGTAGCACGACACTGTGGGTGCCGCTAACGATATGCGCCTGAGCCGCGCGCGTCTTTCCGCGCGTCGGTCTCGAGGCGCGGGTTAGGCTCACTCTGCCCGCATCGTCGATAGGACTGGGCGTCTGGTCGATGTTTAGAAGACGGGAGCCGCTGCCTTGGTTCAGTCCGGATTGCTTTGGCCTGGTGCAATTAGGCATCCTCCATGTCCGTTCTGGTGCTACCGCCTCATTCACTGCGGCACTAGAAACGGCGTGACAGCGGTGTTCGCAGGAGTGGGCGTTGGCGATGGGGTGGCCCCCGAAGCCGGGACTGCCATCACGATCAGATCAACGGGCGCGAGGAGCGTATCCACAACCAACGTGCCCGGCAGATCAAGGAGAAACAGCAACCGCAAAAACACTCCGGGTGATCCGTGAGAGTGCGGAACGTCCCCGGTCGCGACGTAGTAGCCATCGTAGAAGCTCGCCTGAAAGGGATAGGGCCACGGGTTGTTGTGGTACGGGTCTTCGCCACGGGGCATGTGCGCGGCGACGCCCATGCAACCTGCCAGCAGCGGCGACAGCAGCACTATGAGAATGTTCAGGTGGCGAGGATACCAGCGGATCATCTACGCCCTTGAACCTGCAACAAGCCTAACGCGTTGCCGATAACGCGCCGGCGAAGAAAGTGTCGCGACAAGCACCGCCGCTCAATCCGGTCGCGTTCATCGGACTGGTTAGGCGGGCTCATCAGCCCTGCGTACCGTGTCGCCATCGAGCGCATGCGCCGTCTTGGTCCGCTTTGGAAGGGTACGGCGACGAAGGTTTCGAAGCGGTGCCTCCCCCTGCGCGACCCACATACGCCCAATTGCCTCTGCCGTAGCCTCGTAGTGCCTTACCGCGATCCCGGGTGCAGCGTGCCACATATCTTGAAGAGCGTGCCACGCCTTATCCTCCGCAGTCCGGCCGAAGCGCCAATAGTCGACCTCGTGCCTAACGCCTACAGTATTACAGCCCTCGGTTGGAGAGCAGTCGATGATGTGGACACGCTCTCCGTCCTTAGTTGACGGATTGTGTCCTGGATCGTTCAGCAGCGACACCGCGGAGGGATGCAGCAAGATCCTTATTCCCTTGATGCCGCAGCCCTCGGCTGCGTTCGCCCGAACCACGCCAGTCCCAAGGAAGTGCGCTGCATGATCTCCACCATCGGCGGTGATGTCTGATCTGAAGCGAAGCGCCGCAAATGATCCATGCCCGATCCCGATGCGAACGGGAATTTGTTGCGACAGCAGCGACTGAATCAACCCCACGGCCAATTCCGTTGCCTCGAACAGGTAGTTCGTTGCAATGAAGGCGGAATCGGAGAATGTGATCGCAGTGAGGCGATGGTGCATCTGCGCCAACTGGAGAGCGGCGCGAATGGAGAAGTGAAACCCAGAGAACACTTTCGCTAGCGGATCACGGTGCGCGCGAAGAAGGTCATCGATGTTCACGGCAAGCGGTCCGTCGAGTAGCTTCAGCGACTCGAGGTCGAGAGTGTTGCCTTCAGTCAATGCCGAGAAGCCAAGTACGTCGGCGAACATGACCACCTTGCCGTCAGTTGGGCTCATCTCGATCGTCTAAATCGCTGGTGGTCCGAAATCGTGCCCACGCCTAACGCTAGCGTTCAGCCGCGCCTTCTTTTGGCGTCGGCTGCGACGCGGGGTTAGATTTCAGATCGACGCGCACCACGCTGCCGGGAGGCAGTTTCTCCGGATCCACCTCCCACAAGGGTTCGTCTTCGTCCCCGAAAAATACGCCACTCCATTGTTCCGGATAGAAATCAGAGATGCGTATCCAGCCGTCATCGTCGCTTGTTGCCAACCACGCGACGCATCCACCTCCGCATGGACACGGCGCTGGTCGTCCCGACAGGGTTTCATCTCCGACTGGTTTTCCATCCTTCCACACGCGCAGGTTCAACGGCGCAGTTCTGAGGCGATGCAATCGCACTGTCGTCTCCGGTGCTCGCAGCCGCGTAACGAAGAATTCGTCGGCATCCTCCCGGTTCGTGAAGGAGAAGCTCCCGGTATCTTTCAACGCATAATGCCGACCCAACAGATCGAGGGAAAACGCATACTCGAAATCGCCATCGGCAACAGTAACCCGCCCGTCTTGATCACTTGTGCCCTCGCCGAGGGGTTTCGCGCCGGACAGGATGCCGCAGTGATTGGATGCCGACCAAAACATGAAGCTCGCGACCCGCACCCCTTGGACGGGTTTCGCGCGATCATCGACCAGCCGCAGAGACCGTCGGATGGGCTTGCGGAGTGTCAGTTCCATCTCGGCTTTCTGCCCTTCGCGCACCACCACGCGGCTCCCGTTCGGGAAAGCGATCTGCGTCTGGGTGACACGCGGGCCATAGGGAGGTCCGTGCGCACCGAGCCAGAGGAACTTTTCGGACCTGATGGAAGCGTAGCCGTCCGCTTCGAGATACAAGTACACTCCCTCCATGTCTGCGAGGCGGTGGGGCCAGCGTGAGCGAAGCCACGCCTCGTCAAGCTCCAGGACCAACTGCTCATCGTCGAGCTCAAGCCTGATCGGGTCGCTCATTTCATTCCAACGAACGGGCAATAGTTCCGCGGTAGTCAGATGAATGGCTTCCCCACGGTCGTTCTTCGCGTGCAGGCGAAGCTGCGTTCCGTGCACGACCCTGGCGCTCTCCAACATTGAAAGAGCGATGAGAGCGGCCACAACCGGCAAGCATCCTTTCCTCACTTGCTGAACCTCGCTGCGCAGCGACTAAATCTAACGCTTTGCCGCTGAGGCGCGGCGGGGTAACGCCCGCCTCAAATCACGAAGAAGCCAGCTCCCCGCCGGCGCCTCCAGCGGCTGGTTCGGCAAGCCCGCCAATTCCGCGCCACGTCCCCTCATTTCTTCACCCGGGTCAGGTGACCGAGTAGCCACCGTCGGCGGCGATGGTCACGCCGGTGAGGATGTTCGATGCCGGCGAGGCGAGAAAGACGGCAAGGCCGGCCAGCTCGTCCGGCCTGTTCCATCGCCCGGACGGCAGGCGCTCGAGAATCCGCCGATTCACATCGGGCAGCTGCTCCTGGATCGGCTTCGTGAGGGGCGTGTCGATCCAGCCCGGCGCGATCGCGTTGACGCGGATGCCGTCACTGGCGAATTCGACCGCGAGGGTGCGGGTCAATGAGACGATTCCGGTCTTGGCGGCGCCGTAGGCCGGGGCAAGGGGCGCCGCGAAATACGAGGTCATCGAGGCGATGTGGATGATGCAGCCGCGACTCGCCTTGAGATGCGGACGGAACGCGTTGGCGAGGCGAAGCGCACCGGTGAGGTGCAGGTTGACGATTTCATTGAAGACGATAGGCGAATACTCCTGGCCGATCGCAACACGACCGGCGCAATGGATGACGACGTCCATTCGTTCCGTGCGGGCAGCGAGCGCCGCAACCGCCGCGTCATCACACATGTCGACCTGTTCAAATCTGAGGTCCGAATTCTGGTCGGCCCGTGGCGGCGCGATATCGACGATCGTCACCACCGCCCCGGCTTGCGAGAACGCCTCCGCAAAGGCGGCACCGATCCCGCTGGTGCCGCCGGTGATCAGGACATGCTTGCCCTTCACGCTGAAATCGATGCTCATGAATTTTCCCCCTCACCCCTTCGCCGGGTTCGTTGCGACCCCCGGCTGTAGCTGCACCGCCGTACCGTGTCCCTGGTGTCTCGCGTGGCCGAACGTCGTGCGCATGAGCGGCCGGCGCAGTGACGACCGCAAGTTACCATAAAGCTCAAGCCGGGCCGATCCATGCGCGGGTTAGCCCTTCCCCTCAATTTGTTCGCGGACGGATTGTGTCACTTCGCCCTTCACCAGCGGCAGCAACACGTCCTTTACCTGTGCCAGCATGCCCGGCCCGCGACGATCCGACACAAAGTCGAACAGCGGGCGACCGACCAGGTCCTGAGGCCACAAGACTTGGCTCGCGAAATCAACGCGGTTCGCAAGGCCACACCGCAAATCGCACCCGAGCCTGACACACAGCTCACGAAGCACAGACCCTGCGGCCTCCACAGGTGCCTCGAATAACCGGAGCGGGTTCGCGACTGCGAAGACGATGAAGTAGTCGTCGAATGCCGGACCCGCATCGGTCGTGTACTCACCAATGACGCGAATTGAATCTATGGGCAACGACCAGACGAGGTCCTGGCCGCGCTCGTACCGCAGGGTCGCACCGTCCACGACCAAGTGGTCGTGCTCATCCTCGCTATGCGCTCTTCCAGCCATCGCTCGCTATAGGGCTAACGCCGTGGCGATGAGCCGCGCGTTCTTTTCGCGTCGGTCTCGATCGCCGAGTTAGACGTTGTCATCATTTCCGCGACTGCCGTGCAGCGTGCGAATCCGGTCTTGAAATCAGCGCCAGGTCAGACGGCCATCAGTCCCGATGGAGCAAAGCTGGCCAGGTCGCGGAATATGCCACTCTACCGATCCAGCCCGCGCGCCACCACCTCGGATCCAGGTCACCAGTTCCTCGTCAGAAAGAATGTCTCTGCCATGGTGCTTGGCATCCTCGTAGCCACTGTAATGAACCACACAAACGTTTTTGGCGGCTATTGCCTCGACGAACTCGTCGACAGCCCAGAAGAGCTGTGTGCTTTCTGGATCAACGCCCGAGAAATACTGCTCCTCGGACGGGTCGCCCGCGTGAGGCCGCCGCAGCGCTTCAAGCTTGCCGTATCTGTCCCACGTCTCCAAAACCTTACGGTACTCCTCGACCACAATACTCCAGTGGTTGCTTCGAGGCCAAGGAAACCGCGTGTTGCAGTCGGCGAATACGGCCACTACAGCGCGGAGTTCCTCGACGTCGGAGCGCCTCAACAACGGGCATAGCAGGTCACCTGTAAACAGCACTCGGAAGCTGCTTTCTGCCTCCTGTAGTTCGGTCAGGATCATGGAGGCACCCGGGGCGTAATCGCCGTGAAAGACCGGGAGTGCCTTCAACTGCAGGCCAGAGGCAGTGCTGACTCTAACAGCGTGCCCGAGCGGCAAGACGCACAACTCCGTTCCCGCAGCGAGCCAACTGAACCTCGTCATGATGTCTGCCCAACATCTCTCAGTAGCGTAGACGGGTAACTTCGGTCGGACACCATGGCGGCTGTGGCTCGCCACGAGCCAGTCCAGGCCCGCGACGTGATCAAAATGAGGATGTGTGATAACCACCGCGTCTGGGAGCCGGTTGCCGCCGCGCACAAGCGCGTCGACAATACCCATCCCGACGTCGATGAGCACACTCCATTCTTGGTTGCCGTGGGCATCTTCCCGAATGATTGAGAAAGATGTGTTCGCATATTCCCGGAAGTCACCCGCCAGCGCGGTGTGCCGAGACCCCGGGCCTTGAGGTGCGCCGAGTTCGATTGGCCACGCATTGCCTCGTCCATTCAAGCGCACGACGTAGCTCACGCTTCACCCCTTGAACGTCTAGCGGCGAGCGCCGGCGGAAACCGACCTTTGCCCGCCGTTGCCTGCAGCCGCTGAGTTAGACTCTGCCACCCCATCGTTTCCCCCAAACTTGTTGACGAATCTTTGCAGCGAGCAAAGGTCGCGGTTGGCACCCAGCTGTTCTAACGTCCAGCTGTAGAGTGACAAGTACTCCATATCTTCCGAATGATCCCGGAACAGCGATCGCAATCGCGGCAACGCTTCGTGCAGGCCTAGCCTACCAACGGCGTAGATAAACTCGAACGGGTATTTTCGCGAGAGAGCGTACGCACGTCGCCGCGATTCGCGCAGGAGACCCTCTATCACTCGCATTCTCCAATAGGAGTCGTCGAGATTCGCGAGCAGGTATTCAGCATCAACAGAGAGCACTGCACGCGGGCTGCGAGCGATCATCTCAAGGCAGCTTTGCGAACGTGTCGTTTGATACTCCGCAAGAAGGAAGGCCGCAATTGCCGGATCAACTCCCACACGTTTCAAGGTGCGTTCCGCGATGTCTCTTCTCGCCTTGCGTTGGTGGGATCGGAATCTCATCGCCAAATTGAGCGCCTCTGATTGAGGCAAGAGCCGCATCCACATTTCGAGACGCCGATCAGCTGCGGCCTTGTCGCGACTAGGAAGCCGGTCCGCCGCTTCGGCCAGGGTGCAGAGCAAGCGGAAAAATCGGTTACTGTCCCTCTTCGCGAGGCGATGCAGAATGAGCGCCTCGACGATGTCTTCGATATGGGCGTTCCCCCCACAGGCCGCGCGCCCGGTGGAACAGTTCTGCGGGCGTGAGAACCCTGATCTCGGCCAGCGCGACGCGTTGTCGGACCTCCTCCCGCCGCTGCTCGACATGGAGTTCGGCAAGCTGTTTTTGAAGGTCTTCGTTCAATTGGTTCATCGGGCACTGGACGTGATCGTCTAACGTTGGCGCTCAGCCGCGCGGGCCCCGACGCGACGGTTCCCGTCTTCCGAACGGCTGCGCGGCCCGCGTCAGCTGCAGCGGCTTGTTAGGCAGGGCGCGCTTTGCTCGTCGAGTCGGGTTCACTCGTCCCAATTCCATCGGCGACCGGTGACTTCGATCTTCACCACGTCGGTTCCTTCGAACGGAATGTCTTTCCGACCGCGGATCTTAGTGACGTAGCCGCCATTGATGATGACGTCCCTGAACACGCGCCCATCAGCAACCGCCACATCCGCCGTCCAGTACCCCATCCCCGCTTCGGGTTGGCTCACAAGAAAAGCCGACCATTTCTCTGCAGGGAGCAGCTTCATCGTGGGCCTAACGCTCAGCGTTCACGCGCGCGCGAGTCTTTCCG
>Ga0335082_10007276_pt1 | contig 12033 bp, 11 predicted proteins | sample Lox_Sample_41_FD_206718 | JGI IMG/M metagenome (GOLD analysis project Ga0335082, IMG submission 206718) | Soil microbial communities from Loxahatchee National Wildlife Refuge, Florida, United States - Lox_Sample_4.1 | ecosystem: Environmental > Terrestrial > Soil > Wetlands | place: USA...
CGGACGAGGGCGTCCGCCCCACTAACGGATCTTTTCGTCTTTTTCGACTTTGCCGTCGCGGATGTGGATGACGCGGTGCGCGCGCATGGCGATGTCCATTTCGTGGGTGACCAGGACGATGGTATTGCCCTGCTGCCACAGCCGCTCGAACAGAGCCATGATCTCGTTGCCCGTTACGGTGTCGAGCGCGCCGGTAGGTTCATCTGCGAGCAGAATGGATGGAGTGTTAACAAGAGCCCGAGCTACGGCGACGCGCTGACGCTGTCCGCCGGAAAGCTCGTTTGGCTTGTGGTGCATGCGGGCTTCCAGGTCAACGGCGCGAAGGGCTTGCTTGGCTTTCTCCAGGCGCTCTTCCGAAGAGATCCCGGCGTAAATCAACGGCAGTTCGACGTTGTGCAATGCGGTTGCGCGCGCCAGCAGGTTGAAGGTCTGAAAAACGAAGCCGATTTCTTTGTTGCGAATCCGCGCCAGCTCGTCATCCTGCATGTCGCTCGCTAGCTTGCCATTGAGATAATACAGGCCCTTGGTGGGGGTGTCCAGGCAGCCGATCAGGTTCATGAGCGTGGACTTACCGGAACCAGAAGGGCCCATGATGGCGACGTATTCGCCACGATGGATCTCGATGTCCACGCCCGAAACGGCGTGAATCTCCTGGTCGCCCATGACGTAGGTCTTCCACAGATCGTACGTCCGGATGACGATACCGTCTCGTTTTAAACTCTCGCCGCGGTCGACGAGTTCTTGAGTCGCAGTCGCCATTCGTAGATGTTAGCTTTCTGTTTTAACGCCCGGAGTCTTATTGTCGACTTTGACCTTGGCAGCATTCCGCAGAGTGCGAATGGTTTTGTAGGTCCCGGTCACAATCTGATCCCCTTCGCCGAGGCCGTCGGTGACTTCGATATCGGTTGCGCCCGTGATTCCGGTCGCTACCTTCTGGAACTCAGCCTTCCCGTTCTTGACCACGAAGACGCCCTGGAGCTCTTCCTTCTTCGCTTTTTCGGCCGCTGGATCGGTTTTCGCCGCGGCTTGAACGCCTTTGTTCTTGTTGGCTGGTTCCAGATCGCCGCGCTGACGAACAGTCAAAGCCTGGATGGGAATGGTCAGCACGTGCTGGCGTGTCGCAGTGACGATCTTTCCGGTGCAAGAAAGACCGGGCCGGATTTCATCGGGAGGATCGTCGAGGGCGATAACGACTTTGAAGTCCTTGGCCTCCTGATTGGATACGGCGCTTTGCGAGGCGGCCAATCCTGTGGAGCGGAGGATCGCGGTGTTGCCAATTTCGGTGACGTGTCCGTGAAAAGTCTTGTTCGGAATGGCGTCGATGGTGACTTCGGCGGCCTGGCCGGTCTTCACGTTAACGATGTCGGTCTCATCGACCTTCACCTCGGCAGTTATGACGGACATGTCGGCCACGGTCATGATGGTGCTGGCGGCCGAATTCTGGACGCCGGGGACAACGGTTTCACCCTCGCGGACCGGCAAGTTGGTAACGATGCCGTTGATAGGAGAAGTGACGAAGTATTTGTCGAGGACATCGGAATAGCGCATCAGGGCGGCCCGAACCTGCGCTACCCGCTTCTGTGCGGAATCGAGTTGCTGGCGGGCTTGAGCTTCCTGCGATTTCGCCTGTTCGAGGCGGGCTTGTGCCTCGCCGAGCGCGGAAACAGCGGTGTCGTATTCAGCCTTCTTCTGGTCGAAATCCTGCTTGGCGATGAGTTTGGACTTGTAGAGCTCAGTGGCGCGTTCGAGGTTGAGCTTGGTCCGCTCGAGTTCTGTCTTGTTGCGGTCCAGCGTGGCCTGTGCAGTGCGGATGGCATCGGCCATCGATCTCATCCCAGCCTCTGACGCAGCCGAATCCGCCAGAGCGGTGTCGATCGCGGCCTTTTGGGCCACGACGTCGGCGTTGGCTTGAACCGATTCCAGCTTGGCGACGACCTGGCCCTTCCGCACCCGATCCCCTTCCTTTACCAGGATTTCGGTGATCGGCGCGGCGCCGAAGGTGTTAGCGCCTAAGTTGATGTAATTCTTGGGCTTAATCTCTCCCGAGGCAGTGACAGTGGCGGTCAGATCCTGGCGGACGACCTTGCCGGTTTGTACCCCAACGATACCGCGTTCGTTGAGCTTGATACTGGCAAATACGCCGCCACTGACCACAACGATCAGCACGACAAATAGTAGGATCTTCCATTTACGCTTCACTTGGGATTCATCTCTCCGCCAGATTTAGACGTACAAATCCGGTTGTTTGTTCGATATATGTATATTCCATCGTATCACGCTCATTCCAACGCGACCGTTCCGTCGGTCCGTACTCTGGCGTTTACACCGGTGCGAAGCAAGGCGAACTGGTTATCGGTGAGGGAGATAATGGCGATCGGGCGGCGATACATCTCGTCTGCGACGATGGAGGCCAGGGCCAGGAAGGAATCTGTACCAGTAACCAGGATTGCAGCGGGCGCTGTGCCGGCGCGGATGGCTTCGAGCAAGACAGCGGTCGTTGTGCTGGACCCTACGGTATGGGGAATCGCGAGGACCCGGCTGGAAGCGATTTGACCCGAGAGCGGGTGACGGCGATCGATGATCTCACCGGTTTGATGGTCGTAGCCGCCCCAGAAGCTGAGTGGTTCAGAGGAAACGAGCAGCTCGCCTTGGCCCTCGCCGGCGACTACGACCTGGCCTTGGATTACCTCTCCCATAGCGATTCGTCTCTGACGACGCGGCCCTCGATCGCTGACTGTACACAGTCACGCATGCTTCCGAAGACGACCTGGGCGGCCAGCAATCCGGGTGCATAGTGGGCGTATTTGGCGGAATTGGTCATGAGCACCTTTGTCGATTTCGGGAGCATGGGTGTCGCCAGAATGCAGGTGTCGACGGTAAGGCGGACGCCGAAGGCTTCGATGGGCGCGAGCAATCCCTCTTCGCAGGCGAGCTGACTCATGATCCGGCTAGTGGTTACCAGGAACTGCACATCGGGGTGCCGGCGCTTACCTTCAAGGAGGGGCGCAAGTTCGCGGAATTCGGCTAGCGAGAAGTGCGGGCTACCTAGGACGACCAAGTCGAGCCTGGCGTCGGGGTTTGTGGTCAGCTCGCGGCGCGTCTGACGGAGTTGGTCCATCGTGATGGTGTGGACATCGTCCGGCATGTGTCCCTGGAAGGCAGCGGTGAGAGTCGGCGCTTCGGGCGTGACACCCACGACGTGGAACAGCGCTACGGCTCCGGAAGACGCGGCTGCTGCTCCGAGCGCCTTGAGCTGATCTTCCTTCGGACGCGCTTGGAGGCCGTCAATCACGGGGATGCGACTTCCGGCAAGCCTGCCGAGCAGGATTCCAAGAACCGGGTAGAAAGTATCGTCTTGCTGAACATGCACGGGAACGTCGTTCAGACGGACCAGCAGCTGGCCGGCACGATTTTCAGTAAGGTGCAATCCGACGGCGGGCACGCGGCCGGTGATCGCGGCGCAGATGTCGAGGAGGTCGGGATAGCGTTCAGTGCGCGCACCGATTACGGAATTGGCGAAGACGATCGCGTTCGACTCGCCCCACGCGATCTGCTGGCCGAACTTCGGCGCCATGGAGGTTTGGTAGGGCGCACAGGTCCACATCGGCACGCAGCCCATGCTCTGGTAGGCACGCATCTGGCGCTGTGCTTTATTGGCCCAATCTTCTGGTACGGGCCACTCGCGCCAGTGGCATTCGTCCAGGCCGCTGACGTTGAGCGAGGTCGGGATCGCGACCTTTGCGCCGTAGGATGCCAAGCGCTCGGCGAATTCGAGACCGGCCTCGCCCATGTAGATGGTGCTATCGATATGAGCTTGGGAAATGTTGAGCAGTGAGTCGGCGTTCTGGATTTCGGCCATCCGGACAATGATGGACATGGCCATTTTGGCGGCCGGTCCTTGTTCGCCCGAGAGGAGTGCGCGGTCGTGGGCGGACAGGTTCATGCAATATCCGATGCTAACGCAGAGGGTGTGGTCAGCGCCCTGGATCAGGCTCGGTCAAATAGGATTAGCAGGCCGCTGCGGATGGTGTCGATTATGTTGACGGGCAACTTGCCGATGCGTTCCGTCAATTCTGTCTTGTCGATGGTCAAGATTTGAGAAACATTGACGACACCTGCCTTCGGAAGATTCCCTGCACCCTTTTCGAGGGGAACATTACCAGGGGCGCGGGCGCGCGTCAGATTCGAAGTGATCAGGCACACGACCGTGGTGGCGAGCCGGCTTCGGTTGAAGATGTCGCTCTGGACCACCACACAAGGATGACGCTCCGCAGGCGCCGAGCCTTCCGCCGGGCCAAAGTCCGCCCAATAAACCTCGCCCTGCCTGATTTCGGTCACCAGCGGTCCTTGATGGTTGAACGGAACTTCGCTTTCATTCGTCTGACGGTGCGGGCTTCGGTTGGATTCGGTTGATCGGAATAAGCCTGGTTCAATTGCTCGAGCATTTGTTCCTGTCGCCGGTGACGAAGATAATCCTCGAGCGCGAGCGAGAACAGACGGCTACGGCTCAAGCCCATGGCCCGCGCGGTCCGGTCGGCCTCCTTGAGGAGACTGCCGTCGAGCGAGATGGCGGTTTTCATGTCAACTCATAGTTTATACCAGATATCCTACCGATTGGAATACTCCTGGTAGTTAAGCCGGCTGCCGATTCATGGCCGAGCGCAGCATGACCACCGAAGCGTAAATGACCGCGAGGACCACCAGCCAGCGGACCCAGGTTAAGGGCAGCGATTTGACGATGAGCGCCGCGATCAAAACGCCGGGCAGCCCGCCGAGCGCGAGTCCGAGAGCCGGCCTGGGCGCGTAGGCGTCACGCCGGATGAATCGCGCGGTGGCGACCGGCATGAGGAACGCGCAGGAGCCCATCATGATGGGGAATGCTGCTTTCGGGTCCATTCCGAGGAGGCTTACCAGGATCATGCAGGGAGCGTACATGCCGATCCCCAGTGTCATCAATGCTCCGAGAACAATCGTACCTGCGGTACCCGCCCACAATTTCCAATCCTGCAAGATCAGCGCTGTGCCGCCTGCCGGAAACAGGTTCAGGTTCGACATGGTGAAGAACGTGGCCGCAGCAAGTAGCGCGACGCCCATACCGATCTGCACTTTTCGTCGGGACCATCCAGCAACGATCCCGGCGCCCAACCAGGCTCCGACCACCGATCCGCCGATCAAGAGGACTAGCGTCAACAAATCCACGTTCACGATGGCGATGAAGAGAAACGCTTCGAGGATTGTGGGCGGTGTGTGGCCGACGTTCAGTGTGCCGGGGATCAACTCGTCCGGCATCATTTTGCGGAACTTGAAAATCGATGCTGTGGGCGCGAACGAGCCGATGCCTAGCGTGTCGAAGAAGTTGGTGACGAATCCGATGAACAGCTCGAAAATCGAAGGAATGCCCGGCGTGCGGCCCTTACCCTGGAACCAAATCCACAGGTAGCCCAAACCAAACAGTCCAAGGGCGATGAACAGTCCGTCGCGCGCAGTCAGCATCGGAGCAACGATAGCACGCGTGCGGAGTTTGGCGTCAACCTCTAGTCAGCGGTTGCCGTGGTTACTGACAGAGCTTTCCGCACGCGGTTGATCTCGGCACGGATCTCGTCGCCGGAAACGATCGACTCGATGATTACAGGCACGCTTGCCGGGATGAGCGAAGCAACCTCCTGAAAATCGAGGATGCTGATAAAGGACAGAGGATCGTGTTTATTTTGCGAATTTACTTCGCTCACATGGACTTGGCGGAGCCGGGGACCGAAAGCCTTGAGCATCTTATATGCCTCCACCATCGACGTATCAACCTGCCGGGCGTGACCGATGTCGAAACAAAAGGAGGCCTCGGGGAATCGTTCGAATAGCGCAGTTAGCTCGCGAACTGTTCGGCCGGCAGGCTTGCGCTGATCCATATTCTCAATGCACAACTGATTCCCGAGGAGTTGCCAATCGGCATCGCATCGTAGCGTATCGGGATGAATGACGAACGGCCAGCCGCGACCGAGCTGCTTGTAGAGTTCTTGAAAAATCCAAGCCTCTGATCCAGGCGGGAACTGGCTCGGAGCGTGAATTGAAACATATTCAAACTTGGAAAGGTCAAGATCGTCAAGCGATTGAATAAGCGGAATGAGTTCGGACTCACGAATCGCGGAGAGCTCAACGGCATTGACAGGCTCACGCTGCATCATTTTCAGAGCGCGTCGAAAATCTGACAGGCCAAGCGCCCCTGTGGAGTAACCAAGTACGTGCACTAGAAGACCCCGTAAAGACGAGTAAGCTTCTCTAATCCAGTTGTCTTGTCGAAAAAGAGTTCCAGTAAAGCATCGCGGAAATCATGGCTGACATTTCGAGCGCGCTTATACGTTTGGTCATCGTCCGCGACTCGCTCATGTAGCTTTTCAAGGTGGTCGCGTAACTTCGAATCACGGAGTATACCCAAGAACTCATCGTAAGCATCGAATATCTTCGATGCCGTCCGGTAAAGATGGTCGTGCTTGATTAGGAAACTAGCGAGAATGTCGAGAGGCGTCGCTGAGAATATCCCATGTACCACCTCAATCACATCGGGGGATCTATGTCCTCCGCGGAAGATACGACGGCGTTCCCTCGAATCGAAGTCAAGATGACAACGAAAACAAGCTAGAAGCCCCGCTGCGTAAAGCAACTTCCTAGACAGACGAAGCTTGAGGTTACGGATCGCCCAACCCTTTCCGGATCGCGCGCGAAGTTTATAAGCGAAGTCGACCGCCATTGTCCGCCAGAATCGAGCTAGATCGTTTAGAAGGAAGTGAGGGATGTGATGGTTATGAACAGTCGTGCCACGCCAAAAGCTTCGGTCATCCAGAAGATACCGTTTCAAGATGTTCTTGACGACCCGTTCGTGAGCTAAAGTTTGCCCTACAGGTTTCGACTCGAGCAGTAACAGCAATCTACGAGTTAGGTTCCTGTTTGTATCGTCCTCACCACCAATCTTGTGAATCAAATCGTGACTGGACGCCAAGGCCTCGAATGTTCCCTCTCGCCCTACCGCCTTTGGTGCGACTTTCTTGATCCTCTGCTCGGCGTCTAAGAAAAGAGCATGATGATTTGGGTCCGCGATGCCATCAACCAACAGCTTCCAATCGATATCGCTGCCAGTAGTGAATTCGCCACGAGCCAATGAGCCGTAGACGACGATGCTTGTGTCGTGTGAGTCCGCGTCGGAGAATGCTTGTCTGAGTTTGGCGAGGGTCTGCGCGGACAGTTTTTGCGCCGCCTCGATATTGGCCCAGTTCTTTCCTAGTTGTTTGCCAAGTAGGAGACTAGTGCAGGATGGTTGATCCATCTGAGCTACTATGATCGCACCTTAGCCGCTGACGACCAGTTCTTCCCGGGCCCCGATCTGCCGCAGACAACGATCGATCCATTGTTTGGTGAGCTTTTCCTGCACACCGTTCTGCGATAGGCGCGTGCGCAGGCTGGCGAAATCGACGTGGTCCATCTGCTGGTCCTGGTTGAAGCAGGAGAACACTACGGTTTCTTCGCCGGTGATCGGATCCTTGTGCTGTTGCAGGCACTGCGCGCAGATCTCCTTCATCATGCACTGCATTGGAGAGTTGATGCTAGCGATGGCTTTGTGGCCATGTTTCAGATATGGCGCCAAGACGCCGTGGCGGGCGCGTTGCACGGCGTGCATCATTTCGTCGGAGCCTATGACAACCAGCCGGTCGACGGTGTTGAGCGGGATCTCGGCCTCGTCCAAATCACCGCGTCCGTAGGCGGCCATGCCTTCGACGATATTTCCGACGAAGGCCTTGTCTTGGACTCGATCCGGCGTGAATCCGGGCGCCTCGTCGCAGCACCAGACTACGACGTCGGCGGCTTTTTCGATTTCTTCGACCTTATAGCGGTCGATCATTTTCTTGTAACCGGCGAAGTAGATGGTTCGGGAGCCGCTAGCCCGAAGCTGTTGGCCTATCGAGAACAGCACTGCGTTGCCGAGGCCGCCGCCCACCAGCAAGACGGTCTCGCGCGAAGGCGTTTCGGTCGGTGTACCGGTCGGTCCCATCAGGATTACTGGCTCGCCGGGTTTCAGCAGAGTGCAGAGGTCCGAAGAGCCTCCCACTTCGAGGACGATCATCGAAAGGACTCCCGATTGGCGGTCCACGGATGCGCCGGTGAGCGCGAGGCCCTCCATTGCCAGAGTCGTTCCATTTACTCGAGTAGCCAGGGTCTCAAAATTTTGCAGGCGATAAAACTCGCCCGGCTGGAAGGCGCGCGCAGCCATTGGAGCGCGCACCACCACTTCGATGATAGTCGGCGTCAAGCGGATCACTTTGAGAACCACGGCACGGAGTTCATCATTCAAACGCGCGACGAGGTCCGCTGGAATGGGCGTGATTGGTGTTCGCCTTGCTAGCAATCGGGAAACAACGGGATAGCCTTGCTTGGCACTGGCCATGGCTTTAACGACATTTCCAGCAAACGAAGGATGCAGGTCGCCGAAGAAACTAATGGCGCGGCCGTCGGGCCGGATCGAAGTCAGCACGCGCGCGGTTCTGGGTTTCGCGACTTTTTCCGGCTGCACCGGCAGGCCTTCTTCGTCTACTGCCTGGAACCAGCGGCCGTCGAGGGAAATGTTGTTGGGATCTTCGCGGCCGAGTACGGTGTTTGGCTGCGTGCCCGCGGCGACCAGGATCGACTTCGCGGGCAGCCTGACGGGGTCGCCCGCTTCCGACATTTTTCCCGTGGCTTCATCGAAGGATCGCCTCGTCAGTTGGAGCGCGGCTGCGTGTCCGAAGCGGTCGACTTCCACGGCTTCAGGACTCAGGCATTCTGCGAATTGGATGCCTTCCTCGAAGGCCTTCGACACTTCTTCGTGATTGAGCGTGTAGCTCGGTGAATCGATCAACCGCCGGCGATAGGCGATGGTGACGCCACCCCAGGAATTCAGCAGATCGATCAACTGGGGCGCACGACCGTCGCGGACGGCCGCATCCCGCTCCGCGCGAATGGCGCGGCCGTGTGCCAGGAACTCCTCGGCGGTCTCGATCTCTTCGGCGCTCCATCCTTTGCGGGCTTCCTTCTCGCCTTTCTCGCGGACCAGCGTCTCGTAGCGGCCCAGGAATTTCTCTACCTGAACGACGTAGTAGGACAGCGATTCTGTCGCGGTATCGATGGCCGTCAGTCCGCCGCCGATCACTACGATGGGCATGCGGATCTGCAGGTTGGTCACGGAATTTGCTTTCGCCGCTCCGGTCAACTGCAGAGCCATCAGGAAATCGGACGCCTGACGCACGCCGCGCGCGAGGCCGTTCTTCATGGGGATTACGGTCGGCCGGCCTGCGCCTGCGCACAGAGCAACGTGATCGAAGCCCATTTGAAATGCGTCGTCGATGGTGAGCGCGCCGCCGAATCGGACGCCGCCGAACATTGCGAACTCGATGCGACGTTCGAGGAGCAACCGGATGATTTTCAGGAAGTTCTTATCCCAGCGAACGGTGATGCCGTACTCGGCAACCCCGCCGAAGCCCGCCATCACGCGATTGTCGAGGGACTCGTAAATTTCGCGGATGTCACGAATCGGCTTAAAAGGAGTTCGCTCGCCCGATGGCTTCACGCCGGACAACTCTTCAGGCAGAGGCTCGATCTTGAGACCGTCCACGCCGATGACGGTGTGGCCGTCGTTCATCAGATAGTGCGAGAGAGTAAAGCCCGCTGGACCCAGACCAACTACAAGCGCTTTGTATCCGCTCGGCGCGAGTGGCACTGGACGGGCGATATTCAGCGGGTTCCAGCGCGTGAGCAGGCTGTAAATTTCGAAGCCCCACGGGAGTTCGAGAACATCTTTCAGCGTGCGGGTTTCGATCTGCGGGATGTCGACCGGGTCCTGCTTCTGGTAGATGCAGGCCTTCATGCAGTCGTTGCAGATGCGATGACCGGTAGCAGCCGCCATGGGGTTGTCGATGGTGACGATGGCCAGTGCACCCACGCTGTTGCCCTGCTCTTTGACAACGTTCAGCTCGGAAATTTTTTCGTCGAGCGGGCATCCGGCCAGAGTCACTCCGAAGATACTCTTCTTGAACTCGCCTGTTTTCTCTTTGAGACCGGACGAGCAACTGTCCTTACCCTGGTGATGGCATTTGATGCAGTAGTGTGCCTGGTCGAGTGCTCCGGTGAGATCCATGCCAGTGTCGGTGAGCTTGAATCCCTGGCGATTGCGCCAACGATCCTGCGGAAGCCGGAGCTTCGCCAATCCGTTCGACTGCAGAGTCTCGACGGGGATCAGGTGCGTCTGGTCCAGCTTGTGGGCGACCTTGAAAAGCACGTCATCATGGTGCGCCCGCATTCCGGCGGGTGAGAGTGCCGCCCAAGCGGCGTAGCGCGATGCAGTCTTGATGCGTTCCGCATTCTCGGCTTCGTTGTCCAGCCAATTCGAGACGTGCTTGAAGAAGCTGGCTTGCGTCAGCGGCTCCCCGAATGATGATTCCAGTTCCGCGGCCAGTGGCAAACCGTCACTCGCCGCAGCCTGTTCGCGTGTGACCCCGCTGATGGCGCGCTTTTGGATGAACTTGCGCTTGAAGGTATATACAGGTGCGAGATCGTTGTGCCGGGCTTGCAGCGCTTCGATTTCCTTGGAGACCCCGAACAGCTCACCCAGAAAATCCTCGAGGTGCGGTGCGAGTTCGATCAGCAACTCAGAGTGTTCTTTGGCGCCGAGGGCTTCCGGATGTACGCGTGCGGTGACTAACCGATCGTGCAAACTGGCGTTCGTGCGAGCGAGTTCGTCGATGAAGGTAGCATCCAGACGCACCAAGCCGTCACGGGCGTAGAGATCCTCGAAGGATACGCCGAAACCTAACTCGAATTGATCGGAAGCAGCAGGCATTCCGTGCTTATGAGATTCCAGGATGACGAAAGTCCGGCCGGACCTGCAAATGGCCTGACAGGATCAAGACGTTATGTGTCTATTCTAGCAGGCGTGGTTTTGCCCGACCCTCGCCGGCGCCATTCGAAGAGCACGATTCCCGCGGCGACCGAAACATTGAGCGAAGAGATGGCTCCCGCCATCGGGATGCGCACCAGCACGTCACAGTGTTTCTTCACGAGCTGGTGCAGGCCTTGTCCTTCACCGCCTAGCACAACTGCTGTAGGACGCGCATAATCGATGTCGCAATAGAGTTCGCTGCCACGTTCGTCCAGGCCGTAGATCCAGAAGCCATGTTTCTTCAGTTCTTCAAGAGTCTGGGTAACGTTGCCGATACGAACTACAGGGAGATGCTCGAGCGCGCCGGCCGCTGCTTTCGCGACGGTTTCGGTGAGTCCGGCGGCTCGGCGTTCGGGGATGAGAACCGCTGCCGCTCCCGCTGCGTGGGCGGTGCGGACGATAGCGCCGAGGTTGTGTGGATCTTCCACGCCATCCAGTACGACTAGCAGCTGCGCGTGTTTCACAACTTGTTCGAGGTCGGCGTAACGTTGGGCCGCGCCGAACGCGATTACTCCTTGATGGGTAGCGCTGTGTGAAACCCGGTCGAGCGCCTCTCGTGGCTCGAAGCGCAAAGGTACGGAGCGCTCGCGGCAAAGGTCGATGATTTCCTGGAGACGCGGTCCAGCGGCTCCGCGCGCGATTAAGACGCGGTCCAGCGTTCGCCCGGCCAGCAACGCTTCACGCACGGGATGGATCCCGGCCACAACGCTGGAGGAGCCGCGCGGTTCGTTCGTTTTGACTGGTCTCTCGTGCTTCGTAGTACCAGTGTAGAAGACGAAGCGTTCTGCTAGAATGTCCGAGTATGCTTGAGGCGGCGGTAGAGAATCCTCGGCCTGAAATACCCGATAAGCTGTATTTCCGAATCGGAGAAGTGAGTCGTTTGGCCGGGATTAAGCCTTACGTATTGCGGTTCTGGGAGACGGAATTCTCGACGCTGGGACCGAAGAAATCAGGTAAGGGCCACAGACTGTATCGCCGCAAGGATGTGGAACTAGTGCTCGAGATCAAGCGCTTGTTATATGAGAAGCGCTACACGATCGAAGGAGCGCGCAAGTTCCTCGAGTCCCGTTCGCGCG